>ENA-UOOE01000548-UOOE01000548.1-fermentation-metagenome-genome-assembly--contig:-NODE-548-length-36321-cov-18.315447_pt1 | contig 36321 bp, 55 predicted proteins | sample MGYA00245776_ERZ724021 | MGnify/ENA primary metagenome ERZ724021 (study PRJEB28704, sample SAMN03018321) | fermentation metagenome | biome: anthropogenic terrestrial biome; feature: soil; material... | reverse complement strand
TCGCTTTAAGCTTAGCCCAGTTGACTGTACCATTGTTGTGGGATACGTCAACACCGTATATGTAACTCATATTATGCGCTCCTTTCCAGCGCCTTTTTCAAGCACTGTAATTCTCGTTTCGTGTTCTTCTACTTTTCCTTCCATCTTTGACATCCGCTCATTTATGCCTGACACACCGCCCTGTATGCTGTCAAGTTTTGCGTCTACCTTGCCTTTCCACTCGGCATCGTTGGATATTTTGCTGTCACGTTTTGACAGCCAGCCCGCAAGCCCAACAAAACACCCCACGACCGCAATCAAAAGCCCTATTTCAACCGTCATGTTATCACCCTCACAAAATTATTTTGGCATTGTCGGCCAATTCACTGTATATGGGAACCCGTCCTGCGTAGGCACGTCACGGAGTGCCTGTTTATAGGTCGTCCACTCTTTTTGCTTATCCTCCGTCATTGCCGCCCACAGTTCCGCGTTACAGTACTGCGTATCGCACTGGTTTAAAAGGGTATCGCGGTAATTGCGCACTTTTGTTTCCTCCGCAGTTTTTTCCGCGGCCTCTGCCTTTTCAAGCCATGTGTCATAGTCTGCTTCTATTTCAGCTGCGAGGGATACGCTGTAACTTGTCTCGTATTCGTATCTTTCAAAGTCCCATGATGATATTGACTGCCCTGTTACGCCGTCTGTAATGTGATTTTCTTTCACATTATCGTAAAACACTACGGTGCACTTAGAGCCGCTCCTAAGGATTTCGAACGCCTTTTCCGGCATTGTTACGCTGGATACTTTCACGTCTTACCACGCCTTTCATACGTTTTACTTTGATATATGGCTTTACCCATTTTTGGTACAGGCCGTAATTGTTTGTATGCTTGAACCATCCCATGTAAGAGAGGATAGATTGGCAGTTGTGCGGGTTCCACGACTTTCTTTTTGCTGTACGTCTGACTTTCCGAGTAATGCGGAGCATCAGCGGTCGGCGCAGAATTGTTTTATCGTGAAAAAAACGATATCCGAGAAAATCAATGCCGCAGGCGTCAACCCTATACTTCTGCCATTTCCGGTTAATCTCCAAACCTATACTTTGGAGATACGCTTCTATTGCTTCCTTTGCCCGCCCCAGCTTTCGTTTATTCGGCCCAAGTAAAATCATGTCGTCCATGTAGCGGACGTAATATTTTGCACGGAGCTGTTCCTTTATGTAGTGGTCGAGGCCCTGCAAATAGAAATTTGCAAGCCACTGAGACGTGACATTCCCAATCGGTAATCCGGGCGCACTGTCAATAATAAGGTAAAGAAGCTGTAACAGCTTTTCGTCTTTGAAAACCCGCAGCAGCATTTCTTTTAGCGCGTCATGGTTGACTGACGGGTAAAAGCGATGTATGTCAAGTTGCAAACAGTATTTCGTGCCTTTGGGGTCATTTCGGAGCCAACGCTGTATATACCGTCTCGCCTCGTCTTTCCCGCGCCCGGGAACGGAGCCGCAGACGTGCGCGTCCATGCCCTTGCTAAGTATCGGAATAGTTTGCAACAACACCGCCCACTGGACAATTTGGTCGGGGAAGAACATCGGCACAAGGATATGCCGCTCCTTTTTCTGTGTTCCCTCCCGCACTGTCTTTTCGCGGTACGGTGAAGGAACATACGTCTGCGTAATCAGCAGGTGTTGTATTTCATCTATACAGCCCTCCTTGTTTGCAAGCACCCACTTGACATCATGGCGCTTCTTCTTTCCGTGCGCCGCGCGGTCGATTGCCGCGCTGATGTTTTCACGGGCATAAATTTTTTCGTATAGATATCCATACCGTTTCACACGGAAAACTTCTTTCTTATCTGCCTCACGGATTTTCGATAGTACTACTAATCCATGTCGCTACGGCGTATTTTTGGCAAGAGCCAAGGATTTGCGGACGCAAAAATGTTTTTCAGATAAGATAGCGACGCCCCGATGTTCGTGTTCGTGTTCGAGGCTGAATTCTCGTCCCAGCAGAACGCCCCCGCGTCGGTGCCGCCGCCCCAGTTGCCGCAGCGCCCGCAAACCCTACGCTAAGGGGGAAAGCGTCCCCCTTAGCAATTCCTCTTATTGCGGCGTTGCAAAAAGCGACGCCCCGAGGTACGCGGTCGTGTACGAGGCTGAATACCCGCCCCAGCAGAACGCCCCCGCGTCGGTGCCGCCGCCCCAGTTGCCGCCAACATAGCGCACCACGCCACTGCTGCCTTTGTAAAAAGAGTCGTGATATTGGCTGTCGCTTTCGCTTGATACTGTTGCGGACGGCACCATGCCATACCCGTTGGCAAAGTCCATGTCGTTGATATAGCCACCATTAGGGAGCGCCGGCCCTGTTAAGTACCCGCTTCCGGAGTCGTTGTACGGACCGTAAATTTTGTAAAGAAAATCCGCGCTGTCCTGTGAAATTCCGTCCATAAAGTCAAACACGTTGCCCCAAAAATGCTCAATCCCCATGAACTTCACGCCGTTTGTTCCGGTTTGGTCGCCCCAAATTAAGGGCTTGTCATTCAACGTGCCGGATTCTACCGCGCTTGAATTTCCCGTCGTCCTGCCTAAGCCAAGCGCCGCCTGCCCATTCGTGCTGCGGAAAAGCAGAATAAAAAGTGCCTGCAGGAACGTTCTCTTTGCCGCTTCGCAAATTTCATACCCCGTGCCGTTGGCGTTTGCCGCCGTGCGGAACGCGCCGATTGTTGTTGTCACCGTAGGGGCTACGCCGCAAAGGGAACGGAGCTTGCTGTTATATATCGTGCCTTTATAGGCGGGCAAATAAATTGTGCTCTGCGCCACGCCGGAGCGGTTTAAAAACGCGTTGCAACACCATGTATCATCTTGCGGTTCTTTCGCAAGCTTAAAGCAGCGGTATGTTTTGCCGTCTGCGTCGGTTTGGCTGAAAAATTTGTAATACATCAGCGGCAACTCGTTCATAACGTCGCCGTCGTCGCCGGAACGTATGTCGGAGGCCGTTCCGTTTGCCTGCAGTTCATAGTCGTAGGTCAGGAACGCTGTCTTTTTCAAGTAGTACTGCACAACCATGTCTTTGAGTAGGCAGGGCTTGACGTCAAGCGCCCAATGCCCCTCCCACGAACCGGGGCTAAGCGTACCGTCCGAAACAGACATCGGTTCAAATTCTTCCGCACCGTCTGTGTAAATGATTTCTCCGGTTGAAGCGTTTTTCTTAAATCCCACAATATCCGGCGTCGTTTTCAGCGTTAAAGTGAGTTCCTGCGTTTCGCCGCCCGTAATGGTAACGGTCGCCGCCGCACCGTAATAGGTAGACGGGTAATCAAGCAGTACCACATAATAGGTGTGGTTATCGATAAGGCTAAACGTCGTGTTTCCGAGTGCGTCCACTGTTTGGACGTAGTTACTGCCGAGCTGTTCATTACGGATGCGCACGCGCGTTCCTGCTACGCTGCCGCTATCCTCTGCTACAACATGGACGGTTAGTGCGCCTGAGAAGTTCAACGGGAGCTGTTCTACGGGAATTTTACCGTTTTCGTCCAAAGAAGCTATACCGCTCGCTACGCCTTTCTGCGCGGCAATGTTTGTCTTTACTGATGCTTCCAAGTCCTCAAACTGTACAACGTTGTCCATTGTCTCTTTGTTTATCGGCGTGCCCTGTTTCGTAATGGTTGCCGCACGGGTAATATCGTATGTGTCCGTTTCCCCGTCTACGGCTGCGAGTTTGAACCTATTTAGGTTCTGTCCTTCTTCGTCTTGAAAAGTTATTTTTGCCATCTTATTCCCTCCCTAAAGGAAAATAAACTTGCTGTCCTGCTGAAAATGTTCCCATGCGCTTTACGCTGAATTGAAGTTCCTGCACTTTAGCATGAAGCGATAAAAGTATTTCCTCTATATCATTTAAAAGTTTCCAATCAAATTTGCTTTGAAACGTATGGGTCTCGTCAAGCAAGGCATTAATATTGTTTTCAATTCTTTCTATTTCAGCGGCAGTTGGAAAATCAGTGTGCCGCCATGCTTTATATGGCAGGTCAACTCCGTAGAAGTCGGAAACCCATTGGATATTATCTTCTATTCTCTGCCAATCGGAGATGTTGATATAGTCGGAGTTTGCCCAAGTTTTTGGGGGATACCAGTTCATTCAATCACCTCGCTGCTTCCGGAAAGGCCGCCGTCATAGGTAAACTGCATTTTTTTTATCTGTGCTTCGCCGTAACTGCCAAATTCGTTTTCGACTTTTACAAAGTCAGATGCTTCAACGGCGGGATTTATCCACCAGCTGAAAGACTGCGTTGTACGGCTTTGAAGCTTTTCGAGAAGCCATTCCGCTACATATGCTGCAGTGTCGTCCTGCCCAATTAGCGTGATATCCTTTATGTCAAGTGAGTTCGGAGTAACGCTTTCTGCTACATCGGGAAGCACGGCAGAAACTGTTTTTGATGAAGCTTGATATACTTTGCCGGTTATTGTGATAGTGCCGCTTGCACCGTGCAGGGCGCAAGCACAGGCATATATTTCAGCGCTTTCATATGTACCCGAGATGGAAACGTCCGTAGCAGGGTAGGACGAGAACGTAATCACTGTATCACCCGTAACAGTTCCCTCATAAAGCTTGTCTGTCGTTTCTTTTTCTGCCCAGTCATATTTTAAAATATTGACTTGATTGTAGTAGTTTCCAAGTGTAGTTTTTGGAGACTGATAAAGGGAACGGTCTATTACTGCGGGGTTCGGCACAGGCTCAGTATCCCTTGCAAGGATTGTACCTTGCCCCGCCGCAAAAGTGCCCATAATAAGATGGCTTTTATAAATAGTGCTTTTGTCCATTACGATAGCGTTTCGCGTTTCTTCTGTTGCCCTATAAACAAGGATTTTTCCGTATCTATCGACTTTTACAACGGCACCGAGCGCAAATGCTATCCTTTGCAAAGCGTCTTTGTAGCTCATAGGGGCGATGTACCCAGTTAAGGTTACGTCGCGTATGTTCGTATGAATGTAAAAAAGCGGGTTTCCGACATCATCATAGCAGCCTGCAGCTTTAAACAATTCAGTTAGTATTACTTCGGCGCGCTCCGCAGAGTACATTTTCGATTGATAGTAAGTTCCAGTCATAAGGGAAAGAATATCGTATGCTGTTAATTTCGTCGTGTTCTGCGACGGGGACTCCCATTTACTCAAATAATGTTTGCCAAGCGGTACAGACTCCCACGAACCCCCTACAAGTAAATCCGTGCCCTCTGTAAGCTCCTGCCGCTCTTGTAAAAAGCGGATTTCATTTTGTGGGTTAAACATATTAAAGCGCTGGTCTATGTTATTCAGCGTTACCGTCATGGAATTGCTTGAAACTGTTCGTCCTGTAAGGTCGATTTCCTCAAGGACATCAAAGCTTACAAGGTCGTCACTGTATGTGTACTCAATTCCGAACCCGACTTCTAAAAGCTTTGCATAATGGTATGGAGAAACTTTCTTTATTTCAAAAACAAGCTTGTTGTAGTTTTCGATTGGAAAGTCAAGCGTTATAGTCGTGCCGCTCAACCCCGAAAAGTTTTGCGTGTTTAAAAGCGTTCCGTCACGGTATGCGTACACTCTGATTTCAAATACCGGCTCGGCAAATGTGAGCGTAAAGCCTATAGAACTGTGAAGGCTTGTAAACGAAAACGTGATAGACGGAGCGTTTGAAAAATTCCCGTTTTCGTTGGAAATCTTTTTGCTCCACCATCCAAAATTTTCAGACGGGGTTTCCGGAAATAGGCTCATGCTTCCGTCGGCCTTAAACTGGTCTTGCTCGCAAGTACCATACTTTGGCACGGCAGTGTTAATTGAGTCTATAGACTTTGAAGCAGGGGCAAAGCTTTGGCTTTCGGCCGTTGCCGTTGCATCGCCTTTTGCGGTAACGTCGAACAGCTCAAACGACACCCACCCGCGCCATGTACGCTCCGTAGCCTCTGCCGCAGGATAATAATTTTCAGAAACAGGTATCATTTATCCCACCTCAATATTTCCGCGCGTACTGCTCAATAAAATTGCACTTTGTATCTTTCCACTTTGAAATCTTGTGCCCGTTTTCACTGTAATAAGAACGCATTACCGTTGAGAGCGGGTTCCCTCTGTACATTGGCAGCTCCGTCCTTGTACCGTTTGGATATGGGAAATTTACGGGGAAGAACTGTGATAAATTGTCAAGGATATCCCAAAATTTATAAAATTCATCCGTGTCCGGCACAATATCCCATGTGCAGGATAGCTTTCCACGTTTTCCAACGCGGTTTCGATGGACTGTACCGTCCGTCGATTGAAAGGCGTCCGTGTCCAAGTCCTCAATCGAGTATTCGAGTGTGGCCGGTGTGGGTATCCATACTCCGTTAACTTTTAAAACTCCTTTGTATATCACGTCGGCACCCCCAATATAAAGAAAACGCCACCCTTAAAGGATGACGTTCAAGACGTTCTAACTTATTTTTATTATAGCACTTTTAAATATGGATAACTGCCCATCTTTATTTTAATTTCTTTTTAAAATTTCTTTTACATAAAGCTAAAAATGTGGTATAGTTTGTATTGGAAGGAGTAATTATATATGGAAGTTAATAATTCTTTGCCATCAAATTCGAAACCACCTAAAGAAACATCTCCAAAACGTAAAATCCCTCGTTGGGGAGTCTTTGCAATTATCTTGTTCTTGATTTTTTTAATTTTCTTGCCTGGCTCAAAAGTGGGCGCAGCATTAGGACTTAGTGCAGTAATCGGCATGGTATTTTTTTTAGTTTCTCTTATTGTATCTGCTATTAAAAAGAAAAATAAAAGGGCTGATTTAATCGGTCTCGTCACATGTTTTATTGTCGCAATTATAGCTGCAAATGCGGTTCCTAATTATAACAAAGTTTCCACTGCAAGTGAAGTAAGCAGCAGCACCGTAAGTCTAACTTCCGCAGGGCAAGAAAATTACAATAAAATAAAAGCAAAAGTTGAAAGCGAGGCGGAAGCAAGTTCTGACGACGGTCCTATAATAGTAGACTATAAGACCTTGCATAAAGAGTACCAAGACAATCCAATTAATGCAGACGAAAAATATAAAGGGAAGCAAGTAACCGTAACGGGAAGCATATCAAAAATAGACAGGGAAATTAATCAAGAACCGTATATAATTTTTGAAATATCGCCATTTAATGAAATCCGGATGGACTTTAGCCAAGACAAAGAAAGTGATATTGCGAGTTTAAAGAAAGGTGAAAAGGTTACTGTTACTGGAACTTGTGAGGGCACTCTGCTAAGTACCTCTGTAATGCTTGATGATTGCAGTATTACAGAATAAATATAACTTTTAAAGGAGAATAAAAATGAAAACAACAAAGTTAGTATTGGGAATTTTATCTATCGTTCTTTCGATAATTATTATGTTCCAATCGTGCGCTGCAGGAATTGGGAATGCTATCGCTGCTCAGGGAGAAACAAGCGGGTCGTCCGGACTTTTACTCGCATTGTTTTTGCTTGCTTCGGGAATAGTTGGCGTGGCTGCAAGAAACAATAAGGGCGGCGCCATTGCCGCTGCGATTTTATACGTAGTCGGCGGACTAATTGGCATTTCGAACGTAGGTACATATTCAGACTTGCAGGTATGGGCTGTTATAATGTTTATTTTTGCCGCTATTTTTGCAATCTCAATATTTGTGCAAAAATATCCGTCAAAAGTTGTTAAGTCTGAAAATCAAAGTAAGCAAGAATAAAGTAAAGGCCGCTTTCAAGCGGCCTTTTTTATATTTCAAACAATGCCCCACCTATTCTTTGACTTTCAGCTTCCCGCGCCGGCCTCGTAGCTCTGTCAAGCGTTGTACCGTCTATTGAGAGCGAAAGGTTTTTGCTGCTAATTGCTGTAGTTACCGCTTCTTTTAGTGCTTCTAATTCGTTCAAAATTTCGGCGGTAAAAGGCCCGTTTGCGTCCATGACGGTTTCTTTCATAATACTTTGTGGAGCTACAATTTCGGGGTTTGTAGCAGCGCCCGCATATTCGCCTACATTTACAAGCGTAGACTTTTTTAGTACGCCGCCTTGCGCAAGCGCGGGAATTTCGGCAACAGTTTGGATGTTAATTCCAAAACTTTTTCCGCCGACTTTTGGAACCCAATCAGGCATTTCAAAATGTATTTTATTTAGCCCTTTTATAACCCAGTTGATAGCCTTTATTATGCCGTTTAGCATTCCGATGGCCGTATTTGCTGCAGCTTTAAAGATACTTCCAAACGCATCTTTAACTCCTTGCATCATGTCCTCCCATTTTTTCTTAGTAAACCATGGAGTGACACTATCATTCCACCACTTTACGATAGCGGTTTCGCTCCACCATTTCTTTATTTCATTCCATTTGTCTGTTGCAGCTTGCTTTACGTGTTCGAACTCTGCTGCCCACTTTTCCTTAGTAAACCATGGAGCTACATTGTTGTTCCACCATTCGGGGATGCTTTTTTCGAAAAAATCCTTTATCTCCTGCCACTTTGTCTTTGCGGTATTTACCATATCATCCGTCATAACTTGCCATTTTGTTTTCACTTCTCCTGATTGCCAATCTACTTGATTGACACATTCGCCTGACTCTTCCTTTGCTTCATCTACGACCTTTTGATGTTTGTCTTGAGCAGATTTTACCGTTTCGTCGCGTTCTTTACTTGCCGCGGCGATAAGTTTGTCTGCCTCATCAGAAGAAATGGTATGCGTTTCGTCACGTTCCCTAATAATTGCCGCAATGCGGTCATTGTACTGCGTATTGGCATCTTCTATGACTTTGTCGGTAGCCGTTTTAGAATTTTTAACTACGTCGGCTGCTTCCTGAGCGCTTAGCGCTGTATGGTTTACACGCATATTCTCATAAATGGCTTGCTGCTCAAGCTGATTTTTTGATAGGGCTTTTACCCCATCGTCGTACATAGTGGATTTAATCTGATTGATTTGCTCCGACTCATCTTGCGTAAGCCCACGATTTTCGCTTGAAGCGGTTTCAAGGATTTCTTTGATTTGTTTCTGCCCAGACTGTTCTTGCTTAATTCTGCTGTCGTATGTTGTATTTACATTGGATATAATTTTTTCCGATTCCTCTTCTGAAATTCCGCCGGCAATGCTGGCAAGGTCTTGTATGTTTTCTATGCTTTCTTCTTTTTGACGTTTAAATCCAGCTATAGTTTGGTCGGCCATGCCTTGAATGTTTTTATTAATTTTATTAGCTGCGCTTTTTGTTACATTGTCGCCACTCCATTCAAGTTGCTTAAGGTCTTTGTCTGCACTTGTAGATAAAGCGTCAAACGCCTTTATAGCCCTCTTAGTAGACTCGCTAACATTATCGCCGAGCGCTTGCACTTGTATTGAACTGCCGCCTGCGCCTGTAATAGAACCTACTAAGTCCCACAAATCGCCAAGAGCTTTTTTAGCGTCCTCAGCTGCCTTCGGAAAATCGCCTTTTAAAACATCGTTAAGTGCGTGAAGAGCATCGGCAATAGTCTGTAAAGCATCGGCAACAACCCCGCCCGTCCATTCTCCAAGAGGCTTTAAAAAGTTGTTCCAAAGCCATAAAAATGCTGGCTTTGCTGCTTCAATAGCACTATCTATTATGTCAATCGACGTTGCTATGATGTCAAGGACCTTTGGGACTATGGTATTCATACACCACTCGCCGAATGGCTCAAGAGCATTATCTAAAAACCATAAAAGTCCCTCACCTATGTGTTCCTGCAACGGTTCAAGGGCTTTCCATATACTATCGAGTCCTTCGTTTATGGCATCCCAGTTAACGTTAAGATTAAAGCGCGTTAAAACCTGTAGCAACCCAGGAAGTCCCTCACCCAAAGTCCACTTGCCTATTGGTACAAGAAAGTCATTGTAAAAGTCCTCGACACCTTTAGCTGCAAATGTTTTTAGCGGTTCCAAAGATGTAACTAATAGTTTAAACGCGTCAATCGTGGGCTGCGCGTATCCTGCCCATTTTGCAAGTTCGGTTTTGATTGTATCGCCAATAGAGGCTATACTTGAAGGAATTTCCTTAGTTTCAAACATATCTTCATATGCTGGCATGCCTTCACCTGCATTTGAAGCAGTGTCCGGTGTACTTGATGAAGAAGAAGATGTACTGGCCGTCTGCGTTTGAATAACAGACAGTTCATCGAAACTTGCAAGTGAGCCTTTGTTCGCGTCTGCCGCCTTTTTCGCGGCGTCGGCGGCCTTACTTTCTGCGTCGGCAGCCTTTTGCGCTTCATATGCCGTTTTTCCTAAAGTCCCAGCATAATCTACAGACGCTTTCTTAGCTACGGTAACGGTCGTCGCTCCACCAAAAATGCGGGCATTTAGCATTCCTATCCAGTTAAACAGCTCGGCTATCTTATTTATAACCTGCGTTATTACGGGGGTAATAGCTTGTATTGCTGGCATGAGTGCGGAAGCAAAACTGTTTTTTAAATATAGCGAACTCGTAGCAAGGCTTGACATGGCCACATTTGCGCTGTTTGAAGCCCATGCAAGGTTATTAATGCCTGTTTTTACACCGTCTACGATATTGCCAAGTGCTGTATAGGCTATTGAAAATAGCAGAACTCGTTTTAACACATTGACAAGTTTTGAGAAGCCGTTTGTACCTTTCTTTGCAGAGTGCTGTAACTGGTCGCCATATTTTTTAGCTGAGCGGGTTGCTGCTTTCGTAGCTTTGTCTGCTTTGCCCATTGCCTCGTTGCCATACAGCCCAACCTTGTGAAGCGCTTCCTTTACGTTATCAAGAGCGGCATAATATCGAGCTGTAAACTTTTGCCATGCTGTGGGTTCGGGAACGCTTTCTGCAGAAGTGCTTGAGCTTCTGAACTCTTGCTGTTCGTAGCGCTGGTGGGGAATATTATATTGCTGGGCAGCTTGCTTTGATTCTTCTTCCCGCGCTTTTTTCTCTGCATTGTATTGCTCCTCAACAATCCTGTTAATCTTTTCATGCTCTTTTGCAATTTCATCAAGCGCCGCCTTTTCTTTTTTGGCTGCTTCTTGCGTAGCCTTTGCAGCCTGTTTAGCAGCGTCACCGTGCTTTTTGGTCTGCTCTGACACGCTCTCTATTGCATTGCCGTATTGGTCTAAAATTTGTTTTGCAGGTTTTATCTGTGCTTGAACATTCGGCATTTGCGCCGAAAGAATGTCCTTAAGCTGTTCACGGAGCTTTGTCATTCCTGCAAGTGCGTCTTGTATATTTGCCTTTACAAGGATTTCAATTTCTTCTACTGTTACTGCCATACCAATCACCTCTAAAAAAAAGAGCGCCACCCGAAAGGATGACGTTCAAGACGTTCACATGCCGAGAAACCTTTTCCAAGTATCCGTGGCAATTTTCTGTTTTCGCTCAGGCGATATGTTTGTTGGAGGTGCCGGACTTCCGTCTGCCTTAAACAACGTTGGAAAATAATCGTGGAGCGAAATATTTTTCGGATTTTTAAAATGCCGCCCTGCTATAATTTTGATTGCTGCAAAGTCAAACAGCCGGGCGGCCATTTTATATTTTGCTTCTTCTACTTCCTGTTTGGCACCGATATATTCCGAAAGCTCTCTCGGTGTCATTTCCGCAAATTCAAGCGGTGTTATTCCCGATTGGTAAGCTGCAGGGCGGCTTGCTTCGATACATTCTGTCCAGCTCCGACAACGTATTCTTTGCTGACGTCCGATAGCGCTTTGTTCACGATTTCCGTCATGTCCAAAATTGGAGATTCCATCTCCGCTTTCAGTTCGTCGGCTGTCAGCTTTCCCTTGAAAAAACCGTTATCGTTTATGCCCTGTATTATTTCTCCGTATAGCGTGTAAACAGTTTTTCCGTCCTGTGCCGTATATTCGTCAATAAAATCCGCAGCGGCGCTTACATCCTTTATAGCTCCGTCTGAGAACGTCACAAGCGCAATCTCGAGTACCTTCAAGGATGGCCCATTAGCGGCCTCTTTCCAAAATTTCATGTAATCTTTTATTCCGAAACGTTCTTCAAAGCGTTCCATTAAGCGCGTCTTAAAACGTAATTCGATTTCTTTCCCATTTGCAGTAATTATCATAATAATCCTCCTGCTTTTATAAGATTGTCCCCGGTTGCTGGCCGGGGATTATGTTAAGATACGGTCGGAAGTCCTTTTTGCTCGCCTACAACCATGTCACGGTAAATCGTAAGGTTTTCCTGTATAGTGCTGTTGTTTGAAATGGTATCGTTTTCGAGGTAGATAGTGCCGGAAAACTTAAAAGTCAGAGGCTTGCCGCTTTCTGCAGCTGTAGTGTCCGGCAGTTTTACCCAAAAGTAAAGCTGTGTATTTGCATCTGCAAGGGCTTTTAGCGCGTCATGCTGTGCCTCGGAAAATAAGATTGGTACTGTCAGCGTTTCAGACTTTGCCACGCCGCGTGCCGTACCTTCGTTTGGGCTTTCCAAGCAAGAATAAGTTACCGCTTCCGGCGCGGATTTCAGCGTCGGGATTTCCTGCACAAGAAAAATCTGTATAAGGTCTGCCGTTGTGGACGGAGTCTCTTTTTCCGAGTACCAAAGTTCGGTCCCAACGCTTGTTTTTGGCGGGGTTAAAGTTGCACTATATTCTGCCATAAATAATCACTCCTTGATTTTGTTCAAATGCGTTTGTAATAGCGTTCCATCGGACTTCAAAGTATCCTCCGTACCGCCATTTTTTTGTGGCCGTATCATAAAATAGCGGCGTATTGTTGGTTAAGGCAAGATTGTATTCTTCCAGTTTTATTCTTACTTTGTCAAAAATTTTCAGAGCGGAGTACTGGTCTGCCGCCCACACTTCGATGGTAAAAGAAAGGTCGTATGCCGCCATGCCGTGAGGCTTTTCAAGCGGCGGCTGTATAACGCAAGCGGGGAAATATGCATCGCTTTCGGGGTTTGCAAGCATTACGCCATCCTGCCCAATTTCTGAAACTTCTGCGGCCTTGTCAACAACCGTCTGTGTGATAAGCTCTGTATTAATTTCATACAGTTCCATTTGCCGCCTCCTTTATCATGTTTTCAACTGCTTCCGTAATAGTCTGCGTGTTTTTTTCCCTGTTTTGAAACGCCGCAGGCTTTAAATACGGGCGCGAATACATACCGTCAACTTCCCAATACTGCTGTCCGTCTTTGCCTGTTACGAGCGGATACCCGTACCGCGCGAATGACGCAGGAACCATTGAAACGTGAATATACCACGGAATGTGTTTTGCACGCTTAAGCCGAATGGCGTCGTCGACACCCTCGTTATCAACCTTTACACCAGTGCCAAACTCTACATACGGGGCAAACGGTGTAATGTTTGTATCGGTAAATACCCGGCCGGTAAGCGTATTGCCATCTCCGTTAAGAATTTCATACCGTATGGATTTTCGTACCGGTCCTGGCGCAAGGCGCATAGCTGCTATTTGCGTGTCACTGAGTGCTTTTTCCATTCCTGCTTTAATGGCCTTTGGGAGGCCATCTATAATAAGTCTAAACGTTTTATCGAGGTGTTCCACGCCTTTTATTTCGACGGAAAACAGGTTAGACGCGCTCATAAGTTTTCTCGAAAATATCCGGCTTGCAGGGGTAAAGTTCGCCATTTACACCCTGAATGATGAAATCGCCGGGGTTTGCGTGCATTTTCCCTTCAAGCGTCTTGATGTCAAATCCGCTACCATCGACGCAATCACCAACAGTACCATCGGAGAGTGCTTTCTCGAACCAATCAGGCATCGTGCCGCGGTAAGGCTGATATGCATCAATAACGACCGGCTTTTTACGATATTTCATTGCTTTATTTCCTCCTTAAATATGTTCAAAGCGTAGTTCTTCCAGCGTGCTTGCGCTGGAAGAATTTGAATAGGCTTCTAAGTGCTTATAATCCACGGATGCGCCGTGAACTTCCCCGACAACAAATGTTTCATTGTCTGCACATACTACCTGATAAATTTTGTCCCCACGCTTGAGTTGACTATTTTTTTCGGCGTTCCGGCTCGTTTGTATAGTAGCCTTGCCTCTGATAGTCACATTGTGTGTGAGAAACTCAAGCGTGACTGTACATGGCTCCCCGACATTTGCCTTAAAAGACACTCTGCGTAAGCCATCAAGTTTTTTACCATCTACTGCCACTGTTGCATACGGGGATTGAGAATAGATTGTAACATCATGCAAAATAGGCAGTTGCACTTTTTGTACTGGCATATTTTTGTCTCCTAGCTAAAGCTTTTCTGCTGTCTGTTTTCGCGCTAAAATCAGCGTTGGATTTCGTACTGTTTTTATACCCTTAAAAGACGGCCGTATGCTTTCTACTTGATACTCGCCGGTTCCATAGTCGTCGTAGGTTACGCTTCCAACATCAAATGTGCCTTGCTTTTCCGGCTTTGTAAAGTAAAGATAGTCGCCTTTATTAATATTCGGGAGTTGGTTTGAACGGAGTTTGATTATCTCATTGACTGTTTGCCCGTACTCCTGCATATCGAGGGTGGAATAATCCGTTTGAGCATTTAGCTTTGCAGTGCGGAGATTTGTGTATCCGCCTACGGTAACACCATGCTCTTTTTTGGAAACATAGGTAGTTACATAGACAATGGTAATCGTCTGTCGTCTCATAGCCTGTACACCCTTAGATTAGCCCCGAGAATGCGCTTTGTAAGCTGGTCCTCAAGGTCTTGATAGCTGAAACTCTGCCCGCCTGTTGTACTGCCTGTCATGCCCTCGTCGCCGCGCTTATTGTATGCGGCAATGGTGGTGCCACGGATAATCGCAAGCAGGGCGGATGTTTCTTGCCCTGTTTTGCGGTTTGATTTTTCAAGGGCGATATTATAGCAGTCATCGTATAAATCATTGACAATCAGTTTGTCATCGTCCGTAATGTCCGGTAACTGCCGGTATACCTTCTCAAGCTCCGATGTCCTGTCCATAACATTGCCCTCCTCTTAACCGTTAGAAACGATACGCGCGATTGCTATGTTTTTGGGTTTTGCTACAAGGCTCCAATTTGCCGTTGCGCTAAGCTGTGCGTCGGTTGGACTGGAAGTGTAGCTTGCCGAGGGCTTTTTGAATGAAAAGCCGTTTGGATGAATGGTTTCACGGATACGGGTGTACAACGTGTTTTGCCCGCCGTTCTTTGCCGCTTCGCGTGCTACCTCGGACGGTACGTCTACAGGCGCCGTAGCAGTGAGGATTGTCCCCGTGCCAAGAACGTAAGTAGTGTACTCTTTTGCACCGTCAATAGTGCTGTCCGCAACTGGCACACCGTCGTCTACAAGTACGGTCAGCCCGTTTATGTCGGCAATCCTCATTTGGCGCTGAATGCCCTGTGCGTCGGTATACTTTCTATATTCCAGCAGGTCGAGACTTGCGAGACGGTTTGCTATGGTAGAGTGCATCACGGCAAGTGAAAAAATGCCTGCGTTATCACCTACGGCCTGTACTGTGGCGTCATTTACTGAAGTCTCACCAATTTTGTTAGCGTCGGCCACGGAACCCGAGTCTGCGGCAAGCCTAAGCGTATGCTTTGCCCACTCTGTACCGCTGATACCAAAAATCGCGGTGAGAATGTTAATAAGGTATGTCTGCCTTTGCTTATTCCAGTACTGTGCAATCTGTGACGTAATTTGCCGCATGGGGTCTGCACCGGAGTTGTAATCTTTTACAAAGTCGCGAGCGGTAAAGCCTTTCGCACGCCCAAACACAATGCCGGACTGTGAGCTGCCGGTTGGCTCCGTAGCATTAATATCCGTTTTGCCGTCGTAGTTATCCGGGTCGCCGTCTATTGTGTTGTAAAATGGGATTGTGTAGGTATCGCTGCCGTTTGCAATTAAGCTTTGGATTGTGCCATCCTGTACAACAGCACCGCTTTTTAGCAGCTCTGTACGCGTCGGGTCAGGTTCATTTTTCCAGTTGTAAAGAAAAAGCTCAGGGTCAAAAGGAAATCCGAGAAAATCTGCCATAAATAATCACTCCTAATTTATGAAAGTTTTATACAATTCGGGGTTCTGCGTTTTAAATTCAATTTGCTTTGCGTACGGCATTTTTGAAAAGCTTTCTTTTGTTACGGTTCCACCTGCATGGTGGTTCTCCGGGGATTTTTGCTTTAGCTTTTCGTTTAGCGCCGATTCCACCGCAGATTTAAACGTTTTTGAAAGGCTGCCGATAGTATCGTTGAGCTGTTCTGCGGTAGCAGTTTTAAAATCGATAAGGTCGAGAAACTGAATAGGAAGTCCCTCGGAATTTGCTACCTTTACGGCCTCGTCTTTCAGTTTATAAGCGTTTAGCTCAGAAAGGGCATCCTGCGCTTTCTTTTCCGATTGCTCCTTCTCGTATTTAAGGCGTTCGTCCTCTTTCATTTTGGCGAGCTTTTCCGCCTCCGCCTGTTTATTCTGAAATTCGGCCTCTACAGTTTCGCGCTCTTTCTTTTTTTCTGCTGCAATCATACGGTTTACATCGTCACGGGTAAATGTCTTTTCAGGCTTTTGTTCCGGCTTTGTGCTTGGTTTCTGCTCTGCGCTGGGCTTTGACTCCTGCCCTTCCGGCTTTGACTCTCCAGCCTTATTTTCAGTTTTATTTTCTTCATCCATGTTATGCCCTCCGCGTTTAACGCCCGCTCGGCATATTGCGTTTAACGCCCGCTCGGCAAATTTTTTATAACGAAAAAAACGCCAATAATCCTTTGGATTACTGACGTTCAAGACGTTCTGAATCAATATTAAATCTGTTTAGCTTTCGACATTTTGCCCGGCTGCAGTAGATTTCAACCTTTGCCCCGGGCGGCGCTCTAAACAAAAGCTTGCCGCAATTCCAGCAGCGGTATTCCACCAGTTCTACGCTTTGTAGTGGCAATGCCCGTCCCAATATACAGCACATCCTTCTTCTACGCAAGACTCTGGTATGCACTTTTGTATAAACCTGCGGTCTGCTGCAATACAATGCCCTTCTTCGTCCCATTTGTTTTTTTCGTGGGTTGTTTCCATAAACGCGTTATGATACGGGCATATTTTCATTTTTTTCTCCCCCTAATTATATCTCTAACTGGCTTGGATAATGCCCTATTTTCTGCGGTGGCTAAGGCCATAAGCAATAAGCGTTGCTGCTATCTCTACAAGTACAGTGCAAACTACTCCTACCCAAAACAGATTTATGTACATAAAAAATCCCCTCCTACGCTATTGCGTTGATTATGCTCCTGCATGGATGATATGGCGGATAAATCGGCGGGGCGTTGATACCAATTTTTATATCTGCCATGTTGTATATTTTGAGATGTCGAGAGCGGCAAGCGTCCGTTGTCCTGTCGTCGATTGTAGCAATAAACTGATACTTTTTAACTCCCGCGTCTAAAAACGCCTGTACAACAGTTTCAGAGACGACGTATGTCATATACATGTCAATCTGCCCTGCGTGGTTGTCTTTGTTGGCTCCGTATTGGCTTCTTCGCAGCATCCAATTCCGCTGAATGTGGAGCGCCTTTTTGTATTGCTCGTTGTCTATGTCGAGTGGGCGGCGCTGGCCTAATCTTCCCGGACCGTCCATCTGCTGCTTCTCGGCATTTATGAGCTTTTGAAATTGTCTTGCCCGATACATTACGTCTGCGTACATATCGTCATTAAATACCCCGCCTGATGGGAGCGGGTCCTCAAGCCATTTTGCTACTGTATCCGCCGTTGGAGGCATTGGATTGCCGACTCCTGTAACCTTTTGCGCTGCCTTAAAATTGCGGCTGTATGCCTCTTGTGATACGTCTACGAGTGTTTCCCGCGTTTTTTGCATAATCGGCTGGTAAAATCCCATAAATGCCGCAATCAAAAAAGCAAGTAAAGCCTCAAGGCCTCTAATACGTGTCCGATTATCTAAGTCTCGCATGATAAGCTTAAACTCGCCAACATCATACCCAGCCTTTTGCCACTGGCCTATCTTTCGGTGCAAACGATTAACTTCGGCTTTTGAAATATTTTCGGAAAGTTGAATATTGCGAAAATGGTCAAGAATATCCTGCAAGTCATCAGATAGCCTTGCTTGCCGGACGCCTATATAGTCGGATAGGATATCTTCCTGTGCGTCCGCGTAGTGCCAATAGCGGGTAATATAGTCAACATCGTTCATTTTTCATCGCCTTTTTGCCTTATGGCATTTCGTTCTTTATTTTGGTTGTCGTTTTGACTTTCAACGTCGGAGCTTTCTTTTTGCCGCTGAATGTTTTCCTGATAGTTTGCGTCGCTTTCGGCCGTCTGCCGTTCCATTTCTTCTTTTGCATCCAAGTCAAGTGCCGCGATGTTTATCGCGGTTTCTTGCGACACAAGCCCGGAGCTATAGGCTGACGTAGCGCGGCTCAAAGACTTATCTACGTCGGTTGGGATATTGCGTTGGAGCTTGATTTGTATGTCGCGGAAATCAAAACTTGCGCCTTTTAAATTTAGGCGTCCGGTAATGATTTCCCAAAGCCTTAATAAACCTTTTTTAAAAACTCTGTCTGTTGTGGCGCAGTACTGGTCGAGCGCATAAAGCTTATAGCCGAGCGCGGAAGCGTTGTCGGCGCTAGAAAACGCCTCGTCCGTCATGTTTGGGACTCCGGTTAGCATTGTGATAAGCTCATGCTGGTTTTTAAGGACGGACATTAGCCCGTCGTAATTGACATCTTTAAGCAGCCATGTAATATCGCCGTCCTGGCCTACTGTCAGAGCGGTAGCTTTCATAATTGCCACTTCTTCCGCTGCCCGAGCGGGGTTTGGCACTTCTTTTCCCGTATTTGGGTCTGTAATCATTGCAGTCGTCTCAAACGTATATCCTTTGAGTATTAGCTTTGCGCTATCATTGTATTGCGTCATATTTGCTATGTTGTTTAGTATTTGCTCATATGTCGTGATAGATGATAGTGCAGGCTCAAACGCCGCTATGCCGTCCGGATTGTCAAACGCTATTCCCGGTACGTCGTCCCACTTAAGTGCCTCCTGCTCGGCCATTTGGCTGTCGCGGTACAGCGTACGGCTTTCATCCGTAATGACTTCCGCAACATCAATTTCCCGTCCCGCAGGGTCTTTTTCCTTCCAGTGGCGCACGAGGCCGATTAGGTTTATTGGCGTGGAAAAGTCGTATACTGCTACGGTCTGCCGAGCGTCAAGCCGGGTGTAAACAATCTCATTGTCTTGGTTTTCATAAACATAAAGATACGCCGCCGCGCAGACGGTATAATCATGGATTAGCTCCGTAAATGTAGCTGCGTCATCGTTGTATTGCTGGATATAGTCCAACGCCTCAGAGTAGTTTTTAACGTACTCTTGCTTTTGCTTATCATCAAGTTTTTCCGCTGCCTTGTCCATGCCGATTGCGGTAAAGGCCCGTTGTAAAAAACCCTTGCCACGCTTTTGCAGTGCGTAGTCTGTCGGCGGGGATATGCTGTACATAGGCGCTTTGCCGCCAAGGTAGCCTTGAACCATATTTACGATGTACCACTCAAACGGGGCTATCCTTTTGCCGTTTGCGCCGGGAAGCTCCGACATCATCATAGTGTCATCGCTTTTGCGACGGTATCTGCGATATAATGCCTCGCGGTGCGCTAAAATTGGAGTGATAATACCAATCAGCTCATTAATATCCTTTGTACTATATTGCTTAAGCTGCTCTGATGTCATTTGCAGCATATAAAATCCTCCTATATCCTGATATGGGTAATGCCCCAGCCGTTGGCCTGCATATCGTCCTCGCATCCATAGCGTGCAGCGTCTATACAGTGGTTATCATGGTCGGGATACTCTGCTTTGAGATTACCCTTTGCATCCCTGTCCAGCTCATAACTGTAAAACTCCCGTGCCGCGTTTGGACATCGTACATCATCAATGACTATCTCATCAAGCCCCTGTAGCCAATGGATACCATAGTCTATACTGTCAGGACCTTTTTTTGCGCCGCGCATCCGCAATCCTAATGCCCTGCACTCTGCAATGCTTTTTGGCTCTGCAGAGTCGCAAATAATATCTTTGCCTTGCCCGCCATGCTCTTTAACTTTACGTACGGCCGCAGGGTTGGAAACCCCTGCAGAGTATATCTCGTCGTATATGTAGAGTGTGCGGTGTTTACGGTCATATCCCATAGCAAGCCATACAAACGGGTCTGTTGCGTATCCCCAGTCAATGCCGTACCGATGGCGAGGCATTTGTTTAATCTCGCTGTCTGTGATTTTGCGTATAATGACATTTTGGAAAACTTCTCCGCCCGTGCCGGTTGCAACGCCCATGTACTCATGCTCGTACATCTCCGGATGTGTTTTTTTTAGGTGCTCGGCATCTAAAAAAAATCTATCGCCCAGCCACTCATGCGGCACTGTCAAATACGTTGTTTGGCTCTCTATCATGTCAGGCATTGTAAATATTGTCGGGTCGTTTACCCATGCTTTTTGTGAGCGTGGAGGGTTGTATGAGTAAAAAACTATAAATTGTGGCCCGCCGCGAAGTATTGACTGCTGTATGCTCCGTATCTTTTCCGGCCCCTCGAACTCGCTAAGCTCCTCAAACCAAAGATACTTAAAGTATCCTTTTGGAGCTTTTATCGATTTGATTTTTAATGGGTCGTCTGCGCCCCGAAAGAGTATCTGCTGTCCTGTCGGTATGTACGTCAATCGCATAGGGCTTGTATTTGCACGCCAAAGGCGCGATACGCCCAGTTTGTCAATCGCCCACAATAATTGAGTGTATACACTATCCTTTAGGTCTACCGCCCCATGCCGTAGCGCGAGGGCGTTTGTAAACTCTCCACTCTGCGCGTCTCTCATCATGCCAAGTGGTATCTCTACGCCGACAAAGGTAGACTTGCAGCTTCCGCGCCCGCCGGCAAGCTTGTAAAATGTATGGCCGCTGGCCTTGATGTCGTTGTGCAGGCCATAAAAAGACGGGGCGATAACGTCACTGAGTTTTGGCATCATCGCTCCCTGATATATCATCTACGATTTTTACAGCTGCGTCTGCTTTGAGATTGATGTTGTCCTCAAACATCCCGAGATGCTTCCCGAGCGTCTCCAAAGCCTTTAGCTTGTCATGCATCCTAATCTCGCGCTCTACTCCATCCTTTGTCCTTTTTACCCGTACAGAGGCTATAGCAGCTGTATCATCGTTGCTTGCTGTTGTTTTTACTGTTGCCGCTCCATAATTGATGATATCACGCGAGTTTGCAAAAGCTACTCTTGCCAGCTCGCGGACAACACGGTCCGCAGTAACCCCTGTCCTTTTTGACTGCTCTGCTATGGCCTTGCTTATGCGCGCGCGGATATCAGGTTTTTTAAGCAACTCGTTGCCTATGCTTCCGGCGCTGTCTGCGCTGTATCCTGCTCGGATGGCTGCCTGTGTGGCGTTGAGGTCTACCATATACTCACTCGCAAACCTTTGCTGCTTTAATGTTAACTTTGCCATGCCGTCAGCCTCCTTTTATAATTGTTTGATGTATTCTGCCGCTTTTACTTTTTTATCTGTGCTTTGCTCTCAATCCCTCTTTTGATTGTGGCCGGTGTGAAGCTGGTTAAGGTTGCCCCTGGAATATTATGTCCGCCGCTGGGACACATCGTTGAGAGGTGCGGGCGGTCTCATTATTTGTGCCGGCATATAATACCCGCATGGTGCGCATTGTTAAGAGGCGTTGCGGGTTTAATTTGAGCCAGCAGCGGGACTCGAACCCGCATACGCCCGGTTACTGCTGCGCAGCTTCGCCGGATAACCACGATTGTACTCTACGCTGCTAAAACCAATTTAGCTACGCTGGTATATTTGCGCCGCCCCGCATGGAGCGACGCACGGAGGAAAGGAGGTCAGCCCGATACTGTATTCCCGCGTCGGTGCCGCGCGAGGGTAGAGCTACCCTTACCCTACATATATATTTTACCACTTTACAGCATGGATAACGCCCTCGCTTGGTCTTGCTATTAAATATTTCATAATTTTTAGTGCCTATATTTGTACAATATTTTATTAAAATATATCGTTTTGTTGTTGACAAACGATATAAAAAGAGATATAATTAATTTAGAAATTAAGGAAGGGGTAAGTAAAATGAAATTTGAGGATATTGCGAAAAAATATGATATAGAATATATAGGCATTAGGATTGGCGGCCGCGATTTACACGTTGGCGATGTTTTCGGCAATAGCCGCCATAACCCCGATAGGGGCGACGAAAGGGATTTTCCAGAATACGGCACCGAAGATTATGAAAGCATGGAAGAACTTGACGGTACGTGTGCATACGATTTTGGATTTTTATCTCTGACTTATCACGACCTTGATAATTTAAAAAGTGTGTGTTTTGGTGATAGCCATTGCTACGTGATTGCCGGTACCGCATGGGGACACAACGACGACCCCGACGCCGGCGAGGTCGTAATCCAAAACGCAGAAGTTTTGGAAGTTCTATTTTAATTTTGCAAATATCTCTTTTTAGTGTTGACAAACAGTATAAAAAGAGATATAATATAATTAATGGAGGCTATATTATGATAAAGTTGGTAGGAACCGAAAAGCAAGTTGAGTGGGCGCAAAGCATTATATCAGACGCGCTCTCGACAATCGAGGCTAACCGGAAAAAAATAGTCGACACGTATCCCGCAGGAACAATAAAAGATAGTGAGTTAAAAATTTGGGATACAATCAATCAGCAATATCAAGATACGCTTAAGCAGATAGAGGCGATGCCACATAGCGCAGCATTTGTAATTGACAACCGTAAAATGCTCGACAGTTCCCGCATAATATGGGGGTCTAACCAGCTTAGCATGGAAGAGCAACTTAGATAAGTGCGACCGGCGGGACCTGCAAAATGGCCGCCACCATAAATACGGCAGCCGCCGCCGTAAGTGCGCAGACGCTCCCCATGGAGCGAGAGGAAAAATATGAAAGTAATAAAAATGAAGAACAAAACTTTGGACATGAGCCGGAAAAGGAGAAAAATAATGAATAAGCAAACAGAAACTTTGCAGGCGCTTGGCCGTGTTTTGAGAATTTTGTCAAAGGCTAAAAAAAATACGTCAGCGCCCTGGGTAACGCAGTACATCGAGTCGCCAAAGTCGTATCTCTCAAAATATATGCTCGCGGCAAACGCTTCCGGCATGCCGCAGGATACCACGGAGGCAATCGCGCAGGTAATGGACGGTATAGACCTCGACACATTCCAAAGCCTTCCGAATTTTTTGCCTACCGACATGCAGGGTATCGTTTGGCTTGGCTATTATCAATCTGCCGATGTTTGGATGCCTGGCAAATTGCGCGAGGCCGTCGAAAAGTCCGGCCTTACGCAGCAAGAAGTTGCCGAAAAAATCGGCGCTACACAGTCAAACGTTTCGGAGCATTTATCCGGAGCGCGGAAACCGCGACCGGAAATGTTACGACGGTATGAGGACGCTTTAGGGCTGGCTCCGGGGGCACTCCTGTAAGCCCCCACCGTTGCGGCGGGCAGGAGGACAAAAATGGACGGATATTTACTTGGGATTATATGGGGTAGCGCGTCAGTCCATCATCAAAATCTAATAATAAAGAATAAAGATAGATTTTATGTTGACTATGCTGTTACGGCTCTCGGCGGGCATACTCGCATCCAGTATAGCCGCACAGGATTACAGTATACAGCGAATTTGCCGTTGCGCTTTGATATGCTGCAAAAGTATAATTGGGCAATGCGCAATGATAACATACGTCCGTATCCCACTAATATGGATGATGATGTTGGATTTATTTCTGCGTGGGTAGAGCTACATCATGCTTTGGATTTTTGTACTATTCGTGGCGCGAAACATCCGAGGCTACGGATATATGGGAATTGCGAACTAATGCAAACGATAAATCAAAAGATTTCAGAAATTGCAAAAGTGAAAATTAAGACTTTGCAATTTCTGAGCAACAACAAAACGGTAACGCTATACTACCAGTCATATGACGAAATTGTCAATATTCATAAAACATTTTTTCGCCATATAAATATTGACAACGGCAGATAATAGTGCTATTATATAGGAGCAAACTTGTTCGTGCCCTTCACGGGCACGTGGATTGAAATAATTTTATCAACTGCACAACTTTTTTTGTCGCCTCTTTTTAGGGGCGTGGATTGAAATAATTTTACTAATTTTATGGCATGGAAAAGGCAACCCAAAATTGGGTTGCCTTTTCTGCATCTATATCATTTTTAGGCTTTTTGCCAAAGCATAGCAAAATTTTTTCTTTTCCTTTGTAAAATAGTTCTTTCCTACCGGCAGATTGTACTTTTCTTTGAGGGCACTATACGGATTTTCCTTGCGGTTTGCAAGGTTTTTTTTCACAGCTTGTACAAGGTCTTTCCTTGCTTTTTCAGCTTCCGGCGCAAAGTCTACGCCTATTTTGCTTTCCGCCTGCGCAACCGCCGACGCATACGGCTCCACGCTAATTTTTGCCCCTACAATACCGGCACAGGCTTTTACAATGTTTTTATCCATCTTGGCCCTCCTTACAAGACCATCCTTTTCCGCAGCCTTTGTATCTTGTATGTCTCCTGCTCTGCTGTATCGCCGTAAACCATCCTCATTTGGTCTATCATAATCTGCACATCTGCGATTTCTTCCCGTATATTTTCACGGCACTTTTGCATTTCCGGTTGAGTAGATGCCCTACGCAGCTTCAAAAGTGCCTTTGTTAGTTCTGACATTTCCTCAATGCACATATCGCATTGAGATTGCACTCCGTATTTTTTGATTGCTTCCTGTAAAATTTCAGTTCGGTTCATTTTTGGCCTCCCTCAGTGCCTTTTCTGCGGCTTCGCGGGCAAGAAAGACGGTTTTGCCCACATCCTTCTCGCAAAAGAACCGTTCGTTTCCGGCCGGTATCGTATGTATGCCGCGTTTTCGATGCCACGTGTGCAGGAACGACCGTTCCTTTTTGGTCGTCATGCGATAGGTAACGTGAAACTTTTTGCCCTTGTCTACGAACCCGCCGTTGACGCCTTTGTACCGTACCGGCATGATTTCGTTTCCCCATATCCAATACAGCGTTTTATTCAGCGGAATATCAAGCAACTCAAAAATCTTTCCTTCGTCGTACTGCTGAAACAGTTCCGGCAGCATAGCAAGCGTGGAGGCGGGGTTTTCGGCGTAGGCGTCACGCAGACGGGCTAAAATGTCACTCATGGTTTCTGCATTTCCCTCCTTAAATCTTCTTTAATATAATAATTTCTTTTATACTGCCTGCAGGCTCTTTCTGCCGCTTCTCCAAACTTTTTCCAGTTTATTGTTGATGGATGGTAGTTGAGCTTGCCGATTTTAAATTTGTCGATATAACTGCCTATCTCGATTAAATACAGGACATCATTTGCATTAAGCACCGGTTCGCAAGAAACCCACGTCGAAATTCCAAGCTTTTTGGCCTCCCACAGTGCAAATAGCCTTTCGTACGGCGTTCCAGCCTCAGGCTCAGCGGTAGAGACGTCGCCCCTATGTAAATATCCTGCATAGGTCACGCCAAACCAATCGTCTCTGTCTAAAAGGTCAAAGTCGTGTGTTGCGTCAGTTCCGTTTTTTGTAAGAATTTGAACATGGTTGCCCGCTGCTTTAATTGCCTTGATAATTTCGCGGGTAGCCGATGAATTGTAGCCGAGCGGGTATGGGTCACACGTAAAGCAGAGATGAATTAGTTTGCCCGTAATCCGCTCTTTGTCAAGCTGCCTTTTCACGGCCTCCACAATGCCCTTTCGCGGCTGGATATCGGTACGGAAGGCTTCTCTGCTCTTGCGTAGCACAGCAGGCGCAAAGCAATAGTAGCAGTTATGCGGACATCCAGTGTAAATATTAATTGCATAGTCGCCGTACTCTTTGGCACGGGCTTTTGGCTCATATATCGGTCTCACGGCTGTCATCCTTTCCATCTTTTGATACAGCTCTTGATAATTTCCACAGTTCCTTGTTTTGCTCTATCAGCTGGTCTGTGGCCTTAGCAAGCAGAGCATACAATTCACGCAAATGCCTGTTTTCTTTACTTTCCATAATGTCAAAATAAACAAGCAAAATTATCATAATGCTATCAAAAATCACAATCACAGTGTTCAATTTTCTTCATCCTTTCCATCCATCGGAGCGCCGCAATTTTCACAATATCTTGGAGCGTATATTTTCCCGCAATACTCATTGAAAGTCTGCAAATGACTGCATATAGAACAATTTGCATGAGGACTACTGCACAAGGGTTCATAATAATTTATCCAGTGTCCATGTACCACCAGCTTATACTCTCCTGCGGCGATTTTGTGAAGCATTGAAACGGCCTTTTCCAGAGCCGCCGCATCAGTCCGAAACACATCGTCGTTTCCGTCTTTTGAAAAGAAACTTTTGCGGTCTTGTATCAGATCTTCGAGCCTTGCGATACATTCTTGCAGAGTCATTTCAGGCATTCCTATCATTCCTTCCGTCCTAATCTGTATGGTTTGTTCATTAATTTCAAATGCTTTACATAATTCCACGGCCCCGGCGTCGCCGCCTGCTCGCTGGATTTGATTTCTTCAAGGTTTAACATCGTTCCTTTCCTCCTTCAACGCGTAAAATAATTCGCACCATTTCAGCGCAACTAAGGTCAATTCTGGGCTACTAGAATACCATCCGTTTTTAGCCATCATGAAATTTATTTTTCTGGTTGTGCAGTAAAGATTTTTAAGAGTACAATTTTTGCGGTCCTTATCCAGAAATACAATCATATGGCCTTTTGGGATTTTCCCATGTGCCTGTTCCCAGACGAGTATACATTTTTTCTCCCAGTTTTCATCGTTTTGCTTGCTTCGTGCTGTCCCTTCGTGATAATGGTCGCTAACTTTCACCCAAACATATTTGCCGTCAAAGACTTCAGTTCCAACCGGGTGCGCCGTAAAATCCTTTTTCCCAATTGAAAATACATACGGTTTATTCCGCCGGAGTCCCAGACGCTTGATACACACATCTGAAATATTGCCATGTGTCAGATGTGTGCCAAACGTCTGGTTAAAAACAGTCGCCAACTCTGGGTATGTATATCTGCTGATGTTGTCGCGCAAGAAAGCTTTTTCCTCATCGGTGAATATATGGTCTTTTTTAGTTTTGCTTGCCATTTCCGTTTACCAGTTTGATGATATTTGCTCCTTTGGCTTTACCGTCAGCAACCAGCTTGTCAGTACGGAGCACGATGTCTGCGTTGTTAATCATTTGCTTTGCCAGCGATGATATCGTCTGTGATAATTCGGTTTCCGCTTTGCGTTCCTCTATGGATAAATCCTTGCTGGTGGCGATTCTGATTCTCTCACCTAAAATTTCTTGAAGTTCAAGTAATGTCATTAAAAATCATCCTTTCTTTTCGGCTCTTGCTTTACGGCAGGAGCCGGGTTTACGTGCGCCTTTAAACCGGTACCTATGACTTAAAATAATTTGGTTTGCTCTCCAGTGATAAAGCCTTTTTCAAGGGCCTTTCGCTTTTCGATTTCTTCTGAAATCTCGTCCTCTTCTTCCGAGCTAAACCACTTTCGGAAGCGGTTCAATTCGATTTCATCCAGGCCACTAAACCCGACTTCAAAAATTCGTTTTTTCAGTTTGCTTTTATTCGCTTCGCGGGCAGCAACCCTACGCTCATGCTTTTTAGCTTTTGCCGCTTTCTGCTGGTCACTTGCATGGACAATTTCTATTCCTTCGCCAATGTCTGCCAAGTCCTGCGCTAAGTCGCGGGTTTCCCTAATTTCAGCTCTAAAGTTTGTGTACTGTATCGCAAATGCAGGGTCATTCCGAAATTTAAGCTTGTGCTCATATGAGCCTGTTTTTTCTTTAATAATTCTCCACTTTGCGTACTTTACGATTGCTTCGCAGATTGTAATCGATACCTGATGCTTGAGCAGCTTTTTACCTTTTATTGCCGCGGTTATCACCTTATCGGGAAAAAATCCGTATCCTTTCTCTGTGCAGGTAGCGATTTCATCGTAGTACACGTTACCTTTTTTAGGTGATAGTTCTGTCTGCAAAACATCGCAGTACGAGCATCCGTATGTGGCGCACATCCTCGGGTCGTATGCCATGTGCCACTGTTTGGAATGCCTGTCATAATAGCTTTGGAGTCTGCAAGCGTGGCCGTGTTTTTGAGCGTTGAATGCCTTAAAAAGTTCACCGCTTTCTTTTTCAACATCATCAAGTATTTTGTAAAAACTGTGTTCATAATCGTATGGCTCGTTGACTTGATGGCACGCACAAGAAACTATTTTCCCCAACCTGCTTAGCAATTCGCATCCGCACAGCAGTTCGTGCCTAAGCTGGCACGGCTCTTTTTTGCTGAAATACGGGCATGTAACCGTTGGGTTATCGTTTTCCGCCATCCATTCAACGCCTGCATATGACGTGTGTCCGTTTGTGAAATAGCTCCCGGTTAAAAGCAGTCCACACGGGGTTGAGAAAACCATGCTGTGCAAGTGCTTTGCCGTATAGGTAAATCCACCGTAAAACCAGTTGTAAGGGTTCACATAATCGGGATATTTTTCGCGGGTATATCCTTCCGCAAATAGCTTTTTGGTGAGTTTATTCAGTTCGTGTTCCGGCTCATTCATGGCTCATATCCCCTGGCACGGAATCATTCCAAAATGTTCTTTCATGGTATCTCGGAGTTCGTTCTCCGTAAGCCCGTACTCTTTGCAAATGCAATCCTCACAAATCGGATTTTGATATTTCAGAGCTTTCCTGCAACGGTCGTCCCAAGTGTTTACCTGTTTTCCGCAGCAATGGCAATACTGGTCGAGAAGCCTAAAAATTTTTTGTCCATCAACCGGGTTATCAAGGATTTCATGTCCTTCAAGCTTTCTGCTTCTCATGTTTCCTCCCAGCCTTCTTTTTGGCTTTCTTCCGGTCTTTTCCCGGCTTTGCGTGATACTCAATCATCGTTTTCATACGGCGGTATGCGCCGCCGTCATGGCGCTGCTTGCTTCGCATTTCTGCCCTCCTCTAAAAGTTCACATCCAATTCCGGTTCCGACTGCCGTATGCTTTCCACACTTCATGCAGCAGTACCGGCATATGGATTTTTGTTTTGCCGGGCATACCCGTATCTCGCATATAGGGTATTCACGGTGGCAGTGATAACAGGTCTCGTAAAATTTACTTTTCATAGGGCAACACTTCAACTGTTATGTAATTTTTGTCGTAAAACTTATGCCTGATTTCTTTAACATACTGCCGGCTGTCATCCTGTATTATCCAGCCTTTCATCGCATCCTCAATCATCTTGCCTATGTACGCATGGTTTGAGCAATCAAGCCGGTCATTCCAAAAAAACGATATTGTTACAGGTTTAACGCTTGCTTGCCGTGGTACGTTCTGCTGGATTAAACATGTCTTTACAGTAGAGTGCCAATATTGACTATCTTCTCGCCTTTTTGCCCAATGCTTTCCCGCGTAAATGGCATTCAATCCAAACTGCTTAGCAAACTGTTTCATCCCGGCCTTTGTTTTTGGATATGGTATTGTAAATTTCATATTTTTACCTCAACCTATAATTTTTTTTGATATCTTTGCCGATTACCCAGCAATAATCTTTTGTCCGCTGGTATACTCTGCTGCCGACGGCTTCATCGCAATCCAGTATCTCGTTTATTGTCCGCTCGCTTGAGATAATGGTTACGAGCCTATCGCTGTTATATCGGTAATTCAGCAGTTCAAACGCGACGTTTATATCGCCCTGCGTTGGCTTTTTCTTTTGCCCCCTATCGTCATTCGCCGTTTTAAAAAAGTCGTCTATGTAAAGCACTGGGACGGTTTTAAGAGGGTTTATTAGCCGGCCATACTCATAGTCATCCGTGACAGCAGCTTTAATTTTAACTGCCTCGTCACGCCACAGCATGTATCGTGCTTCTACCCCTTTTTTTAAAAATTCCCCGACTATTGCAGTACATATATGGGTTTTTCCTGCCCCGACTTGCCCGCCTACGTAAAGCCATTTGCCTTTGTAATCCGTCAAAAAACGTTTCGCGCCTAATTTTAATTCTTTCTGCCATCTTTCCGGCGTTTGAAAATTTTCAAACGTGTATTGGCTTAAAAGTCCTTTGAGTCCGCTTCTTTCGATGTTCCAGTAGCTCCGACGGATTTTCATGCAGTCACATTCTTTTGACAACTCGTAACCGTCTTGGAGATAATAAACGATGCCTTTGTTTTTGCACTTTTGACAATCGCAGCCGCTTAAATTCCCTTGCACCGCGTTTAGCACGTCAATTTGCTTTTGCGCATAATTTTCAAAGGATATGCCCGTACTGTGGGCTTTTCTCTTGGCACTTTCCGGTATGTGGTTCATTATTGGTGGTAAGTTCACCGCAATCGCCTCTTTTGTTATCGTAGTTCCCTTCGCTGATTTTTTGCCAGTTGGACGGCTTGAGAACCCAATCAAACGAGCAGCGCCAGTTTCCCGTCCTTCCTGTCAAAAAATCGCTCTGTTCAACTTTTTTGAATACATTGGTAAATTCATCAACCGTAATTCTTTTGCTTTTTATGGCTTTTTTCCGGGCGGATGTCCATTTTGTGGGAGAAACGGGCTTTGGAAGCGATGGGCAATTCGTAATAAAAGATTGCCACACCTGTTCACAAAGTTCGGTAGCCGGTGAAATTTGCGTTTTTTCTCTTATATTCTCTTTATTATCTATATCTTTATCTATATCTTTATCTATATCTGTTGCGTTACATTGCGTTACTGTAGCGTTACATGTAACGTTACATGTACCATCCGCAATTAGATTTTGTCTTTTCCTATGTTTTTCGACTCTAAGCCGCGTTTGGTTGCGGATTTTATCAAGTCCATCTACGTTTTGATGCTTATCCCAGTTTGTGATTGTTATTACGTCATCAAAAATTTCTATCATTCCGTAGCTTTCAAACGTCTTTAAGGCAAGCCTTATGGTTAAAATAGGTCGTCTGAAAATAGTGGATAACATTTCGTCGGTATATGGAATTTTGTCGCTTAGCATCATTACTCCGTGGTTGTTCGTTTTGCCTGCAAGACATAACAATTTAAACCAAACAACTATAATTGCGTCGCCATCAGGCATTTTCTCTATGAGCTGTATTTTTTCATCGTCAAAAATGTTTGTAACGATTTTTATCCATTTTACTTCTGCCAAAATGTTACCTCCTAAACGCTGAACTTGAGCTGCTCAAACTTTTTTTCTTCCCTCGCGGGCGCAAGCATTTGAGTTTCTGCAGCTTTATAAAATTCCTTGTCCACCTCAAAGCCATAGCTGTTGCGGTCAAGCTCAAACGCCGCGCGAAGCGTTGTTCCGCTTCCCGCACACGGGTCAATTACCACGTCCCCAGGGTCTGTAAATATCTCAATCAGCCGCTTTAACAGGCTAACAGGCTTTTGCGTTGGATGTATTTTTGGATACCTTTTTGGGTTGTCTCTCAGCCACTCAAACCAGTCGTAAACCATACGACCGCCATTATTAAACTTTGGCAGTTTGTTGCGGTAAAGGACTATTGCATGCTCCGTGGCCCCAACGATTTTCATATTGGCTTTTAGGGCTTGCGGGGAATAATGCTTGATAAAAAATATTGGATAAGAGTGCATAAACCCGTATTTTTTGCCGTAGTCAATCAGCATTTGGTCTTGATTAAATGCGCAAAAGACTATCATAGCCGGTGCTTTTCCGGGCTGCGCAGGCTCTTTTTTTAAGAGCCTGCTGCAAAAGTGCATATACTCCGGAATTTTAAACCGCCCGTCGGTATTAAAAAAGCTCTTGTTGGCCTTGCTGCTCTCCCCGTTTTGGTTATTGCCATCTTTATACCACTCCGGGTTTGAGGCATAAGCATTGTTGCCGAGATTATATGGGACATCAGCAACGACGAGCTGTGCTTTTGGTATGTTGTAGGCCTTAAAATTTTGGAAATTGTCATGGTATAGTTCAAGCTTTAACTCACTCATTCATAGCCTCCTTTGTCCGTTTGCTTGCTGTTTGCTCTAAATCCATTCGTTACACTTCCATTCAGAACGGCAAATCATCGTCGTCCGGCATTTCCTCAAAATCGTCTGCTTCGACATCTGCGGAACCGCGCGCTGGATATGTATTATTGTTGCTTGAATCTTTCTTTGATTCAGCGAAATGCACGTGGTCGGCTACCACTTCAAACGCCTTACGCTTGTTACCGTCTTTATCCGTGTAAGAGCGGGTCTGCAGCGAACCCTGCAGGGCGATAAGCTGTCCTCTACGGAAGTACTTACATATGAACTCGGCTGTGCTACGCCACGCTACACAGTTTATCCAGTCTGTTTGACGTTCCTGCCCCGCCTTGCAATATGAGCGGTCACAGGCTACGCGAAAGCTTACTACCGATGTTCCGCTTTGGGTTTCTTTTAGCTCCGGGTCTGCGGCAAGCCTACCCATGAGTGCGACACAATTTAGCATATTTGGTTTCTCCTAAAAATGATATTTTTGATAAATTAATTTGTCCTCGTCCCAGCTGGGATATTGTGATTGCAAATAGTCATGTATCTTTTTTCTATACCACGACCTCAGGTGTGAGTTATCGTAAGCATTGTGGCAATTTACGCATAGGGTAACAATGTTTTCTTCCACCCCCAGCCCGCCGTGAGAGCGCGGTATATAGTGCGCGTTTGGCATAGCTTCGTGGCTGCCGCAAATTATGCAAGCATGCCCATCACGCTCCCACACGGCGTTTTTTACTCTTGAGGATATATCACACGCTTTTGTCTGCTTGTGCATACTCGGCCTCCATTCTTGCAATTTCATCCGGTGTTTTGGTTTCAATGTCCTGGTCTTGGCAGTCCTGCACTACAAGGTCAATTAGCCGTGACATTTGGGCGGTGTTGTATGTGGACGAGCCATAATAACAAATGATATTTGAGTAGCCTTTGAGCTTGCTTTTGCCTATGTCCTCACACACCCAGCCAATCCCACGTGACTTCCAATTCCGCATCCACTGCTCTTTGGCGTCGTCGCGGACAGGGACAATTTCAAAATTATCTCCGATGTCCTTAATGTACTGCCGATAAATTGTTTTAACCGGGATATGGATTTTAGTTGCTAATTTGCCGGTTAGCAGCCAAAAGTAGGCGTTTGCGTCAAGGGAGCGTTTTTCTCTATGAATTTTTATGTCAGCGTCATATAGTTTGCTTTGCATTTCTGACACAAATTTTTTTACTTTGGCGGGGCTTTTAACTCTTATTTTCAGCCAAAAGCCCTCGCTGTCTTGGCTCCACTTTGCGCTGTCAAATTGGATTTTCATGCTTCTTTAGTCGGCCGCTTTTCCAGCGCCTTTACCATCCATGTAAACTGCTTGACGGTAATATGCCCTAAAGTGTCCGGAGCGTTCTTCGGGTCTTTCTTGGCTATGTAAGCAAGCATAGCCTTTAGGTTCCAGCCGGTACGATGTAATTCTTTGAGGATTACATCCTGTTTGATTTCGTCAATGTACTGCGGAGCGGTGGGCTTTAGCGGCGCATTCAAGCTGTAAACTTCATTTCCCGAATCGTCTGTAATGGTAAGCTCGTTAATGTGCCCGGAAGCATCGTAGCCGATAGACTTCACGCCGTATCGGACAAACGGGTTTTCCATTTCATAACTACGCCCGTCCTGCCGCTTGCGTGTGGCACAATGAATGAAAGTGAATGGGGCCGTGTAAAGTTCCCGGCCAATTCCCCATTTGAACCCGGCACGCTTGAAAGCGTCAGATGCTTCGCCCTTTCGTTGGTTCCCGTCGCCATCGTCCCGGCTTTCAATGCCGCAATCCTCTTTTGAAATCCATTCTTTTTTATCCGTATCGAAAATCGAGATTTCACAGTACAGGTTGCCTTTTACGTCACGATAGGAGCATTTCCAGTTCATGGGGCCTACGGTACGGTCGAGCGTATTCATATCCACACGAGCGGTCTTATAGAGTAGGACAATAGCGCCTTTCCTAGTAACTTTTTTAACTTTAACTTCGATGTCGTCTGCCTCAAGCAGAGGGAATTTTAGTTCCATTACTTTACCCCCTCGACGTGCTCGTGATAGTAGTTGCAAAATTCACAGGCAGGGCAGTAGTCCTTGCACTTTTTATCTTCGCCGGGGCGGCACTGAATAAAATCTCCGCCGTTTTCTTCCATCCACCTTTCAGCTTCTTCCTTACTCTCCATCACCCGGAGAGCTGCCTTGCGGCCTTTTTTCATGACAGCAAATTTATCTCCGCCGTTAAAGCGCTCTTTAGGGGTGCAGACAGGAAGCTCATTATCGGGCAGTTTTTCGGCGTCAGCTATTTGTGCCATCCGGTTACGAATGAAAACATTAATTTGCGCAAAGTCCGCTTCTGAAAAATCGAACCTGATTTGTAGAACTGGGAGTTGCGGATAAGTTGGGTCGAACTTCGCTTTTGATTTCGAATGGTCTTTCATCACGGCAACGATTTGGCCGTGCCTCACTGGAAAACCGATATAGTCCATAATTGCAGCATAAATAAGGAGCTGCTTTTTCCAATCATCGAAATCCCGATGGATGATTTTCCAGACGGAGCAGGTCTTATAATCTGTGATAGTCTGCGTTGCCGCATCGTAAAGGTCGAACCGGCCGGAAACCTTGTAATTGCCGACAGGCATTTCAACATAGGTTTCCTTGAATTCCGTCGCACCCTCAGTCTGATTTTCGAGTATGCTATGTACCGCCGTACCAAACAGGAGCCATATCATATCGGAAACATCCTGCTCAATTTCATCCCCGTGGCGACGCTCAAGAATAGCCTCGCGGATACCTTTCAGTAGAGCCGTCGCACTGTATCGCTTCGGTGTGGGAGTGTAATCGCTCTGTGCCATTTCAACGAAAGCTTGCGGAAGTTTCATCTTATTCGTGATTTTCATTGTCTACCTCCGTGTTCTCGGCCTTTGTGCCGGCGCTTTCAATCAGTTCTTTTTCAAGAGCATTCAGCGAGGTAAGCAACTCTTTTAATTTGCCCTCGGCTCCGTCACCGTCGAGCCAAAGACTGTTGGCTAACTCACCATCTAAAGGCATGTAATCTGACTCGTGATATTTTTCCCCATTGTAGTACCGTACAGGCGCGCTTTCATATCCGTGCTTAAATCCATGGCATGCTATTGCGTTAACATGCCCGTTAATTTCAAAGTTCACTTTTGCTTGTGTTGTTTGATTTATGCGCAAAACTTTAGCTGCACAGTCTAAAATCAGCTGATTTATATTTTTATCCATTTGACAATCTCCGTTTCTCCGTCTATAATGACGGTGTTGTATTATTTTTTGTTGCCGCTTTGCGATTGCAGTCGCAAGCGGCTTTTTTGTGGTATTCTTTGCAACACTCGGGATGTCTTTTATTCCATCCTTTGGCATATCTGATGCGCTGCTGTTTGTGTTGCTGGTAATATCTTCGCTGATAGTCTTTTCTTCGCTTTGCCTTGAGTTCTTCAGGGGTAAGCGTCTCGGCGCTATCGTCGTCAAGCCCCGCCTCGATGTCGGCCTTTATGCACTCCGCACGCCATGCGGCATACGGATTAACTATCGGTAAAATTTTAGTCACCTCCTACATAATCCCTGTAATCGGCTGTGCCGTGCTTGTCCCATACTGACTATGCCGATGTGTGTGTCATGCTCTACGGCCTTTTTATACTTTTTGCAGCTGTGCCGGCAGGTATTTTTATGCGGCTCGCACGGGCAGCTGTAGCATACGTTATACACGTCTATGCCTCCTATGTACCCGCCAAAGCAGTTTTATATTTGCACAGCGTATTTTTGCGCGCATGGTATGTATGCCACAGAGCAGGGTGCTAACAACAATTACGGCCGTGCCGATGATTACAAGGTAGAGCAGGGTGTCGATTAATGCGGTCATGGCTTGTCTCCTTCTTTCCCCTTTTGCTTTAAAATTTCCATGCGCAGGTCTTTTAAAAGGTCTATACTCGCCGACTTGCTTGTATCGCTAAATGGATTAATGCCTTCCATTAATTTCAGCCGCTGAAAAAAGCAATAGCGATAACCTGCAAAGGCCTTGCTTGCGTACTCTAAGCTGACAATACGTTGCTTATTTGGCAGTACTATTTGCCGTACTGTCAGCTGTAGCACTGGGACTTCGGCCAATACCGGCCATTCCGGCCACGTATCTAAAAACTCCGCGCGTTTTGCTGTATTCGTCAAAGCAAGTATCTGTTCCTCGGTAATTAGTTCTTCCATCAGACTTTCCCTTCCTTCTGCCGTTTCCTAATTTCGCGGTTGACCGCCGCCAGACGCGCCTTGTTCCCTGCCGGATTGTCCTCAAGGTAATAATGTGCTTTCAGCAATTCATCCTTGCTTGCGTACCCGAGCGCCGCCGTAAAATTGCAGTCGGTCGCCGGGACGGTTATTAACGTTTGATAGTTGTCCCATTCCATCAGCTTGTTACCTCCTATCTTGTAAATTTTCATAGCTTTGCGCTTCCTTTC
>ENA-UOOE01000546-UOOE01000546.1-fermentation-metagenome-genome-assembly--contig:-NODE-546-length-36341-cov-7.264648_pt1 | contig 36341 bp, 60 predicted proteins | sample MGYA00245776_ERZ724021 | MGnify/ENA primary metagenome ERZ724021 (study PRJEB28704, sample SAMN03018321) | fermentation metagenome | biome: anthropogenic terrestrial biome; feature: soil; material... | reverse complement strand
CCTATAGTATTTCAATTGCCTGACCCGCCTGCTTCATCACGCAATTGAAATACTATAGGTTGTTTATTATTAATAACAAACGCACCGGCACCGGGTGAAGTTATATTGATTGTTGGTTTTACTTTTTCTTTTACAACTAATTTTAAGCTGTTTCCAACTGTACCATCATTATCATTAACAGTTGTAACTGTACCGGCCGTATTTGTAGCCTCTACAGTAACCGGATAGTAATGTCCTGCATTTACATTATATGATGTTGTGTTTGGTGCTGTTATTGTCTTTTCATATTTACCTGTACTTGAGTTATATTCAAGCACATGCCATACACCATTCACTTGAGCTCTTACTTGTTGTATTGCCATTTGGTTTCTCCCTTCTAAAGGATTTCTGTTTCACCGGCATAAAATGTGCCGGAATAAATTAATATTGGTTCTAATATTTGCTCTATCTCTGATACAGATATCGCAATAAGAAAACTTGTATTGGCATTGACAGGATTGGGAACTATAGAAACAGCGTCTACTTGGGGGACTAATAGAGTGTAGCTCATTCTAACAGACCTCCTGTTATCGTACTAGCTGCTATAAACCCTCCTGTAAGGTCAATATCAAGTTTTTCTACAATTCCTTTTATCTTTTGATTATGTAAACTGTCTATTGTAACAATCTGGCCACATTCCTCATTCTGTAGCAATATTTCCCCTTCGTTCTGATGTCGCATTTGAAAGTAGTCGTATACCCTTTGAGCAACCTCCAAGGCATTACTATTGCTAACAAGTGTAGCCTCTTCTACCTTCAATATGTTTTCTTTATCACCAGGTGCTAAACTTGTGCTATATACACCGAATATCCGAGGATTATCCTCGCCGTTAACATAATTATGGGCTGTTACCTCAACACCTGTTACAAGCGGCTTTAATTTCAATTTATGACCCTCAAATTTCCTGTCCTTGCCGATATGCCCGCTTAAAACTGTAGGCATAGGGTATATTTTAATTTTATGAGTTCTGCTGCAATCAACAATCCCACCTATGGCAAATGCAACTTGCTGTAATGCTTCCCTATGCGTACACACAGGAATCAGTCCGGAAAGCATTTTACTTCCTAAGCCTTCATCAAACTCATATTCTGCATTTGCTGACATCATTATCTCATTGATAATAAACCCAGCCGTAACATTGCTATACGTACCACCTGCGAAATTAGTACCGTCTAAAACACCAACAAGATCTATAGTAGACATGTTGATATTGTACTCATCCTCATTCTCCCATTCGTCCAAGTAATATGTTCCCATTTTCTTTTTTACACCGTCTAAGTATTCATACACCTTAAGTGGCTGTTTCTGCTGTAACCTTGAGAATATGCCCTGTGGGTTTAATATAGAAAACTCTGCATCTTCTGAGTACAGAGTAAAATTCAGTGTATTTATTCTCAGTTCGGAGCTGATAGGATCTATTTCTTCAAGTATATTTGCATTGATTAAGTCCCTACCGCTAAACAGCTTAATTTGTCCGAAATCAAGTTGCGGCAGTTTTAGATACCTATATGGTTTATTTGTACTATAGAAGGTAATTATTATCTTTGTATAACCCTCAACAGCATTATCAGCAAAATATACAGTACTGCCAGGATTGAAATCCATGTTAGAGAGCAAACTGTTAGAAGTTCCGTACCATCTAACATTCATGGCCGTGCAATAATCATCTGTAGCTTCATGGAATGTGAATGTTAACCCAAGGCTATTATGCAGTTCCGTAAACTCAATTGTTAGCATAACAGGATTTACAAACTCACCGTTCCCCTCGCTCATGGAAGATGACCACAACCCAAAATCATGTTCTGTCGGATCGTCCGGAAATAATTCAAAAGTTCCATCAAGACGGAAATAATCTTTTTCTAATGTTGCAAATTTCCTTATTTCAAGTTCGTCATATTTTAGCTGCTGCATATCAACAAAGGACTGTTTGTCATCTGCTATAAATATACTGTCCGGCTTGGCTGTAACATCCACCAAGCCGAAACTTATCGCTGTTTTAGTTCGCATTTAATCAACTCCTTGCAGGTACTTGAGCTGTAAAGTTTACAGTCAAGTCTTGCCAATAATTTCTTTCTTTTCTTACCATCAGAAGTTTATCTTTGACATTTGAAAAGTAAGCCTTAAAAGTATATTTACCGTCTGTCCCAGGGACAGTAACTGTATGAAATTCTACCGGTTCTGTAAGCTTATCCCATAATCGTTGATATTCAGCAGCATCCTTTGCAATACCAAGCTTTAATTGATAGTTAAAATAAACTCCTATAAGCTCTCTTTGCATGCCCCCGTCGTCGGTGCGCTTTGCAAACTTATCCAGGAAGTCTGCACTCCTTGACAGGTCTATCACAGGAACATTAAATTCTATTCCGTCAATTTTTATCACGATGGTGCACCTCCTATGACAAGCTTAGTTCCAACTCTGCTGTTTTCTTTATCAATATAAGGCTTAAGCACCCTTATCAATTGTGCCATGTTACCACCGAAGTTTATTGTTAATTCCTGACCTCCAAAATTTAATCCACTTAATTCTTCTTTTATAATTTGACGTATCAATCCTTCCGGAGCTTCTATGTTTCTGCCGCTCTTTTGGTCACCTAATATAGCTAAGAATTCAGAATTTGGCGGAATAACCGCACCTGTAGCTAATTCAGGTATTCTTGGTATGCCAAAACTCCACTCTCCTGATATGCCTGTTATTTTGCTTACCCAATCTGGAATCTTTATTCTAAATTTATTTAACCCATCAATAACTTTATTCACAGACCTAATAATAAGATTCAAAGGTGCTTTTACAATGTCATGTAAGCTATCAAATATCTTTTTCAATGTATTTTTAAGGCCTTCAAACACATTCGCAATTGGAAGCGCTATATAATCTTCAAACCATTTAGCAGCTACTATCCATACGCCTTTTAATCCTTCCCATGATTCGCTTGCTTTTGTTTTTATACCATCCCATAATCCAGAGAAAAATGTCTTTATAGGCTCAATCACGGTTATGTTGAACCATTCTCCTGCAGCATTCCATGTTTCTTTTATCCAGTCCCATGAATTTGCTGCAACTTCTGAAATTGATTGCCATGAGGATTGGAAAAATACCATTAACTTTAATAAGACACCGTTAAAGAATACAACAATAGTATTCCATGTATTTTTAAGTCCTTGCAAGATACCTGCTATTAAGTCCTTACCGATATCAGCAAAGACAGTTGAGGGACTTGCAATTCCAAACAACCTTTTAACTCCATCAATAATAGGTTTAACTAAATTATCCCATAGCCAAGTTCCTATACCGGATATAGCAGATATTACGCCGTTGTATAATCCCTTAACCAAATATACACCAACATTAACAAGCGCATCTAAAAAGCCATCAGAATTAGCTATAACATCTTGTATGCCACCTATATAATCAGCTATCGCATTAAACGCATAAGCTATTCCATCTAAAATATCTACTATTGCACCGCCCGTCCATTTTGCTAATGGTTGTAAGAAATTATCCCATAACCACATACCCACAGGTTTAAACAATTCTAAAACATTATTAAACGTTTTAAATATACCTGAAAGTATGTCAAGAAACTTTGGCAATACCTGTGTAATACTCCAATCAGCTAAAGGAACAAATATATTTAAATACGCCCATTCTAATGCACCAAATATAGTTTTAGTAAATGGTTCTAATGCCTTCTTAAATCTGTCAAAAGCATTAATTAAATTATCAAAGTTTATATTCTTCAAAGGTTCTATTAATTCATTGATTTTATTTTTAAACTTATCAATTGCTGATATGCTTTCATCAGATATCGCTACCTCTTCAAACATGTCCGTAGCGGCAGGCATCCCCGTATCTTCATTGCCGCCTGCATCCTGTGCAAGCACATTTATTTCGTCAAATGACGCTAATGCTCCGCCAGCCTTTTTGGCTGCTTTATCTACACCGCCCAAACTCTTTGCATAATCAGTAGATACCTTTTTTGCCTTTGTAAAAGTAGTAGCATTTCCAAATAACCTTGCAGTAAACATACCAATTGTATTGAATGCGTTAATAAAAGCATTTGTAACACTGTTTATAATCGGTATTAATGCCTGTAAGGCCGGTGCAAAGGCGGTAGCAAGTGAATTCCTTGCCTGCAATAGCACGCTACTTATTTGTGACATTGTGCCATTAAAGTTACCACTGTACTTCGATAAGTCTTGAAAGCCACTCTTGATAGCATTTAAAGCAGCACGCATTACCATCCTTAAAGCCATTAATTTAAACATATTTGACAATTTAAATATTGACTTTGCAGCAGGTATGGCTGCTAAATCTATTCCTTTTAGATTCTTAGAAAATGATTTTGCCGGTCCTTTTGCTTTTGAAAGCGAAGATTTCACCCTGTCAAAAAAATCCGCAAGCCTGTTCGATTTATTACTGCTGCTATCTTGTAACGCATTCGTTTCATATAAAGTAACTTTGTAGCGCTCCAATTCTTGTTCTGCCTTCCTGATTGAATCGCTTAATTTCTGGAATGCTTTATCTGTATTTAAAGCACCTTCAACGGCTGCATCCAATTGTCCTTCACTGCTATACGGCATTTCAGATAATTCAGCATATTTAGATGCTTTCATTTCATCAATTCGGGCATACATTGCCGATAAGTCACCATTAACACTTTTAATTTTATCTTTAAGCTTATCAATATTAGCTGTTTTAACTTTGCCGGTCATATTGTCCATGCTATATTTTATTTTATCGGTTTCGGCTTTAACCTGCTTTGTGGCATTATTTGTAATGTCTTTTACAGCATTCATTTTCTTCTTAAAGTCACTTAATGAGGCTTCAATGACTACCTGCAGTCTTTCTAATTCCATTTACTCACCACCCTTCCTATAGGTGTTATGTCTATACATAAAATCTTTCATTCTTGCCTTGTATAGCTCTAAATCATTATTTTTCTTCTCAACTTCATATTGTTCTTTTTCTTCATCAAACAAATTAGGATAGAGCTGCCATAGCTGCATAGGTTGTATTTCTTTCTTTTCATCAAACAACATTGCTATTTGTTCACCAATTTGCTTAGCAAGAATAGTATTAAATATTGCCTTTTCTTTTGTCTTCCTGTATGTAACCCTGTTATAGGATTCAATACTGTCCTGAAGTTCCTTGATTGTTGAATTCCAAAACAAAGAAGGAGCAATACCAATATCTAAACATATCGGATAAAGCTCCTCTATAATTTCGGTTATATTCCTTAAATCTGCTCTTTCGCTTCCGCTATTTTTTCCGTCATAGAGTCCGCCAGAGCTTGAGAGAAAAAACCGCTTACATTGTATACCTCAATAAAGATATCAGCCATAAAATCGGTCTGAGAGCCTCCTGCTTCACAGTACTTATCAAATAAATTCTGAACATCAGCATATTTAATGCCGTGGTTCCAATCTTTCATGGCTGCATGTGTCACTGTAAGCATTGTTGTCAATGCCGGCATACCATCAACCAAGTTTAATAAATTAGTCTTAAACTTTTCTTCCAGTTGACAAATAGTACTTGTTGTTAATTTTAACTTGTACTCCTGGCCATCAACTTCCCATATTGCAAATTGTTTCATTAAATCACCTCGTTTTTTGTGTTAAAAAAGCACCTACGTTGTAAGTGCTTTCATTTTTATGATAAGCTATTTTTTCCCGGCCCAAAACTGATTACCGCATTTTAAACACGTAACACGAACCTTTTTTGCTCCAATGTTTCCAGCAACAAGACCTATCGGTGCAAATGCCACTCCTACAACCGCTTTACCTATACCAAACCCTTTTTTATGAGCCGATAAGCTTGTAGAATGGCATTTAGGACAATAAGCAACTCCATCGCGCTCTAATTGTTCTAATCGCTCTTTCTCATATTTTTTCTTTTCTATTTCCTTTACTTTTTGTTTTTGACTTTCCTCTTTAACAGATTGCCAAAAACTTTTTTTTGGTTCAGGTTTATAAAGTTCTTTGTACGCCTCATCTATAATGTTTTTACCTTCACTTAAGCTAACATTGGTTTGATCTCTAAGCAGTTTGATTGCTTCAATCTTGTTCTTTCCACAACAATTAATTATCTCAGATATATTAACCTCTATTCCATTAACATTTATAAATGTGTCTGTTGCATCAGTTGTCGAAGCTATTTCTACTATCTCGTTGACCAATTGATTATTTGTCTGTGTGAGTGAAGCTCCACAGCTTGAACAAAAATTACCTAATGCTTCTTTCCCGCAATTTGAACAAAACATAAAATACACCTTCCCCTATTAAGATACTAAAATTATATCATACAGGAAAACAATGTCAATACTTGTAGAATTATTATACTCCTGCGGGGTCTATTACAGCAATATCGCTTTGAAGTGCCATTGATACTGTAAAATCTATTACACCGTTAACCCCACCGCCGCCTAATTTTACGCTTACATATGCATCCCAATTGAATTTTGTCTCGTCAGGAAATGTTTCTTCAAAGCTTACTTTTGTACCCGCATCTGCAAAACTTCTTAAAACTCTATAAGGGCTTGTTGATTTTGAATTTTCATACTTAAAAACAAAATCCATATCTCCGGCGTCCCCGATACCCATCTCATACTGCTTAACTGTATCTGATAGGCAGGTATTTTCTATTTTTTCAGGGTCTACACCCATTTCTGGTACTTCTTTCAATCCTGCTAATGGAAGATAAGCATCTCCCTCAGTTTTGTATGCTAAAGTAATTCCATTTGCTAACATTTAATCACCTTTCCTTTCTAATTGTATTGATAAACCATTTGTGTTTCTACATCGATGATTCCCTCGTACCGCATAACCTTATGTTTTAGTCCGCTTGGGTCTGCTACATCTTGACATAGTGTTCTTCTTAATCCCAATGCTGATATAGCCTTGTCTACTGATAAAGCACATGCTGAAGTACTCCTATTGTGCCATATATCAATTTTATATCTGATATACGACTTTGACTCTTCACCGTCCACCCATTCATAGACTTTGTTATCCTCTTCCACATATTGAATTGCCGGAAGATTCGCCCAATCAGCTGGGTAACTGTCAGATACATTATTACTGATATCTCTTATTTGATTGTATACTTGGTCTTTAACATTAATCATTTTGATATCTCCCTAATTGCTTCTTGTAAATCTTCTTTTATATTCTTAATTACCTCATTTCTGTTATTTTTAAGTGCTGGATATAAATACGGTTGTGCCGGTTGACCTTCAATCCACCTAACTCCTACATCCGGAATATTAACTCTCCACTTATCTTGTTTGTATGCCAAATTACCTGGATATTTATCTTCCACATGAGTATTTTCACCAACCTTACCGGTCCCGAATTCAACATAAGGTGCATGATCAGAATTAGTAGATATAACAGAGCTGATCTTATTATTCGCCTGGACAGTTGTACAGATTATAGACTGCTTTAAATCTCCGGTATCCACGGGACATAATTCTTTTGCTTCACCTTGAACAAACAATCCCATCTTGTTTACAGACGGATAGAGTGCCTTTTCCACATCCCCGCCTAAATTGTCGAGCTTTTTTAATAGGTTGTTTAAACCTTTTATTTCGCTCATATCTTCTCCAATTCTAAGTGCTGATGGGAATATCGTTTGATAGAAATAACTTTATAATCTGGCAGCTTAGTGCCATCTACATAAACGCAAATACCATCACCCTCATTTATAGTTTCAGTTCCATCATAGAGCATATTAAGAATATAATTTAATCTTTCGCCGTATATCTCTGCCTGAAGCTTACCGCCAGCTGGCCATATATTTGCTTTTATCTTTATCGGTGTTTCAGAATACCCTGGATACTTCCCGCCTTCATTGTCAGTTATAATTGTCTTAGGTTTTAAATAATAGGTTTTAAGGTTCTTTATTCGCATTTACTATCCTTGCCCCCTTTAACAATCTAAAGGAATTCAATCTGCTTTTAATGTTCTCAGGTATTTCAGTAGAATAACTAACAGATATTCCGCCCTCACTTCGAGAGCTTTCACCTTCTGATCCTAATCTGTTATAGTAGACAATAGTCAGCTCCCTTTGTAGGGGTTCTGCTTTATTCGGCAATACATCCCTGTTACAATAATCTAACATTTCTCCCTCAGCATCTTCTAACAGCTGCAGCAATAAAATGTCTTGGCCGTTGTCGGTAATATCTAATCTAATTTTTATTTTTTCTATTTGCGACATAATCTACCTCCATTTTAAAAGAGGACAGATTATATCCTGTCCTCAAACCAGACTATCTTAAGCCTTCTTAACAAGAGTAACAACCTTGCTGTCTACTACTAAACCAATAGCATTTACCTCACATACAACTGCCTTAGTATTAGATCCTGCTGCTATAGCTGCGGATGTAATTTCAGTAAATCCGGCAGGTAATACGCTATTCTTGTCAATAGCTGTAGTTCCGCCTAATTTGTAATAAGCTTTATTTCCGGGATTTACTCCGGCGGCAGTTAATATTGTGTCTCCGGCTGCTACAGTACCGGCTTCACTTGTTACAGCAAATGCAGTATCGTCTGCCCCAACGACAAATTGAATTCCATCATGCAGTGCTTCTAAGATAAACACGTCTTCGAAAGATTCCTCAAAGTAAGTGTATTTTCCTTGGCTCAAAGTTGACGGTTCTCCTAATTCGGCAAATTCGTAAGATACTATCGGCAATACTGCACTTGGATGAACTAAAAACATTTTAATATCTTTTGCAGTAGAGGCTGGAGCAAAGCCCCCATTAGTTTCATTCTCAGATACACCATCAAAGAAATCATAAGCGGTTTTCATAGACCTTGTCGGAACTTGAATAATTTCAACCTCGTCAAGTCTATTAAGAGCTATGTTGTAGGATGCCTGTCCATTAGCACGTACAGGTAATTTAGAATTATCTATAAGTGTTTTAGTAAAAGTATCCACATAAAGCAATCTTCCATTAACAGGTACCCCTGCCTCATCCATTACATCCATCAGATCATTAAATACATATAAAACATTGTCAACAGTTAACAATAAGTTATGTATTTTTGCACCGGATACTGCAGTCTTTGCTGCATATACATCATTGATTAATTCAGCATCCATTTCAGGAAACTTTTGAGTTTCATTCATAGTCTTAGTTATATTTGCGATACTTGCAACAAGATTAGTTTGAACTATATCATTTGGATGTACTAATGTATTCCATGTTCTGTGTCTGGTTAATGTTTTAGTTTCCCAAGCATTGTCCCAGTTCTTGCCGAAACTTCCAATTGTATCTCTATCTCCGTCACGTCTCCCCTTAACAGTCAGTCTTGGTATTTCTACCGTCTTGGCATTTACTACTTTGTATTCAGGTTTAGTTGCTCCCCATAACCTTCCAAAATTTAATACATATGGATAAGCATTAGCTAATGCCTGTGCATAATGTTTTGCATAATTTGTAGCCATATATTTTCCCTCTTTTCTCTTTTATCTATTTTTTATTTTTCTTGCTTTGCTCTGACACCTATAAAGTTAAACTTAAAAGGATTTTCTTCGGAACTACCGGACCCACCTTTAGGAATTTCTTTACCCTTTAATTTTTCATTTACTGCTTTTTCTACTGCAGTTTGGAAAGCTTTTTCTACTGCTTCAATGCTTTTATTGCATTGATCCGCATCAGTAAAAACAAGAGTATCAATTAATTCTTTAGGTAAATTCTTTGATGCCAGTGTTTCATAAGCTTGAGCTTTTAACTCCCTGGTTGTTATTTCTCTTTCCCTTTTTTCAAGTGCAGCTATTCTCTTTTGCTCTTCAAACTTAGCTTTTTCATCAGCATTCATCTTTGCCAATTTTTCAGCTTCAGTTTTGGCATCTTCCAATTTCTGATTATATTCCGATTCCCATTTACCTTTAGCTGTATCTAATGCCTTTGAAATTCTTTTGTCAAATTCGCTTTGGTAAGCTTTATCTTTCAATATATCATCAAAAGACTTAGTACCCTCTTCACCTCCAGCTGCTCCACCTGTACCAGCACCACCTGTTCCACCTTCGCCACCTTCGCCACCTTCGCCACCTTCTGCAAATAGCTGTAACTTTAGTTTTGATAAAAATTCATTATTTTTCATATTTCCTCCTGCCCACAACGTTCATGCCCGCTATGTTCAATTATTTTTTATTTTAAGTAGTTTAATGCCATACTCAGGGCAATAAAAATAAGCCTGTTTAACGCCAGCGCTCTATGGCGAGATAGTCGGATCACCTCCTGCTATGTCAATAGCACTTTCTTCATTATTGATGAACCTCCTTTCTTAATCATCCTTTCAAACTTAACTGCATTCTGTTCACCGTACTTTTCAACAACAAACTTCTGGTACCAATCTTCATAGCTCATATTATCGATTAAATATGTGTCCCTGGTTAAAGGATCTCTTGCTCTTCTTGGTCCGCGTTTCTTGTCTTCTAAATATGCCCTGGTTGTACTCCTGCAATATGGATGCAGCGGGGGTAAGTTTTCACCGGCCACTGCTTCAGACACTTTATATTTTTTATTGTCATGGACTCTGCATTGCTCGGAAGTTCTTAAATCGAGTGTAGCAAGAAATATATATTCCTCAATGCCGGCAGCTTTATAACTTTCAAGCTCTCCCTGATTAGTTACGTACGTTGTTTCAGTCCGGATTAATCTTTCAGTAGCAAACTTACCGTACATTGTCATGTCTTCAAGTTCTTTTGCCATTCTTCGGGAGCTCTTGCCGCTCATTAACCCCGATGTAACTACCTCTTCAAGTTTAGCAGCTAATACTTCATTGTTATTCCATATCCTTTCAGAATAATTTTTCCCGCTCCATCTACTTTTTAACATTTCTTCTACAAAGCTTCCAGGCAACGGGGAAAAGTCATATATCTGGCCAATGCCTTTTTGGATATCATAGGTATTTCTGTAATATGACTTATTCAGATTATTCAAGTACAGCCTACTGGATTGTTCAACCTCAACATCAGCCACCCTTTTTATGTTAGCATAAATGCTTTCTTTTATTGCCTCTAACCTTGTCATTCTTGCTTTATACGCTCTGGAATTAATCCTGGCAATGAACCATTGCTTGATATCATCATTGCCTATGTGTGGTAGTATCTTTTTATATATTTTAATCAGCGGATTAGGAATTTTTTGATTAAGCATTCTCTTAGTTTGGTCTAATGTTAAATCGCCACTTCTTGTAAACTGATAAAAGATATTGTTTATATCCTGGTTAATTTCCTTAATCGCTTCATCATAGGCAGCATTTATTTTATGAATGACCTCGTTACTGTCCTTATGGTAGGATTCCATCCGGGTGTTGGCACGTGACTCCCAATAAGAATTACTCCTCTTCTTCACCTACCCCACCATCTTTCTTGAAGTCATAAGAACCAAATATCTTTTGCTGCTGCTCTAACTTATTATTATTTTCCTCTTCTAACTTCTTTCTTTCATTATCAACGTCTATTTCTTCATCAAACCTCTTAAGTCTTGTTTCCCAACTTATAAAACCTTCTGTTTCCTGTGCGATTCTTGCTAACATTTCATCATCAACAGGCAAGCTGCGTTTCATCACGATATCAACGCCACTTGCATTGATATTCTTGGACCTGATATTTTCAATGTTTGACATTAATTTTAATCTTTGTCTTAATCCTTGTTTAAAATACCTCTCCTTGGTTTTACCTAACTGTTCAAATCCTAACAGTTTATATTTCATAGCAACACCAGAAGCATTCCCTACAAAGTTTTCATCAGTCAGGCAAGGGACTTTACTAAATTCGTGTATATCATCCTTCAATGACTTTTTCAGAATCTCTATTTCGGTTTCATTAAGATTTTTGATCAACCACTTAGCATCTCCGCCCTCAGGAAGCTCTAATATCTTGTTTTCTTTTAAGAATTTTGCAGTTAATGACATCTCTTCTTCTGTATCTCCGAAGCTTGCACCCTTCACCGCTAATAAAGCATCTACCAACTGTTCTTTGTCATTTACCCTGTCACTCTGAAGCAGATTGTAAGCATCAATTAGAGAAATAACTCCTTCAAAGTCACCCTTCAAGGTTTTCTTATTCTTATACTCAATAATCTGTATCCCATCAAAATAATGAAAGTACCTTTCAGTTTCTACGGCTGCCTTATCTGTCAAACTCTTAAAGAAATATTTTATAACTTCAGTATGAGTATATACAGTTACATCAAATCCCTTCGCAGTACCCTCTATATCCTTTTTTTCAAAGAAAGTAACAGCAAACATTGGTTCATGTTTAACAGTACTATCTGCTACTACAAATCCATTTAACGGGCTCACAATTGCCAATTCCGGATAAGGAACATCATTATTATTCATGTACACAAGTTCATAGCCTACTCCAAATATAGATAAATCTAAGGCAAGTTCGTTGTTATGGCTGTCCTCATCTATTTCCGTGAAGATACTATTTAATTCGTCTAACCCTGGTCCTGAATAACTGATCGGCGTACCAAATACATAACCAACTGCCATGTCAGTGATGTATTCAGCATGGTTACACACTAATTTATTATTCGGCAGCTGTGAGTTACTGAATGTTCTCCCAATAATCTTATGTTCACCATCATAATAGTCATATAGTTTTTTATATCTATCAGTCATTTTCTTATGTTCTTCCAAACACTTAGAAATTAATATTATTGGTATGCTGCCATCAGCATTTAGCAAATCTCTATCTTTAATAATCGCCATTTAATCACCTCAGTCCTAATTTGGATTTATTGCTAACTCTTACTTTGTTTTTCATAATATCATTGTTCAAAGCATACCTTGCCATGTCTATACTGTGATTGTTTTTATCCGGATATTCGGCTTTGAAATTGCCCTCTGAATCCTTTTCATACTCATACCCTAAGAATTCTTTCAATGTTTCAGGACAGTCTTCGGGATCAATAATTATTTCTGTTAAATCCTGAAGAAATTTAATTCCATAATCAATACTGTCCGGGCCTTTCTTAGCTCCAACAACTCTTATGCCTTCTTGCTTTAAGTCATTAATGCTTTTAGGTTCAGCTGAATCGCAAATTACTAACTGATTAAGTTTGTTTTCCTTCTTGATATGTTCAGCTGCCTTTGCATTACTTAAACCTACTTTTCTATATTCGTAGAATATATATAGTTTTCTCCTGGTGCTATCAAAATGCATAACACCATAGTGGAATGGATCCACCGCAAACCCCCAGTCAACACCTCTTCTGATTTTATCGAAATTCTTTCGTTCTTCTTTGGTAATAACTCTGGCTGTAATATTAGTGAATATTTCTCCACCAGTCCCGGTTACTTCTCCCATGTACTCATGTTCATATTTCTCTGGCTTTGATTTTTTAAGATGATCAGCTTCTGCTATAAAGATTTCACCTAACCATTTTCTTGGTACTGTTAAATAAGTACTATGATGTACAAGTTTATCTGGTCTTGTATCTAATACTTCTTTATTAACCCAGTTACGTTGTGACTCCGGAGGATTATACGTATAAAAAATTAAGAACTGTTCGCCACCTCTCATTAGAGATTGATTAATAGTTCTTACTTCTTCAGGACCCCTAAATTGGTCTATTTCTTCATACCAGATATATTTACAATATCCGTGCTGAAACTTTATTGACTTAATACTTCTCGGCTTATCTGCTCCTCTGAATTTTATCCTCTGTCCGGTTGGAAGATATGTTAACTCTAATTTAGCTTCAGGAATATTCCACAAATGGCTAACACCCAATTGCTCTATAGCCCATACAAGCTGATTAAATACTGAATCCTTTAGTGTATTAGCAACTTTACGCATTGCAACTGCATTAGCTTCAGAATCTTCCATAATGCCTTTTACTATCTCAATACTTGCAAATGATGATTTAGTTGAACCCCTGCCGCCTTTTAACCAGTAGTGCGTATGTAGATGATGTTTAACATCGTAATGAACATCATAAAAAGAAGGAGCAATAAGACTTGAAAGTTTAACTTCCTTCAAGGTTACCACTCCTTGGTATATCGTCTATAATTTGAACCGGTACAGCTCCATCAATCTGGATCTTATCTGTAAACATTCCCATATGCTTACCCAGAAGCTCCAAAGCTTTTAATTTATCTGCAAACCTAATTTCCCTTTCTACGCTACTGAATTCATCACCGTCTACAATTTTTACTTTTACGGAAGCAATAGCAGCTGTATCATCCTCTGTTGCATCTGCTTTAACAGTTGCATTCTTTGTATCTACAACATCCGGAGCATTAACGAAAGCAACTCTTGCAAGCTCCCTTATCACTCTATCCGCATTTACTCCGGTCCTCTTTGAGCGTTCGGCTATCGCTTTGTCTATACACGCGCGAATATTGACATTTGTTAACAGTCTGCTACTTTGCTCATTAGCAGTTTTAGGACTGTAACCTGATCTAATGGCTGCCTGAGTAGCATTCAAATCAATAAGGTATTCTTCTACAAATCGTTGTTGTTTAGCTGTTAATTTCGCCATCAGGCTCACCTCTTTTCTTATTTATTTACCCGTCCCTCACCCTATGCAGTTGTAATCAATCTGCATCCACACAAATAAAAAAGAACCCGTTTAAGAGTCCTTAAAATGTTATTATCATTAATACTTATTTGTCCTTTTTTTCTTCATTTAACACAATCGCTGGCGGTAAGATAACCCTTGAGTTAATCATTTCGCTTGTTAAAACAGAGATTAAAAAGCTAATTTCATTGCCTAATGGAGATAGTAATGTATTAATGTTTTCTTTGATTTCTTTATCGCTAATTGAATCTTTTAACATATATTCAATTACATATTCCATTTCTATACAGAATAAAGATTCGGGTTCTATAAAAGTCTTTGTTTTTAGTTCTATTAATAATTTTTTTTCGCTATTTTCAATAATCTTATATTCAGTATCTTGGGATATATTAACTGTGTTTTTTTCTGGCTTTTCATCTATCTTTATAGCGTTGATTTTATTTAAATAATATCTTCTACCTTTTGTTTTATCAATAATATTTACATTTTCCATAACATTTCCACCTTTATAATCATTAATAATTATTATAAATATTTATTTCATCTGTAAGTCGCCTATTTGAATTACTATAATTATTCCACAATGTTCTCTGAAGTTCATCAATTATGTGCATTTCATTATTTGAATTGTTTAAGGTTATATTTACTTGTTTTTTCCCAAACTCACAACCTACACCCATGGAAATATACATCATTATTAGCTGATTTATACTGCATCCTTCTTTAGATGATATATCGGTTACTTGTTTATGCAATGATTTAGGTATTCTTAATGACAGTTTACCACTATAATCATCTTCGGATTTATAGCCATCTTCAAGTGGAATTTCTCTGCCTAATTCTTCTGCAGTTTCTAACCAGCATTTAATTGCATCTCTTACATTTATTAATGCTTCCTCTTGAGTTTCGCCATCACTCATACATCCAGGTAATGAAGGTACGGTTGCTAAAAAACCTCCTCCATCTTCATCAGATAACTTTAATATTTCAATTCTGTAGTTTTTACTTTCCATTTGCATCCTCCTATTTTTACACTCTGCTAAAAATCCTCTTTAACTATTTCAAATAGCTTTAGCGCTTTTTTTATATATATCACTTTTACTGGTCTATCTTTTGGTATTGAAATCTGTTCTGTTAAATCAGGATGGTGATATATATAATGACTTGAACCGCTTTTTGGATTTCTCCGAGTGAATCCCCCAACTTTAGTCAATAATTTATCTATTTCTTCAAAAGAAACATCTTTAGGATTATTTATTATTTTATCATATAGCTTTTTATAATGACTCATACTATTCCTCTATTAATATTCCCTTCATTAAGTATATTATACATATTAATATCATATACGATACTATTTTATGTATTGATACCATATATGATACCACATTTTATAGATTTGTCAATTTTTTTTATTAAAAAAATATTACAAAAGACACCGCCGTCAGCTAAGCGGTGTCTTTCACAAGGAGGTTTTACAGATTAAGAGATATTCTCCATACATCACCGATTATATAATAACAAATTTTCATACTGAAATACAATGAAGTAAATCAAATTATTTTTATTAAATCTAATGCTTTTTCATGCTGATAATAAACATTACGCCAAGTATAACCATTTTTATATGCAATCTCTTCCCATGTCTTACAATCTAAGTACCTACACTTCATCAGCTCTCTAAGCTTTAAATCATCTATAGTATCAATTTTGTTTTCTATCTCAGTCCTTAGATTCACAAGCCTGTCAATATCCTGATTAATAGTCTGCTCTATCTCATTGATGTTCACTATTCCGTCTTCAATTACATTGCTCCTGTTACCACTCCTTGGCATATCCGACAACGTGCCAGTAACATTAAATATCTTACTTTTGCAATCTTCCATGTATCTAATTTTTCTATCAATTTCGGCATTTAAAAATTTATATTGATTAAGATATTTTATTTTTTCTCGTTGCTCTGCTGTTAATATACTAATCACCTCTTCCTCGGTCTACCCCTATTAATTTCTTTAAACTGCGCCTTGTTATAAAAATTAAGCTGCTCTAAATTTTCAAACTGCCTGTACGATTGCGTCCCATTATCGTACGTTAGTCTACCGTCGGTTATTTCGTATGTATTCCCGGCTGTAGTCCCTTCGCCGGGGTTGTATTCGCATATGCATTTAACTTTTGTATTCCATGTCATTTTTTAGCAACCTCCCACTCCTTACACAAATCCTTTTTTTGAACTTCTTCTTGAAAATACATAGATTTAGGATTACTGCACTTTTTTATATCTTCGAATAACATTTCTTCGGAGTGCTTACAATTCAAGCATGACCTCATACTACACCTCCAAGATTCCCATCTACCTTTGCAAGTTCTAATTTTCTTCTACCTTGCTTATTGTTAAAAATAAAATCTAAGTTAGAGTTCTTTTTTATTGTTCCGTCATCTTCTAAGTAACAATTAGGAATCCATACATTTTGATTAGTCCCATTTATCGTGTACCTTTTTGCTTTGTATTTTTCATATTTTCTATTGATTAGCTTTAAGGGTATGCCTTTATATTGTTGGGTTTTATAGTTCATCTTCACTCTCCAATCTATCTAATAAGCTTACAAATGTTTTTCCGTACTTAACTAAGAATTGCTGCTTATCACGTTCATATTCTGCCTGGTTGTCCCAAAGAGATTCTTTATTAAACTCAGGTCGCATACTATATCCGGCATTAGTCTTTACTAATCTTGCACCTGCACACCTGAAGCCATGAAGTGTATAAGCAAGTTGTTCATCCACAGATTCAGCCATATTTAATAACTTTGTCCACAATTCTGTATCATATATTAAATCCGGTCTTGGATCTTCCATATACATCACTCCAATTCTTCAATTTTTATATAAATACCAGGAAGCTTTGCCCAGAAATGTTCGACTATTAAACTTGCAATCTGTTGATCACCTTTTTCAAAGAATCCTAAATCTTCTAAGCAATCCTCTAATAACTTGTTTGTGTTCCCGTTATCTGGCTTCGTATCTTTCCACTGCCCATCTTTTCTTTTACCTGTAATTGGGAAGCACCATTTTACAATCAAGCGCAAAGGACCTTTGAATTTATTCTCTGGCACATGCTTCCCCAGGTGAGCCATCAACTTTGCACGTACTGCTTTAAGATCATCCGGTTCATATACTATTGGCTTACCTTTGATAATTCTTATTTGTTTCTGTTGATGAGTAGTAGTTGGTACTTTTACCATAGGCAAGAAGAATTCAGTTGTCATCTTCTACCTCTCAATGCTTCTTCTGCATCTTCTCGTGTTAGAAAAAATTCCTCACCAAATAAATCAGCATAATCTAAAAATGTTTCTCCATCTGTTTTTATAAACATTACTAATTCACTAATTCCATTGAGATGAAAATTTCCCACCATTAATTTTTCTATTTCATCACCTACAATTTGAAATGCTGTACTCCCAGCCTTACAAGGTAATTTTATTAATAAGCCTTGTTCTTCTAAATCTTCATATTTTCCAAGTAAATCAGTTCTATCTAAATCATTTCCGTATTCAGTTGGTTCATAATCATGTATTGCATTGTTTTCACTTTTATTTGTCAATCTATTCATTGCCTACCTCCAACGGACAATTGCTTGGCTTTATATCACCCTTATGCCATGTTCTGTTCAATTTACAAGATATTTCATCATCGTGTATATAAAGAGTTGCGAACGGACACTCTAAGCATTTCTTTATTTCATCGCATTCAAATATATACTTCATTTTCTACCTCCAGCAACTCTGGATTATCGTATATGTTGCCGATAACAGCAACATTTAATAATCTTTCGCTATTCCTATCTCCTTCTACAATATGAGTAGAACAAGAATAGCCACTTATGTGTTCCCAATTAAATTCATAACCCCAAAGTGTTAAATTTGTTGAAACAAAGAACAGTGAATCCTCTGGATATGCGTTTCTATCTTGTGGTTCAACTTCTAAAATATCCCCCTTATAAACCTCTTTACAGTTCTTGTCTTTCAATCCTGTATATTGCAATAATATAAATCTTTCAAACTTATCATCTCTTATCCATACATTCGCCTTTTGATTTTCTTCTTTCTAAATATCCCGGTAACCCTCCTACGTATTAAAATTTCTAAAATCTGTTCCTTTTTTCATGTGTGCATTTATTGCCGCAGGTCTACTCCACATTCTTTGAAATGCATTCCATTCCTTGCTATACTGTGTTTTCTTGTCTGAAAAATCTCTATACAATTGCATGAATGGCATTGCTCCTGCTTCCCATATAGTCCTACAGCGTGCCTCGTCAGCATCCATGTCTCTGCCATATGACAAAGCATAACAGTAAATTTTATTGCGATTAAATCCTGCCTTTGCAAGTTTCTCACACGCTTTTTTAAATACCGGGATACGGCTGTCGGTATCACATGCAAGCCACAATTCCTTTATTTTCAAACTTGTAATGCTGTTTATGAAGTGATCGTCAATTAAATCAGGTTCTAAGCCGCCTTTGAAGCAAATACCTCGTTGAGTTCGCAACATATCAAAGACTTTATCCTTATGTCGCTTGGATGCCTGCAGAAAGTTGTTATCTTGAATAATATTTCCCTGACAAATTGACAGTTCTCGGAGCTTGCCTTCCTGTTTTGGAACTATACACCATGGGCAGTTATTGTCACATCCTCGGGTTGTAAATATAATATTTGACTTAATGTACATGCCCTGAATAAAATCGTCCACAGGACTATTAAATGCTACTCCGCCTAACTTTACCGGCTTATCCGTTCTACCCTCCCATTGAAATTTTAAATCTTCTGCATATTTTCTATCCCATGTGAACGTACAACATATATGTATTTCATCATGTTCAGGAATTATGAACGGCGGCATCCCTACGAAAGCATAATCGTCAATCGGCGTATAGCTTGTACGCTCAGGAAATACCCTAATAATCTTTTTATTCATCTTCTCCTACCCTCTCAAATTCAATAACCCACACCCTATGAAATAAACTGTATCTCCAACCTTACAAGGCAATTCGATTAATATTCCTTGTTCTTCTAAATCTTTGTATTCTTTCAATTCTTCAAATACATTATTTAATTCGCTTGATAAAGTTTTTATATTTGACAAAATGTCCTCTGGCTCTAATCCTGTATCTTCATACTCAGCTAATCTGTCTAACGTACTTCCGTAAGTGCAATTTTCCTCCAAACAATAACTTGTACTTTGATACTTGCAATGATGACATGGTGAATATTTTTCATATCTTTCTTTCGACATAACTATTCCGTCTATTCTTTCAGTTAATCTATTCATTTCTACTCCTCCCAATCCAACCTTTGACCGCAACTGTCGCAATATTTACAGATATATTCTTTTTCCCAATACAACCTACCACATGTAGGACATGTATAATTTGTTGCGAAATATTGTCCATTGTATATTGGATTCTTCGGCACCTGCTTTTCAAGGATTTCAAATATTTCATCTACTGTTTTTTCTGATAATCCATATTCTCCGTACCTAAGTAGTCTGTCTATCAAATTATCTATATCACTCATTAGCTACCTCTCTTTCTTTTTAAATTTTACTTTGTCAAGTGAAGAGGAGGACAGGTAGGGCGGGCAGAGCTTAAGCCCGCCTTTCCTCCTCTCTTGACTGAGGCGATAGCCGAAAGACCATATATATATAATATATATGTTTTCGTTCGTCTCTCGAAAAAACTGAAATTCTCGGTTTTTCGGCTCTTCGTCGAAATTGCCGAAATCTCGGTTTTTAGACTTTTCATAAATTGTCGAAATCTCGGTTTTTAGACTTTTCATAAATTGTCGAAATCTCGGTTTTTCGCCTATTTGATAAAAATACACGAAAGTCGAAATGCCGGTTTTTCGTTCGTCTATTTTTTCCCTACCTCTCCATTATCAACCCAGTATTTTCCACTTTCCTTAATGTAATTTCGTATGGTGTCTTCTGATTTTCCTAAATATTCTGCTAAATTTTTGACTGTAACCTTTTCATCAATACTACATATGTCGTAAGCTGATTCTAATGCTTCCATACGCTCTTTTTTTAATTCTTCCTTTGTTTTCTTGCGTCCTAAGCTTTTATTCTTCTGCCATGGCGGAGCCTCTCCTTCGGCTTCAACATCATGCAAAACTCCAACCTTGTCTACATTGTGAATAGGATAATCAAACCATATGTTTTTAGGAGGGAACTTCGGAAACTCTCTTAACGTTCCTTCTATGCGCCATGCAGTACGTTGCTGTGCAAGGCTTTTAACTTCATTTATTTGATTTTCAAGGTTCTTGAATTCATTTGTTTTTAATAATTTTTTACTTATTTCAGTCATTACCGATGCAGAACATAAATCATCCCTTGATACTTCCTCATCCCAATCCGCTGCTGCATATTTCTTAATCCACGTCTCACATACCTTGCATATTGCATCATTTTCGACCTGTTTTAAAAGGTTATCACTCAAATCTAATTCGATGAGGTCAAGTAATGCATCCGGGTCACGCGCAAATACTCCAGAGCCTGATGCCCTGTCCATGCTTCTTTTATTGCCTTGTGAACCTTTACTATGATGATGACAATATATAACTGCAGACCCAAGCTCAGTGCATACCTTGTCAAATTGGTTAGTAAAGTGAGCCATTTGATCAGCCGAGTTTTCATCTCCGGTAATAACTTTATATATTGGGTCAATAATAATAGCTATGTAGTTTCTCTTCTGTGCCCTCCTAATTAGCTTAGGTGCAAGCTTATCCATAGGCACAGCCTTTCCTCTTAAGTTCCAAATATCTATGTTCTGCAAGGTATCCGGAGCCCAACCTAAAGCTTCGTACACATCCTTGAACCTATGCAAGCAACTTGCTCGGTCTAATTCAAGGTTAACATATAGTACTTTGCCTTGAGCACATTTCCAGCCTAACCACTCTCTACCTTCTGCTATTGCAGCGCAAAGCTCTATAAGTGCAAAGGATTTGCCCGCCTTACTCGGACCTGCTAATAACATTTTATGTCCTTGCCTTAATAACCCATCTATAAGGGATGGAGATAATTCCGGAAGATTGTCCCAAAACTCTACTAATGATTCCGGCTCCGGTAGATCATCATTAATACTTTCAATCCATTCTTGCCATTCTTTATAGCTATCCTTGCCTATATTGGTATCAACAAGAAATTGTTTTTGTCCATTTCTCATGATGCCAGGCATCCTTGAAAGCCTTGAAGGATTTCTATTTTGATTATCAACTTTCAATCCATTTTTCTTGCAGATATTATAAAGATAGTCAACTCTTTTTCTATATTCTTCATATGTGCCTGCTTCAATCCTTACAATTGCATGTAAGCTTTTTCTACCAGAATGAACCAGGCACGCTATAGGCAATTCTAACTCTCTATAAATAGCATGTTGCTGGTCTATAGGCATGTCATCAGATTCTACAAGTGCATATCTAAAATCTGTTACATTCTCATTTTTTACGCCCTTTCCATCTAAAGGGTTAAATCTTATCCATGCTCCTGCTTCTTCTTTATAGTCACCAATTACAGAACCTATATCACCATTGCATTTATTAAACAGCTGTATAAGTTCGCCAGCTGTGCGGTCCCATGCTCCTTTTGTAGGAAGATACTTTCCATCCTTCTCCCAACTATCTGTTACATAACCCACATTTTCAGTGCTTTCAAATAATATTTCAAGATACTTTACAAGTTGACCAACAGGATCCCAGTCGGAAGGTTCGATTACTTCCTTACCTTCCAACCAATTTTTATCTATTATTACTTGTTCATCTTTTGAGCCAATCATATCGTCCCAATCAAGTGATTTGCTTTCTTTTGCTTCATAATGTTCAGGCTGCCATCCCTGGTCCTTTGCCATTTGTACAATAGTACCTGCTGTAACAGGTTTACTTGTTCCCCGGAATGTGTCCCATTTTTTGAAACATTCCCCCGGGTGATACCTTCTACTATCTTTACTACTCCAATCATCCCATACTGATGCGGTGTAACCTGCTTCTTTAAGTGCCATGCCTACATTAACCCACTCCTGGTAGTCCAGCATTGCCGGGTCTATGTAATCTAAGATTTCTAATAAGTCATATTTATTGTCTACCATCCTATTACCTCATCCGTGTTCTTCTATTATTTGCTTGCTGTTTAGCATTTGCCCATCTGCAATTAGAAGATTCGTAATTGCCATCATTATTTATTCTGTCTATACTTAGTAAATCTGAATAGTTATTTTGAATAGCCCAATCTCTAAAATTTACATAATCTAACCATTCATCACATACCTTTATTCCTCTACCACCATAATTTTGATAAGCGTGACAATTTTTATTATTACAACGTTTTAGCATACCAGACCAAATAGAATATAATCTGGTATTTCTTCCGCCATGCTTATAATTTGCACCTTTCATTCTATTTTCTTTTTCAAGGCATCCACAACTACGGATTAATTCATTTCTTAAATGATCACCCCTAACTATAACGTCATTACCGCATTCGCAAATACATTCCCAAGCAGGATGCTTGCCTATATTATATTCAGCTCGTTTTATTACTTTTAATCTTCCAAATACTTTATTGGTTAAGTCAATTAATACCATGAGATAACTCCTTTTTAGGGTTATATTCATTTGGGATAATATCGCGTGGAATTTTCCAACCATTTGCAGCAATCCTATTAATCAGATTCTTAGCTACATTAAAATCCCATGTTCCAACATGATTAAATCCCCTACTCTCTAAGAACCTGATTTGTTTAGGAGTAGTTAATCCTTCGATTTTTCTTGTATTTAATCTGTCTAAAAGCAATGATGCCTTGCCTGCATTATCTACTTCATCTGGAAATATTCCGTATTTTTCTAAAGCTGATAATTGGTTATTTGAAGCTGGGGACATCTGCCAACCGAAGACCGGTACATAGCTTGCCAAGTCTTCAGCTTGAATACTCATTTCAAACTGCAAGGGGTCTACAAGTTTTCGTTTCCTGCTTCTCATTTCTTTTAGTTGGTTTGCCAAGGCTTCTTCTCTTTGTGCTACTACATCCTCAGTAGCTTTTTGTTCAGCTTCTTCAATGTCAACCGGGCATCCTGCAGTTTCTATGTTTTCTGTCATTTTCTTAGCAACTTCTTCGTTCTCACATATTAGATGTGCTGGATGACATAGTTCATGACGCTCAGTATGCCATAAAAAGTCTAATAAAAGTAGATGGTCCTTACCTGGATTAAGTCTTGTACCACGACCTACCATCTGGCTATATAAACTTCTTATTTTTGTTGGTCTAAGAACAACTATACAATCCACTGATGGACAGTCCCAACCTTCAGTAAGTAACATACTGTTACATAGTACGTTGTATTTTCCTTTATCAAAGTCTTCCAATACTTCTGCTCTATCTTTACTCTCGCCATTTACTTCAGCTGCATTAAATCCTTTAGAATTTAATATCTCTGTGAACTTCTGACTTGTCTTGATTAAAGGAAGGAACACAACTGATTTTCTATCCATGCAATACTTAGCCATCTCATCTGCTATCTGATAAAGATAAGGATCTAAAGCTGTACCTAAATCACTTGTTTTAAAATCTCCCGCCTGTTGGCCAACACCTGTAAGGTCTAACTTTAATGGTATAGTTAGTGCTTTTATAGGTGTTAGAAATCCTTCCTTAATTGCCTTTGGTAATGTATATTCATATGCTAAGCTCTCAAAATATGAACCTAAATTCTTCATGTCTCCACGGTCCGGTGTAGCAGTTACCCCTAACACCTTAGCATCCTCAAAGTGATTTAAAACTTTTTGATAACTATCTGAAATGCAGTGATGTGCTTCGTCTACAACTATTGAATCAAAATGGTCTTTACTAAACTGATTAAGTCTTTTCTCTCTCATAAGAGATTGAACGGAACCAACTACCACTCTGAACCAACTATTTAAGGAGCTGTCTTCAGCTTTTTCAACAGCACACCTTAATCCAGTAGACTTACTTAATTTATCTGCAGCTTGATCAAGGAGTTCACCCCGGTGAGCAAGTATTAAAACTCGCTCACCATTTCTTACACAATCCTCAGCTAATTTTGTAAAAACTATAGTTTTTCCAGTCCCTGTAGGTAGTACCAATAAGGTTTTTTTATTACCTTTTTCCCATTCAGCTTGAATGGCCTCTTTTGCTTCCTGTTGATATGGTCTTAATTCCATGTCTTAAAACCTCCCTGATTGCCAAGTAGCTTGTTTTCCCTCCTCATCAGGAAAATAAAATTTTTTTATTTCGTTACCTTCATATTCTTTTCCTTCGTATATCCATTTTTTTACACCTACTTTTGCTCTACCTGTTGTTCCTACAACTGCATTCCAATTAGGCTGTATTCGCTCACCTTTTTTACGCTGTCCTATTGCCCTGAAGAATGCCGATATCAATCCTTCTACTTTAGTATGCAAAAATATATTATGTTTAATTGTTGATTCTCCTTCAGGACCTTCTATGCGAATATGAACTACAGCTTTGTTGCAGGGGGGCAGCTTATCACTGCCGTTGTATCTTCCTCTTTCAAGACCTACTACTTCAAAATCATAATCACCTCCAGGAAGTATGACAAACTCCGGACCATCATTTTCTATTTCATCATCCCAGCCTAATTCTCTTTCAATATCATTATTCATAATTATCTCCTTTTCTATTTAGAATCTCGGTATTTCATCTTCGTTTGTTACTGGTGTGAATATGTCGTATTCTTTTCTAAATTCTAAAACCATGTTGTAAACTTGTCCCCAAGCACCTACTAATACTCCGTCTATAAAAGCTGGGTCATAATTTACTATAGGTGTATTAGCCGGATAGTATCCTTTTTTACCAACAACAAACTGAACTTCTTCAACCGATACATTATTAGCTTTAAGCAAATCAACCAAAGCTTTTGGTAATCCGTTATAATCATCTTTAGGTGTTTCAGGTGCATTTACCTTAATATGTTCTTTTGATGTTTCTATCGGTTTATTTGTGGTGATAGGTGGAGCTGTAGCATTCGCTTGTTGTACTTCTTTTGATGCTTCCGGATTAACTATAGTCACTTGTTGTTTAGGTTGCTGTGCTTGATTTTTTTGTGTTTGGCTCTCAAATATGTGAGCTACATGGCTATAGTCAAACGGTAGTTCGTCCGGCAGATTATGACGGTTCTTAGCATCCCACCATGGACTATGGGTTGTATACATTACCCTCTTTCCGCCCTGAGCTTTATTCTTACCTTTTTGAGCTCCCTGGTTATCCACGTTTACAACATAAACTTTATAGTTAGCAAATAGTATCATGTCTGCCCATTCTTTTAGTAACGGCATTGTTTTCTTTTCGAGTTTCATCTGCCAGTGATCGTAGCCGCCGACTTCTTCAGGCTGTTCAATTTTTTTCATTATTGCATGAGCATTGACAACCACATTTATACCAACTTCAATGACCTCTTGTAAATGATTTAATAATCTTCCAAATTCCTCTTCAAGATAAACATAACCTTTACCATATCCAAAATCTTCAATACCAGTAACTTTAGCTGTTGATGTAATATTTTCAATACATAATCTTTCAGCCCAGTCTGCGGTATCAACAACTAATGTCTTGCAAATAGTTGGATTTTTAATAACATAATCAACCTGTTGTCTAAGCATTGTCCAGGATGATGGCTTTTGAAATCTTGCCACATCCATATTGACTGTACTGTCCTCTGTGTCGATGAACAGCGGGTTCGGAAATTTAGATGCAAAGGTTGATTTACCAACTCCTTCAGGACCATACACAACAACTTTTTGAGGTTTAGATAATTTTCCTGTTATAACTTCCATTAAAATACCTCCTTAATCTTCTATTTTCACACGTGCTAATGCAAATTCAACAAGCATACATGATATTTTACTTATAGGCTGATTGGCTTCATCAGCAAGCTGCTTAACTTGTGTGTGTAATTCTGTCGATACTTTTAAAGGTTTCATGTAATCTTCATTACTAAATGTTTCTTTTTTTATAATAAGAATATCTTTTTCCATTTAAAATTCACCTGCCTTCCATTTTGGAGCTTCCATCTTAGGAGCTTCATCATCTAATATTCTTTCACCTGCTACATAGCCATCTTCAATTATGATTGAGCATTCATCGCCGGTGCTGACACGTGTTGCTATAGCCTGCAAACCTTCTTGCTCTAACCATTCGCCAAACTCTTTTAATGTATCTACATCCATTTGTTCAAGCTTATCCAAGAGCACGAAACCACATTTAGGATTGAGTTTTCTTACTATTGCTGTAGAGACTTTTAATTGGTCACTACCAGACATATTGTCCCACTTGTAGCCTTCATAAGTAAGTTCGCCATCGACAACAGAAAGTCCAGGTAACGGTAAGTTAGCATTCTTTAATAAATCAATTTTTGATTGTCTTATTTCATCAATTTTCACAGATAATGTATTGTATTGATTTACATAATCAAGTGCATCTTCTTCAGCTTTATCTTTATCAAGGTTCGCTCTAACTTTATGATTGATGTTTTCAATATTAGCTATGTTATTTTCAAGCTCTTCTGTTGATTCATCATGCAGCTGCTCGGATGTTTTATATGCAGTAGCCATGTCCTTATCCACCTGAGTCAATTGTTTTTGATACCTATCAAGTTCTTCTTTTAAGGAGTTAACTTTTTCAGCAAGTCTGTTTCTTTCCACATGCAATGCTAAGGCTTTGTCTCTTAGACGTTGATTTTCGCCGTTACGCACAAGTATATCTTGCTGCTGTTTAATCAGTTCTGAAGCTGATATTGGTTCTTTAGGAGCATCAGGGTAATATAGCTGTTCCTTTGCATATTTCTTTTTCTGATCAGCTATTTGCCCAATAGCTCTACGTTTGTTATATAATTCAATTTCCTTTAGCTCAAGCTCAGCAAGCTGATTCCCTACACCTATAATTTGCAACAATGTATTAGCTTTTTCCTTACTTGTTGATTGCATAAACTTTGGTAAATCTAAAGCTAACTGTTCAACGAATTCATTAAGGAGCTGCTGACCGCCTTTTCTTCCATCAGGATCAATAACCTTTAAGTCACCGTTCTTGCCTTTACGTTCAACTACCAATCCATTTGACATTACTATATGTAAATTTGGCGGTATAACCGAACCGGCTCTTTGTGCTTCTGAAGGGCGGTATTTTTCTCCGCCCAGTGCCCACGCTATTGAATCTAATACTGAAGTTTTGCCCTGCTTATTCTTTCCACCAATAACTGTTAAACCATTTGCAGTTGGTTCAATTTTTACTGCTTTAACTCTTTTAACATTTTCTATTTCTAACTTATTGATTTTAATGCTCATTTATCTTATCCCTCCTATTTAAAAATCTTGTATAATCATATAATTTTGTGTTATAATAAATTAAGATGTTATATTTTCTTTACGTCGCCGCTACCATTGCCGTGGAGCGGTTCTTTTTATGTTTCTTATAGTACATAATTCTTTTATATGCTGCTGATTCTGATATTCCATACATTTCACCGATTTCCCTATACGTGATTCCCTCTTCTCTAAACTTAATCATGTCTAAGGTGTCAAGTTCAGTGAGCTTTGAGTAATTCATGTTCCTTTCACCTTCTTCTAAAATCTGAAAGGCAGTTTCAGGCGGCTGCTTGAATAATATCGCAATGACTAATGCATACCAGTTGTCTTGCATGAAATTACCTCCTTGTCCTTTGGCATTTCTATAACCGCACTGCCGCTGTAATCCATCAATAAATCTATGAAAACTTCTTTACCATACTCTTCATCAGCGTAAGTACCTATTGTGCTTATTTGTCCATTAGTAAACTCTACGGCTATACTGATGTTACTTAGACTTATGTCATTAATAAAGATACGATTAACATTGTCAAAATTAATCTGTTCGTATCCATCCTGGCTAATAATTATCATATCTACGCTCCCCAAATTGCCTTCAGCAACTCTAATGTCAATTTTGTTAACTCGTAAAACTGCTGAGGAGATAATTCTTCTACTATGTCATAATCAATTGGTAAATCATCAGGGTCTGGTACGCATTTCGGCAATACTTTTTTAAGCTCTTCAACGTTTTTCTTTGTTTCTTCTTTTAGTTCTTCTAATGCAGAAGCATGTGGTACTGCATCCTTTATAGGTTCTCTTGTTTCATTTGACACTTTACTTTCCTCCTTCTTTTTTCTTCCCTTGCCGTTAGGTTCAAGCCCTAACTTTTCCATGTGATAACTTACTGTACTTGATTTAATGCCTAATTCTTTGCCGATAGCAGCCATAGAAAGCCCTGCAGCGTGTAGCTCTTTTAATTTTTCTAAATCTGCCATTACATTGTAGCCTCCTTCTTGTAAAATTCTTTCTATCTCAAATGTTTGTAAGCCAGTTAGTTGTGATAGAATAGTTATTTGTAAATCCTTGTTTTTAGCTTCCCGATAAAGCATGCAGATTTCTGATTCTGTGTAGCCGTTTATCACGTCCCTTCTTACCTCCTAACTTTATTGGTATATTCCGCTTTATCTTCCAATCGCAATGTGGACATATATAGCTACCTACGTGTATGTATTTACTTGCTTCCCACTTTTGTAGCATATGGTGCAGTAGACTTTCATTTTAGCGAATCACTTCCTAATACCTCTGTCATTCTTGCTTTATATAACTGCAAGACTTCAATAACTGAATCAATGTCAGAGTGCTTAATTGTTATAGGTGGCTGCAGCCAATCTTTGTCAATGTTAATACTGATAAAAACAGAGTCTTTGCTCAATTCTGAGCAGTAAAAAGCTTCAACTTTTCCATCTTTGCTTTCAACTGTGAGTGTCATTTCGCTGCCTCCAACTCCTCTATCAACTGATCAAGTCTTTCTTCACAGCGATTACCTTTTCTAAGTGCTTCTTTCCAAGCTTTTCTTACTTTTTTAATCTCTTCAATTATTTCTTCCTCAGTTCTTAATACAGGTTGTACACCTTTTGTCTTTAATTCCTTAATTTTCGGAATTGTAATGCCTAAGCGACTTCTGGCAGCATGTACATCCGTTAGCTCAATACCTAATTCAGCTGCAATCTCCTTGTTGCTTTTTTCTGCAAATGCCATTTCCGTCAGTTTGGTTTCTTGATCCTTAGTTAGTTTCATTTGGTTTTCCCCTCAATTAATTTATTTTTTAAATAAACAGTATAAATTCCATTTAGCGGTTGATATAGATAGTCAATAACTATCATATTGTCGCAATCCCCAAACAAAGAATCACCTTTATCACAAAATCCTGGTATATCTTCGGCTGCATATTTACGATAGCCACCTTTATTCTCTTGCTTAAATTCTTTAAATGTTTTCATCTTCACCCTCCACTATCCAAACATCCGCTTGTACCACTCCAGCTCTCAAAGCCTCGTCATGTGATTCCATGTACTTGTCAATTCGCATTCCCCTAATTGCTCCACCCACATCCTCAGCAACATACTCTTGACCGTCTATTATCACTACACTGCCTAAAGGTATGACATCTGGATCAACAGCTACTGTCCGCCCTTCCTCTGCTACCACTCCGCTGTAAGTCACTCCGTCACTTTTACCGCAACATATTTCGCAAGGACAATAATGTGTAACTGTGAATGTTCCTATGAACTCCGGTTCATACATCATCGGCTCCGATGCATCCTGCTCTTGGTTCTTCAGGATGATTTCTAATATCTCAATCTGTTCCTGCTTGTCCTGAAGCTGAGAGGCTTGTCTACTGTTTTGATATTCTAATTTCTTCATTTCTAACTGCATTGCCTTTGCATCCAGTCCGCTTATCACTAAGACTATTAAGCAGATAATCAGGCAAGTTAGAAATATAGCTCTTTCAATCTTTAGTTTATTAATCATCATTCTCTCCTCTGAGCCACGCCATGCATGCCCCAATAGAATAAAATTCTTCCGTCCAGCAATGACCATCTGAGTTATCAATGCCTACAAATAATGTATTGCCACTGCGGTCTTCCGTTATGTAGTAAAACAGTCCCTTTGGCTCCCAAGTAGAGTTGTATTGACCAACTGGCTTTTCACTTTCAAGCAGAGCTGTTGCTTCCTCTTTTGTAATTAATTTGATTTCCACTTGCTCCTCCTTAGTTCTAAAAAATTAGTACCACACTCCATCAAAGCCGTAATAAAACTTACCTTTCTTTTTTGTAGTTACTACGTGCCTGTGGTTTTCCTTGTCATACTTCACGCTAACCGGCTCATACTCTTTCCGTGTTTCTGGATTTTCTAAACAGTTCATGTGTCGTGTTGCAGTTTGTTCGAAATTCTTTTTTAGGCTCTCACTGTACCTGTTGTAATCGCCTTTTACTTTGCTAAAATCAAACATTTATAACTGCCTCCCTACATGTGATTTTGGCTGCGCAACCTTGCCATATACTCACGATTTAACGCCTTTTCGTAATTTCGCCATAGCTTTTGGCATGTTCCATGCTCAACGTTTCTTCTCTCTGCCTCCACTGCAGCTTTATATATTTCTTCTGATTCTGTCAAAAGTAACGCTTCATCAATATTCATTTTTCCACCTCGCACCATTCCGGGATAACCGGATATAAGTAAAATTCTTCTCCATCGACTTCATAATTAATATGTTCATCCACAACTTCACGACCGTCTAAGACCGCAAGATGGCTATCCGGCAATAATCTTCTATACCGCTTATCCTTTCTGAATTTACTTGCGCTAAATTTCATTTCTTTACCTCATACATCAAAGTGCTCTCCCTTCTTTTGTAGCCTTGTCAAGCCATTCTGCAAATAAGGCTTTATTTATCTTTGTGTATTCGCCGACCTTGATGGCTGGTATCGTAGGATCTGTATTACACAATGCATATAGCCTATCTCTGCCTATACCAAATTCCTTTGCTGCTTTAGGTATACTTATTAAGTATTTATTTGGCATTTTTCCTCACCTCCTTAGTTTTTATAGTGTTTAGAACCGTATACCTGACCTTCAACGGTTTTTATGACTTGCTATTTTCAACACTTTCACAAATCATATCTGTCTTAAACTAAACAACTTAGTTTTTATAATGCGGATTAATCAAATATTGTGGTTTGATATTTACTTCTGCTGTCTAAGTTAATTATTCTTATGCTCTCATCAACTATGTTAAGTGAGTTTATAAGCACCTCGACAGGTATATCTTCCCATTTTGTAGCATTAAGCTTAATTAATACTCTTTGTTTAACTAAATCATAGTCGTTTTCATCATTGAGCCTTGCTTTAATGTATTTAATTAAATCAACCTTAGTTAATGCTGATGGTCTATAATACTGTGAGCATTTAGATTCTATTTGCTGTATGCGCTCATTTACAATACTGTCTATACTTGATGTTAGTTCTGCTCTTAATTCGTTGATTAAGCCAGTATTAATGAGGTAATTTTCCATTTGATTGAATGCTTGCACATATTTTGCAGTAAATAATACTCCTTTTTCGCCTGTCATTTTATTTGCTATCATTTCACAGCCTTGTTTGGTTAATAAATAATTGGGTCTCGTTTCTCCTTTGCTGTCTACGTAAGCGCTTTCTATAAAGAAATCTAACGGGCTGATTTTTGAGCCGGTTAAAACATTGCTGTAGTTTCTAATATCAGCTAATAAATTTTTATGTTGTTTGTTTACTATATTCGCCACTTCTCTACTGTCTGCTACGTTGTTTCCTTTAAAATTTAAAATTGTCAATTCGTTCATATTAATCAGCTCCCTTTTCTGAAATAAAATAGTCAATTGGTTTATTAAAATAATTTGCGACCTTGAGTAATGCATCCGCTCTTGGCATAGAATTGTCCCACTTACTTACACTTCCAGTAGAAAATTCTAATTGTTTTTCAAGATAGTACACTGAAATCTTATTTTCCTTGCACAATGCTTTTATTTTTTGGTACATACATGCCTCCTCCTTTAATTTAATTTTTCCCGAAAATATTCGATACACTATTGACAAACAACAGAAAATAATCTATTATATAAGCACCACACTTTTACAGAATATTTTTTGATTATTTTTATGTTTTGGAATATTTTCGGTTTTATACTCTTATTATAACCGATTATTTTCTGTTGTCAATATATTTTTGGAATATTTTCGGAGGAATAATATGGGAATCTTGGATAGGGTTAAAAAGCTCTGTGCTGAAAATAGCATAAGCGTAGGAGATTTGGAAAAGGAATTAGAATTTAGTAATGGATCAATCTATAAATGGATCAAAACCACACCTGGGGCAGATAAGGTTGAAAAGGTGGCAGACTACTTTAATGTATCGGTTGATTACCTCTTAGGTAAAACTGCATTTAGGAATCCAATGGAGATGTTTGAACATTGGAGCGGGAATAACGATATTTATTTTGAATCACCATTTGATTTTGGGGGTCTGTTAAAAAAAATAAGAGAGGCACAAGGTATTTCACAAAAAGAAGTAAGTGAAGCTTTATGCATAACAATCTCAGATGTTGAAGATATAGAGGATGGAGTTTTACCACTTAATTTTGATTGGGCTGAAAAATTCGCAAAGCTTTTAGGCACGTCAGTAACAGAAATTTTTATTGAAAATGGTATGAGTGATTCACTTAATGACATTCCTTTAGAATTATTACACCATTATAGAAATTTAGGCATGTCTGAAAAAGAAATGGTAACAGCTTATACAACATATAAAAACGGCATATACAACGATAATTTAGAAAAGAATACGGATACCGAAATTCACACCTTAGCAGCACACAAAGATGGTATAGAATGGACAGAAGAAGAGCTTGAAGATATAGAAAATTTTAAAGAGTATGTACTGAGTAAAAGAAAAAATAAGGAATAATGGCATATGACATATGAACAAGTAGTACAAGCCATATATGATGAAGACATAGAGATAATAGAAATGAATTTTAGAGGCGGTTTAAAAGGTTTATATTCAGACAATACAATTGCAATACGTTCCGGTATAGCTACCACCACAGAGAAAAAATGCATTCTCATGGAAGAGCTTGGCCACCATTACACTACAACAGGTAACATTACAGACCTAAAAAGCGTATGTAACCGTAAGCAAGAGGGACAAGCAAGGAAATGGTCATATGAGCTATTAGTTCCCTTAAAATTAATTATAAAGGCTTCTTATTCTGGATGTACCAACCTTTACGAATTAGCAGAATATTTAGATGTGACTGAAGAATTTTTAAAAGGAGCACTTGAGTATTACCAAAGCAAGTGCGGACTATATGCAGAGGTGGGCAATTATTGTATATATTTTAATCCACTTACTGTGTGTAAATATAAATATGAAAAATAGCACCCGGTATTGGCGTACCGAATGCTATCAAAATACACTTGCCACAAAGGACAAATGCCCCCAAAGCATATATATTATACCGCATAATCCTTTGTAGCTGCAAGGATTATTTTTTATACCCAAAAAGGAGGTAAAATTATGGCTAATAAACCAAAGACAAATGCAAAGGTAGGTAATAAGAATTATTTTAGGGTCCGGGCAAGGATCGGTGAGGATAGTGCGGGCAAACCGGTATATAAAAATTTTTACGGCACATCAAAGTCTGATGCCGAGAAGAAAAAGAGAGAATACCTTGATTCGCTTGCGCAAGGCGTAAATCCCGATTTAGGCAAACAAAGTTTAACTAAGGCTATGCATACATGGTTGTGGGAAATTGAGAGATACAACGGGAATAAGAGCACCACGTTTGAGAAATACGAATGCGTATATAGAAATTATGTAAGAGATAAAACATTTGCACTTGTAGACATAGTTGATATAAAAAAGATAAATGTTCAAAAAGAATACAATAGACTATTGGAAGAAGGTAAAACTTCATTTCAAATTAAAAACTTGCATCGACTGTTGAGTAAATTTTTTAATTATGCTGAATCAGAGTCATATATTGTTAAAAACCCAGTAAGAGGTTTAAGGCTGCCTAAGAAAACTTCTGAGGATGAAATAGAAGATGAAGACATGCTAAAAATTGAAGTGTTTACAGAAGAAGAAATAAAAACATTAAAAGATGTTGCAGGGCATAGTAAAATATATTACCTTATGATGTTTGCATTGAATACCGGCACAAGAGAAGGCGAGATATTAGCTCTGGATAAAGCAGATATCAAAGATAATAATTTAAAGATTAATAAAACCCTTAAGATTATTAAAAAATTTCATGATGACACAGGAAAAAAATATGAGTATGAAACAAAGGTGACTAAACCAAAAACGAAAGGCTCGATAAGAGAACTACATATAAATGAATCACTGCAGAAAGAATTGAAGGGATTAAATAGGTTAGTTGCAGAGGAAAAATTGAAATTGGGTCATGTGTACACAGAAAACAATTTATTATTTCCATCGGCTACCGGCACATATATGGATGCTAAAAATTTACGCAGGTCATGGGAGAGACTTTTAGAAAGAGCAGGAGTCCCGCATAAGAAATTTCATGCTCTTAGGCATACTTTTGCAACTACCCTTTTAAGAAATGGAGTTGATATTTTAACGGTATCAAAATTGCTCGGTCACTCCTCTATAAAAACAACCGAGATATATCTGCATGTCTTAGGAGACATTAAGATAGAATCACTCTCGGTTTTAAATAATGTTTTTTAAGTTGGCGAATAATTGGCGAATATTTTATTTTTCAGCTTTCTAATCGCTGTAACCCTTGAAAAATAACCCATAGGGGAGTCGAACCCCTGATTCCACCGTGAGAGGGTGGCGTCTTGACCACTTGACCAATGAGTCATGTTGACATCAAACCTTACTAATTATATAACAACCCATTGTTTTTGTCTATATTTTTTTATTTGTATTTTTATTTGTATCTTTATTCGTTTTTATTGTTTTTATTTCGTTGAACAGCCTCCGCAGCAATGTCCGCCCACATCACCGTCTTTAACCATTAATACTTTGCAATTATCTTTTGATACTTTAGCAAAGCCTATATTCTCCAATAATTTTATCCGGTCCTCTTCAGCTTCCATATATGTTTTTTCAGAACCGATTGTTACTGCCTTTCTCACGAGCATCCTTACAAGCAAATCCTCATAATTAAGACCTCTGAATTGCTTTTTAACAAAAAGCATATCAATAAAATATTTGCCGTCCTTAAATAATAGCCTTGCCGTTCCTGCCGGAATATTTTCGTCATACAAAACAACATTAAAAGCAAATTCATCATAAAAGTCAGTGATTCCATCTGTATTTTTTTCAGCAAGTACTTCCTTCCTAATACCAAGAACAACACTTAAGTTATCCTTTCCCTGAAACCATCTTGTAGAAATCATAATACACCTCCATCATTGGTTGCCAAAGGTACCGGGCTGCAGACATTATAGAGAAACTGTTCCTAAGACACTTTATATATTAATATTATAACTAATCGCTTCATAATTCAATGCTAAATTTTTTAATTTACCAAAGAGACAGTAAAAGTGGTATTATTTAGCTTCCACCTTTTAATTGTCTGTGATATAATTAGCTTAACTTCAAATTATATAAAGAGGTGTATTATGTTAGGTGAAAAATTAAGACAAATCAGGAAAGAAAACAATTTAACCAAATTAGAGCTTGGATTAGCGTTAAATGTACCAAAGGAAAGAATTAAACTTTATGAAATCGGTGAAGAAATTCCTTCGGATTTTTATCTGTCAAGCTTTGCAAAATATTTTAAAATATCCAAGGAGGATTTGGCTGAGTAATTAATTAAATTATCTTAA
>ENA-UOOE01000544-UOOE01000544.1-fermentation-metagenome-genome-assembly--contig:-NODE-544-length-36404-cov-3.877548_pt1 | contig 36404 bp, 34 predicted proteins | sample MGYA00245776_ERZ724021 | MGnify/ENA primary metagenome ERZ724021 (study PRJEB28704, sample SAMN03018321) | fermentation metagenome | biome: anthropogenic terrestrial biome; feature: soil; material... | reverse complement strand
TAGAGTAAAAAGGTGTCGTTGGACTAAAGTAGAACAAGTTTAATGGCAAATGCCATATACCCCATATAACTCCTAAAAGAATTATGCCCTTTCGTTTACCCAACCTCTGTTGAAGAGCAGTTTGGAGAAAATACCTCCAGCCATATTCCTCTCCTAAAAATAAAATAAACTGACTTAGAAAACAAGCAGGTAAAATGAATAGATTCTTCATAAATATTTTTATGTTTTGAAAAACAGTGGTAATTTCTTTAACGCCACCTAAGATAAGTTTACTTAAAATATCTACACATATCAACAGAACAACAAATAACAAAATATAGCAAATAGATGCCTTCATATTTTTCCCAAAACCTAATCCGAAATCATACATTTTTTCTTTTTCATCTGGGAAAGAAACCATAAGGAATGAGATAATGCTTCCTATAATCATCCAGTATACCATATACATACCCGTGGCTTTGCGAAATATAAATACATCTGCTAAAAGGATCAAAACCGAGGTAATGGTAAAAAACAAATAAGCTACATAAAACTTCATTGGAAGCTTTTTGCGTCTTTCTTTGTTTAACAATAAAACTATCATCACACCTATGGCTGGATAATACATCTGGACTTGAGCAAAAGTCTCCACTGGATATCTATTGTATGCAAATGACATAGCAATACCCATACCTATGGTCAAGCCAAAAATCACTAACAAAAATATAAGAAGTTCTTTGTTGGAAAAATTGTACTCGCCCATTTTGACCCCCTTATTATTGCATATATTTTTTCAATTGATTTTAAATTATCCTGTGTTGTATTTAGCATTCTCTCAAATAATTGTAAACTTCTTATAATTTATAAGTTCAGTGGAAGGGCCTGTCTTACTTTAAATCAAATTGTTTAAACTTTATTCTAGCAGCGACATACTCCTTTATCTGCTGCATAACATCCAATTGTCATATCTCCAGGAGAACAATCTGTACTGGGACAACCTACACTAGGGCAATTTACTGCACGAGATATTATAATAATGCTGGGTGAGTTAACTGAAACCTTGTCACTATTTGTTTTAACTTTTTTTAAATCAAGGTCAAAATCTTCAAAATTAGGCATTATACCTACCTCCTACTATTTTTTATTTTTGATTATTTGAATTTTTATTATATGGCCCTTCCACTGAATTTAAGCTAATTTATATACCCTTTTTATATTTTCTTTTTTGCAATAGGGCATGTATTGAATGTCTTATAATAGCTAAATACTGTTCCTCATAGGTTTTTATACCTGTCATACGATTACAGTACATATGGATAATTGATAAAATAATATTACTTTTATAATTTGTATTGTTTTTTAGTTCTAGTTGTTTTTCTAATTCTATTTTGTAACTCTGAAGTGCCAATTTTCTTTTATTATAGGAATTTACCACATTTTCTAATCTTTCATCAATATTTAGAATATCTTCATCTAATATAGCTTCTGTGATCTTTAAATACCTCTTGCTATTATTTCTAAATTCTTTTCTATAAAAATTTTTTAAATTATTAGTTTCAAGTATCTCAAGCATTTCTTCTTCATCTCTTGCCAAGTATTTTAACAATGATATCATCCCAACTATATACGCAGTTTCTCTATCATCCTTTTCATCTAAATCAAATTGCTGCAGCATGTCGATTACAAATAAGCTGTCCGAAAAGAATATACTTTCTGCAAACTCTATTAATTCTATGCCTCCATACCTATTGCTCTCCCTCTCATAGGTGTCAAATACTGCTTTATCAATTATTTGTTTTGTCTCCAACTTTCTAATCCATGGATTAATTATCTTTAATCCAGATAGTGCTGATTCTTCATCTTTAAATTTAAATCTCAATCTCAGATGATTTTTGGAATCATAATATCTTATAAAGAAAAATTTTGCATCTATGCTCTTTGATAATAAGTCAGGTACTTCTCTTGTAAGAAGTTCATTCCCTCTATTGCCCAGACCGTAGAGCTTTATATATATCCATCCATCTCTGCATAGTGGGAATTTATTATTTTCCCTTTGAAATTCTATATTTTCAAGTACATGTTCCTTCTGATTTGAAAAATTGGTTCCATTCTTTTCTAACATAACTTCCTTATTGCTTTCCTGAATAAACGAAAATACAAATTCACTAATATAGTTATTGCCTTCTAAATCCTTTACAATTCCCTCATTGAAAATACCCTGTTCAACCTCACTCAATTCTAAGTTCTTTTGTTTTTTTATTGTAGAATACATTATTTCAAGGGCATCTGGACTTTTTATATCAACTATCAATCTATTATCGTTTTCACAAATATACACATATTTATCAATTTTATATTCACTAGAAGCACTTAAAAAACTCTTTTTAAAACCGTCGAAATCTTTAATTATTAAGTCATTAGAACTAAATTTCCACTTTCTTGGTCTAACTGTAACTCCTTCTATTTTAATTCTTGGAGTGTATATATATTCATTTTTGCCTTGCATAAAAGCTCTTCCCACTATTTGATTTTCATATTCATTGGATATTTTTCTTAATAGATTTAAAAGTTTACTTCTTCTTCTCCATTCATTAGAGCTAGTAAAATTTTATTGTCAATAATTTTTCTAATTTCACTTTCCCTTTGTGAGAGCTTGTATGACTCATCACTAAGTAAATTTAATCCATTAAAATCATTATCATCTATTATATCAACTAATGGCACTTCAATATTAAGTCCATATCTTTCTGTAAATTCTTCTTTAAATTTATCTAATATACAATAATCATTTGAGTCTAATGGGATCATACTTAGAGTTTGTACAAATTTCTCAAGCTTTTCCTTTATCTTATCCGATAGATAATTTTCATGCAGCATTAAACCTTTATTAACTTCTAAATAATTTTTAGACTTATACATCTCAGACATATTTTTATAGATATCTTCCAAAATTTTTATCCTATCTAATCTTTCATTTGAATTCCTATATAAAGCTATTGATTTATTTATACCTTGAAGCTTGTTTAATAGTTCTTCTACTCCACTCTTATCCTGTAAAATTTTTATAATATATCCCATAGCATCGTCACAATATGCTGGAAGCCTTAGTTCTGTAATCAAATATTCATTTTCTATTAACTGCATTAAAGTATTATTTAACAATTCATCAGGTGCATTAGTATAAACTTTTAGAATTTCCTTTTTTATATCTTGAAAAGAAGTGAAATCTTGAGATTTTTCTTTTATTAATTTAATTAAAGGAGTATATCTTATACTATTTTCTTTTACATAATCATCATATTTATTGATATCACCATGATTAGAGAAGTATGGATTTTTCACCCTATCCCCACTTATAAAACAAATTGGATTAAATTTAAGTTTTAGTTGAGAAGCTATTTTCATATCACTTTCTAAATCATGGATAACATGACATATCCAATAAGTATCTACTTTTATGTCACGCTTAAATTTATTTTCATCAACAATAATTTTAGTTTTATCAGAAAAACTCCCTAAACCTACTCCGGCAAAAAGTCCATAAGGGGTTGGTCTTGTTGAAGCTCTTGTAAAGTATTTCAAGAGTCCTAATTTATAGTTCTTAATCTTTTTCTTTTCCGTTGGTGGATTATTTAAAGAATTATACAGGGATTTACTTGATAACAGTACGCTTTCCTTCATAAAATTCATTACATCTTCATTCTCAGAAATATAATCTGAAATATTTCCATTGGTTTTATGGAAATCCCGAAATATTTTAACAGGCAAGCTTGGTACTCTTACCATAAAAATATCATGACACAAGTATTTCATATCCCTTATACTTCCTTTCCTGTTAATCTATCTATAGTAATTAAATTATTTTTATCCGATAGCGGCTGCTACGCTCCTGGATAAGTTCTTCTAAGGTTCAGATGGAGAAAGTAGTTCCCTTAAGCAAACTCCACCTGAACCTAAGAATCACTTGATTTCCGTTGATTCTATATTACCAAAAAAAATTACATTATTTCAAAACATGGTATAACTTATACACGTTATTGGTAAAATTAATGTTTTTTGCTATTACTATTTAGTTAGGTTATATAGTAATATGCTTACACAAAAATTACTATTATCATAATCTATATCCATTATTCCATCATATTTTTTTATAACCGCCTCTACACTTCTTAACCCTATACCATGATTATCCTTATCTTTTTTGGTTGTCTGCAATTGCCCATTCTTAGATAAAATTCTTCCACAATAAGAATTAGTTATTATAATGTAGAAAATGTTTCTATCAAATTCAATTTCTATTTTTATCTGCTTATGCTCACTGTTTTTTATAGCATAAATAGCATTGTCCATTAGATTACCTATAATAATATTTAAATCAAAGGAATCTATTCTTAACTTATTAGGAATATTTATAACAACATCAACTACTGCTCCTGCCTTTTTTGCTTCATCTATTTTATAATTAAGAATACTATCCACATCTAAATTTTGTGAATTTACATACTGATTTGATACATCTATAAATTCTATAGTATTTTTTAAATAATCAAGAATATCCTGCTTATCACCTTTTTGTATAATATCCTGAAGTTTGAAAATATGATTTTTCATATCATGACGTATCATGGCTATATTATCCTGTGATTTCTTTATAATCTTAAGTTGATTTTTATATGAGTTATTCTGTTGTCTAAGCAATTCTTCCTCATATTTATCTTTATAGAATTTTATGAGCACATTATACAAATAAAAAATCATTACATCTATACCTAACAAGCAACCCATATTTAAGATATTAGAAATAGTTCTATAATCAGATAAAAGTAGTGTAGAAACAATGATAATAATACTACCTGCAGGAATAAAAAAAATTGCACCCCATTGCAAAATATTTATATTATACCTGTTTTTATGATTTAATACATTTTCAAATACAAGCACAAATAGAAATAGTAATAAATTAGCTATAATTTCAGTAATAATTGTTACATCACCTATTGTATCTACTGTTTTCATTAAATTATAAACTATACCATACACACATATATTTACTGAATAAATCAATGCCGTTGATATTAACCTTGTTGATAACTTACCTGGATATTTATAAGTAAACATAAAAAATACTAATAAATTCAATGCAAAGATTATAAGAGGCGATGAAAAGAATATATATACAATACCATTGATTGTAAAATATAGCATAAATGACTCTATTTCAATTTTTTTATTTGTATGATTCCTATGGAAAAACACATTCATAAACCTAAAAGCCACATAAGTATTAAATAAACCTGAAATTAAGTATAATAAATCATTTATATTTAAAATATACATAATTTATTTTCTGTCTTTCTTAAGATTAAGCAATTTTTGCCTAATATCTTTTCTGTGATTCTGGCTTATAGGTAAAATATCACCATTTGTTAATTTAATAGACTCATACTGATATTCTGCAACATAAAAATAGTTTACAAGATACGATTTATGAATTAATAAGAAATCACTATTTCCAATTTCCTGCTGCACATCAGAGAGTTTGCCATAACATTCCTTTATACTATCTTTTGTTATTACCTTAATTTTTTTCATTTCACTCTCAAAATACAAAATGTCTTTAAGAGGTATCTTATATAATGTTTTCCCAATGTTAAACTGGAAGTATTCATTGCCCCTTCCGGATAATTCTATGAACTTTTTTACAACTTGCGTAATTTTTTCTTTACTTAATGGCTTTACTAAAAAGTTCATAGGCCTTATCTCAAACAAATCCATTGCATATCCTTGTTTCCCGGAAATATATACTATTTGAACAATATCATTTCCCATTTCCTCTCGTATTTTCCTACCAACCTGAACACCATTCAATAGCTTTAATTCTATATCTAAAAAAATCAAATCAAAATCCGATTGTCTTAACATATATTCACATAGCTCTTCTCCTGAATAAAACACTTCCACTTCAATTTTTTCACTGATTTCACTACTTACTTTTAATATTATATCTTCAATCTGGTTGCATACTATTAATTCATCATCACATATTGCAATATGAAACATAATAAATACCCCCACATCTTATCTAGTCTATGAACATTACATAATCCAATTCATATACTATATTTAACACTTTTATCAGCTATACCCAATAATATTATACCATAAATTGTCTTCCATTTGATAGATATACTACCTCTTTCATAGTAATATGGGCAAAGTACACCTACCTAAAAAGCTCCTGTTTTTCCTCTAAAATAAAACAATCCACATTGCTGATTATTTTTAATCAACAATGTGGATCAATTTTTTAAACTAATCTGGACAACTATTCAACTGTAACTGACTTGGCTAAATTCCTTGGCTTATCAACGTCGCAGCCTTTTTGTACTGCTACATAATATGAGAATAACTGTAATGGGATTACAGAAAGTACTGGTGCAAATAATGGATTGGTTCTTGGTAGATATATTGCCGAATCCACTGTTTTTTCTATGCTTTCCTTGCCTTCAAAAGCTAATCCTAAAACACGTGCTCCTCTAGTTGTAACTTCTTTTACGTTGCTTACCATTTTTTCAAATAAATCATCTTGAGTTGCAAGTGCTATTACCACTGTCCCTTTTTCTATTAAAGCTATTGGACCGTGCTTTAGCTCTCCCCCTGCATAAGCTTCTGAGTGGATATAAGATATTTCCTTAAGCTTCAATGAACCTTCCATAGCTACTGCATAATCAAGGCCTCTTCCTAAGAAGAATATATCCTTGTGCATGTAATTCTTAGATGCAAACCTCTGTATTACTTCTTTATGATTTAAGCATTTCTGTGCTTTTTCAGGCAATTTTAGCATTTCTTTCTTTAATTCCTCTAATTCCGCTTCACTTAAAGTTCCTTTATTCTGAGCGAAAAATAATGCTATTATATACATTGCTATAAGCTGAGTTTCATAAGCCTTTGTGGATGCTACTGCAATTTCTGGTCCAGCCCAAGTGTATAAAACATCATCAGCTTCTCTTGACACTGAGCTTCCAATAACATTTGTTACAGCAATAACTCTAGCTTCATGGCTCTTTGCTTCTCTTAAAGCAGCTAAGGTGTCTGCAGTTTCTCCCGATTGGCTTATTACTATCATTAATGTTTTTTCATCTATTATTGGATTTCTATATCTAAATTCTGAAGCTATATCTACTTCTACTGGTATTCTTGCTAGCCTCTCTATTACATACTTGCCAACTACTCCAGCGTGGTAAGCTGTACCACAAGCAACTATATATATTTTGTTTATATTTTCTATTTGCTGTTTTGTTATTTTTATATCATCAAGGGTTATTGGTTTCCCCATCATTACTCTTGAAGTCATAGTATCTTTTATAGCCTTTGGTTGTTCATGTATTTCTTTTAACATGAAATCTTCATAGCCGCCTTTTTCAGCAGCATCTGCATTCCAAGTTACATGGTATACTTCTCTTTCTATTTGTTCTTTATCTTCAGTAAATAATTTTACTCCATCCCTTGTTAATACAACAAATTCTTTGTCATTAAGAAGATATACATCCCTAGTATGATTTAATACTGCTGGTATATCTGAAGCTATAAAATATTCATCTTTTCCAAGGCCTACTATCATAGGGCTATCTTTTCTTACAGCTACTATTTTATCTGGTTCATTGCTTGATATTACTCCTATTGCATAGCTGCCTTCCATTTTAGCTGCTGCTTTCATAACAGCATCTAGCAAATCTCCATTATAGAAATAATCTATTAAATGAGGTATAACTTCTGTATCAGTTTCTGATTTAAAATTGTATCCCTTAGAAGTTAACCATTCTCTTAAGTGAATGTAATTTTCTATTATTCCATTGTGAACAACGCTAATTGTTCCTTTTTCATTACTATGTGGATGTGAGTTTACATCTGATGGTTCTCCATGAGTTGCCCATCTTGTGTGTCCAATACCTAATGATCCTTTTAAAGGAGCCTCTTTTAACTTTTGCTCTAAATTAGCCAATCTGCCCTTGCATTTCATTACATTTATTGAATCATTGTCTATGATAGCTACACCTGCTGAATCATATCCTCTATATTCAAGTTTTGATAATCCTTCTATTAATATATCTGAAGCCTGTTTTTTCCCTATATATCCTACTATTCCGCACATAAAAAATCTTCCTTTCACATTTCAATTTATGCTTTTCTAGTTATTATGAAACAGAAAAGCAGGTCATTATATTCTCGCCATGACCCTAGGCTTAAGGTTTTAACACCTGACTGATATTGTATCGAAAATTGCTTTTCGGTTTTATCAATCTTTAACGGTAGTGCGATACCGTGGGGCACCCGCCGAAGATTCGATACTCCCCATCCTCGTCAACTTAAGTGACACTCCAAATCTTTGATTTAAGTGTAATCTACTTAAGTCCTGGCGCTTTTTATAATAATATTAAAAGTTCCATATATTCCTTTCTATAAGCATCACTTCCTTTTACATATTAAGCACTATATTTTATTATATTTTTAATAATAGCTTTGGTCAATGACAAAATTAGTTATTAATTGAATATGCTATTCCATTATAGTAAATGGAATAGCTAAACTACATAAAGTAAATTACTTTGCCTTTTCTACAATCAACTTAGCTAAGGAGTGGGCTATTTCATCAATTTCTTTTTGATCTTCTCCTTCAAGCATAACTCTCACTAGGGGTTCGGTACCTGAAGGTCTTATTAAAACTCTTCCCTTGCCATCCATCTTTTTTTCTATCTTCCTTATTTCTTCTGATATCTCACTGTCTTCTATGTAAATGTTCTTTTTATCATTTGGTACTGCAGCATTTACTAAAACTTGAGGTAATTCCCTCATGATAGAAGCTAACTGTGATAATGTTTTCCCACTATTTTTAACAATAGCTGAAAGTTGAATAGCGGTTACAAGACCATCTCCTGTAGTGTTATAATCTAGGAATATTATATGGCCTGATTGTTCTCCTCCTATTTTATAACCTTTCTTTAGCATTTCTTCAAGAACGTATCTGTCTCCAACTTTTGTTTTTACAAGATTTATACCTTCTTTATCCATAGCAATGAAAAGTCCCATATTGCTCATTACAGTAACTACTACTGTATTTTTATCTAGCTTACCACATTTCTTCATATTCTTACCGCAAATAGCCATTATAAAGTCACCATTTATAAGGTTTCCTTTTTCATCTACAGCTAAACATCTATCTGCGTCTCCATCAAATGCCAGGCCTAAGTCACATCCTTTCTTAACTACGTATTCCATAAGTTCTCCAGGATGAGTTGATCCGCAATTTTTGTTTATATTTATACCATCTGGATCATTGTTTATAGGTAATACTTCAGCCCCAAGTTCCCTAAAAGCTTCTACTGCTACTTTGTAAGCCGCGCCATTAGCACAATCAAGAGCCACTTTAAGGCCTTTTAAATCAGTCTTTATAGTATTTTTAGCAAATTCCATATAGTCCTCTAAAGCACCTTTTTCAACAACTTTTCTTCCTATATCTGCTCCTGTAGGGCATGGTACTCCTTCAAAATTATTCTCTATTACACTTTGAATTCTATCTTCTAATTCATCAGGAAGCTTATATCCCTTACCATCAAAGAACTTTATTCCATTATACTCTACTGGGTTATGAGATGCAGATATAACTACTCCAGCATCTGCTCCATATTTTCTTGTAAGATACGCTACTGCCGGAGTTGGTATAACTCCTACGCAAATTGCTTCCGCTCCTACAGAAAGAATTCCTGCTACTAAAGAACTTTCTAACATATATCCAGATATTCTGGTATCCATTCCTACCAATATTTTAGGTTTATGCGTCCCTTCTGTTAACACATAAGCTCCTGCTCTTCCAAGACTATAAGCTGTATCTGCTGTCAGTTCATCATTAGCAATTCCTCTAACTCCGTCTGTTCCAAACATCCTACCCATTTTAATACCTCTCTTTTTATTTTATCCAATATTCAATATTAATTTTTCAATAAATCACTATAATTTATATCATGTATAAAATATCATAAAGCCACAGACTAATTATAATATAATTTTCTCTTACTAACAATAAAAATGCCCTATGTAAATGTTAATGTTTCTAATAATTTAACAATATATATATATAAATTTAACAAATGACCAGTGATTTTCATCACTGGTCATTATATAAACTGCTAAATTATTTGTATTCTTTTGCAGCTTCTTCTCCATTTAACACTCTTAATCCACCTTGAGCTAATGCTAACATTTCATCTTCTCCTGGATAAATTACAAATGGAGCTATAAATCCAACCTTTTTCTGAATCTCTGAAGTTACATACTTGCTGTAAGCTATTCCACCTGTTAATATAATTGCGTCAACTTTTCCTTCTAGTACTGCTGCACATTTTCCTATTTCTTTAGCCATTTGATAAATAAATGCATCTAATATTAATTTAAAATGTTTATCACCTTCTGATGCTTTAGCTTCAAGCTCTCTGAAGTCGTTTGTTCCAAGGTAAGCAACAACTCCACCTTTTCCATTTACTTTCTTTAACATTTCTTCTAAAGTAAATTTACCTGAATAGCAAAGTCTAACTAAATCTCCACTTGGAAGTCCGCCTGTTCTTTCTGGTGAAAATGGACCTTCCCCATCTAATGCATTGTTAACATCTATTATTCTTCCACCTTTGTGTACACCAACAGATGCTCCACCACCCATATGTCCTACTATAACTCTTATATCTGTGTAAGGTTTTCCATTTTCTTTTGCATATCTTCTAGCTACTGCCTTTTGGTTTAATGCATGAAATATACTCTTTCTTTCAATTTCTGGCATACCGGAAACTCTTGCCACATCCTGAAGTTCATCAACAACAATAGGATCTACAATAAATGCTGGTATTCCCAATGATTTTGCTATTTCATTGCCTATAATTCCGCCCAAGTTTGAAGCATGTTCTCCTCTTACAGTGGTTTTTAAATCATCAAGCATAGCTTTATTTACAGTATATGTACCACCTTCTACAGGTTTTAAAAGTCCGCCTCTACCAACTATTGCATCTAAAGTATTTATGTCAAATCCCTTTTCTTTCAATACGTTAAGTATTACTTCCTCTCTAAAATGGAACTGATCATAAATAGTATCATACTTTCCTATTTCTTCAGCTGAATGTCTTAGGGTTTCTTCTAAAACTAAGTTTTCATCATCAAATACAGCTATTTTTGTTGATGTAGAACCTGGATTTATTATTAATAACTTTTTTGACATTTCTTTCCCTCCGTTTATTCAAAAGTACTATTTCCCTTTTTTCATATTGTTAGCAACTAATGCTGCTAAAGCTATTGAGTACATCTTTGTTTCGTGACTGTCATTTCTTGAAGTTAATACAACCGGTGCAGATGTGCCTACTAATAGGCAGCCATTCTTTGAATCAGTTGTATATGTTAATGTTTTATACATTATATTGCCTGCCTGAATGTTTGGAAGTAATAATATATCTGCTTTTCCTGCTACTTCTCCTGTTACTTTCTTATGAGCTGCAGCTTCTTCTGATAAAGCATTATCTAATGCAAAAGGTCCATCAACTACACAACCCTTTATCTGTCCTCTATCACTCATTTTTGCAAGTATTGAAGCATCTATTGTTTCTGGCATATTAGGATTTACAACTTCAACTGCACATACTGCTGCAACCTTTGGACGTTCAATTCCTATAGCACGAGCAACAGTAGCTGCATTATTTATTATATCAACTTTGTCCTTAAGTTCTGGATACATATTAAATGCAACATCTGTTAAGAAAAGTAGTCTATCAAATTTTTCTGTTTCAAAAACAGCTACATGGGACATTAGCTTTCCAGTTCTCAAACCTACTTCTTTATTTAATACAGCTCTTAAGAAATTTGCTGTATCAACTAATCCCTTCATAACCATATCAGCTTTGCCAGTGGATGCTAATTCTACTGCTTTTAATGCAGCTTTCTTTACATCTGGCTCATGTACAATTTCAAATTTATTTAGATCCATTCCTATTTCTTTTGCTATAGCTTCTATTTCGCCTTTGTTTCCAACAAGTATCGCATCAGCTATGTTATTTTCTTTAGCATCTCTAACTGCTTCTAGTACTGGTCTATCCTGTGCTACTGCAACTGCTACCTTTTTAGTTTCCTGGCTTTTAACCTTTGATAAGATTTCGTCAAAACTTTTAATCATTAAAAACACCTCTTCTTATTTTATCGTCAAAATTTTAACTAATTAAAATAAACCTATACATTATATTATATTCTAACAAATATTCCTCATAAATGACAAGTTTTCAGAAAATTAAATCTCAACTGTTATATTGGCGCCCATTGTTTCATTATGGATTCAGCCACTTTTAATCCATCTACCGCTGCGGACATTATACCTCCAGCATATCCTGCTCCTTCTCCAGCTGGGTATATGCCTTCTACAGATATACTTTGTAGGTTCTCATTTCTAAGCATCCTAATTGGAGCTGATGTTCTAGTTTCTATTCCAGTAAGCACAGCATTTTTATCTGCAAATCCTTTTATTTTTTTATCAAAATTCAATAAACCTTCTTTAAGAGATTCCACTACATAACTTGGCAAACATTGTCCTAAATCACTTAAAACATATCCTGGTTTATAAGTTGGTTCTATATTACCTATTTTTTTGCTTACCCTGTCTTCCATAAAATCACCTAATAATTGTACTGGAGCAAAGTATTCTTTCCCCCCTACATTATAAGCCAAACTTTCATAATGCCTTTGAAATTCCATTCCAGCCAAAGGTGAACTGCCCTGAAAATCTTCAGGTGTTACAGATACAACTATGGCTGAATTAGCATTTTTACCATCTCTTTTATAATAACTCATGCCATTGACTACAACCCTCTTTTCCTCAGAAGCCGCAGCTACTACATTACCTCCCGGGCACATGCAGAAACTATATACTCCTCTATTCCCTTTTGTATTATAAGCCAATCTATAATCTGCTGCTCTAAGCCTTGGATGACCAGCATATTTTCCATACTGATTTTCATCTATCATGCTTTGTAGGTGCTCAATTCTAACTCCTATTGCAAAAGGTTTAGGTTCTATAAATATGTTTCTATTAAATATCATCTCATATGTGTCTCTGGCACTATGACCAACAGCTAAAACTAATGCCTGACAGGGTATTTCTTTTCCATTTACAATAGCCGCTTTTATTTTATTGTCCTTTATTATAATGTCCTCTAACTTACTATTGAAATGAATTTCTCCACCTAATTCTATAATTTTATTTCTTATATTCTTTACTACTTCCTTTAATATATCTGTTCCTATATGAGGTTTTCCCATATATAAAATTTCCTTCGGAGCTCCACTCTTTACAAATTGCTCTAATACAAAATCACATCTGAAATCCTTTATTCTAGTTGTTAACTTTCCATCAGAAAAGGTACCTGCTCCACCTTCCCCAAATTGAATATTGGATTCTTTATTAAAATCTCCTCCATTCCAAAATGTGTCTATAGTCTTGGTTCTATACTCTACACTTTCTCCACGTTCTATTATTATTGGATTGTATCCCTTTTGCGCCATTAAAAGGCCAGCAAACATGCCTGCTGGCCCCATTCCAATAATTACAGGTCTATGATTTAACAATTTGTCTCCAAATTTAAATTCTTCGTTATACTTTACTTCTTCTATTTTTACATCCTTATCCCTAATTTTTGATACTACTTTGGATTCATTATCGCAGCTTACCTCTACAGTATAATTGAATTTTATAGAGTTCTTTTTTCTTGCATCTATAGACTCCCTTAAAACTTTAAAATCTTTTATTGAATTAACCGGTAATTTCAACCTTTTCCCAGCCTTTTCTTTTAATACTGATATATCTTCTTCTATATCCAATATTATATTATTGATTCTGATTGACATTTACGCCCTCCGATGTTACTTTCTTTTTTATATTTACAGTAATATTTTCAGGAGATATTGATACTAGTTTTATTCCTTCTGGCAAATTTACTTTAACGGGGAGCTTATGCTCACCCTCTTTCATGGAATTTAAATCTACATAGCATTGTATATCTTCTGGTTTTAAATTATTTATGGCTGTTTCTAATCCAGATACACTTAGAACAGCTTTGTCTGCATCTAAAGTTGTATTATAATTATTATCTTCATTTATAGTTTTTATATCTAAAGAAATATTCTTATTTATCATGGAGTTTGAGTATATTTTTACCTTTACAAATCCATTATTGTTAACTAAAGTAACTCCTTTAGGCAATATTAATTTTGCTGCAACCTCATCTCCAGATAAATTTCCTAAATCTATAGATTCAGTGTCTAGACTAGGTATATTATTTATTATGTTTTCTTCCCCTACTATATCTACCTTTTCCGGCGTTACAGTAATTTTATCCAATACACTATTATTATTTAACTTTCCCGTTGTTTTTATATTTATACCAACAGACTTGGCTTTTTTAATAGGGATCTTTAATTCTGCAGATTTAGGCTGAATCTTAACTTCTCCTATAGCATTTCCATTAATATCAACAGCTTGTATAGGTAATATTGTATTTAGATCTCTATACATACCATCTATATCACACCTTATTTCCCCTCTATCTATTAATTTTACAAATCTTTCAGGTCCCTTCACAGATACATCAGTGATATTGGTACTAGGTTCCCCAGGATAATAACCATCTTTAGCCTTACCCGAAGTAACTACCTTTAAAGGTACAGTTTTTTCAACTAAGTCATCTAGTGTTATTTTTACCCACAAATTATCACTATTTAATATCTTTATATTATCTGGACTTTGTTGTATTTGAACGGGTATATTATTTTCCCCTTTTTTAGTCACATAAGCCCCAAGATCAACTACTACTTTAAATTGATCCTCATTAACGGAATATATGTCATTTATTGTACCCTTTAAGGTAAGTGTAACATATGGCTTTTGACCAGGAACTAACGCTAATCTAGATTGTTCTAATGCGTCTTCATTAATTATGGTAACAGGTATATTTTTCTTGTAATTTTTTACAGGATTTAATACACTGGTTATATACAACCATAATCCAAAAGCAGCAATAACGCAACATATCTTAATGATTATTTGTTGTTTTTGGTTTTTTTCACCCACGTTACCACCCGCTCCCTGAAATTCGATTTCTTACTCTTACTTTTTCTTATTATTCTTATTAGAATATCCTTTAATTTATCTTTATCATAATTCCTAGTAAGATTACCATTGACAGCTAAAGAAACAACTCCTGTTTCTTCCGATACAACAATTATAATTCCATCTGAGTTCTCAGATAACCCTATAGCAGCTCTATGCCGCGTACCAAGTGTTTTATTTAAATTATTATTGCTTGTTAAAGGGAGAAAACATCCTGCAGATACTATTCTGTCATTTCTTATTATAGTAGCTCCATCATGAAGAGGTGTATTTACTACAAAGATATTCTCAAGTAATGCCGAAGAAACCAAAGCATCTAATTTTACACCAGTATTTATAGTTTCTCCAAGACCTGTCAATCTTTCTATAACTATAAGTGCACCGGTTTTTGACTTTGATAAGTTATACACTGCATTTACAATTTCTGTTATAACCTTTTCCATAGTTTCTTCATCTTCTAGTATATGTTTATCATTAAAGGCACTTCTACCTATATGTTCTAGTGCCCTACGAATTTCTGGCTGAAATATAATTATTAATGAAAGAACTCCTATAGTAATTGTATTACTTAAAATCCAGTAGAGCATTTCTAAATTTAATAGCTTGCTTATGGGAATAAGTATAATTATAAATATGATTCCTTTTAGTAACTGTTCCGCTCTTGTTTCTTTTATAAGAATATAACTCTTATAAAAAATATAAGATACTACCAATATGTCCAGTATAGATGATAATTTAATATTTTTAACTGAGTTTACAATAACATCGATAACATCGATAATTTCCATAGGCTCACCCCCTCTAATGGATTATGTACACTATACATTAATAATTATACACTATCTTTAGATGTTTATATAATATTATAAAATAATTTTATATAATATTAATAAATAATTCTTTAAAGGAATTTTAATTATATGAAAAGAATATTATAGCTAAAGAGGTGAGTTTGCATATGAAAAATAAAAAAACCATATTAATAACTTCAATTGCTTTATTTTCCATTCTAATTATTATATTCATATTTGTGTTTAGCTATTATTCATTTATTAATACTACAGATAAAGGCTATGAGAAAAATATACGAGCAAATATAAAAAATATAAATGAAATAAATAATAGTGTGGTTTCTTGTATTAAGGGACAATCTATAGATGCTGAAAAGTCCAGAAAAGAATTGCCTGAAAAAACTTCTTCTTTATTAAACATTAAAAATACAATTACTACACTAAGCCCAACAGAAAAACATGCAAAATCTCATGAATATTTAGTGAATGGATTAACTAATAATATACATATATACGAGCAAATAGTATCTATTCTTAATAATCCTGAAAGTAATGACATCGATAAATCCTTAGAAGCTTTAAAAAAATATAAAAATGCGTGTATGCAGAACTATTCTCTCTTTCATATAAAAACTGCAGAGATTACATTAAGTGAAAACACTTTAAAATATATAAATAATTGTACTTACTACGTAGATGAATTAGTTAATTTAAAAAAAGATAGGGAAATTCGCAAAAGCCAGTATACGGATTTTGTAAATGAAATGGATGAGATATTAAGTTCTTTTATAGAAATAAAAATGGATTTTTCTTATTTTAAAGATAAGATTGATAATAAATCTATGACCTATGAAAATGCTTTAAGTGAGATAGATAAGATTAAAACAGAGTTTGTAGAAATAAAAAACCAATTTTCAAAAATAACTGTACCTTCAAAGGGAATTTCCTCTTATAATTTACTATTGAAAACTTTTGATAATTATTATTCTTATTTACAAAATTATAGATATGCATTGAGTACAGAATCTACAGAGGTGTTTAATAATACCTCAAAGAAAAAATTAGATTCTTTATATATAGAAGCAGGTTTAAATTATAAAATAATGAACACTACTTATAATGAATTTATACAAACCTATTCTTATTTTAAAGAATCTAATAAATAATAATGTATTATTTATTAAGTTTAGGGAATAATAGCATTAGCCTAAGTTTTATAAAAAAACACGGGGGAACCAATATTTTGGGGTGAATCGTCTTCACGTAGGCTTACCTTTGCCGAACCCGTCAGCTAACCCCGTAGGTAAAAGGAGAGGATATTTAAATGAAAAAAAATGTATTAATTGTACTATTAACCACTATGTTATTATTTCCGCATGCTACTGCTAAAGCAGGCATAGAATGTGATACGGATTCCGATTTATTCAAGCAGCAAACTAATACAGTACAGGTGCTAAGCCATTTGGGTAAAAACATATATATATCCGATAAAGATGTAAATTTAATGGCTAAGGTAGTATATGCAGAAAGCAAAGGGGAACCTTATGAAGGAAAAGTAGCAGTGGCTTCTGTAATACTTAATAGGGTAAAAGATCCTTCATTCCCAAAATCTATAGAAGGAGTTATCAAACAACCCAGTGCTTTTTCTTGTGTACGAAATGGTGAGATAACAGTAACGCCAGATGAAAGTTGTTATAAAGCAGTGATGGAAGCTTTAAATGGAAAAGACCCTACTGGAGAAGCTTTATTTTTCTATAATCCTAAAATAGCTACCTCAGTTTGGATGAAAAATATAGAAAAAGAAAATTTAAAGGCCATAGGAAATCATGTATTTTTTATAGCAAAGTAATATTCAAAGTTTAACATAAAACATAAGGTCTCCTATTTTTTAGGAGGCCCTTTAATATTGCTTATTTTTTAGAATTCAAATAAGATACAGCGTTTAATGCAGCTACTTGCCCTTCTCCTGCAGATTTTATATATTGATATGGCTTTCCTGTACAATCACCAGCTGCAAAACATCCCTCAATACTGGTTTTCATATTTTTATCAACTTTAATATGTCCTTCTTCCATTTCTAATCCTGGCACAAGTTGTTCTGGTGAAACACTATCCTTTAATACAAATACCCCATCTGTATTTATTTCCTTATTTTTCAATACCAGTTTATTGACTAAATTTTCGCCTAGTATTTCCATAGGCTTATCTTCAACTACCTCAATAGATTTATTTAATCCATATTTATCTCTATACATAGGTATATAATACACTTTTGACGCTAACTCACTTACAAAATTAGCATCCTCTTCTGCCTCTTTATTATATCCAATTACTGTAACAACCTTTCCTTTATACAATGGGGCATCGCAGGTTGCGCAATATCCTACTCCCCTTCCTAGAAATTCTTCCTCCCCTCTAATTGGTTTACTATGCTCCATTCCGGTAGCTATAACTATGGCTTTTGACTCATATGACTTTTCATTTACCATTATGGCAAAATAATCCCCCATAGCATAAACTGCATTTACCTTTTCTTCCGTAATATTAATATCCATAGCTTCTATATGATTTTTAAAAGCTTTTTTTAATTGACTACCTGTAATATCAAAAAAGCCTAAATAATTGTTAATCTTAGGTGCTTTGCTTAGCTTATAACTTAATTCTTTATTTCCGAAAATTATTGCATCTTTATTTCTTATTTTTGCATTTATGGCCGCAGATAATCCTGCAGGTCCACTGCCTATTATAGCTATATCATATCTCTTGCTCATATTTACACTCCTTTTTAGATCAAATATATGTAAAATAATAAGTTAACACTATAAGGTGTTAACTTATTATTGCTGTTTTTTACTAAATATGTCTTTCAATAGCTGTTTTTATGGCCTGTTTTGGTCTAAATCCTACTAAAGTTTCTACAACTTTTCCTCCCTTAAACACCATTACTGTAGGTATGCTAGCTACTCTATATTCACTTGAAGCAACTGGGTTTTCATCTACATTTACCTTTACAAATTTTGCCTCTCCATTAAGTTCCTGTGCTAACTCGTCTATAACTGGTGAAAGCATTTTACAAGGACCACACCAGGAAGCCCAGAAATCAACAACTGTTGTGCTTTCAGAATTTACTACCTCTTGTTTGAAATCTTTATCATTTATTTCTTTTATCATAATAATATCCCTCCAAATTTTATACCCTACCTGGGTATTCTTGATAATATGATTGTATAACATAAAATAAATTTAGTCAATAGCTTTTAATAATAATTATTAGTTACCTATTATACTTTTTATTTTAGAATTGTTATATATTGATTGCGGAAACTTATTTACCAATTTCTTGGCATAAACTTCTGCTTTACTTATATCTATATTTTTATACAAAAGAGATAATTTATACAGGACAGTTTCTTCATAATCTCCACTTTCAAATTTATTATCATAAATAGTATAATACATTATAGCTTTTTCTATATCCCCTAATTTTTCATAGGTAGTTCCTAATAAATAAATAGCGTGAGGATAATACCATCCGCTGCTTCCATATTTATAAGCCCTTTCCAAATATATTTTAGCTGTACTATAGTCTCCTTTTGTTAATAAATCATACCCATTATTATAAAAATACTCTGCTCCTTCTGATTCTATTAGATCCTTTCCTTGTGCCAATAATGATTTTTCATTTATGCCTATGTCTTTATTATTCCATTTTATTAAATCTTCCAATATTTTATTAAAGTCTTTTTCATCTATATGGTTTTTTATTTCACCATAAGGGAAAACTTCCTTTTTGTTCTCATCTGCATTATATTGAGGATGCTGTGTATCTTGAACTGTAGTTGTGTTATTTCTGTTTAATATTATAAATATAACTATGGAGAATATTATGGTAATACCTATAAGTATTGCTATAATACTTTTGTAATTTGTAACTCTTTTTATATCACTATATTCCTGTAAACTTTTTTTGTTTTCCAAAGCATCTTTATTTTTATTATCTACTTTCAATACATTATTTACATATTCAATAGCCTTCTCATAGTTGCCTTTTTTTATATAACATAAAGCTAAATAGTTATTTACATTTATGTAATTAAAATGACTTTTTTCACACTGTTTAAGTAAAATCAAAGCTTCATTGATTTTTAATTCCTTTGTCAATATTAAAGCTGTATTATATAATTCCAATAGTTTTTCATCATTACTACTATCCTGTATATATTTTTCAGATACTCTATCTTTATTTAATTGGAAATTCATTTTCCACAATCCTCTGCAACTATTTATATCCCCCTTTATGTAATACAATAAACCTTTAAGGTTTATTGCAGCAGAATTATTTATATTTAATGATATACTTTTTTCACATAGCTCAAATGCCCTATCAATAAATCCATTATTATACTTTTTTAATGCCTTATTATATAATTTTGAAGACTTGTCCATAAATTTCTCCCTTTACATTTTTATACCTATATCATAAATTATAACTCTTGCATAAGAAATTTACTATTTACTTTTTAGCAAAAATAAGAGCAAATATATTTTTGCTTAAATTATTCAACTAAGTCAATAAATTCTTTACTTTTCCTTATAGGGTCAAAATCACTTTCTGCTTTTGCTTCCTCTTTTATGCTTTTATCCATAGAAATAGCTATTTTTAAATTCTTTACTGCATTTTCCACATCTCCTCTTCTTCCATAAATACTGGCTTTACCATAGTAACTCCATATATAATTTTCTACTTGTAAATCCTTATCATACCACTGTAATGCCTCTTCATATTTACCATTTAATTCATAAGCTAATGCTTTATTAAATCTGCCATATCCATAGTCTGGCTTAATTTCTAAAGCTTTATCTATATTTTTCATACCTTCATTAAAATCTCCATTAAAACATAAAGCTATACCTTTAACATTGTACGCTTTATAAAATTTGTTATCTTCATTTATAACTTCATCTTCAATTTTTATAGCTTCTTCATATTTTTTATCAAAAAAGGCCTTATACCCTGCGTTATATTTTTCTTCTAACTTTTTATTTTTCTTTTCCTTATCTGTAATCTTTTTATCTTCTACATTTTTTATAGAGCCATGTTGTTTTGACTCTGTATTTATTTTCTTTGTTTCTTTAGGCACTTCTGCTATACCCTTATTTTTTACTTCTCCATTATATATAAAATATATACTAACTATACTTAATATGGAGAAAATAATTAATTTCCTTTTCAGTGATAAATTATTAAACATTTTTTATCCCCCTTGATCGTTAAACGATACCTTAACTTAAAATTATTATACTATATAATATTGAATAATATACTATTTAAATTTAATAGAGAGTATATAGATGGTATCCCCTTACTATATACTCTCTTACTATTTATTGGTATTCCTTTTTATTCATATATTTCTCTACCAAATTAAAAAATACTGTAACTGCCAGCAAATCTGCACTTCCTCCGGGACTTATTCCTCTTTTACTAAAATCTCTATCTAGCTCTTCTATAGCATCTTTACCTTCTTTGGTTCTCATTCCACCTATACTTAAAATATATTTTGCCTTTTTCTGCATTTCTTTTAAGGTTTCTATAGAATGTCTATGAAGTATATTTGAATCCTCCGAGTATTGCATAATTCCTATTAAAGTTTGTATCAGCCTATCATTTTTACTTAAATCTTCATTCTCTTTATAAAAATCTAAGGCAAACTGAAATATTGTAGGGAGACCTTTTGCCACCTCTCCCCTTATTCCTTCGGTGTTATAAATCAAAAATAATTTTTCCCCATAGGATAATTTCATTTCTTTACACATTTCTTCTATAGAATTGTAATCTTTTATGTACTTTTTTAAGTAATAAAGCTCTTTTTCTACTATATCATAGCACATCTCTTTTATTATACCCTGTATATCTTTAAAGCCTTTATTATCATGTATAGTTTTTCCTACTGCAATGCAAGAAATGCCCATTAAAAATAACATACCCTTATGGGTATTTACTCCTTTAGTTTTACTAAACATTCTTTTTTCTGCATCTATACCTAAGGATCGACATTCCTTTAGTATTTCCTTAGGAGAGTTATTAGAAAATCCACTTTCAGAACATAGCATTAAATATTTAATCAAACTACAACTACTATCTATAAATGTATAATGGTCCATGTCCTTATGAGCACCTTGTGAGATAGAAGATACTAGCCCTGGAGATGGAAAACATGCTACTTCGTAAAGCATACCTTGAAGAGCAAAACTACTTATGTCAAAAGATATATCATTTATATTGTAATTATTTATCATACAATCTCTCCAAACTATATATTATGCTGTAGCATGTATTCATTATATTTATTTTCTATAAATCCTACTACATCTTCTATATTATGTTTTCTAGATCTTCCACAATTTTGTGCTTTATCTTCACATAAAAAACATTTTCTACTAGGAAGTCCTAAAGAAGTCCTGCTTAATCCATTTCCCTGTGCATCATATACATCTATATCAACGCATCTGCCTAATAAGTGATTTTCTTCTACATCTACTGTTTTTCTTTTTATTTCCTCGGCAATATTTTTTAAAACTAGAGTAAATACAGGTCCTTCAGCAGTATTTTTATAATCTTTATATACAATATTCTCTTTAAATTTACTAATTAATTCATTTTTAATTATTTCCGCTATTTTTCTTGATAATTCATTATCTTTACTAATGCCTGGATAGTTTACTCGCATGGAAACTATAGGCAATTTATATTTATCTATAAGTTCATATTGAAAGTTTACCCTTTCTTCTTTTGCTAGTAGTAGATCTTCTATAGTATATTTGCTCATACTAATGGGGAGAATTACTTTTCTTTATCTTCTCCGCTATCTCCTTTCCTTTTTGCGAATTTAAAAATTTCCATGTAACTTCCGGGACTACATTTTTTACTTCTTCTAAATTGTTATTTTTAATTAATTCTCTAACTTTAGATGCACTTATGAAGCTTCCATTATATTCTTTTCTCTTTATTTCTATTAGTTCCATCCCATGCTTAGGCAATACTTCTTTTAATGTTTCATTATATGCATTAGTTACTATGCAATAAGGTTCTTCCCCTACAAACCTCTTTGTTATATTAAACTTTGGGCCAAAGTATTTTCCGAATATTCCTGCATCAATTTCAGCATAAGCTTTTAATCTTACATCTTCCTGTCTTATAAAATAGGTTGGAAAAGTTGCGGATGAAATTATATATTCCCCACCAGGTACAACTTTTACGTTAGACAAATCCTTTGTTCCCTCTTTTACTAATTTATATCTTTCTCCAAAGGGAAATAATGACTTATCTTCTTCAACTATAAAGACTATTACCTCTTTACACTGCTTTGACGCCTCTTCTATAAGATATCTATGTCCATATGTAAAAGGATTGCAGTTCATAACCAAGGCACCTTTTTCATTATCTGAATTTATTTCATAATCTTTTCCCATTTTATCTAAGGCTTTGTTTATGTCATAAATTCCATACTCTAAAAAAACAGCATCATGTGCTTCATAAATAGGTTTAAAATTTAATGAAGTAAACACTTTAATTTTATCTGGCTTAGTAAATATAAAACTATGGTACATTCCCTCTTCAAAAAGCTTATCTATTAATGCGGATATTAATGTTGAAGTAACATTTTCTCCTCTCAAATCATCTGATACTGCAAAACATTTAAATATATTTTTTGCTTTAGAACAAGTTGCTTTTATATTTCCATCAATTTCTATAACTAAAGTATAATCTACATCATCATCCAGCTTTAATCCAAAGCTTTCTAAAAATTTATGTACACTTAATCGTTCTTCTTCATTTTTTAAATTAACTGTTTTTACCTGTAAACCAAACATACATTTAACACCCGCTTTTTTATTATTATCTACAATTTTTACAATTATATATTATTATACCCCATAATATTTAAATAACAAAGTGTATAAGATCTTAATATTTCTTCATATAAAAATATGGACTGTAGATTATATACAGTCCATATTTTTATATATTATTCTATTGCTTTTTTAACTACGTCGATTACAGTACCATCTCTGTATTCAACTACAGCAACTACTTCATCTGTAGTCTTTATTGGTTCAGGTTTTCCAGTCATTTTTTCAGCAATTTCTTTTAATTCTTCTATAGTCATTACTGGAAGATTTGTTTCCTTTAATTTTTCAATTAAATCTGTTCTTCTTGGATTTACAGCTATGCCTCTTTCAGTTACTAAAACATCTATGCTTTCACCTGGAGTAGTAACTGTAGTTACTTTATCCTTTATAATTGGAAGTCTTGCTTTTACAAGGTTAGTAACTATTATAGAAAGTTTTGCTCCTGCTGCAGTATCACTGTGTCCACCGGAACCACCCATGATAACTCCATCTGATCCAGTTGTAACATTAACGTTAAAGTCAGTGTCTATTTCTGTTGCACCAAGAATCATAACATCAAGGTTGTTTACAACTGATCCCTTATTATGTGGGTTACCATACATAGATGCTGACATTGCCATATGTGCTGGATTTTTCTTATATGATTCTATAGCTTTTAAATCAAAGCACTGTACATCAAATATAGCTTTGAATAATCCCTCTTCAAACATATCTACAATATAGCCAGTTACTCCACCTGCTGCAAAGCTTCCAACTACTCCTTTTTTCTTCATTATTTCTTTTAATTCAGCTGCAACAGCAAGTGATGTTCCACCTGCCCCAGTCTGGAATGATATACCATCCTTTACTAGCCCTGAAGCTTCTATAACTTGAGTAGCCATTTTAGCTATTTTTAATCCTACAGGATCTTTTGTTATTTTAGTTGTACCTGAAACAATACCTGCTGGATTTCCGATAGAATCAACCTTTACAACATAATCAACATAAGTCTGGTTAATATCTATTGGTGATGCTGGATATGGTACTAAATTGTCAGTTATAGCAACAACTTTATCAGCATATTCTGCATCTGACATAGCATATCCCATTGTACCGCAAGCTGATGGTCCTTCAACTCCGTTTAAGTTACCATATGTATCAGCTGTTGGTGCTGCAACAAAAGCTACATCTATATGTAAATCTCCACTTTCAATTGCTCTTGGTCTTCCACCATGAGTCATCATTACTGCTGGTTTTTTTAAGTATCCTTTTGAAATGGCTTCAGCTACTGGACCTGACATATAGTTTGCATATATTCCTGTAACTACTCCACTCTTCATGTATTCTACAAGTGGTTCATGAATTGGGAATATTGAACTTGCAGCTATTGTTATGTCTTTTATTCCTCTTTGGGCTATAGCGTACATAACCATGTTAAGTACGAAGTCACCATTCCTTAAATGGTGGTGGAAAGATATTGTCATTCCATCTTTTATTCCTACTTTATCTAAAGCTTCTTCAATACTTGCTAAAACTTTATTATCACCTGGTACTACACTTTGTACTTTAACTGCTTTCTTTTCAGCAGCTCCACAATTTGCAAAAGCGCCTTCAAATGGCTTTACTTTACCATAACCTTCTATAAATTCTGGTAGCTCTCTGCCAAGTACGTTTTTCATGTTAATCCCTCACTTTATCATTTATATTACAAATTTAGTTTATTGAGATTATTTTAAAAGTCCTAATCTCTTAGCTAATTCTACTGTTGTAATGGCTCTGTTGATTACAGGAGCATCTATCATTTTTCCGTTTAATGCGAATACTCCAAGACCCTTAGCAAAAGCTTCATCTCTTGCTTCAAGTACCCTTACAGAATATTTAATTTCATCTTCAGTTGGATTATAAACTGAGTGAATTGTATCTATCTGTCTTGGATTGATAGAAGACTTTCCTGTAAATCCAAGAGATTTTGCTTTTTCTGTATCAAGTCTTAATCCTTCATAATCGTTTGTATCAGTAAATGGAGTATCTATTGCATCAATTCTTGCTGCTCTACAAGCTGCTGAAAATCTGTTTCTTGCATAGTAAATTTCATTACCTTCTTTTGTTCTCTTTATACCAAAGTCAGAAGTTAAATCTTCTGCTCCAAGAAGTAATCCAACTAATCTTTTAGTTGCTGTAGCTACTTCATAAATTGTTTCTAATCCATAAGCAGTTTCAATAAGTCCGAATAGGTTGATACTTCCCTTTTCAAATCCTTCTTCTTTTTCTACTTTTGTTATTATTGTATCAGCTTCCTGTAACTGTTCTCTTGTTGCTTTTGGCAATAATATAGTATCTGGTTTAACCCTTGCAATTGTCTCTAAATCCTTGTGTCCAAATTGTGTATCTAATGGATTTACTCTTACTACTAATTCAACATTTGAATAGTCTAATGTTTTTATAGCACCGCTAACTAATGCTCTAGCAGCGTCTTTCTCTGTTAAACTAACAGCATCTTCTAAGTCAAGTATTACAGCATCTGCTCCCAATATTGGTGCATTTTGAAGCATTCCTGGGTTATTACCAGGCATAAATAGCATAGTTCTTCTTAATGTTTTCATGAATTAATCACCTCAATTTTACATTTTAGATCAAGTTGTCTATTGTGTTATTACTGCGCTCTGTTTACAGCAGTTTCTAATCTTGCTTTTATTGTGTAATCAAGGGCTCCCTTATCCTGAGCCTGAATTTTAACTCCATCAAGTCCTAATTCTGCAGCTTTTTCAGTTAATACTTTACGGATTTGGTCACCAAACTGTTTCATAACAATACTTTCAAGTTCTATTTCAACGCCTGCTTTATCATTTGGCATAACCATAATAAGAATGTCATTTGATTCTAGTGTTCCAGCTTTAGCTACTTTATTTATTTTCATTTTCTAAACCTTCCTTTCTAAAATCAACAATTGAAAACTGAAGACTATGTAAATCTTCAGTTTCAATTATGGATTCAAATTACTTTAAGCTATCTAAATATGCTTTTTGTCCCATTTCATATAAGTTATTGCCTTCGCTATCTATAACAACAACAACTGGTAGATCTTCTACTTCTAATCTTCTTAGAGCTTCTGCACCTAAGTCTTCATAGCAAACTATTTCAGCTTTTTTAACTGCTCTTCCCATTAATGCAGCGGCTCCTCCGATTGCAGCAAAATAAACCGCAGTATTTCTCTTTATAGCTTCTATAACTTCTTTTGATCTTAATCCTTTTCCAATCATTCCTTTTAATCCAACGTCAAGAAGTCTTGGAGTATATGGGTCCATTCTGTAACTAGTAGTTGGACCTGCTGAACCTATTGGCTGACCAGGCTTTGCTGGTGTTGGTCCAACGTAATATATAATTTGATCCTTTACATCTATTGGAAGTTGTTCTCCCTTATCTAATAAATCAACTAGTCTTTTATGACCAGCATCTCTTGATGTATATATAACTCCTGATATTAATACTGAATCCCCTGCTTTTAAGCCTTTAACTTTTTCAGCAGTTAGTGGAGTAGTTATTCTCTTTTCCATATTAGCACCCCCTAAAATTCTACGCTCTTATGTCTTGTTACATGGCAGTTGATATTTACTGCTACAGGAAGTCCTGCTATGTGAGTAGCATAAGTTTCAATGTTAACAGCTATTGCTGTAGTAAGTCCCCCAAATCCCTGAGGTCCTATTCCTAATGAATTTATCATCTCTAATAATTCATTTTCAAGATTTGCATAGAAAGGATTTGAATTTCTTTCATCTAATGGCCTCATTAAAGCTTTTTTAGCTAAGTTAGCTGATCTATCAAAAGTTCCTCCTATACCAACACCTACAACTATTGGAGGACATGGGTTTGGACCTGCATCTTTTACAACTTTTATTATAAAGTCTTTAACACCTTGAAGTCCATCAGCAGGTTTTAACATTTTTTGCTGGCTCATGTTTTCAGAACCGAATCCCTTTGGAGCAACAGTTATCTTTAACTTATCTCCTGGTACTATATCATAGTAAATAACAGCTGGAGTATTGTCTTTTGTATTTATTCTTTCAATTGGATCACTAACAACTGATTTTCTTAAATATCCTTCAGTGTATCCCTGTCTTACACCTTCGTTGATTGCATCTTCAAGGCTTCCACCTACAATATGCACATCCTGACCCATCTCAACGAATACACATGCCATACCAGTATCCTGACAAGCTGGTCTATCTTCTTTATCAGATATATCAACATTTTGTAATATTTTTTCAATTATACCTTTAGCCATTGGCCATTTTTCTTTATTATTGTATTCTTCAAGCTTTGCTTTAACATCAGCTGGAAGTCTATAGTTAGCTTCTATACACAATTCTCTTATAGCTTTTGTTATCTCGGCAACATTTACTTCTTTCATATATGAATTATTTACCAAGTAAGTGTAGGCTTAATTCACTTACCAGATAAATGCCTCCTTTCAAAATATTATTAAATACTTATTTATAGTTGAAAAGGCAGTTTAAAAGTAAACCGCCTTTTCAAAACCTAAGTTGTATAAACCTTATATAATTATTTTCTTCTTCCTACAAGAGCTAATACTCTGTTCATTTCGTTCTTAACTATCATCATTCCTTCATCAACACCCATGCCTGGTTTAGCAAGAACCTGTCTAGCTCCGCAAGCCATACCTATGTTAGTTGTAACTTCAGCTGATCTGTTAGTTTCGTTACAAGTACCACCACAGTAAGCTCCCATTCCGTTTGCTTTACAGTACATAATAGCATCTGCTATATTGTTAACTCCGCCAAGATCTGGAGTCTTTATCTGAACCATGTGTCCAGCTTTGTTATCAGTGAAGAATTTAACATCATCAACTGTATTACACCATTCATCAGCAACTAGTTCTACGTCTGCTCCTCTTCTATCTAATTCAGCTCTTAAATCTCTCATAGCTTCCATCTGCTTCTGTCTGTCTTCAACGTCCATTGGTCCTTCTATTCTTAAATGGAATGGCTTAGCAGCTTTAGCTAAAGTTTCGATGTAATCAGCCATAGCTTTTGTATTAACATCGAATGCAGCACCAATTGTTCCATATACGTCGATGTGGAATATTGGAGAGTAGTCTTCTCTTACTCTTAATTTGATTACTCTGTCTCTTAACCATTTAACGTACTCAAGAAGTTTTTCACCCTTAAGACCTAATTTTTGTTCAACGTTGTTTATTAAAGCGTGTGGTAAAACATCAGCTTCTTTAATTATCATCTTATCAACGTTGTCATATCTATCATCACCTGACTGAGCAAATACAGGAACTGCTTTGATTTCTGCTCCTGGATTATATTCATCTCTGATTACTTCAGCCATAGTTACTTTTCTAGTTTTAGCTACTGCATCAAGTATAGCCTGAGTTATACCATATCTAATAGCAGTGTGTAATCTCTTGCCATTTACTTTTAAGCTATCAAACTCTTCTGCCATTGATTTGAAGTTAGTTATTTCTCTTCCAATTAATTTTGGAGCTATTTCTTTTTCTATAACAGGTATGAAGTCTTTAGCTAAGAATAATGGATCTCTTCCGCCTGCTCCTGAATACTGAACTGCTGCACAGTCTCCGTGAGCAACCTGACCATCTTCAAGAACGAATAATACAGATATTGATTCACCCTTCTGTCTAACCTGAGAAAATCCTTCAGTTACAGTGGATCCTGTGTATGTAAATCCATCATGTCCTGCTCCTTTTTTGATTGCTCTCTGGTCATCAAAGTAGAATCCAGTCAAACCTGGTGTACAAAGTACGTCAACAATTTTCATAATTATTCACCTGTCCTTTTTTTTATTTAATAACTAGTTTTTGTTATATATTTTTATCCACATCCACGCTGACAGTTTCCTGCCAGCATTAAATGTGGTAATAACCAAGTTGTATTTAATTATTTAGCTTCTGGTCTTCCGATAAGTCTTCCCTTACCTACTGCAAATATATCATCGATAACCATCTGGAAGCTTACATCTCTTCCTTCGAATTTAGCTCTTTCAGCTAATTTTTCTCTGTTAAAGTTCTTTAATTTTTCAGTAAATGGAACATTACCGAATTCTAAGTATCTTACACAGCCTAAATTATCTCTTACTGGTAACATTTTACCTGCATTGTATTTGCTTGGAGCAAATGGTACATCTAGAACACCATTTGCAAATGCTTTAACTGTACCTACTGCTAAATCTCCATTTCCTAATTCAAATACTTTGTCAAGTATGCATTTAGTTTCAGCTTTGATAATAGCTATTTCAGTTTCTAATTCTTTTGACATTGGCATTCTTTGTCCTTCTAACATATTTAATGCCATCTTTGTAGCTTTGATACCTGCAGCGTTGGCTTCTTTTGTTGGGATACCAACAGCTTCATGTGGAGTCTTAACTATAACTTTAGTTGCTCCAGCTAATGCTGCTATAGTTGTAGCTGTAACTATAACACCAAATGCTTGTGATTCATCCTGTGGGAATCCACCCATCCACTGATGGAATACTGTTGTTACAAATACATCATTGTATCCATAAGTTTTTAAGTATTCATTTGTAAGTTCTTCTAATGATCTTAATGCAGCTATATCTTGGATAATGTTACCACACTCACCATATCCAACAGTTATATTTTTAACTCCCTGTTCTGCTGCAAGTAAAGTTTCTATTATTCCTATTGCGTTTGACATTGATGGTGGTACAAGTGTTCCAGTTAATGGTCCGAATGGTTCTCTGTTTATATGAACACCTTGTTCTTCATAGAAACCAACAAGTCTATCACAATACTGCCAATCTTTAAGTGATCTTTCTATTGATACTGATTTTGCATATGGAACATTGTAGGAAATACATCCACCTTCATTTGAAGTCCATCCACCAGCATGGATTATTTCAGCAAGTAATCTTGAATCTGGTGTACCGTGTCTTGCCTGTAATGGTAAGTTTACTGATTCTAAAACTTTTCTACAGCCTTTAACACCGTGGTTAACTGCTGGGAAACCGTTTAATAATGATCTTCCAGCTTTTAAGCTTTCCTTAATACCAATTTCACACTCTTCGTATTTGTTCTGTCTTGTATATGCATCAATTGTTGAAGGTAAGAAATCTGCGCCACCTTCATCCTGTAAGTATCTTAATAAAGTAATATGTTCGTCAACTAATGCAACACCTGCTCTTGGCTGAGCCATAGTTACTCCTGCTTTTTTTGCTCTAACTAATTTTTCAGCAAAGTTCTTTTCTGTTGGTATCTTCTTTAAGTAATCTACAGCTTCCTGTAAATCTACTTCCTTACCTGTTGGCCACTGGCTTAATACTTCTTCTCTCTCTTTAAAAAACTCTTCATCTGTCCATCTTTTATTTCTAAGTTCCACTGAAATTCCCTCCTATCAAATTTTAGTTAACTTTAACTAAATATTTCTTCATAATTCTAACCGCTTTATCTGGAAGATCCTCTGCTAGAAGACCCATTGCAGATAATATATATGTCTTATCTATATAGTAATCTGGATGCTGTGGTTTTAAATGAGTAGGATCGGCCATATCAAATGTTCCTGCTTTTAATATTTCCCCTGGATTTTTACTATGAACTAGTACCCCTCCAGTTCCTATTAAACATTTAACATCTAATAAATCCTTGCCTATCTGACTATATACAACTCCCATAGGAGTATACATGCTTTCTATAACCCCAACATGTCTTTCTAAAGCCATATCTGTTGCTACTTTAGCCATGGCTTCATCAAATTTAATTTCTTTTTCTGTGTCAGGTACCATTTTTATATGTTCAGATCTATATTTACAAGAAGCCTCTATATCTACACTATTATCGCATAGATATTTTTGAACCTTTCTTGTTCCTGCTGCTTCCCATAAAGAAAGTGCAGAATATCTCATTCCCAGGTCACCTTCGACAGTTCTTTTTGCAAAAGGTTCTTGAAGTCCTCTTAATGTTACTCCTGGCTTAGATGGATCACCCTCTGCAAGAGAGTGTACATCAGTGGTAGCGCCACCAATATCAACAACTACAAGATCTCCAACGCCCTCTTCTTTATCAGTTCCTTCTGCTAATGCTCTAGCAGCTTTTAAAACTGCTGCCGGGGTAGGCATAAGAATTCCATTAATAAAGTTTTCTGCATTTTTCATTCCCTTTGCTTCTACAATTCTTTTCATGAATATCTGTCTTATTTGTTCCCTTGCAGGCTCTACATTTAAAATGTTTAGCTTTGGCATTACATTTTCTGTAACTTTATAGAATATACCTGCTTTATCCAATATTTCTGATATTTCATCACTAGCTACTTTATTCCCTGCTACAACTATTGGAAGTTTAACTCCATGTTCAGCCAACATCTTTGCATTGTGGATTATACATTCTTTATTTCCACCATCTGTACCACCAGCTAATAGTATTATATCTAAATTTGTATTTTTTATTTCTTCAATTTCCTTATTAGTTAAATCATAACTATATACATTTAATACTCTAGCTCCTGCTCCAAGAGCAGCTCTTTTTGCAGCTTCTGCTGTAAGTTCTGGTACAAGACCAATAGCTATCATCTTTAATCCACCAGCAGCTGAAGAGCATGCTAGTTTTTTTACAAAGTTTACTTCTTTGCCTTTAAGCTGTTCTGTAAGACTTTCATAAGCCTTATTAAATCCTATCATTATATCAGTTTCTACAGTTGTAATATCTTGTGCTGTAGCTAGTATTTCCTCATTTTCGATGTCTACTGCTGTTAATTTTGTATAAGTGCTACCAAAGTCTAAAAGTAAATAAGCATCCACCCTAATCAACTCCTATAATTTAGGCAATACACAGTAGCCTTTGTTAATTATTTTACTCCCAAAACTTCTTTCATATCAGCTATTGTTGTTTCTGGAGATGTTCCTGGTGGGTATACCCTATCGAATCCCATTGCTTTAAATCTTTGTTCAACATCTGGCCAGTTTTGCTTTCCAACAACGATATTTCCACCAACAAATAGTTTTATTCCTTTAAGTCCTGCTTCATCACATTTTTCTCTTAATCCCTTACAGTCAATTTCTCCCTGTCCATATAGAGAAGAAACACATATAAGCTCTGCTTTAGTTTCTATAGCTGCATTTATGAAATCTTCCTGTGATGATAAAACTCCTATGTTAATAACATTGAAGCCTGCATTTGTAAATGAATGGTCTAATATTTTGTTACCAACTGCATGACAGTCTGAACCAATAACTCCAAGAACAATAGTCTTTTTCTCCATTTTTAAAACCTCCTAGATAATTTATATATATAAAAATTATATATCTATCTTAAGCTTATTTTGAATATTTGATCTCTAAAAGTTTAGATTTTAATGCCTTTACAGAGCCATCATCTAAACTATATAGAAAATTAATAATTTGCTTTCTTCCACCGTTTAGTTCATTAATTTCTTTATATCTACCTGGTGAAGCTATTATCACATCAGACCTCTCTATTATTTCTATTAATTCCTCTTTATATGATGAATTTGTATATTCTATATTTATGTTACCTAATCCTGCACTCTCCAAAGCATCCCTTACTTTAAACTTAAATTCTTCAGATATGCAGACAAAGTAAAATTTAGTTCCTATAGGGAATCTAGCAATCTTTACTATAGTTTCTAAGTCTGGTGTAATGGCGACCCCTAGTACATTTTTATTAAAGTTTCTAGTTAGTCTTCTTACTTCATTCACATGATTAAAGGTAGTTATTATTATCTGCGATTTTTGTAATAGCTCTTCCGTATCTTTATCCATTATCCTTAAATCGTTTACTGTTACAGGTTTAAAATCTATATTAGTTCTTTCCTTTAGCTGAGCTGCAAATATCCTAGATTGTTCTATATTGCACTCAACGTATATCCCGCTTATCTCATTTATAAGTCTTCTTTTCTCTTCGATTCTTTCTGTAACAATCTCCATAAATTCGTCTGCATCTATTCCAGTTTCTATAGCCTCTTCAAAAGCCAAATCAACAAACTTTTTTAACTTATCTCTTATATCTTCATCTTCCCACAACTTGACTTCTTCAGCTACAAAGGTACCTCTCCCTTGATAAGATTTAAGCACTCCATCTTTTTCAAGTTCCTGATAAGCCATACTTACTGTATTCCTGCTTACCTGAAGCTTTTGTGATAATTCTCTTTCTGTTGGCATTTTAAATCCTACTTTGAGAGATCCATCTTTAATCAAATCCATTATTTGTTTTTTCACCTGTAAATATAAAGGAATTCTATTTCCCTTATCTATTACAATTTGAATATAAATCACTCCCAAAGCTTTAAAGCTAAATTGACCAATGGACTAATCCATTAACCAATTTAATAATATCATAACCTATTTATAACATCAATATCTTTTTTTTAAAAACATAAAATTTTTTTAAGTTTTTGTCATTTTGTATATTATTATATCATAAATGTAATATTTATGTTTACCTTCTACTGATTTTCAAAATATTCTTTTACTGATTTTGCGACAATAATCGCTATCTTGCTTTGATATTCTTCATCTTTTAATTTTTGTTCTTCTTGAGCATTAGATAAAAATCCACACTCTACTATAACAGAAGGTATATTATCACCATTTCTTAATATTTTATAAGCATCATTGGCTGGTTTCTCCAATCTTTTATTACTTTGATCTAAATATAATTTAAAATTGGACTGAATCAATGATGCCAATTTTAAACTGTTTTCATTATTTGAGTACCATACCTGTGCTCCGTAGTACTTACTTTCCGGGAACATATTTAGATGTATACTTACAAAGGCATCACAATTTGATTCTTTTTTCATTTTCCATCTATTATATAGGTCTTCTCTCTTTTTCTCCCTAATTTTCCCCTTATCGCTACATAACCATTTATCCTCTTCTCTTGTCATTACAGCCTTAAATCCGAGCTTTTCTAATTCACTTCTTGATTTTAGGCTTATACTTAAATTTATATCCTTTTCTATGGTGCCATTTTTAGATACTGCTCCTCCATCCATACCTCCATGGCCTGGATCTATTAATATTATCTTTTGATCAATTAAATTTTCTTCGGCTGTACAGGCTAATACGTCCATATTTACAAAAATGCATATGCAATAAACACCAATGGCCAATAAAGTAATTATTTTTCTTTTATGACTGTGCAAAGTTTTCACCTCCTTCTTCTCCTTAATATTCTTCTCATAATTATAGATTTTATTATAAATTTTTATAAAAAAAAAGAAGAGGATATACCTCTCCTTTCCACTATCTCTTTGAGAATTGTGGAGCTCTTCTAGCCTTCTTAAGACCGTATTTCTTTCTTTCTTTCATTCTTGGATCTCTTGTTAAGAATCCTGCTTTCTTTAATTCAGGTTTTAAGCTTTCATCTGCTTTTAATAATGCTCTTGATACACCGTGTCTTATAGCTCCTGCCTGACCAGTAAATCCACCACCATGAACATTTACTAAAACATCAAATTTATCTTTTGTTCCAGTTAAAACTAATGGTTGATTTACAATAACTCTTAAAGTTTCTAATCCAAAGTAATTTTCTATATCTCTTTTATTTACAACTACTTTACCTTCACCTGGTACAAGTCTTACCCTAGCAATTGCTTTCTTTCTTCTACCAGTTCCAAAATATTGAACTTTTGCCATTTTTATTCCTCCTTCTCCCAGCTCTACCTATTAATATCTTAATTCTAATATTTCAGGTTTTTGAGCTTCGTGATTATGTTCTGTTCCTCTGTATACTTTTAGCTTTTTAAGCATATCTCTTCCAAGAACTCCCTTTGGAAGCATTCTTCTTACTGCTTCACTAAAAACAAATTCTGGTTTCTTTGCTAAAGCTTCTCTGTATGAAGTTTCTTTTAATCCGCCTGGATATAATGAATGGTGTCTTAACATTTTTTGATCTAGTTTTTTACCAGTTAAAACTATCTTCTCAGCATTTATTACTATTACAAAATCTCCTGTATCTACATGTGGTGTAAATATAGGCTTATTTTTTCCTCTTAATATTGATGCAACCTGACTTGCTACTCTCCCTAGTGGTTTTCCAGCAGCATCTACAACATACCATTTTCTTTCAATTTCTTGTGGTTTTGCAATGTACGATTTCATCTTTTTCCCTCCTTAAACTATTGACATAAAAACTTTCGTTCTATATAAAGACCCGGGGCTAGTGGATCCTTTATACTTTAAAATACAAACATTTATATTATAATACAAGCAGCCTGGCGTGTCAATGAAATTTCATTCTTTAATAAAATACTTCATCTAAATACAGCCCTCTTGCTGGAGCAGATGCTCCTGCTTTCTGCCTGTCCTTAGCCTCTAATATACTAACAATATCTTCTGGTTTCTTTTTACCTATTCCAACTTCTATTAAAGTACCAACTATTATTCTTACCATATTATATAAAAATCCATCGCCTGAAATAATAAAGATTACCAAATCCTCAACTGCATACACTTTCGCATCCATTATTGTTCTAACTGATGATCTAACACTGCTGCCAGAACAATAATGGATGCGAAAGTGTATGCAGTTGAGGATT
>ENA-UOOE01000541-UOOE01000541.1-fermentation-metagenome-genome-assembly--contig:-NODE-541-length-36780-cov-6.020368_pt1 | contig 36780 bp, 28 predicted proteins | sample MGYA00245776_ERZ724021 | MGnify/ENA primary metagenome ERZ724021 (study PRJEB28704, sample SAMN03018321) | fermentation metagenome | biome: anthropogenic terrestrial biome; feature: soil; material... | reverse complement strand
CCTCCAGGTGTGTGGGATCTGAGAATCCTGACAGGTCCACCTTTTTCAGGAATTCCATTACTGAAGCCTGCGTTTCGCCCAGATAGGGCGGCAGCGAGGCTTCACCGTAACCGGTAAGACCGTCGTATTCCAACCGGGTGAGCACTACAGGCGTGGTTTTCCGGGAGAAGCCGGATATGGTGAAGGTATGTCTTAACTGTAAATCGTATGGAGTCCAGGTTAATTTCATTTTGGATGATGATCTTGTTGTTTGATGAGACGCCGCTTGCATAATAAGTGAGGGAGCTGTCAATGCGGCAGCTGCAACGACTGATTTTTTCAGAAACTGGCGACGATCTTGTTTCATTTTTTATTGCCGGTAAGATGATAGAAACTGTTCTCAAAAATCTCCTCAATTCCTTCGCTGTTTACCTCGCCAATAACTCGCTTGGTACGGAGATAACGACGGGTATTGAATTCGTCGTACAGCGGGTCGGAAGGATCGAAGCTGTTGATGCGGATATAATCCGATGCATGGATAAATCGCCGCTCACCGATATAAATACCCACATGCACCACCCGTTCCTTCAGGTTCTCCGGGGTTGCTTTCGTCCCGAAGAACACCAGGTCCCCCGGCAGGGCGTCACTGAAGTCACCGGTCTCGTCGATCAGCCTGCCATAGCGTACCTGTTGCGAAGCATCGCGGGCAAGGACCATGCCGTGCATCCAATAGACCTGTTTCGTGAAACCGCTGCAATCCATCCCCTTGGTGGAGGTGCCTCCCCAGAGGTAGGGCACACCCAGCAGCTGTTTTGCAGTATTCACAATGCTTTCCCCGGTCAGCCGGTTCTTTTTCAGCCAGTCCGACACAGTCATCACATCTTTTTTTTTCACAAATGCCTCCCGTCCGTCGGGGTATTGCACCTGATAAAACCCTCGTTTTGCCGATTTCACCACCAGCATATCTCCTGCCACCAGGTCGGTGACGGGTAGCGCTTCCTTGCCGGTATCGACAAAAGAGCGGGCATGCAGGGAAGTGACGATCACCTTCGGCAGCTTCAGGTACTGCTGACGTTGTGTATCCGTCATGGGTACCACCGATCCGTTCATCCAGCCGATATACCGGTCGGGGGTCTGCACCATGCGCCAGCCACCTTTCTGCTCCAGGATCCGTACCGGCATCCCGAGCAGTGCCTGCGACACCAGCTCGGCACCGTAGCGGGGCTCAGCACGGAGGGTACCTACAGAGTTGTAGATCACTCCCCACACCTCTTCACCCAGCTTCTCGTCCGGCAGCAGACGAATGTGATCTTTCACCACTGCCGATACCTTTCGGGCGAGTGAGAGGATCTCCTCGTACGCTGGCCTGCTGGTGGTCTCACCTTTTAATACCAGGGTATCTTTTTGTTGCGACGCCTCAACCTGGAACAGTTCCACACGTCTGTCCGGTGCATATTTTAACTGTACCGCCTCAATTATCTGCTGAATATCGTTGTGCTGGGCCATAAAATGTACTATTGAAAAGATCCATAAGATAATAACAAAAGTAACTTTTCGCATACTCTCTCCTATGTTTTAAATTTGGCGAAATACACAATTTTTATTTCAATCGCTGTAAATCATTATATCAGTTCCTTTCATCTGCCTGACAATCTCTTTCACGCTACTTTCCATCAATGTTTTCTTACCCGCTTTTGTAAACGCAGCATAATCGCCGTTCTCCGTTTTGCCATAAATAACATACACCCCCCAGGATCTATTCGTATTCAGAGAAATCAGCACAAAACGCTTTTCGGATAATTCCTGGTCAATTGTCGTGAATAATTGATCGATTGGGAAGTTTTCTCCACGATTCAAATTAAATTTCTGATAGAATCGAAGTCCATTTACAGAGACACTGTCGTAATTGAGAAAACTCCCATCTCTATTATTCCTCCACATCTTCTGATTATCATAATAATCAACGGGAACTTTATGATTCAGCTTTAATACCATTTCAACCGCTGAAGGTATCATTGATAGGGGAAATAATTGGCTGTGTTTGTCAATGATATCTTTATCAAATGAAATCGTATCATTTGATTCCGGAGTACATGCTGTCAAAAAGATCAGCTGATGAATAAAGAAAAGAATTGAGATTGCACCTAACTTTTTCATATGTTTCACTCTTTGAAGTACTGGCATTTTTTAAATTAGTATTGACAGGTGTCAGATTCAGTCAGATGTATGGCAATGAATGACACAACGAAAGTACGCAAATATTTCTGTTCACGCCAACATTTCATGCCATTTCTTCTCAAGTAAAGTTGTTCGGTATATTGATTTTTAGCTGATTATGCATTCAATTTCCTCTTTTTTAGTTATGTTTGTCCGATAAATCAATGAATCGCAACGATGAGAACAAGTAGAAGTAAAATCCTGTTCCTGTTCTTTGTGACCCTGTACTGCTGTCTGACTGCTACCTGCACCTCACAAACAGTGAACCGACAAAAAGAAACCCAAATGAGTGACAATGCCCCGCAGAATCATCCCCAAGCCGAAAAGCTTGCCCGTGAACTGGAACGTAAAGGGATCCGTGACAAGAGGGTACTGGCTGCCATAGCCTCTGTTGCGCGGGAGGAATTTATTGATGCGAGCTTGCGGGAGTATGCCTACCTGGATAAGCCGCTGCCAATTGAAAAGGGTCAGACCATATCCCAGCCCTATACAGTAGCCTATCAGAGTGAACTGTTGGGATTGAAGCCAGGAGAAAAAGTTCTGGAGATAGGTACCGGGAGCGGCTATCAGGCCGCCATCCTCTGCGAGATGGATGCCGTTGTGTATAGTATTGAGAGACATGAAACATTGTATCTCACCGCAAAAGAGACGCTCCACAGACTGGGTTACCACCCCCATCTCTTTTTTGGAGACGGTTACGAAGGATTGCCGCAAGAAGCTCCTTTCGATAAGATCCTGCTGACAGCGGCTCCCGATGTGATTCCGGAGAAGTTATTAAAGCAACTGCGTGTAGGAGGGTGGATGGTGCTCCCCCTGGGAGGAAGGATGGGGCAGAAGATGACCCTGATCAAACGACTGGGTGAAGAGAAGTTCAGCGAGTCGGAGCATGGCGACTTTATTTTTGTACCCATGCAGAAAGGTACCGAAAAATAAAAACGGGTACATGAATTCCGTCACAGACAAAATAAAGCTGTCGCCGAATTTCTCCGACGACAGCGAGCAATTGAGTTAACAGGGAAGTTTTATTTACCGATCGGCAAACGACTCAATTGTTTGATATGCTGAAGATCGCTATAATCATATTGATATATCCCGTCGGAGGCTATCATCATCAGCACGTTGTTGAAAGGGATCACATCGAGGCCGTCCATATCTTTGAAATGAGCAAGGATGTTATCCGGATGCATAATGGTGAGCGGGTCTTTGGTGTTAAAGACGCGTAACCCATCGTCACAGACAAACAACGTCTCCCCATCTATACCCAGCCCTTTCGGACTTTTCATGTTGTAAGTGACCATATGTTTGGGCTTTTTCACATCGCTCACATCCACAATGATCAGCTCGTTGGCATCTTGCCCGCAGAATGTCCCCGAGCGAACCGTCACATAAGCAATGTCGTCTTCCACCACCACCGGATCACATCCAAACACGTGACTGATCATCGACTGACGCTCCGGTTTTAAAGGATCTTCCATGGAGTAAATAATCATACCCGTGGGCGTTCCCATAAACATACACTGCTTGTAACTAAAAATAGTTTCTACATTGAAGCCAATATAGAAGTCATCTCCCGCTTTCACCGGGGACTCACCGGTGAGGTCGAAGATGCCAAGCATGTTGTTCATTACCGTATAGAGATTGTCTTTATAGATGGCAAAACGCGACATGGAGCCGGCAATCCCGACCCCTGCGCCGGCCCCTTCACCAGCAGAAGTATAGAATGCACCATCGTTTTGCAGACCGCCCCAGCCCCACCAGCGCGGTTTATAATGGCGCACCAATTCTTTTTTCTCCACCGTTTTCCAGCCAATCACAATACCATTTGTCCTGTCCATCGATTTTTCGTAATCGATGCTGAATCCATTCTCCGTCAACGGGAAAGCCTGAGGGAAAATCTCTTCCTTCCGCCCTTTGTACACCGGTTTGGCAGGATCACTGATATCGAACCAAACCAGATCGACATACGAATCGGCATAAAGGATGTTGTTGCGCACCTGCATATCGGCATTTCCCAACAATTCGATAAATGCCACATTGCGAGGATTCGACGGATCCCGGTTGTCGATTACGTGAATGCCCTCCTCAGGCTGAGAAACGTAGAGATAACCGTTAAAAAACACAATCTTGCCCTGTACTTCAATGGGTTGAGGCTCCTCAACGGCTACTGCGCTTCGGAACTCGCTTGCAGACATAAAAATCGGCTCGTTGATCGTATAGGTAACATATTCATCCACATAATCCTTACATCCGGCAAAGAGTAACAATCCGGTAACAAGAAACAAATAAGTCAACTTTTGCATAGCCATATAGATTAGTTATTTGAATTGCATTCTGACCCCCACATTCAGGCCGAATATCAGCGGGTTCTCCGTGCGAGCGCTCATGGGCTGGTTATTTCTGAAATAATAGAGCAATCGCGGCTCACCAAACAAATGCAGGTTATTTTGCAACCGGTAGCTGAATCCGGCTCCTCCCTGGGCTGAGAACTGAAGACCAGCAATGCGGTTATATACATGGGTGTGGTGCACTACATCGCCCTGACGCTCAATCTCCTGTTTGTAAATGGAGCGGATTCCTTTTTCTACGGTAGCACCACCCAATAGATAGAGATTCCAGGAGTCGTTTTGCCATATCTGATATCTCAGGTTTACAGGTATCCCGACATAATGCTGCTGCAGCGTGCCCCGATAGACCAGCTGATCATTCCGCTTGAAACTGGAAAAAAGATACGTATAGGATAATCCGGTTTCCAGACTTACATTTTTTCCGACGGGAAAGTCGGCTGTCAAACTGATCGTAACCGGAAGATGGTGCACGATTTCGGTATAATCACCAGGTGTCAACAGGTTGTAAGCTTCACCACTTCCGGGTTCAGCATCATTGGAGAATCCCCCACCCGGAACAGGGTTATCGTAATAATATGACTCACTTCCGCCATATTCTCCAAAAGTAATATCCGGAAGGCCATTGCCGCTACCCATAGCCAACAGGAATGCATGTTGTTGCTTATCTTGTGTCTGAACAGGAGGAGTGGAATTATCATCTGCCGATAACAATGCTGCAGGATCCTCATCCATCTCTGTAATCGCGGATTCGGTCTTTGCGTTCAGTTCATCCGGCTCCATCTCTACAGCTGGTGTGGCAATATCTTCGGGTGTTGATGTTTGGAGAAGTTGTTCTGCATCGGCTGCTTTTCCCATATTGGATGAATCCTTATGGGATCCTACCGTTCCAGTTCCCTTCATTTCCCGTTTTTGAGGTGACGTTTTGTGTGCAAACAATTGCGGCGTCGATGTCGCCTCTTTTTGTGGGGTGTAAGGCTCATCGGCATGTATGTCAGCTTGCAGTTGTGCCTTCTCCCTGTTTTCGGGAATTGCCTGCGCCACTTCGATGTCAGTTTCATTTGCCCATGGATTCAGAAAGAAGAGCAACCCCAGTAGCAGAACTGCCACGCCGGCAGCCGACCATCCCCAATATGCCGGAAATCGTTTGCTGCGAGAAGAAAGTTTGCCCTCCAGGCTTTCCCATATCTCGGGATCGACGGCCATACGGTGTTCCCGCAGCTTCTTCCCCACTTCCAGGGAAAACATATCCGGTTTCTCTATATCGTCTTTATTACCTGTTTGCATTTTGGCATCTCATTATTTGTGTATCATCACACAATTGAATAACTTTCTTTTGCAACAACTGCCTTGCCCTGAAGAAGAAGGATCGCGAAGTACTCTCCGGCATCTGCAGCATTGTGGCAATCTCCCGATGGCTATAACCCTCTACCGCATACAAATTAAAAATTGTTCGCAAGGTATCAGGCAGTTCGCCGATACACTGCATCAACTCCTCTGCAGTGACATCTTTTAGATAGGGCGTATCGTCATAACCTCCAATCTCCACATCAATCAAAAGTTCTCTTTCCTTCAACCGGTTCCTTTTACGTATGTAATCGAGTGACGCATTGACAAAGATCTTCCTTATCCATCCGCCAAAGGATCCTTTTCCCGCATATTGGCCTATTTCGGTATAAACCTTCAGAAACCCCTCCTGGAGCACATCTTTCGCATCTTCGGCATCGGAAACGTAACGCCTGCATAGCGCCATCATCGCGGGAGCGTACTGCTCATACACTTCCTTTCTCGCCCACAATTTACCCTGCTTGCAAGCAAGTATTAAACGATGTTCCGACATAACATTCCCTGTTTATCTTTATGACGTTCGAGCGTGTGAAAACGTTGCAGCAAATAGGCAACAATTTTTCATTTTTGTGAATCAAACAACAACGAAAAAAACAACTGGCATCATCAGGTGATGCCAGTTGCCTATTCTATTCAATACGGATGGGAACGAACTACTCACTCCCTTTGCTGTAGTTGGGGGCTTCGCGGGTAATCATTACACCATGCGGATGACTCTCGGTATATCCGGCTGAAGTGATCCGGGTGAACTTGGCGTCGTGCAGCTTTTCGATGTTCTCGGCGCCACAATAACCCATTCCGGCGCGCAAACCGCCCACCATCTGGTAAACAACTTCCTGGAGTGTACCTTTAAAAGGCACCCGTGCTTCAATACCTTCCGGTACCAGTTTTTTGATGTCATCTTCCACATCCTGGAAATAACGGTCTTTAGACCCCTGTTGCATAGCCGAAAGAGAGCCCATACCCCGGTAAGATTTGAATTTGCGACCATTGAAAATGATGGTCTCTCCCGGAGACTCTTCTGTACCGGCAAGCAAGGATCCCATCATCACCGATGAACCACCTGCAGCCAAAGCTTTCACAATATCACCGGAGTAACGGAGGCCACCATCGGCAATCAAAGGTACATCTGTACCTTTCAATGCATTGGCCACGTCATATATGGCAGACAACTGCGGCACACCCACTCCTGCAATGATGCGCGTTGTGCATATGGAACCGGGACCAATTCCCACCTTCACGGCATCGGCACCCGCATCGGCCAGAAAGCGAGCAGCATCACCAGTAGCAACGTTGCCAACGACCACGTCAATGGAGGGAAATGTTTTCTTTACTAGTTTTAACATGTCCGCCACACCCTTCGAGTGTCCATGTGCCGTATCAATGACGATGGCATCTACACCGGCATCTATCAGGGCAGTAGCCCGTTCAATAGAATCGTGTGTAACACCGATGCCGGCGGCCACGCGCAGACGGCCCTGTTCATCCTTGCAGGCGAAGGGCTTATCTTTTGCCTTCGTAATATCTTTGTAGGTGATTAACCCCACCAACTTATAGTCGGAATCAACCACTGGCAGTTTCTCAATCTTGTACTGCTGCAGTATCTCGGCCGCATCTTCCAGGTTGGCCGACTGACGGGTTGTCACCAGATTATCCTTCGTCATTACCTCTCCAATGCGCTTATCCATCGACTTCTCAAAGCGGAGATCACGATTGGTCACAATACCGACCAACGTATTGTCTTCCCCGACAACCGGTATACCCCCGATTTTGAACTCCGCCATCATGGCCAGGGCCACGGCTACGGTTTTATCGGGTGTGATGCTGATGGGATTGAGGATCATGCCGTTTTCGGCACGTTTCACTGCACGTACCTGCCTGGCCTGTTCTTCAATACTCATATTCTTGTGAATCACGCCTATGCCTCCCTCCCGAGCTATGGCAATGGCCATTGTTGTCTCGGTAACAGTATCCATGGCTGCCGAAACCATGGGAATATTGAGCGTTATGTTTCTGGAAAACTGGGTGGTGAGATCTACGTTCCGTGGAAGAACCTGAGAATAAGCCGGAACTAACAGAAGGTCGTCGAATGTCAACCCCTCCATGATGATTTTATCTGCAATAAATGACATAAATGAACTCCTTTATTTTTTATTGCATGCAAAAGTAGGTATTTTTTACCGATAATGCGCTGAAAGGAATGTTAATTTTATTATTTTGAGGAGTATACCCCTCCACGACTGTCCATGCGGGGCAAGCGATAAAATATTTCTATATATCATTGTATAGCTTATCGTTCCCTTTCCATTTTCAAAACAATTATCTTTGAGATCATATTAAGTTTTATATTAAACATTTGCATATTATGTCAGTACTAGTTGGAAAAAGAGCACCTTCTTTTTGGGCTCCCGCCGTTGTGAACGGCAATGAAATAGTAGATAATTTTTCACTCGATGATTATCTGGGAAAAAAATATGTGGTATTCTTCTTTTATCCTGCAGACTTCACCTTTGTCTGCCCTACGGAACTGCATGCCTTTCAGCAGAAGCTGAAGCAGTTTGAAGAGAGAGATACAGTGGTGGTGGCCGCTTCTACCGACTCTGCCGTATCTCACTGGAAGTGGTTACAAACTCCTAAAAATGAAGGAGGAATCCAGGGAGTTACCTACCCCATCGTGGCCGATCATACACTGACCATCTCCATGGCATACGATGTGTTGGCCGGTGATTACAAAGTCAATGATTCGGGTAATCCCGTTTTTCAAGGTTCTCCCGAAGCATACCGCGGTTTGTTTCTGATCGACAAGGAGGGTATTGTTCGCCACCAGGTGGTAAACGACATGCCATTGGGAAGAAGCGTGGAGGAAGCGCTGCGTGTGATTGATGCACTGCAGTTTACCGAAGAGCATGGCGAGGTATGTCCTGCCGATTGGCACAAAGGGGATAAAGGGCTTTCTGCCACACAGCAAGGCATCGCCGATTTCTTGTCGGAAGAATAATTCATCTTTCCTTGAACATCTCACTCATTTTTTCAAGGAGGGAGAGTAAGCAAACAAGAGAACAGGTTCTTCCTGATCACATTAACAGAAGATTGAAAGCAAAATGCTTTTAATCTTCTGTTTTTTTGATTATCATTGCAACATATTCACCCCAAAGTATGTTATGCCATGAAGAGATTATTCTTATTGATGCTCACCCTGACAGCAACCGTCGGCATCACTCTGTATGCACAGCAGACCGGATTATCAACAGAGCAGACCTACACCTACGACAAATTTGAATACCATTTACCCCCCGACTGGGCTTTCAGCGAGGAGGGCACAAACAAAGATTTCCTCACATTCACTTATGAGCCGGGCGGACGTCGCGAGTATGTCGTGCGTATCCGCCTTAAATCAACACTGGTACCCGGGAAATTTTTTCTAAAGACATACCACGAATCACTCACCGAGATCCAGAATGACAAGAAGGATTATGTGGACCATGTGGAACAACCCAGCAAATATTATACACTGGGACAGGAGAATTGCTGGATGCTTTCGTATGTGGCACCTGCATTCGACCACCGCGGCTTTATCCTCACCCCTGTGGTGGACAAGAAGATGTATCAGGTCTATGTTTTCGACAAGATCGACAAGAAGAAGGAGTTGCGAGAGGAGGCCATTGAGTTTCTCGCCGGCCTGTCGATTGCCGGTAAGGAGAAACCACTCCGTGTCGAGTCGCGCGACAGGAAAAGGGCTACGACACCAGCTGGAGCCATGGCTGAACTGGAGGTAGAGGGTGAAACCATCCCTCCGGCTAAACCAATTCCATTCCTCGATATCCGTGAGATTACCCAGGCACAATGGGATGGCGCGGTGGCTGCAGCAATGGAGGGCATGCGGCTGGTCTACGGCCCCATGACTAGCGAAGAGGAGGAGGACTTCCTCAAATACTGGGCACCGCTGCGGCAGACACCCTTCAGCGAGGCGGTCGATTACCTGAACAAGTTCAACCCCCTCCTGGGTGAATTCCTCGTCTACCGCAGCGCGATCACCCAGACTGCTCAGCTGCTGGAGGAAGCGGTGACAAATGCCGGCTACGCGGCAGAGTTCGAAGACCCGCAAGGAGTACTTGCCTACCGCGACCTGGCTTCGCGCTACAGAACACTGCTGGTATCACGCCAAAAACGGCTGGAACAGATCGTCAAGGAACTGAACGAACTGGGTAATCCCCCCGACGGTCTTTCGCTGATGGCCGAGCGACAAGGACGCTACAGGAAAGAGAAGGATTACCTGCAGTCGCTGTTGCAAAAGTTTACGACCGAGGGTTGCTGGATCGGCATGACTTACGACTCTTCCCTGAAGGATGCAGGACTGGGCGATGTCTATACCCCAGAATACTTCTACGTCTATTCGGTCGGCTCGCACCTATACTCCCTCAAGCTTTGTATTGACTGCAACGTACAGGCAGAAGAAGGGGGTAACTGGCAAATCGTGGGTGAAGCCAATGTCTCCGACGGTCCTGCTGCCTCCTTTGTCCGCATGGAGCTGGTCAATCCCGACAATGTCAAGCGTGAGGGCGGCAATGGAAAGATCATCAGCTGTTATCGCAAGTTCGATTATCCGGAGATACCCCTCTTCGATGAGATCTCGGAGGAACGCTACGCTGAGCTGATACAGAAAGAATCGGAAACAAACTGGAAGATGTGGCTGCAGCAGCTCAACACGGAACAGCAAAAGAACAGGCTTGCTGAAGCGTTCTACAGCACGGCAGTGGCCTGGAGTGAGGAAGAGCGATGGGAGGAGTATGACCATGATCCCAAATCGGTCTTCCTCCCGGCAGAGATGCTGCTGGCTTTCCATGCAGAGATGGAGGGAGCTGCCCCAACACCCGAAACACCCGCACGTCCACAAGTTGAATCCGCCTCTACTGAGCCGGCTCTGCAAGGTCTCCATCCGGAGGAGGACAAAACAGCTGCAGAAAGAAAACAACTCGACCTTGAAACCATCCAGTTCCACCAGAACAACCTGGCCGTGATCGAGAAGAACATGGTCAAGGATCGGGACGAGCTATCGCGGGAGAAAGACCCACAGCGACGTGATGCCCTGAAGCTGCGTATTCTGGGAGCACAAGCAGACATCCAGGCTGAGAAAGACCGTATCGCCACCATAGAGACTGGAGAGATCGTACACAACCGCTCTCCCTGGGATGAGTATGCCCGCACCAGCTTCATCCAGCACATCGCCGACAACCAGCGGCGATTGGAGAACATGAGTCGCAGCATCCGCAAGGCATATGACATGGCCGACAAACTGCCGGAGAAGGAGGCAGAACAAGTGCGCAACATCATCAATACCCGATACAGGGGTGAGATGGTGAGCGACATGGATGAGGCAAAAGTGCAATCGATCGTAGAGGAGGCCAGCGATGTGGCACGCGGTTACTACCGCACCATGATGGAAGATGAAACTGTCGCCGGCGAAAAGCAGCTGAACCGGGCCGAATGGGCCAACGTGGGACTGCAGACGGCCGAGGTGGTGAAAACAGCCGCCGACTACTCCATGACGGGTCTCTCCCTCTTCGGCGGGCAGTATGTGAACAACATCTATCAGGGTGTCACCGGCTACATCGAGGGGGGACCACGTGGTGCATTCCTCAACGTGGCTGGAGCTTACAATACCGCCACCGGCATAGCAGTGGACGGCTTCAAGGGTTTTGAAGAGGCAGTGAACAAGGGAGGTGGCATCACCGAAGGGTTACAGGGTGCAGCCTGGGAGGCGTCAATAGGATTCATCAGAGATCAAGCAATTGCTTATGGTGCCGGCAAGATCTCTACTAAATTTGCCCGCCCAAATGGCGAGCTGGCCACCCTTGACGGTCCCAACGCACCCAAAGCGACTCAGGGCGATGCAGACGTTTCTCCCCGTAAAAAAGTAACTGCTGCGAAAGATATCGATGACTTCAACAGGCCACTCACTGCCGAAGAGATAGCGGTATACAGGGAGCAGATATCGGATGGTCGCATCAAGGTGAACTCATACCGGACGACTTTTGAGAAGCTGGAGCAGGCCCGCAAAGCGGGTGCTCCCGTGCAGGATATCCGGCAGATCCTTGCCGAGCTGGACAACCGTTCTGCAAAGATACACAGTTCCCCACAGGCCAAGATGATCATGAAGACCCTACAGAAGGACCCCTCCAACCTGGAGATGATCAAACGTTACAGCAACTCCATGGACCGTGTGCACCAGAAGGTGGAGAATCGGTTTCAGGAGGAGATGGCTGCCGCCGGCTGGAGCAGGGAGGAGCTTGAGCCCATTCGCAATCGGCCCGATCCGGCGGAACTGCAGCGGGCACGTGAAAAGCAAGCCCGGGGAGAAATGGTGCAGGCAGAGGACCTGCTGGGCACCAAAACAGTCAACATGGACTACGATATCGGCATCAAAGCGAAGATCGGAGCCGACGGCAGACCCGTCTCACCGATGAAGAACGGCGAACCCACCTCCGTGGTGGCATGGCATGCAGAGGCACAGGAGGCGTGGGAGCGAGCCTATCGTGCCGAAACAGGACAGAGTCCCACCCATTCGTGGGAGAACGTCACCCATGCAAAGCTGGGCGATGCCTACCGCGACCTTAGCGTGCTGCAGAAGAATGGCATCCTGCACGCCAACAAGGCATGGGCAGGTCAGACAGCCGATGTGACCTACTTCAAAGCCACCCACCTGAGAGGAGAGGCTGAGTTCCAGCGGGTGGAGAAGTACGTGGAGATCGCACGTGGCACGGCCAAGGATTATCGCACCAAGATGAACCCTCTGCTGGAGAGCAAGAAACCACAGAGCGGTACTGCTTCACACGAGGCCTGGCAGAAGCACAAGGAGTATTGGGAAAAAGTGTACTCGGTAATGGACCGGATGGGCAGTGGACGGACCGATCCCATGTCGGCAGACAGGGAAATAAGGGAGCTCACCGGCGGAAAGAGTCTGATGGAGGTAACTTTCGACCTGCGCAACTTCATGGAGTCGCTGATGATTCTCTAAAGCTGAATTCAAGCTGCAGGTAGCCTCACTGCCGGGAACAGCGCAGCAGTATTTCAACAAGGATCTCCGTGCATCGGTAGAAAAATAAAAAGCAATGAAAAACAGACTGAACAAAACAGCGCAAAGGAGCATTGGTTTATTGCTCTTGGCAAGGTTATTTGAAAGAATGGCCTTCTACCTGGTGTTATCAATCCTGCAGAGCTTTCTAATGTACCAAGTGCAACCCGGGGTGAAAAATATCGGTCTCTATTACAGCTTTTTCATGGGTACGTTGATAGTCACCACTTTTTTTGCAGGACTACTGGGTGATAAGCGCAACCGAAACAAAGTTGTGATTACCGGATTTGTACTCCTGACTGCCATGTACCTGGTGGTTCCCTTCCTGTCGGAAGTAAGATTCCTAGTGATCACCGCATTCGTGCTGATGGGTGCGGGCGTCGGACTTACACTACCCAATTTGGTGGTGCTGCTGGGTAACCTCTACAAGGAGAAAGACAACGAGATACGCGGACTCTCCGGATTTATCCTCTATACTTTCGTGGTCGAACTGGGAGGGTTACTGGCACTCTTGAGCACAAGTTTTCTGAAAGCACGATGGGGCTCCACTTCCATATTCCTGCTGGCCGCTGCCTGCGGTCTGGTAGCATTGCTTCTTTTCATGCAGTTCACCCGCACGTACCGCCTACCCGAACCGGAAGCAGCACAACAAGCCAACCAGCCCTCCGTTTCCATGAAAAAACAACACAGGGTCATTCTTTTGTCTGTTCTGATCACGGCACTGATGATAAATTTTTCATTGGAAATCAGGTATAGCACACTGGTATTGGCTCTAAAAGATTTTACGGGGTGGAGCTCGGAGTTGTCCTCCATGCTAACTCCGATGGAAAGGCATCTCCTACCGCTCCTCATGCTCCTGTTTTTTGGATGGGTCATGCGCACTAAATCGATGCACTGGAGCAGGATCTTTCAGCTAATGCTTCTCGGTTTGGCATTCGCCATCGTCGGTTATCTGGCCTTTGCCGGCTTCACGCCGTTGAAGGAGTTCATCGGAGAAAAATTCATCATTTATCCAGCCTACTCCTTACTGCTCGTTGCAGAGTCACTGCTTGCACCTATTTTCCTCTATACCGTTTACAGAAGCTCCCCCGTGAAGTACAAAGGCCTCTTCCAGGGAATATACTACGGTGTGCTAGCTGTAGCCAGCAGCCTGATGTTCATAGGAAGATCGCTCTACGGGAGCATGGGATCGATGGTGTTCGCGCTAATTGCCGCGTTGCTACTGATCAACGCCATCGTGATCATAGGGTTGAAGCGACACGTGGCCGGGAAAGAAAAAATCAATCAATTCGCATCCATATGAAAACATCGTTAAAAATTGAAGAACTGGGTATATTTCTTTTGAGTCTCTTCTTCTTCACCCGGCTGGAGCTGGCCTGGTGGTGGTTCCCGCTGTTGCTGTTCGCCCCCGATATCGGAATGATCGGCTATGCCGTCAATCCCAGACTGGGAGCAATCACCTACAACCTGGTTCATCACCGTTTCGTGGCAACGGTCGTCGCCCTCTACGGGCTTACCCTGGGTGGTGTCTACTGGCAGCTGGCAGCCATCATCCTCTTCGCACACAGCTCGCTCGACAGGGTACTGGGTTACGGGTTGAAATATGATGACAGCTTCGGCAACACCCACCTGGGAAGAATCGGCAAAGAGAATAACGGGTGAAAATCACGGAGTCAGAACAAGACCCTGTAATTACACTTCTCCCTGCTAGCAATAAACTTGTCTTGTTTTTCCCAATAACCCACAATAATCACCCAGACTAAAACCAGGGTGATTTGTGCAAATGTGTGTTTTCCTTGTCACTTATCCAAATTCAGACAAAACGTTTGTCTATGAATTTGGAATTAAACAGACGAGCCACGGCCATATAATTGGGTTTAAAGCGGATTCGGTCTCCTATCTTGTATTTGTTCATCCCTTCATTGTTTTTGTTGGAACCTAAATCCACCACCATCATATCGGAAGTGATCCCCACAAAACTGATATCTTTATCTAAGGCAACAATATTCTCATAGTCCACATCGAGCATGCCAAAGTCGAGAATTCCTTTTACCGTCGTCTCATCCATATTCGATACATCAAAATCGGCAGTATGTCCGATATTGGCATCGGTGAGCACTCCTTCGGGTATGATTTTCTTCTCTTTCAACTCAATGATATTGGCTTCAAATTCGAAAGTACCGGTATGCAGCTCCTTAAACCGCTCGTTGTACAAAGGACTCACCCCAAAGAATGCAGCCTCCCCTATTCTAAAATGATTGATATCTTCGGGTAATTTCCCCTGCTCTATCAAAGGAAGTGTAATGGATGATCCTCCAGAGACTAATTTTAATGTCTTATTGAATTTCTCATGGATCAGTTCTTTGAATTTTGACAGCTCCAACAGCTTCTCGTACGTAGGTTCTATTCCGTACATGCATCCCAGGTTGGATCCGATGCCAATCACATCGATATGTGAGAGATCCATTACCTTTTGGTAAAAAGCCAGTACATCCTGCCGGTTCACCCCCTCACGCATTTCACCCAGCTCAATCATGATGATCACCTGATGTATCTTACCCGCTTTTTTTGCAGCGGCATTCAACGTCTTGATGGTTCTGTATGATGTATTGAGAGAGATATCGGCATATCTAATTACATCCTCTGCAAATATCTCTACCGGAGGTCTGATATAGATTGTGCGCATATCAGGTTTCAACGCTTTCAGGTTCTTCAGACTATATAAGTGTGAATCGCCCACCGAGTTGATATGATCTATAACATCGTCGCACAATATCATTTCCATAAACTTCTTGTCGCCCGAAAACACCTTGGTAATCAGGCTCCAAAGGATATTGCACCGTTTAAAATAATCGCTTAAATACCGGATGTTGCTTTTTATCTTCTCCGTGTATATAATCAATTCTGCCATAATTATTTCTTTAACCGCATCTCCAGATAAGGATTGGTAAATCCAAGTTTCTCGTAAAGTATCTTTGCCGGATTGTTCGCCTCAACATGGAGCGCGATATCCCCTGTGGCATGTGCGATGGCCTGTGTCATCAGCTCCCTGCCAAGTCCTTCACCACGACTGTTACGATCCACCGCAATGTACACCAGTATGTTCTCCGGGATATAGCCATCCATGCCGGTGCGGTTGATTACCACCGCAGCCCGGGTTTTCTGTTCCTGCTTCAGTATCATGACAAAGCCACCGTAGGAATCAAACTCCCTCAGGGCGTAATCGATTGCTCTCCTTATTTGTTGCTTGGGATCTCCATACTGCTCCAGCTGGTCATGCAGAAAGTCAACCAGCTGCTGTTTTTCCTGTTCATCAGGTTTGTTGTGTTCATCAAAGATGATTGTATGTAACATAAAAAACAAAAATACCCGCGTAAACCAGGTGTAATTTCCGCAGAATTTGCGTTTATCCTTAATAATAAGACAATTCAACAGCGAAATTGTTCAAATTTTTTTTGGCTGCCGAGATTACCGCTCCTCACTCAGAAACATCCAAGAGTCGTTTCTTCCCGGCCGCGGAGCTGATTGATCAGCTTCTCCAGGCTGCGCTTGAGTCCGAAGAGCTCCTCCTCCGTGATGCCGGACTGCTGTAGTTCTTCCACCAGCTGCAGGGGGATGGCTGCAGCCTGCTCCCGCATCCTGCAACCTTTATCGGTAAGGTTAATCAACACCTTGCGTTCATCGTCTAGCGAGCGTTGGCGGTTGATGATCCCCATCACCTCCATCCGCTTAAGCAACGGTGTCACCGTGTTGGTGTTCAGTATCAGCTTTGTGGCGATATCGTTCACCGTGATACGATCTTCCTCCCAGAGCACCATCAGCACCAGGTACTGGGGATATGTAATCCCCAGCTTCTCCAGGTGCGGTTGATACGCTCGGGTGATCAGCCTTGATGCTGCATAGACCGGGAAACAGATCTGGTTCTCCAGTTTCAGCTGTTCATATTGCATAGCTATTTTTCTTTTTTCCTGTCCACTTTGGGAAGAGAGATTAAAAATTCATCTTTTTTACCAGGTAATTGTCAATTTCCTCCGGCTTGGTAATAGGAGAAAAGCGCTTCACCGGCTTGCCGTTGCTATCGACCAGAAATTTGGTGAAATTCCACTTGATCTTACCACCCAAAAAACCGCCCAGCTCTTTTTTCAGGAACTTGAAGAGCGGATGGGCACCCTCGCCATTCACATCCACCTTGGAAAACATCGGAAAACTGACTCCGTAGTTGATCAGACATCCTTCCGAGATCGACTGCTCATCGCCTGGCTCCTGGTTGCCAAACTGGTTACAGGGAAAACCAAGGATCACCAGCCCTTTGTCCTTGTACTTTCTGTAGAGTGCTTCCAGCCCTTCGTACTGTGGCGTAAGCCCGCACTTACTCGCTGTGTTTACCACCAGCACGGTTTTACCCTTGTAGGTATCCATTGAGACCTCCTGCCCCTTCAGGCTCTTTGCACTGAATCCGTAAAATTTTCCTTCTTTCATTGTTCTTTTATTTCGCTTGTGATTTTATCGTTTGCGATACAAATATAGGTCTAATATTTATATCGCAGGCAATTTAATTAGACTTTAAGAAATATTTATTGCGTGTCAGCGAGAATGAGACTTGTTGAATTTTGTTCTCATTCACCTGCTTGTAATTTACAATTACTATAACCCTATTTCTGGACGAGACAGACACATTCTTCTCGGGTTATCTCTTGAGATTCGCCGTATCTTCTCCTAATATCGTCCTAATAAAGTCCAAATATTCTTCAAATATATCTGGGTCAGTGATGGGTAAATTTACATGCAGCAGAATGGCATGTCGGGTGATGGGTTTTGTCAGGAGACATGCAAAAAGGGATATTCCTCTAACGGTCATGTTCCACCCAGATCAACTCCGAGGTATTGTAACCGATCTCCTCAGCGATGCGCAGGTAGTTCTCCTTCACGTCATCGGGGATGGTGGTGTCACGGGATAGAATCCAGAGATACTTCAGGTTCTTACCCGCCACCAGTGCGTAACGGTACTCCTCATCGAGGGCGATCACGTTGTAGCCAGAGTAAAAGGGGCCGAAGAAGGAAACCTTCAGCTTCGCCACATTGTCGTCACCCACAAATTTGGCTTTACCCACCGCCTCGTTCCATTCATCTTTGGCATAGGCATAACCACGGTTCACCACTCGGATGGTGCCATCGTCGTTCAGGCTGTACTGTGCGGTGGTGTTGTTCAGTCCACGCTCATATTTAAAGTCGAGCCGTGCTATCTCGTACCACTTACCGAGATACTTCTCCTTGTGAAAAGGAGTGACCGCGGTCACACCCTTCGGAATGGAGGCACAAGAAGGTAGCATAAAAGAGAAAAGTGCGCTCATCACGATGTAATAGATTTTTTTTTGTCGCATAATTGTCATCCTTCTGTTACGAATCACCACTCCAGGTCTTCTATCAACCTGTCGGAGTGCAGCAGCGTATCAATATACTGTGCTCTTTTGTAAATAATCAGGGTATCGTTTTTGTTGAGTGAAATGTCGGAAAGTTTGCCCCTGAACTGATCGATTTGCTCATATTCTTTGCGCTGCATCCAGTCGGCAATTTCCCGGTTAATCTCCCTGATGCGTTCCATACCATGTCGGTAAACGGTACTGACAACTTGTACACAGGAAGAGCCTGTAAGAAGCAGTTTAATCACATCATCACCATGGTAAATACCGCGACTACTGCAAATATCGGCTTTAATCCGTCCATAGAGCATTCCTGCATAACGGAGCGACTCCTTATAGTCACCTTTGTGGGAGAGATTGAAGGCCCTCTTGTGTTTCTCGTGCCAGATATCAATGTCGGGCTGAAAGAAAGCATTGAACAGCACCAGGCCTTCAACACCTGTCTCATCGAGCCGCTTGGCAAAATGAAGGATGTTTGTATAGCCGGAACTTAGCTTTACGCTCATAGGAATAGAAACTCGGTTCCTGATGGCTGCAACAATCTCCAACTGACGTTGCTCAATGAATGAAGCATCAAGGTCGAAGCGTACGGGTATCTGATAAAGATTCAGTTCGATGGCATCCACGCCAGTTTCTTCAATCATTTTCGCATACCTGACCCAATTCGACTCGTTCACGCAGTTTAGACTGGCAATTACGGGAATGGAAAGGCTCTCTTTCACTTTACGAAGCTGTACCAGATAATATTCGATATCGGAATGATCCACATCGGGATGAAGGGTAATCATCTCCGCATGTATATCGTTATACTGACTCATTTTTTCGTCGTGGAGGAAGTTCTCCATTTGTACCTGCTCCTCAAAGAGAGTTTTATAAACCACAGCACCTGCTCCCTGTTCTTCTGCCTTTTTTAGCATATCGGAGTCGGTGGTTAGATCTGAAGCACCCAGGATGACGGGGCTGCTGAGCGGGATGCCCAGGTAGGAGGTTTCTATTTTCATGTCGCTGCAATTTATGAATTAAATGTTATACTTAATTATAACAGCCTCAACAAGAAAATAGTTTTTCAAAAAAAACAGTTCTCCTGCAAAGTTGTCTTTCCAGACGGAATTATTATTTTTACCCGACACTCTCCCGCATTATGATTCCTCAATCACCATCTTCACACGCGGATTCTTGAGCCTGCTCTTCAGCCACTCCTCAATCTTGTTCCTGTCAATGAGACGCAGCCCGTTGCGCTGGACAGTGAAAATCACTACCGGCACTTTCCCGGAGCGCAGTGTGGAGTCGTTCACGGCGGAAAAGAGATAGGTCTCGGCGTAGGAGCAGCCGACGATCTGAGGGTAGAGCGGCTTGATCTCCGACAGGATCCTTTCACCAAAGAGGGGGATGTTGCGGATGCTGTCTACCCTGCCCTCCATCTTCCGCAGGTTAAAAGTGGTGGCCGCCAACTGAGCGGACAAACGTTCCGATTCTGACTGGTATTTCCGCACGTTTTCCTGCACCTTGGTGGCATCATACCCCTGCCGGATCTCCACCCTCGCGGTATCGAGACGGTGTACAAGCGCCTTCTCAATAATCTCCCTCCTGATGGAGTCGTTCAAACCGTAACCGGAGTAAAGCAGCTCAACCGTGCGGGCATTCGGGTACACTTGCCTGCTCTGAAGGTAGTTACCTCCCACGAGGGTCACCTCTGCGATAAAGTTCTCGGCGTGTTGTGCAAACTCTTCGTTTCTCACCAGGTTCACACCGAAAATAATACTGGGAATCAGGGTAAGAAGTATAACGGCGGAGATCACACGGTTCACATGTTTCTTTCTTGCCGGATCGACAATAGAGCGGATAGGAAACTTCAGCAGTTGACAGACGATGAGGGCAGCAAAAGCGATGAAAACGGTATTGATGGTGAAGAGAAACAGCGCACCAAAGAAGAAGTTGAATTGCAGCGTTGCCAGTCCGTAACCAGCCGTGCAGATAGGGGGCATCAGAGCCGTGGCGATTGCCACACCGGGGATCACATTGCCCTTGAGGCGGCTGCTCATAGCCACAATACCGGCCAGACCGCCAAAGAGAGCGATGATCACATCATAGATGGTGGGACTTGTGCGAGCAAGCAGCTCTGAGTGTGCTTCGTTGAGCGGGGAGAGCAGAAAGTAAAGTGAGGAAGTGAGAAGGCTCACCCCCACTGCAAAAGTGAAATTCTTCAGGGAACGTCGAAACAGTTGAAAGTCGTAGGTAGCCAAGCTATATCCCATTCCGTTAATGGGACCCATCAGCGGTGAAATAAGCATGGCACCAATGATGACCGCTGTTGAGTTCATGTTGAGGCCCACAGAAGCAACCACGATGGCAAACATCAGCACCCAGAGGTTGGTACCGCGGAAGACAATCCCGCTCTCAATGTTCTCGTGAATAGTATCATAACTCTCCATCTCACTGCGGAGGTCAAACCACTTCAGTAACTTATCCGCTTTCTTCTCCATGGCAAGGCATCTTTTCGCAAATCTACAAAAAAAAGTATTCCCCGCTCATGGGCAGGGAACAATTTATTTGGATGAATCTACAAAAAAAACGGGATATTAGAGTATACCCATCTTCTTGAATACAGCGGTAATGCATTCAATGGACCGGTCAACCTGCTCGAATGTATGCGTAGCCATCAGCGAGTAGCGTATCAACGTATCATTGGGTGCTACTGCAGGGGGTACAACCGGATTGACAAAGATGCCCTCTTCGAAGAGCATTTTGGTTATCAGGAAGGTTTTGTCGTTGTCCCTCACATAAAGTGGCAGGATGGGTGTAGAGGTGGGCCCCAGTTCAAAGCCTCTCTCCCGGAACTGATTGATGGCGTAGTCGGTCAGCTCCCAGAGATGTTTCACCCTTTCCGGTTCCGATTTAAGGATATCAAGTGCTGCTGAAGCAGCTGCTGTAGCAGCCGGCGTGATGCTGGCACTGAAAATATTGGTTCGTGCATTGTGTCGTAGGTAGTTGATCACCTGATAGTCGCCGGCAACGAATCCACCGATGGAAGCAAGCGATTTGCTGAACGTTCCCATCACCAGATCCACCTCGTCGAGTAAGCCAAAATGATCACATACTCCACGACCATTGTATTTCTTGCCGAGGACACCCAGGCTGTGAGCTTCGTCGACCATGATATTGGCGTTGTACTTGCGTGCCAGCTTCACGATCTCCGGCAGGTTCGCCAGATCACCCTCCATGCTAAAGACACCATCGACGATGATCAGCTTCACCTTGCGCGGATCGCAGCGTTTGAGCTGTTTCTCCAGAGAATCCATGTCGTTGTGCCGGAACTTGTACTTGGTAGAGAAAGAAGTGCGAATTCCCTCAATAATGGAAGCATGATCCCGCTCATCCCAGATGATATATTCATCCCTCCCGGTGAGGCATCCAAGCACCCCTTCATTGACACTGAAACCGGTTGAAAAAACAATGGCTTCATCCTTATTCATAAAGTTGGCCAGCTTTCGTTCCAGCTCGAGGTGTATATCGAGTGTGCCGTTTAAAAAACGGGATCCTGCCATTCCGGTACCATACTTGCTGGTGGCGGCAATGGCAGCTTCTTTAACCTTAGGATGGTTTGTCAGCCCCAGGTAGGCATTTGAGCCAAACATGAGAACTTTCTTGCCATTGATGAGCACTTCTGTATCCTGATCGCTCTCAATAGCCCGGAAGTAGGGGTAGATGCCGGCAGCCTTCGCACGCTGCGGAGCATCATATTTCATCATTTTTTCTTTTAAAATATTCATCTAAAGAAAATTAAAAAAATAAACTTCTTCCTTAATCAGTATAGAAGGATCGATTTTCCAGAAAAACATGGTGCAAAGATAACAATTAATTTAAATAGTCGGAGACAACTCTTTTTTTTTGAAGGTTGAGAGAAAGTTTTGCTATTTTTGCAAAACATTTTTGAATTAAAAACGTTAAAAAATATTAGACATACTTTAAACAAAAAACTGATACAACTATGTTAAGTAACGAAATGGAAACTGCGATTAACAAGCAGATCAACGCCGAATTTTGGTCGGCTTATTTGTACCTGTCGATGTCGGCACATTTTGCACATGAAGGACTGCCCGGCTTTGCAAACTGGTTTAGGGTACAATTTCAGGAAGAACAAGACCATGCTATGAAGTTCATGAACTACCTGATCGCAAAAGGAAATAAAGTGGAACTCACTCCCATAGAAAAGGTAGACACCTCTTGGGAGTCCTTGTTAAAGGCGTTTCAGGACACACTCGATCATGAGAGAGTGGTTACATCACTCATCAACAACCTGGTATCCATCGCACGTTCAGAAAACGACTATGCCACCGAAAACATGCTGCAGTGGTTTGTAAACGAACAGGTGGAGGAAGAAGAAACAGCCCAGGGGATGATTGACAGTCTCAAGTTGATTGGCAGCAATGGTTTTGGCATTTACACCATGGACAAGGAACTGGCAAAAAGGAGCTATACGCCCCTTAATACAGCAACGACAGCCTAATTGAAATATTTCTTGCAATTGAAAAAGATTTACTTCTCCCTGGCAGCACTTGTGCTGTTGTTTTCCTGCATGGGTGCGCCCAAGGGAGATACTGGCTCCTTGCTATGGAAAGTTTCGGGTAACGGACTGGCGAAACCCTCGTATCTCTTCGGTACCCATCACCTCATACCCATCACCTTTCTCGATTCCGTTTCAGGCATTCATGATGCTTTTGAAAATACGGAACAGGCAGTGGGTGAGCTGGATATGGGCAACATGTCACAGATGCAGATGAAAATCATGGGTGAATCCACCATGCCGGCCGGGATCACATTCGATTCTTTTCTGTCAGCTACAGATGTGACACTACTCGACAGCATCCTCACCCGGCTGATGGGTGTAGGTTTGGGTCAACTGGGCACCCTCAAACCGGCGCTCCTCTCAAACCTGATCTCCGTCACCCTCTACCAGCAGTACTACCCTTCTCTTTCTTCGGGAAAGAGCCTCGATCAGTACTTTCAGGAGGAAGCGCTAAAGCGCAACCGCCCCGTGATAGGACTAGAGTCGACCGAAGACCAGATACATGTGTTGCTGAACTCCCAAACATTGGACCGGCAGGCTGAACTGTTAATTTGCATGGTAAAGCATCCTGAGCTGCTTAAGGAGCAGATGGATAAACTTCAGGTGGCCTATCATGCACAGGATATCAAAGCTCTGCTGGAGCTGTATGAAGAAGAGATGCCCGACGATCCTTGTCCGAGCACCGAAGAGGAGAAGAATTTGCTGAACAGAGATCGCAACAGGAAATGGCTGGAGAAACTACCCGCAATGATGGCTGATAAACCGTCATTTATTGCCGTGGGATGTCTCCACCTCCCGGGAAAAGATGGCCTGATTGAAGGGCTGAGAAAACTGGGGTATCGTGTTGAAGCGGTGAAATAATAGAATTGAAGCGATGAAATAATAAAAAACGGGGCTCAAGGCCCCGTTTTTTTTATGGACAAATTCTTTAATCCTTGCTTCTTTTCTCCAGCAGCACCACATTCTCCACATGGTGGGTGTGGGGAAACATGTCCACCGGCTGCACGCGTGTAACGCGGTACTTGCTGTCCAGCAGATTCAGGTCGCGTGCCTGCGTGGCGGGATTACAACTCACGTAGACAATCCGCTCCGGCTCCGCGAGCAGGATGGCGTTGACCACATCTTCGTGCATGCCTGCACGGGGCGGATCGGTGATGATCACATCGGGACGGCCATGCGCTTCGATAAACTCTGCCGTGAGCACATCCTTCATATCACCAGCGTAAAAACGGGTGTTTTCTATCTGGTTGATTGCCGAATTGACCTTCGCATCGGCAATCGCCTCCTCCACATATTCAATGCCGATTACCTCCTTCGCATTTCGTGCCACGAAGTTGGCAATGGTGCCAGTACCGGTATAAAGGTCATATACCCGCTCATCACCCGTAAGCTGAGCAAAGCTGCGCGCCACCTCGTAAAGATGATAGGCCTGCTCGCTGTTGGTCTGGTAGAACGACTTGGGGCCGATACGGAATCGCAGTCCTTCCATTTCCTCAATGATGTGATCGCGTCCTTTCCACACCAACACCTCCTGGTCGGTAATGGTGTCGTTCGCTTTCTGGTTGATGATATAGAGCAGTGAAGTGATTTGCGGAAACTGCGCGGCAACATGTTCCAGTAGCCGTCCTCTTTTCTCGACATCGTCTTCATAGAACACCACGATTACCATCCATTCACCTATGGAGCTGTTGCGGATCATCAGGGTACGCATCAGCCCCTCCTGGTTGCGCAGATCGAAAAAAGAGTATCCCTGCTCCAGGGAGAAGGTACGAATACTGTTCCTGATCTGGTTGGACAGATCATCCATCAGCCAGCACTTGTCGATATCGAGCACCTTGTCAAACATACCCGGGATATGGAACCCAAGGGCGTTCATCTGGTTGAACTCCCTGTCGGAGCTGATCTCTTCCTCCGTCAGCCAGCGTTTATTGGAAAAGGTAAACTCCAATTTATTCCGGTAGAAAGTATCCTTTGGTGCCCCCAGAATAGGCGTTATTTCTGGCAATTCGATCTTACCGATGCGCACCAGGTTATCCTGCACTTGTTTCTGTTTGTATTTTAGTTGCTCACTATAAGGCAACTGCTGCCATTTGCACCCTCCACATACACCGAAATGACTGCAAAAGGGCGTTGTTCTGTTTTCGGAATATTTCTCAAAGCGCACCACCCTGCCTTCGGCGTAGCTATTCTTTTTGCGCGTCAGCTGCAGGTCCACCACATCGCCCGGCACAGCATAGGGCACAAATACCGCCAAGCCGTCCACCTTTGCAATTGCTTTTCCCTCAGCTGCCACATCGGTAATAAGCACCGACTCCAGCAATGGAAGTTCTTTTCTTTTTTTTGCCATTAATCTATCTGTTTGGAGTGCAAAGTTACACAAAACGCCCCACCTTTCGATGGAGCGTTCCTGTTATTTTACAGACAATGCGTTTACCGGGTCTGGATGGCAACAGTCGCCTTTCTTAAACCTTTGGCACTGGCTTCGAGAATGATGGACCCCGGAGCCTCTGTAGACTCCACAATAGCCACCAGTTTGCCATTGAAAAGATGAATCTGTGGCAGGTGAAACAGATCGAGGCTTGCGGGATCGCCATTGGCACCGGCACGATAAGTTCCAGCCCCTTTTACCTGAAAAGTAACCAGGTCGTTCACAGTGGGACAGGGGTTGCCGTTTTTATCAACCACCGATACGGTAATGAAAGAAAGGTCCTTCCCATCGGCACTGATTACCTCTCTGTCGGCTTCCAGCACCAGGCGGTGGGGTTTGCCAGCGGTACGGATCTCCTTCTCCGCGGCCACATTGCCCTTCTCATCGTAGGCGACCACCTTCACGGTGCCCGGTTCATACTTCGTGTCCATCCACATCAAGCGGTAACGCTTTTGCCGTTGTAGCGACTGCTGCGCCTCTTTGGTATAACTACCGTCGAGCGGTACAGACAGGTTTTTCGTCTGCCTACCCTGGCTTTTGCCGTTGATGAACAGTTCGGCCGAGGGGTAGTTGGTATAGACAAAAACAGGGGTCACCTCTCCTTCTCGTCCTTCCCAGTTCCAGTGAGGCAGGATGTGAAGCGTTTCATCCTCCTTGTTCCAATGGCTTCGATAGAGATAGAAACGATCCTTGGGAATGCCGGCAAGGTCTACGGCACCGAAGAGGGAGCTGTGGCTGGGCCAGTTGCTGTAGTAGGGTGTGGGCTCACCCAGATAGTCGAAGCCTGTCCATATAAACTCACCCATGGTGTAAGGCAAGTCGTCATGCTGGATAAAATCATCTTCCGGCAAATTCGACCAGCTGGCATGCTCGAGATCGTAAGAGGAAGCCTGGTGATCGTCGTACAGTGCCATGGCTTTTCTTTGCACTGGGAACTTATACACACCACGCGAGCTCAGGGCAGAGGTGGTTTCACTACCCAGAATAACTTGCTGCGGTAGCTTTTCATATGCTTCCTGATAGCGAAACGAACGGTAGTTGAAACCGGGCACATCCAGGATCGCTGCCATATAATTTGACAAGACATTGTCTACACGGTCCATGCCGTTTGTCACAGGTCGTGTAGGATCTTCCCTGTGGCAGATATCCTGCAGATAACGGGCCACCTTTGCGCCCTGCGGGTTGCTCTGTTCTTCTACCTCGTTGCCAATACACCACATCACCACACTGGGATTGTTGCGGTAATGATGCAACACGTTGGTGACATCCTTTTCCGCCCATTCTTTGAAATACCGGTTGTAGCCGTTCTTCACCTTGGGAATAGCCCACTCGTCGAAAGTTTCCACCATCAGCATCATTCCCATCTCGTCGGCAATGCGCACATACTCCGGTGCCGGCATGTTGTGTGAAGTGCGGATGGCATTCACACCCATATCTTGAAGGATGCGTATCTGGCGACGAATGGCAGCCTCGTTCACGGCACCCCCCAAAGGTCCCAGGTCGTGGTGCATGCAGGCACCCTGGAACTTGATCTTCCTACCGTTCAGAAAGAATCCTTCATCGGCGCGAACCTCAAGGGTGCGGATACCAAAGGTCGTGGTCATGTTATCCACCGGGTAAGCTATTTCTTCACTGGTGGTTGTCGAATGCGCTGCTTTCACCTTTCGTTCAACCCTGCTCAGCTCCGACCTTACCTTGTAGAGGTTGGGTTGCTTGATATCCCACCTTTGGGGGTTTGCCACAATCAGTGTCTGTAGCACATCATCCCCACCGTAGCGGGGCAACTCATTTTCAGACTCAGCCACCACCTTTCCTTGTGGATCGAGAATGGATGTTTTTAGCTTGAGAAAATCGTCATCGCCTAAGCCACTTCCCCATTTTACTTTCGTTTCCACTTGTACACGTGCGAAATCTTCGGTCACCTCCGGAGTGGTCACATGGGTTCCCCAAATGGGAATGTGTGTATCACTCGTGGTGATCAGATGTACATTCCTGTACAACCCGGCACCAGGATACCAGCGCGACTGTTCGTTGAAGTTTTCCAGTCGCACTGCAAGAATATTATCCTTCCCGTCGCTGTTCAGCAGTTCGGTAATATCGAAGTAAAAGGAGTTGTAGCCATTGGGCCAGTTGCCGGCCTCCTTCCCGTTAACATATACACGGGCATTGCTCATCGCACCGTCGAACTGTATGGTCACCCGCTTATCTTTCGAAAAATCAGGGATAGAGAAACGGTTGCGGTACCACCCGACTCCGGTAAACGGAAGACCTCCCGTGCGGCCGTAATGCTCTATGGCTGTAGTCTGCCCGTCCTGCACAATGGCCATGCGGTGAATGTCGTTTTGTTTGTCGAAAGGGCCGTAAATAGCCCAGTCGTGGGGTACCCGTACCGACTGCCAGCTGCTGTCGTCGAAGGTAGCTTCCGATGCAAGGCTGTTATCTTCCCGCGTGAACTTCCATCCCTTCTCCAGCGTCACCTGCATTCTGACCTGTCCCCACGACAGAGAAAGGCCTATGATCAGGGCAATGCAAATCAATATCGATTTTTTCATCATTCTTATTGTTAAAAAGATCTGAAAATAAATTCCGTATGGAAATTGATTACCCTTGGCTACACCTTGTTGTCGACCCGTTACCGATTCTCAGGCTGAAAGCTCTTTAGCCCATCGCACAATTGGGCTGTGTCACTACCTTGAAGAAATCGTTCCCCTTGTCATCCACCAGAATGAAAGCCGGGAAATTCTCCACTTCAATTTTCCAGATAGCCTCCATGCCCAGCTCAGGGTACTCAAGGCACTCCAGACTCTTGATGCTCTCCTGTGCGAGAATAGCAGCAGGACCGCCGATGCTGCCCAGGTAGAAGCCGCCATGCTTCTTGCAAGCGTCAGTTACCTGCTGACTGCGGTTCCCTTTGGCCAGCATGATCATGCTACCGCCATGCGACTGGAACAGATCCACGTAGGAGTCCATGCGTCCAGCTGTGGTGGGTCCCATGGATCCGGAGGCATACCCTGCGGGTGTCTTTGCCGGGCCGGCATAATAAATAGGATGATCCTTCATATACTGAGGCATTCCCTCGCCCCTGTCGATCCGTTCCTTCAGTTTCGCGTGAGCAATATCGCGTCCCACGATGATGGTTCCGTTGAGTGAGAGGCGTGTAGAAACGGGATATTTGGAGAGTTCAGTGAGTATCTCACTCATGGGTCGGTTCAGGTCGATCTTCACACCGCCCCCTTCACCGGCCTGGCGATATTCTTCCGGAATAAGCCGTGCCGGATTGTCCTCCATCTTCTCAATCCAGATACCGTCGCGGTTGATCTTAGCCTTGATGTTGCGGTCGGCTGAGCAGGAAACACCCATTCCCACGGGACAGGAAGCACCATGGCGTGGCAAGCGGATCACACGTACGTCGTGTGTGAAGAACTTTCCACCAAACTGTGCACCCAGGCCCAGTTCTTCCGATGCCTTCTTCAATCTGTTTTCCAGTTCAATGTCGCGGAAAGCCTGTCCCAACTCATTGCCTTCGGTCGGCAGGTTGTCGTAATATTTGGCCGACGCCAGCTTCACTGTCTTCAGGTTAGCCTCTGCCGACGTACCGCCGATCACAAACGCCAGGTGGTAGGGCGGGCAGGCAGCCGTACCCAGCGACTTCATCTTCTCAATCAGGAAGGTTTCCAGTTTCCCGGGGGTAAGCAAAGCCTTGGTTTCCTGGTAGAGGTAGGTCTTATTGGCGGAACCACCTCCCTTGGCAATGCAAAGGAACTTGTATTCATTACCCTCCACAGCATAGAGATCGATCTGTGCCGGCAGGTTGGTGCCAGTATTCACCTCGTCGTACATGTTGAGGGGAGCATTCTGTGAGTATCGCAGGTTCTCATTGACAAACGTGTTATAGACTCCTTCCGAAAGGGCCTCCTCGTCGTTCCCTTCGGTCCACACTTGTTGTCCTTTTTTGCCCATGATAATGGCCGTACCGGTATCCTGGCAGAAGGGAAGGATTCCTTTAGCCGATATCTCGGCGTTGCGCAGAAAGGTGAGTGCCACGAATTTGTCGTTTTCACTTGCTTCGGGGTCGTGAAGGATTTTAGCGACCTGCTCCTGGTGTTCGGGACGAAGTAAGAACTCCACATCACGAAAGGCGGTTTGAGCCATTAATGTCAATCCTTCTTTGGATACTTTGAGGATTTCTTTTCCTTCAAATTCTGATACAGAGACATGCTCTTTGGTGAGCAGATAATAGTCAGTCCGGTCTTTCGACATGGGAAAAGGCGACTGATATCTGAAAGGTTTGTTTGCCATAAAAATATTTGGTTATAATCGTTTAGATGTTGATCCGGTGTATGCGTTCATGAGACAAAAATACAAATAAAAAACGGCATCAAAAAAAGATGCCATTTATATTCATACTCCTTGACGCAGTAACAGGTTATTCATTGGATTCTCCTGCTACTAAAACATCCGGAGGACAGGGACCAGCATGAATTGTCAACCGCCCATGGGGCCGATCATCTCTTCGGGACGCACCCACTTGTCGAAATCTTCCGCCGTCACATATCCCAACCGCAGCGCCTCCTGTTTCAAGGTGGTCCCGTTTGCGTGTGCTGCATTGGCGATCTCTGCCGCCTTGTAGTAGCCAATCTTTGTGTTAAGCGCCGTTACCAGCATCAGCGATTTGTCCAGCAATTCCTTGATGCGCGGTTTGTTGGGTTCTATTCCGGAAACGCAATGTATATCGAACGACACTGCCGCATCTCCCAGCAGCTGCGCACTCTGCAGGAAGTTGGCCGCCATCAGCGGCTTAAACACGTTCAGCTCGAAATGGCCCTGCATCCCGCCAACGGCTATCGCCACATCGTTTCCCATCACCTGTGCACATACCATGGTGAGTGCCTCTGTCTGGGTAGGATTCACCTTCCCTGGCATGATGGATGAGCCGGGCTCGTTGGCAGGAATATGGATCTCGCCAATACCACTCCGGGGTCCTGAGGCCAGCAGACGGATATCGTTCGCAATCTTGTTGAGCGAGACCGCAACTTGTTTTAATGCACCATGTGTCTCCACAATGGCATCATGAGCTGCCATTGCCTCGAACTTGTTGACGGCTGTCACAAAAGGAAGGCCGGCAAACTCGGCAATAAACTGAGCCACCGTCGTATCGTAATTCTTCGGCGTGTTTAATCCCGTACCGACGGCTGTGCCTCCCAGAGCCAGCTCTGCCAGATGGGGCAGCGTATGCTCAATGGCTTTGATACCGAACGCCAGCTGTGTTGCGTACCCGCTAAACTCCTGCCCCAGTGTAATCGGGGTTGCATCCATCAGATGTGTACGACCGATCTTCACCACATTGGCCATCTCTTCCGATTTTGCATGGAGAGACTTATGCAGCTGCCTCAATCCAGGCAACGTCAGCTCCACTACTTTTTTATAACAGGCAATATGCATGGCAGTAGGAAAAGTATCATTCGACGATTGCGATTTATTCACATCATCATTGGGCTGCAGCGTCTTCTCCCCTTCTCCGATCACTTTGCCAGCCAGCAGCTGTGCCCGATTGGAAATCACCTCGTTGACGTTCATGTTGCTCTGTGTGCCTGATCCTGTCTGCCAGATCACCAGTGGAAACTGGTCGTCATGCTTCCCCTCCAGTATCTCGTCGCACACCTTTGCAATGAGATCCCTTTTATCACCGGACAAGATTCCCAATTGATGATTTGCATAAGCAGCTCCTTTTTTCAGGTAGGCAAAGCCATGGATGATATCCATCGGCATGGAAGCAGGCGGACCTATTTTAAAATTATTGCGAGACCGTTCTGTCTGTGCGCCCCACAATTTATCGGCTGGCACCTTCACCTCACCCAGGGTGTCTTTTTCTATTCTGTATTCCATAATATGTTTGTTTACGTTTACTTATCATTCCCGTCACTGTTCAAATATACAAAAAACAACATCAAACGAAGTATTACATAAGTTATTATTTATAATTGATTTAAATAATATAGAGAAAAGTTGTACCTTTGCAGGCTAATAAGGGAGTTTGAATATTTATGCGACTGTCGGAACTACAAACAGGACAAAAAGCATACATCATAAAAGTAAATGGTAACGGCGCCTTCAGGAAACGTATTCTGGAGATGGGATTCGTGCGTGGTGAGGAAGTGAAGTCACTGCTGAACGCACCGTTGAAAGATCCCATCAAGTATGGGATCATGGAATATGAGGTATCATTGCGCCGAAGTGAGGCAGTGATGATAGAGATCGCCATGCTGGAGGAGGAAGCAAAAAAAAGAGGCTTCGATACCGATGAACTGTTGGCGACTGATGACAGCCCACCTTCTGCTGTAGCGGAGAACGGAAATGGGGGCGGATTGCGGAGACGACACCGTGCCGGCCATCACCATACACCCGAAAAAAATATCAAAGTAGCCTTGCTGGGGAACCCTAACTCAGGGAAAACATCCATTTTCAACCTGGCATCAGGAGGGCATGAGCGAGTGGGAAACTACAGCGGTGTGACGGTAAACGCCAAGGAGGGTACGTTGAAACACCACGGCTACACTTTCACGCTGGTCGACCTGCCCGGCACCTATTCGCTTTCCGCCTACACTCCCGAGGAGCTGTATGCCCGAAAGTACATGCTGGAGGAGAAACCCGATGTGATTGTGAATGTGGTATCGGCATCGGCGCTTGAACGGAACCTTTACCTCACCACTGAGTTACTTGACCTGCAAGTTCCCATGGTCATCGCCTTGAACATGTATGACGAGCTGGAGGAGAGTGGTCGCACATTTGAGCATGAGAAATTCTCCGCACTCATCAACACGCCCATTGTTCCCACAGTAGGTAAGAGAGGAGAAGGCATACCCCAGCTCCTTGAAAAAGTTATCGCCATCTACCAGGCCAAAGAGCGGGAACCGGTACAAATCCCTTATGGAAGGGTACTGGAGAAATCGATCACCATCATGGAACGGGAACTGATGCAGCGTGAGGTCAAAAATTGGGAGATACCTCTGCGGTATGTATGCGTGAAATTGCTGGAGGGCGACAAGGAAGTGGAAAGTCGCATAAACATGCACCCTCTCCGGGAGCAGATTCTTTCTCGCAGAGACAAGGAATGCACCTACATAGAGAAGCTGCTGCGCGAAGATCCCGAGTCGGCATTCACCAACGCCCGTTACGGATTCATTGCCGGAGCATTGAAAGAAACGCTCACCGAGAAAATTCATTTTGCCGAAAAAACAAAACTGCTCGACTCCATTGTCACCAACAAATATCTTGGTTTTCCACTCTTCTTTCTCTTCCTCTGGATCATGTTTGAGGCCACCTTTCGTCTGGGTAACTACCCAATGGGATGGATCGAGTGGCTGGTCTCCGTTCTGGGAAACCTGATCCGTAACAACATGGCGGAGGGTCCCCTGAAAGCGCTGATCGTGGATGGCATCATCGGTGGTGTTGGCGGCGTGATTGTGTTTCTACCCAACATCGTGATCCTCTATCTGTTCATTGCCTTTATGGAGGACTCCGGCTATATGGCCCGTGCCGCCTTCATCATGGACAAACTGATGCACAGGATCGGCCTTCACGGGAAATCGTTTATCCCGCTGATCATGGGTTTTGGCTGTAATGTACCTGCCGTGATGGCTACACGCACCATTGAAAGCCGCAGCAGCCGCATGATCACCATGCTTATTGTCCCTTTCATGTCCTGTAGCGCCCGCCTACCGGTTTACATCCTCTTCGTCGGTGCTTTCTTTCCTGCCCGGGCGAGCCTCGTCCTACTGGGATTGTACGCTTTTGGCATCTTGATTGCGGCCCTCACGGCACGTCTGTTTCGAAAAACACTCTTCCGGGAGGAGGATACGCCTTTTGTGATGGAACTGCCCCCCTACAGAATGCCTACCCTGAAAGCGATCGTCACGCACATGTGGGACCGCTCGCGGCAGTACCTCCAAAAGATGGGAGGCCCCATCCTGGTCGCCTCTATTGTGATCTGGTTTCTGGGTTACTTTCCACAGAATAGGCAGAGAGATGCTGCATTTGAGGCAGGAGTGGCAAAGGTTGAAGAACAGTACGACCGAAATGAAATCAACAGCATCGAACGCGATATTCAACTGGCCGAAATAGGCCACGCACAAAACAAGGCACATCAGGAGAATTCCTATATCGGGAAAATAGGAAAGATTATGGAGCCAGTGATGCGACCGCTTGGGTTCGACTGGAAGATATCTGTAAGCCTCCTCTCGGGGATGGCTGCCAAGGAGATTGTGATCAGCACCATGGGTGTGCTTTACGCAGGTGACAGCGATGACCAGCAGTCGTTGCAGACCAGGTTGCAGGCCGAAGCTTATCCTGACGGATCACCGGTCTTCACTCCGCTCGTGATCATCGGCTTCCTGCTCTTCGTACTGATTTACTTCCCTTGTATCGCAACCATTGCAGCCATCAAGGAGGAGTCGCATTCCTGGAAATGGGCTTTGTTCAGTGTCTTCTACTCCACGGGGCTGGCCTGGCTCATTGCCCTTGTGGTACATCAGGTTGGGAGCTTGTTCCTGTAGAATGGGAACCTCGATTCAGAGTCCTCAGTTGGCCACCAATAAGCAGTTGGGAGCTTGTTTCTGTAAAATGGAATCCCTCTCAAACATTGTACAGTTTTTTTTGTTGTAAGATTATGGACATACAACTTTTCATCGTCATCCTCATCGGTATTGTTACAGGAATAATCCTCCTGCGACAGGTATGGCACTTTTTCACCCGCAAAGACAACTCCTACTGCGGTGGTTGTAACATGTGCGAGTTACCTCAAAAAGAAAAAACGGAAGAAAGAATCTCCCGTTCCCATTCATTTTTATCAGATCACTAAGACAACAGTCCCAACAGGATCTTCAGATTGTGTTCCGAATCTGATTTCTTTCCATCCGGCGTGTGCAGCATCTCAATTTCCTTTGCATATCTTTCATACACCTTGTGCTTCACAATCTTCATGGTGGAGTTAACCATCCCATTCTTCTCGCTAAAGGGTTCCTCAATGATTGCAAAGGCAGTCGGAATCCAGCGGTAGGGAAAGAGTCCGTCGTACTTTCCACCTTTCATATAGGCAGCAATCTCGCCAGCAATAATTCGTACCGCTTCGGAGGGGTCTGCGGTGCGCCGTTTCAGCGCTTCCTTGTTCACCGTCAGCAGCGCCGTGGTATAAGGGCTCTGGTTGTTGTGCAGTACGCACTGGTCGATGTACTCCGATTTGGCGGTAATCGACTCCTCAATTCCCTCGGGAGAAAACTTCTCCCCGTCGTTACTGATCAGCAGCGACTTGGTACGCCCCAACACGTAAAGATAACCGTCTGAATCGAGGTAACCCATGTCGCCCGTGCGGAGCCAGCCGTCGACAATAGTCTCTGCCGTCGCCTCCGGGTTCTTCCAGTAACCCTTCATCACATTGCCTCCCCTGATCAGGATCTCTCCCTTCTTACCCACTGGCAGCGGGTTCATCGCTTCATCACCGATGCGGATATCCATGCGCGGCATGGTCTTTCCCGAGGAGCCCAGCTTGTGAGCCTGCGTGCAGTTGGCGGAGATGATGGGAGAGGCCTCTGAAAGGCCATATCCCTGGTACATCGGGATGCCGATGGCATAGAAGAAACGCTGCAACTCGATGTCGAGCAACGCGCCCCCGCCAATGAAATACTGCAGGTTGCTGGCAAAGTTCTGCCGGATCTTCGAAAAAATCATTCTATCATAAAAGGTGACCAGCGGCTTCAACAGTGCTCTTTTTCCTTTTCCCCGGTTGTGGCCTTCACCGTTGTAGGCATATGCCACCTTCAGTCCCTGACGGAAAAGACGCCAGGCAGTCTTACCCTGCTTCTCGATACCAGCCTCGATATTCTTTCGGAAGTTTGCGGCAAGCGCCGGCACACTCATCAGCAGGTGGGGATTAATCGCCTTCATGCTCTTGGGCACGTTACGCAGAATCTCCATGGCGCTCTTACCGGCAGCCACCGAGGCAATAGCCGCACCGCATTTCATGAAGGAGTAGATACCTGCGGTGTGCCCGAAGGAATGATCCCATGGAAGAATCAGCAGGGTCTTGAAATAGGATGGTATTCCATTGAGATGGTCCACTGCCTGCTCGGCATTGCAAACATAGTTGTCGTGAGACAGCATGATCCCTTTTGGATTGGCTGTCGTACCCGATGTGTAAGAGATATTGGCCAGGCTGTCGGGTTCCACGGCTGCCATCCGTTCTTCTACCTGCTTTCTGTCTGTTTCTAACAGTTTGTCGCCCAGTGCCAGTACGGCATCGAAATAAATCTCATCCTCTCCAACCGTTTCCACCGGGTCAAGCAGGATGTAACGCTTTACCGTGGTAAATTTCTCCTTCATGGGACGCAACTTCGCGATCTGCTGATCGGAAGCCAGTACCATCACCGAGTCGGAGTGGTTGACACGAAAAGTGATGTCCTGCTCTGTCTCCAGCTTCACCGACAGCGGCACACAGACCGCCCCCGCATGAAGTATACCTAGCTCACCCAGTACCCAGTTGTTTTTCCCCTCTGAGATGAGCGAGACCCGTTCCCCTGCCCTTAGCCCCAACGCCATGAGCCCTGCTGCAAAACGAATGGCATGCTCCTGCACCTCACCATAGGTGAGCGCGGTATACTCTGTTCCCTGGCGTGCCTCGTAGAGGTAAGGCAAACCTCTGTACTTCTCCACAGACTCTCTGAGGAGTGTGATAATTGTTTTTCCCATAGGATATGAATTGGTTTTAAAATCTTACATCTTGAAGTTCAGTATCTCTGTCAAATACTTTTTTTGCAAAAGGACAAAGTGGGATGATCTTAAGTTCCTGCTTTCGTGCCGTTGTCTTTCTGCTCAATCCTCGTCATTTGTCTTCTTTTTTTATGCTCAATGCTCCCGAGGGACATTTGGCTACCTGATCAATCATTTCCTGACTTGTGGCATGTTCCATATAATCGTAATCTCACCATTGGTCTATTCTTTTGCTTTCATCGTGTCAATCTATTAAATGAATGAATCTCAAAGATATCATTATTTTGTCAAACTTACCAGCCAATACCATAATCTTCCCCGTAGTTGCTGCTTCCACCCCAAAAAGTACCGTGTTCATGATCGAAATAAATGGCATTGAGGGGACCGCTGGTATGCGTGGAAAACTGTAACGAATAATTCATTAAAGAAAATGAATAAACTATTATCATTGCTGTCCCATTAAAATTCAAAATAGCTCTTTGAAATATTTGAAATTTAGTTAGTTGAAGATGATTTTCGATTAAACGGATTTGAATTCTCATCTTTGCGATCCTAATCAGGATTGCAAATGCACAAAGACAAATTCGTATTCGCTCAGCTGGTCGCTTTCTTAGATAGGAATAAATTCAATTACATCGTTCGAAAGT
>ENA-UOOE01000540-UOOE01000540.1-fermentation-metagenome-genome-assembly--contig:-NODE-540-length-36825-cov-4.443296_pt1 | contig 36825 bp, 29 predicted proteins | sample MGYA00245776_ERZ724021 | MGnify/ENA primary metagenome ERZ724021 (study PRJEB28704, sample SAMN03018321) | fermentation metagenome | biome: anthropogenic terrestrial biome; feature: soil; material... | reverse complement strand
TGTACCAACTCCCAAGTATATTTTATAATAAATACAATAAAAACCATATTTTATTTCTAAAAAAGATATTACATTATAAAAGTTTCTAAAAAAGCTACTCACATTACTCGAAAATTGTCAAAAATATCTCCAGTAACAGCTTTGAGTAAGTTCCGGGCAAATACCTAGAGATATAAATTTCTAAATATCAATGAAGTATTTAAACTCATACATAATATGATAAAAACTGTTATAATTGTAAGTATAATAAAATAAAAATTAAAGGTGGTTTTTTATGTTGATTTCTGCCCCTGAAAGTGCACCATATAATGAGGCTAATGTATCTTGTGCAGCTGCCAATATTACTATTGCTGCCACTGAACTTGCATTTGGCTCTTGTTATGTAATTTCACCTCTGCCGGGATTGGATGTTGAAGTTGAACTAGACAAAAAAATTGGAGTTTCTGAAGGATTTGCACTTATTTGTGGTGTGCTGATAGGATATTCTGATGGAGATGCTTTTTCAGTAAAAAAATCTAGTACAAATAATGTGAATTACTGCAAATAGGCATTTTTTAATTTCAATATATCTATTTTGTATATTATTAAATTACTTTTTAGTTTTAAACTGCATGCAATATATGGGAAACAATTTTAATTAAAATATAAGATATTCTTCAAATAAAAATCTTTATAATAAAAGCCCTGACAACCCCAGGGCTTTTATTAATTAAGGTAAAACATAATGAGTGAGATAATAAAGTATTTTTATGAGCATTAATCATTATACCCAATCTATTATATTTTATATTTATTCTTATTGTTGTAATTAGAATTGTGATGTTCTGATAAAAAATAAAATTACAAAAATGTAAGATTCATATTTAAGTTGTAAGTCTAAAGTCATTGTTGTAGTGCAATTGAAGAAATATAATGAACTAGGAAAGGGTAATTACCTATGACAAATTATAAGTAAAGGGGTAAAAATATGGATGAGATATTGAAAGTTGAAAATTTATCAAAAATTTACGGTGAAGGAGAAAATAAGGTAGAGGCATTAAAAAATGTATCTTTTACTATAAATAGAGGTGAATTTATAGCAATAATGGGAGTTTCTGGTTCAGGCAAGAGTACACTTCTTCACATGATAGGAGGACTTGATAGACCAACAGATGGAAAAGTGTATGTTGATGGTGAGGACATATATAAATTAAATGAACAAAAGCTGGCTATATTTAGAAGAAGAAATATTGGGTTTGTATTTCAATTCTTTAACCTTATACCTGTTTTGGATGTAGAAGAAAATATATCCCTTCCTGCACTTTTAGATAAAGAAAAAGTAGATAAAAATTATTTAAATGAAATAATAGGCATGTTGGGATTGAAAGATAGGATAAAACATCTTCCTTCCGAGCTTTCAGGAGGCCAGCAGCAGAGAGTATCCATTGGCAGAGCTCTCATAAATAAACCTGCCCTGATCCTGGCAGATGAGCCCACAGGAAATTTGGACAGTAAAAATGGCAGAGAAGTTATAGAGCTTTTAAAGCTGTCATCTAAAAAGTATAATCAAACTTTAATTGTCATAACTCATGATATGAATGTGGCTGACCAGGCAGAAAGGGTAATTACCATAGGTGACGGAGAAATAAATAGGGGGTGATAAATACATGAAAAGCTATAAGGAAATAACAGATAAATATTTAAAACACAATAAAAAGAGAATGTTGCTTACTATTTTGGGGATAATACTTTCTGTAGCCTTAATAACCTCTGTAGGACTTTTTATAAAAAGCTTGCAAAATTCATTTATTGAAAGTACCATAAAATCGGAAGGTGGATTTCATGTCAAAATTTCAAATATAAGTAATGAGGATTATAATGAATTAAAAAACAATGCTAAAATTGACAGCATAGGTATTCAGGAAAACTGGCTGGAATGTGATGTAAATGAAGGTAAGAAGATAGAAATTGATAAGTTCGATAAAAATTCTCTGGAACTTTTGCCAGACTATTATAAAGCAATTAAAGGAAGGCTTCCACAGAAAGAAGGAGAAATAGCATTTGAGAACTGGATATTTAAATATATGGACAATTCTCCTAAGATAGGTGATACTATAAAGCTAAAAACAGCTAGTGGTCAGATGAAAAATTTTAAAATTACAGGAATTATTCCCAATCAAATTCAAACTCAGTATAACGGTATTGCTTTAGGAATGACCTATTCAAATAAATTTGATATAGAAAGATCAACAATATATATGACTATATATAAAAGTGGAGGAATACGTAATACTGTAGATGAGTTAAGTAAGAAATTTAAGGAAAACTGCATAAGTAATAAGCATTTGTTGGATTATTCAGGTGAGGGCAGCAATGATTTGAATAAAAGCCTTTATTCTACGGCAGCAATAGTAATAGTAATAATTATAATGGCTACTATAGCAATTATATATAATTCATTTCAAATAAGTGTAATGGAGAGAATTAAACAGTTTGGACTTTTAAGGGCCGTGGGAGCCACACCTTTACAAATAAGAAAAATAGTTTTAAGAGAAGCTTCCATAATAAGTGCAGCAGGGATTCCACTTGGACTTCTAGGGGGAATATTTGCAATGTTTGTGGTAAGCAAAGTATTTAGCATAATGTCAGGTACATTATTTGGGACTTTAAAAATAGTAATTCCATACTATGTACTTATTATAAGTGCTCTGGTGGGATTAGCGGCTGTATATATATCTGCATTTATTCCCGCAAGATCCGCAGGGAAGGTATCACCTTTAGCCGCCATAAGCAGTAGGGCGTATATATCAAGGGAAAAGATAAATAGAAACAGGGGAAGGATACTCAAAAAGTTTTTAAATATAGAAAGTGTTATGGCATTTAAAAATATAAAAAGAAATAGGAAAAAGTTTAGAGTTACTGTTTTTTCCATGGTAATAAGTATAGCCTTATTTATATTTTTCTCCTCTTTTATAAGTATGATGCAAAATTTCACAGAAGCTCCGTCTGAAAGTGATAAAATGCATTTTTGGGTTATTGGTATAATTGATAAAAGTGGTGATAGCTCCCTTAAAACTGATTTTATAGATAAAATAAAGAAAAATAATCTTGTAGATAAAGCATATATATCCTATGGAACCTACCAGTCAAATATTTTTATTTCTGATAGTGAAAAGAACAGTTATATAGCTGAAAATGCACCGGAAATATATAAAAAGGTAAGCGTTAAAAATGAAATTGTAAATTCTATGGATGCAGTTATGGACATATATGACCAGGATAAAATGACAAGTATTAAAAACTATATAAAAGAGGGCAGAGAAGATACTGATTACATGAAACAGGAAAATGGTGTTATCCTAGTCAAAAATAATAAAATGACTATAAATGAAAAATATTATAACGGGGCAATTACTAATTTAAAAGTAGGAGACAGCTTTTATATAAATAAAAATATGCTCTATAAAGGCATGACAGGTGAAGATTACACGGAAGAAAATAGTAGTTCCAATTTAACAAATTACAATATGGTTAAAGTTAAAGTAGCAGCTGTGGTGGAAAATGATCCCTATTATTTTTATAATGGAGACAACAAGTCTTTAAATATAATAATAACGAAGGACGTAATAAAAAATATAACAGGTAAAGATAAGTTTCCCATTAAAACAGCAGATATAACTTTGAAGAATGAGAAAGATGAGGATAAATTTAATGAATTTCTGCAACCCTTATGTGATAGTAATGGGGTAAAATTAAGAGATATAGTTAAAATAAATCAGGCAAGAAGGGCAGATTCACTTCAGCTTTTAATTCTTATGTATGGTTTTATAGCTGTAATATCTTTCATAGGGGCTGTTAATATAATAAATACCATAACCACAAACTTGGTTTTAAGAAGAAAAGAGATAGCCTCTTTAAGTGCACTTGGCATGACTTATAAAAATATAAGGCTTATGATTTTAACAGAAGGAGTTTTATATGGATTGTATGGTGCTCTTTACGGTGGAATTGTTGGAAGTTTGCTATCCTATGGATTATCTTTTCCTATGAGAAAAATTATGGATTTTAAATGGAGCATTCCATGGAGTATGATATTTATTAGTACAATAGCTGCAATATTTATCGGACTCATATCTGTAATTAAACCTTTATCAAAAATTAAAAAAGAAAATATAATAGATGTCATAAGAGAAGAGGATTAGTTATAATATATATTAGCTGATTATTACAACACATATTTTTAAATATGATTTTTAGTGGAGGTGGCTGCTAATTTGAGTAAAATATTGCTTCTTGAGGATGATAAAGCATTGGCTCTTGGAATTGAATTTACACTTTTAGATGAAGGATATGATGTTGTAAAATGTTCATATGCCAGGGAAGCAGTAGAGGCTTTCAATAGTGAAGTTTTTGATATTTTGGTATTAGACGTAATGCTTCCAGATGAAAATGGATATGATGTATGTAAATATGTACGTAAAAAAAGTCAGGTTCCAGTTATATTTCTAACTGCCTGTGATGAAGAAGTAAATGTGGTTTTGGGACTGGATATAGGAGCAGACGATTATATAACAAAGCCCTTTAGGGTAAAAGAATTTGTATCTAGAATTAAAGCTATTTTAAGAAGAACAAAAAGTAAGAATTATAAGCCTAAAATATTAAAATGCAAAGATATAGTTTTAAATACAGAAAGATTGGAAGTTTATAAAAAAGGACATGATGTGGCGCTTTCTATGCAGGAGTATAAATTGCTTTTACTTTTTATGACTAATGCCCAAAAAGTTATGAGTAGAGAACGGATATTGAATGAGCTCACTGATGGAAGCGGAGATTACTTTGATGCCAATACTCTTTCGGTGTATATAAAAAGGATAAGAGAAAAGATAGAACAGGATTCTTCAAATCCTGAGTACATAAAAACTAGAAGAGGTTTCGGGTATGAGTGGGATATAAAAGTTGAAAGGGAGTAGAATAATATGACTTTGTATTATGAAAATCCAGAACTTAAGAGGAGTTCATGTGTTATATTAATTCTGGCAATAATCTTTATGGTAATAAACTTTTTTATTCTCAATAGAGGTTATGAAAGGGTAAAAGAAGATTATATAAATAACAATGCAGCTTTAGTAGGGAAAATAGTAAAAATTCATCCTGAACTTAAATATGAAGTAGTATCTATAATAACAAAAGGCAGCAGTCAGGAAGATATTGAATTTGGAAGAAAGATACTTAACAATTATGATTATAAGGAAAATTTGAATATAAACTTATTACCTGAATTAAAAGCGGACTATAGTAATTTAAATAAGTCTGTGCTTTTTTCCATGGCTTGTTTTTTTATAATTGTATTTTTGATAAATAGTATTGAATATGTAAGAATGTATAAAAAACTTGAAAGTCTTATGTTAGCAGCAAAAAATATAATAGATTACAATTTTGATGTAGGTATTTATGAAAATACTGAGGGTATATTTGCAAAGCTTGCCCATACATTTAACAATATGAGAGTTATTTTAAAAAATAACTTAATTCAAATTCAGAAAGAAAAAAATTTTCTAATAAATACCCTGTCAGATATATCCCACCAGATAAAAACTCCTATTTCTTCTTTGATAATATATAATGATATACTTTTAAATAGAAAAATAAATGAAGAAAAGAAAATTGAATTTCTAAGGATCAGCCAGAATCAGCTAAATAGAATTCAGTGGCTTGTAAAAAGTTTGCTTCAACTTGCAAGACTTGATGTAGGAGCAGTAAAATTTGAAATAAAAAGTAATGATATAAATAAAACTGTAACAGAGTCTATAGAATCACTTAAAATAAAGTCAGAAAATGCAAATGTTGAAGTTGAATTTTATCCTGAAGAAAATGAAATTATGGTTAATCATGATCCAAATTGGATAAATGAAGCTATTATAAATATAATTAAGAATGCCATTGAGCACACTAAACCAGGTGGGAAAGTCCAAATATTTACGGAGAAATCTCAGGTATGTTCTAGAATAATAGTTAAGGACAATGGCGAAGGAATACACAGGGAAGAAATTAAACATATATTTGAGAGATTCTATAAGGGAAGAACAAATAGAAATGAAGAATCTATTGGAATTGGACTGGCACTTTCAAAATCCATAATTGAAGGAAATAAGGGTATGATTAATGTAAAAAGTAAAATGGGTAAGGGAACTACCTTTGAGGTTATTTTTTTAAACAGATTCATTTAATTTATCCATATATCAGGAATTAAAAAGAAAATATAATAGATGTCATAAGAAGAGAAGATTAGATATAATAAATTATATCAATTATTAAAGAAAGGAATGCGTATGATTTCTGATTTTTTACTGGTAGGAGGAATTATTTGTGCTGCTATAATTATAATGGTGGTTAAAGATAAAAAATCAAATAAATAGCATTCTATTATTAAAGCTGTAAAATAATAATGTGTTGATATATTTAATATAACCATCTTAAATATGTCAACATATAAATTTTAGCAGAACTTATCTAGGGGCGTAGTAATGCTTATCTCCTACTTTGAAGAAGGGAGTGCATTATAACATTTGCTTTTCAGCATATTTAGATTTTTTCATATCAATTCGATTACTATTTCTTATTTCACATCATAACCACTTTTTCTACAATTCAATTGAGAATTTTAACAAATTGTAAAATATAAAAAGGAATTTAGAACTTTTTGTAGAATATTTATAAAAAATGAATTTTGTGAGAACAAGTTGATATAGTGTTTACAATTTTAGAAGTATGAAAGTGTATTAAACATTAGAAAAAATTAAAAAGTATTGAATTTGTAGAAGTGGGAGGAGATTTTATGTCATATTGTTCCAAATGCGGGAAAAAATTCAAAGAAGAGGATGTGTACTGTTCCGATTGTGGAAGTAAAAGGGTGGATCTAGATGAAAATATACAAATTAGGAATAAAAACGTACAGAGTATTAAAGTAGATATTAATTTTAAGGTAGTTATGGATATTCTTATAAATATGTTTTTAAAACCAATTTCCACAGCTAAAAGATTTATAAATGACAGTAGAAAGGATGCAGTAATTATATTAACTATATTTATTGCAATTATGCATGGACTTTTGGGTATGTGGAGAATAAATCAGATTGTTTCAAGCATAAATTATATTGTAATAAAACTTGCAGGTAAGATACTTAAGATAATAAATTTGATTGTTCCTGGTGAATATTCTAGTTCAATAAGTAGTAACGATATTAATGAAATAACTATACAACTTGACAGGATGAAATCAATTGTAAAAATACCTTATGGAGAGATATTCCTACAAAATTTTATACTAATTTTAGTTTCAATATTAGTTGTTTTTATATTACTCTATCTGGCAAATACACTTTTATCAAAGAGCAAACCACGAGTTTTTCAATACTATAAAACAGCACTTATAGTTACAGTTCCAATTCTGTATTTTGAATTTTTTTCAATTTTATTTTCATACTTATCATTTAATATTGGACTAGCTATAGCTTTGTTTGGCTTTATAGTTTCATTGGTATGCTTTGTCATGATTATAAAGGAATCGTTAGTAATTCCTGAAAATTATACTTTATTTGTTGTTTCATTCATAGATTTGGTTACTATTATTGTTCTTATAGTGTGGTTTCAAAAATGTATGCCTTCTGTTATATCAAATATAATGTCTTCCATTATAAATGATATAAAGAGTTTAAATTTATAGTATTTAGTTAAATAAACTGATGATTTGGAGTGATAAATATGAAATTTTGTAATAAGTGTGGTTCAAAATTAGAAAAAGATGAATCCGTATGTCATAATTGTGGTTATAATTTTTATTCTGGAAAATATGAATTCGATGATAATGATACACAGATAATTGATACACAGCAATTTATAGATAGTGATAATTCTAACGAAGGACATATGCTTTTGCCAAGAAAAAAAAAGAATGTTATATTGCTCACTATAATAATAGGTATAATTATAATAGGTTCTTTTATTTTTATAGGTAAGTCATTGTCAAAACCATCTAGAATAGTGGCACGCTTTGAATCTGATATTTTATCTGGCAATAAATCTGATTTGAGCAATATATTTTATTCTAATGATAATAGATTAAAAATAGATAAAAAAAATAGTTCTTATTTGTTAACATATTTTAAGGACAATCCATCATATCTTAACAAAATAACAGATAATATGAATAGTCAACTTGAAAATGTTAATTTAATTAAAGAGGTAAGTGCCGATTCACGGAATAATTTTGATATTGTTGTTGATGGAAGGATATTGTTATTTTTCCCGAAATACAAGATAAATATAAAACCAACTTTTATAGATGTCAAAACGGGTATAAAAGATGTAGAACTATTTCTGGGCGATAGTAAGATCGGGAAAAGTGACACAGATGATTTTAGCAAGGAATTTGGACCTTTCATGCCTGGAAAATATAAATTATATGCAGAATATAAAGGGAAACACATATCCTTGAATAAAACCTATAATATTGATCTCGTAGATTCTACTAATGGAAAAGTGAGTGTGGATGTATTTAAAGATTTAAATTATGTAAATATAGATGGTGATTATCCCGATGCAGAGATCTTTGTAAATAGCAAGGATACCGAAGTTATGATAAGAGATGCAGAAAATTTTGGACCGGTGAATCCAGGAATGAAAATATATGCAATAGCTAATAAAAATGGAAAAAAGTTAAAAAGTAATGAACACACAGTAGTTGAAGGTGATAGTAATATTGATTTAAGTTTCAGTGATTCGGAGGCACAGCTAAACGGTATAGAAGCTCAGCTGCATAATCTTGTAGATATATACACTAATTCCTTTTGTCATGCTGTTAATTATGGATATTTTTCCGATGTAGAGCCTTATTTATATCCGGGAAGTAATTTGTATAATGAGCAAGCTAAGTATATTTTAGATACCTATAATAAAGGAATAAATGAAGATATAATGTCATATAATGTCATTTCTTATTCTATATCTGATGATAATAAGTCTGGCACTGTAACCACAGAGGAAGTTTATAAAATAACTAAAGATGGACAAAGTTCTGTGAAGAATTTTAAATATATTTATGGATTTAAATACAATGAAAATATGGGAAGTTATCAACTTTCAAGTATAACAAGTGCAAAATAGTTATCAATATTTTTAATGAAAATATGATTGAGAACTGTTTTGATTGGAACAGTTCTTTTACTAACAATATAGATATATTAAAAGATTTAGGATGTTACAGAAATTAATGAAGCTGAAAGAAGTAAAAAACATAAATTATGCTAATTCAGAAATAGCTTATATACGAACCTAATGAATACATTAAAATATCAAAGTGAAGTTTTGTTAAATAAATGAGTTTTTTCGTCGACCCCCAGTAGCGTAAAAAACCCCGGGGTTCGATAAATTAAAAAAGTAAAATATTACAGGGGTTTGTGATTCTTATTAACATTTAATTAATATGTTGATATTTTCATGAACCCTGTTATAATAGTATGTGGATGGGATTTTAGACTACCTATGAGGAATTGAAACTGGTTATGGGGCTTTTGGGCAAGCAGGCAGAATAGGGATTTTAGACTACCTATGAGGAATTGAAACTTTAGAAGTGCTCTTGAACTGGCTTTGAAGACCATAAGATTTTAGACTACCTATGAGGAATTGAAACTAGTCCCAGCACTTCCGTAAAATCTTTCCGTTCCTGTGATTTTAGACTACCTATGAGGAATTGAAACTTATGATTATCTTGAATTTCTAATTTACTAATTTCTGATTTTAGACTACCTATGAGGAATTGAAACTTTAAATGTGCTTGTCTCCATTGGGAAATTGGTATCGATTTTAGACTACCTATGAGGAATTGAAACTTGATAGGTACAGGTGTAGGACTTGCAGCGGTAGGCGATTTTAGACTACCTATGAGGAATTGAAACTGAGTTAGATAAATAATATAAAGACAGAGTGGGTAAGATTTTAGACTACCTATGAGGAATTGAAACCATAATCAAAAGAGTTATAATGGTCACTCACTGACAGATTTTAGACTACCTATGAGGAATTGAAACTGTATAACATTAACTGTTAATGAAAACCCTAATGATTTTGTTGACAGGCTTAAGAGATGGCAGAGAAATCCAGGAAGTGAACTAGGGTTTGAAAGTTGGTACCAAAATGTTTATAAAAAATCTTCCATGTATAAAATATGAAAACTATAGCAGCTAATAGTTGAATAATGGTAAAGTATACTTAATAATTTAATTATAGATAGTTAGTTCTATATTTTAGTTTTACTTTTATAGTAGAAAGGAATGATTAGAAATGAAAAAGGCTATATTAGGAGTTATAGTGATTGCAATAGTGTGTTTTATAGGAGTTTATTCATATACAAGTGTTACTGCAAAGAATAATTTTAGTATAAAACAACTATCATGGGATGCTAATGGTAAAGGTTGGACTGATAATTCTAAAAATAATAAATATGATGTTAAATTTGAAAGTTTAAATGGTAGTGATACTAAGGAAATAGTTTCAAAAAAAGATACCTTTAACATGAAAATTAATTCTAATATTGAGGATGGGAATCTAAATCTAAAAATTCACAATGATAATAGAGTTATATTCGAAAAAGATGGTTCAATTAGTAAAAAGAATATAAAAATTGAAAAAGACGATATTAAAAATTTAAAAGTTGAAATTACAGGTAAAGAAGCTAAAGGACATATTGTAATTAATATGAGCTAATTTGAGTTAATAAAAAAGCCTTAATAGGGCTTTTTATTTTGTTTAAGATTTTAGACTACCTATGAGGAATTCGAATTAATAATAAAAACTTCATAATTTTACCAATGCGTTTAAGCAATCCCTGGGTTGTTTTTTATAGTTATCATTTTTTGATGATTATGAGAAAGATTATTATGATATAATTATGTAAATAAAGTATTCCAATACACAAAAATATAATTTGTGGAAAGGAGAATTACAGTTGGATATAAATGGTGTATTCTTATGGTATTATAATATTTGTAAAAGGGAATTATGGTTTATGTCCAGAAAAATTGTACCGGATCAGCAGGACGAAAATGTAGATATAGGAAGATTTATACATGAAAATACTTATAAAAGAAATAAAAAGGAAATAAGTTTTGGCAATATAAAATTTGATGTAATATTTCGCTCCAAGGATAAGATGGTAATAGGTGAAACTAAAAAATCATCTAAATATAAAGAGGCATCTAAATGGCAGCTAATGTTTTATCTAAAAACATTGAAAGATACAGGAATACATGCCAGTGGGGAACTTCTCTATCCTGAAGAGAGAAAAAGAGAAGAAGTCATATTAGATGATACTTCAAATAAAAAATTAGCTGAAATGATTTCTGATATAGAATATATATGTAGTTTGGATAAGCCTCCTAGTGTAAAAAAGATTCCCTACTGTAAAAACTGTGCTTATAGAGAATATTGCTTTGCTTAGTCAAATTGGAGGTGTAGAAAATGAAAAAGGACATTTATATATTTAATGATGGAGAACTAAAGAGAAAAGAAAATACATTATATTTTGAAAGTGAAGGCAGAAAAAAATATATACCTGTAGAAGAAATAGATAATATATGGATATTTGGAGAAGTTACTTTAAATAAAAGATTCCTGGATTTTGTATCTCAAAAAGAAATATGCCTGCATTTTTTTAATTATTATGGCTATTATACGGGAAGCTTCTATCCAAGGGAACATTATAATTCAGGATATGTTATATTAAAGCAGTGTGAATTTTATTTGGATTTTCACAAAAGGATGTATCTAGCAAGGAAAATCATACAAGCAGCAGTGGAGAATATAATGGTAGTGCTTAAATACTACAAAAGCAGGGGGATTGAACTGGAAAGTGAAATAGTAGATATTTTTAATAAATCAAAAACTATGGAAGGGACAGAAAGTATTGAACAGCTTATGGCAGTAGAAGGAAATATAAGAGAAAAATACTATACCTGTTTTAATAAAATAATTAAGAATGAAGAATTTAAATTTAGAGGAAGGAGTAAAAGACCTCCTAAAGACAGTATAAATGCACTTATAAGTTTTGGGAATTCAGTTATGTACTCTACGGTACTTGGAGAAATATACCAGACACATCTAGATCCAAGAATAGGATACCTGCATTCTACCAATATGAGAAGGTTTACTTTAAATTTAGATATAGCTGAAATATTTAAGCCTATACTGGTGGATAGATGTATATTTTCACTATTAAATAAAAATATAATTACAGTGAAGGATTTTCAAGAAGAGTTTAATGGAATATTGTTATCTGAAAATGGTAAAAAGAAATTTTTACAAGAGTATAATAACAAACTCTATACCACCATAAAACATCCTAATCTTAATAAGCCAGTCAGTTATAAGAGATTAATCAGAATGGAACTTTATAAAATACAAAAGCATATTACACAAGATGAAGAATATATTGGCTTTATAGCGAGGTGGTGATAATGTTTGTCATTTTAGTCTACGATTTTGGAGAAAAGAGAGTGGGAAAAGCCTTAAAATTATGTAGAAAATATTTGACTTGGGTTCAAAACTCTGTATTTGAGGGGGAACTCAGTATGGCTAATTTTAAAAAATTGAAAATAGAAATAGAGAATATTATGGATAAAAAAGAGGATTCCATTATAATTTATAAGTTTAACAGTACAAAATACTCAAAAAGAGAACAAATAGGAGTGGTGAAAAATTCTCAAGAACTCTTCATATAATTTAATAATTGGAGCTGATTGGTATGAGACTGAACATAAATTTAAAGTTTAAAGATTGTTTTAATTTACCTATACAGTATAATAGTATAATGCAAGCAGTGATATTAAACTGGCTTGGGAATGAAAACTATCAAAAATTTATACATGATTGTGGATTTAAATTTGAAAATAGAAGATATAAGCTTTTTACATTTTCAAAAATATATGGTAAGTTTAAAATATACAGGGATAAGAAAATTATAAGTTTTTTTGATAACGCCAATTTCACTGTTTCCTCCCTTGAAGACAGATTTTTAAATTATCTTGTATTAAATGTGATAGGAAAAGATAATTTTAAGTTTGGAAATAACATAGTTGGCGTAGATCATATTGAAAGTGCATATAGTAAACTTTCTAAAAAAGAAATAGTATATACAAAATCTCCTATAGTTGTCTATAGTACATTTAAAAATTATCAGGGTAACAAAACTTACTATTATAATCCTTTAGAAAGTGAGTTCAGTGAACTTATAAGGAGAAATTTAATACATAAATATGAAGCCTACTATGGAGCAGAACCTTCAGATAAATGTTTTTCAATAACTCCTTTATATAGAGAAAAGTTAAAACAGAGAATTGTAATGTATAAGGGATATGTTATAAAAGGATGGGATGGAGAATTTTTGATTCAGGGTTCAAAGGAACTTATGGATATAGCCTACAATGCAGGAATTGGCTCCAAAAATTCTCAAGGGTTTGGATGCATTGAAGTAAAAAGAAAGTAGAAGTCTGGAATAATATTGTATCAATATTTATGGCTTATATTTTAAGGGTAGATTGAATATATTTTAGGAGGTTTTTAATGTCTTATAAAGATTGTATTAAAATTTGGAGAAAAGGTATAAGTGAAGAATTGTTAGATAGATTTTTTCTTAAGTTTACATATTCCTCAAATAAAATAGAAAATAATGAGACAAGATTAAGAGATGTTGAAACCATCTTTAAAGGGAAAAAAGTTGCAGATTTTAAAGGAAATAAGAAAACACTTGTAGAAATAGAGAATCACAGGGAGTTATGCAAAAATATTTTTAAATTATGTAAAAAATACGATTCAAAAGTATCTATTGATATAGTAAAAAAAATTCATTATGCATTGATGAAAAATTGTTTTTCAGAGCAGTTGTTATTAAAAGGAGAAAGTCCAGGAGAATTTAAAAAAGGTGATTATATAGTTGGCTTACATGATGTAGGGGTAAGTCCTGATGAAGTAGAAGAAAATTTAGATTCTTTATTTAAAGAAATTAATGAAGTGAAAATAAATGATAACAACGTTTTAACAGTGATTTCATATTTCCACTGCTGGTTTGAGAGTATACATCCTTTTGCTGATGGAAATGGAAGAACGGGCAGGATGCTGGTCAATTATCTTCTTATAGGCAATAACTTTCCACCAATAGTTTTATTTGAAAATGACAGGGAACAGTATTACCTGGCCTTGGAATATTTCAATGAAACGCAGGAAATATCTAAAATGGTTAGTTTCCTAGAAGATCAAGCTTATAAGACATGGATTAAAGATTATAATATCAAGTTAAAAAATTTAAAGGATTTTTTGGATTAGATGATAAAGGTAACACCAATAATTTTTTCGTCGACCCCCAGTAGCGTAAAAAACCACGGGGTTCGATAAATTAAAAAGATGAGTAATGATAAGGGTTTGTGATTTTTATTAACACTTCATTAACATGTTGATATTTTCATAAACCCTGTTATAATAATATATGGATGGATTTTAGATTACCTATGAGGAATTGAAACTCCTAATGATTCGCCACCAAAGTCTTTTGTTGTAACGAATTTTAGATTACCTATGAGGAATTGAAACTGGGTTACTATAAGAACAGTCTTACCTTCTTTATTTATTTTAGATTACCTATGAGGAATTGAAACCTTAATGCTGGGTTCCCCGTAATGATACTGGATAGAATTTTAGATTACCTATGAGGAATTGAAACCATATTTCTACTCTTTCACACTTTCTGCAGCACTTAATTTTAGATTACCTATGAGGAATTGAAACCCATGCAATCACATTCACCTTCGCATAAAATGAGTTCATTTTAGATTACCTATGAGGAATTGAAACTTTTTTGGCCGAAATGCCAGGCATTGTTCCTAGTATATTTTAGATTACCTATGAGGAATTGAAACTTAAAATGTGCAAAATTCCATCAAATTTAAATTTACATTTTAGATTACCTATGAGGAATTGAAACGTAAAGAAAGGGCGTGAATATATGGATATGAAAGTATAATTTTAGATTACCTATGAGGAATTGAAACGATATATGAAGAGGTGATATAAATGGCAGATATACAATTTTAGATTACCTATGAGGAATTGAAACGTAACAAGTATGGTGTAGCTTCCCTAGAAGTAGCTGATTTTAGATTACCTATGAGGAATTGAAACCATTAATGTTAGATGAAAGTTCAATGATTAAAAATGAGATTTTAGATTACCTATAGTGATTTCATATTTCCACTGCTGGTTTTGAGGGTATACATCCTTTTGCTGATAAAAATGGAAGAACCGGCAGAATGCTGATCAATTGTCTTCTTATAGTAAATATTTTTCACTAATAGTTTTATTTAAAAATGACAGGGAACAGTACTACTGGTCTTGTAATATTTAGGATAAATATCTAATTTATAGAAAATAATAAGCAAGATATTTGTAAATATATGGAATGAAATTTTTTCATTTATAGAAATAAAAAATAATTTGTAATATTATATAAAATTATTCATATATATGAAGGAATTTGGAAAATAAGGTAGAATATCATATATAAGTTTAAATAAATTAATTTATAAGATAGATAGCATAGCAATGTGTATTTTGGGAGATATTAGTTTGTATTTATAAAAAAGTAAAATTATATTTATGGGTAAAAAAGGCAGGGAAAACATATGATTTATATTTTTTTAGATGAAGCAGGATCATTTGAATGCAATGATGGTAACAAAACTAAAAGAGAGATAATAGGAGGTGTAATTTGTAAAGGTATAAAAGATGAAGGATCTATAAAAACACTGAGCAGTAGTGTGGAGAAGCAATTTATAACTGCCGGAGGATATGATTATTATAATAAGATACATGGAAAGCAGAGAAATGGGAAAGTCCAAAATGCTGTTTTAAAAAGTATATTTATAGATAAAAAATGTGGAAATAAAATAATTCCTTTTTACATAGAGAGAGGGACTATTAATAAAAAAATTTTTTCAAATATAACAGATGATAACAATGCTTCATTTCTTTATTTAAATATGCTAAACAGAGTAGTATCAAATCTTCTATTATACAAATCAGGAATACTGAATTATGATAACAAAGTAATTATAAATCTGCCCACGAGAGTATTACCGGTAAAAAAACTCTCAACTCAGGAGATAAAGGCTTTCAAAGAACTTTCGTATGATATACTAAATGGCAAGGTGGTTCTTGATCTGTCTCCTAATCTCCTTTCAGCATTAAGCTGTGAAATTTCAAATTGCAGTTTCCTAAAAAACAAAATTTATGTGGAAATAAATGCAAATAAAATAGCTTATGGCGATGAATGCGATAATAAGGGTAATCTTAATGTTTTTTATCAACTTTCAGATTTTGTGTGCAATAATGCTTATCTTAAAGTTATGGATGATTTAAATGAAATTGTATTTGCATATGATGACATTGATGAGTGCTATAGAAAAATAATTCAATATTATAATGAAAAAAAGCTTTATGAATATATAAATCAAAAAGAGAAGTATAATATTGAATTTAAAAATTCTAAATATAAAAGAATATATGATTCCTATATAAAAAGTTTAGATGAAGAAAAGCTATATAATGATGTATCTATAAAAGATTTTATAATCAAAGAAGGGGAAGAAATAAAGTCAAAAGAATACAATAGGATATTTGTCAAAAAAAAGCTTGATAAGGTTGATGAGTATATAACTTCTTCTACTGCTAAAAATGATTTAAAGACAGCTATTGAATATTATATATTTAAAATGAGAACATATAACCATTTGGGAAATTTTAAAGAAAATAGTATCATATATAAACAAAATATCATGAAATTGACTTATAATGCAGATTCTTTAGATATTATAAGGTTAAGAATGGAAGCTATAAATTTATATGCAGTTACATTGTCGAATAGTTTCCTTTTTAAAGAATCAATTGCGTATATTGATAAACTTATTAAATATCAAGAGTTTGTAGAAGAAATGTATAAAGAAATAGCTTGCGATATGGATAAAAAGGAAATTCGTAAAAATTATGTTGACATAAATATGGGAAAATATTTGAGCTCAAAGGGGCAGTATATGTCATTTATTAATGAGGCATCTGCAGAAAAGTATTTTTTAGAGGCATTGGGATGCTTTAAATATAATGATAAGCAAAAAAATCAGGCAATATCTTACCTGATTCACTATTACTCATATTTCGAAATTGTTCCAGAAAATAATATAAGACAGATTATAGATAAATATTTTGGATTTGATAGTTTTCAGAATGGAATAAATTATTTTACAAAGATTAAATATGAAAATTTGCTTTCTCCAGGTGAATCTTTCAAGCTTTTTGCATTTATCAAATATTGGGTTATTTATGAAGAAATAGGACAAGACATTGGCCTAGACCAAATTGAAAGACTTGGTAATAAGCTTGTTAATTTATGTTCATATGTGAAAAAATATTCAAAGTTTTTTGAACATCCCTATGAGCTTATATTTTATAATATAGCCCAGAGGCTTGAAACTGCTTCTTTAAAAAAGGAATTTAATGATAAGGCCATAAGTATATGTAAAAATCCCAACAGTGAATTTACCTTAAAGGTTATTGGGTTTATGATAAAACTCAATTGCTATAAGAATAAGAAAGATTTGGGAAAATTCATAAAATTTTTGAATGAGGAGGATATTTTAGATGATACAAGAAAATATTTTGAAGTAAATGCTTTATCCAGAGAGGATGACATAAACAAAGCTTTAAATATTATAAATTCTAAATTTACATATATGTACAGATAGAAACAAAGGAGGCATTGAATTTATGCAAAAAGTAGAAAAGAAAGCTGATTTTCTAATAACTCTTGTAGGAACAAGCGCTATGCCCAATCTCATAGGTATAGTTGCAAGAATAAATCAACATGGGAAGGTATTTTTGATTCATACTTGTGAGACGAAAGATATTTCAGATGGTCTTGAGGATTTTATAGAACAAAAAGATAAAACTGATATAGAAGGAAACCTTCATGTAAAAAGTAAATCATTTGAATTAGAGAATTATGATAATCCAGAACAGGTGTATAAGGAGCTGCTTCCCAAATTTAAAGCAATATGTGGAGAAATTAAGAACTCGGCAATAGACAAACCTGTAATGGAGCTCAATTATACAGGGGGAACTAAAGTGATTTCAAGTTTATCCTGTAAAGCTTTTAAAGATGTGTTTGAAGGTTTTGGCAGTAGTCTGTATTTTACATATCTTGATGGAGAGAAGAGTGAAATACATATTTTTAAATCAAATTTGAATAGAGAAAGCATAGTTGATTATTCAAGTGAAAGTGGGACCATTCCTATTACTGTTGGAGATGTGGTTGCCGTGCATATGAGGTCATTTCTAAATTACAAGGGTAGTTCAGATACTTTTAAGCAGAGTAAATTCAGCAGAGATATGTATGATTTCATAGCAAATAATTTGGATAAAAGGAAGGAAATCATCTCGTATTTAACGGGATTATATGAGGGATTAGATGAAAAAACAAAAGGTAGTGCAAACAAAGTTACAAAGTTTTTAGATGAATTTTCAGATGGAAACAAACTTTTGTGCGGCTATGACAGTTCTGATGATTTTTTTAAATCGTTTTATACGGAAAGGCGTAAATTGTCCAGTAAAAATATAAGCTCAGAAATAAGTGAAAAACTTCGTGGAAAATGGTTTGAAGAAGTGATTCACCAAATATTGATGGAGCTTAAAAAGGAAAATGTAATAGATAATTTTGCAAATAATCTGTCAAGTAAGAGTATCAGTACAAATTTTGAATCGGATTTTATAGCTATGAAAGATTATAAATTATATTATTTTTCGGTAAGTACTGTTGATACTGAAAGAATGACTAAATTGAAATTGTATGAGGCTAAACAGAGAGTGAAAATTATTTCTGGTGCGGAATCAGCAGCCGCAGCTGTTACTTTTGTAGAGGATAAGAATGAAATCCTTGAAGGAGATATGGATATATGGCAGGAAAATCCTAAAAATGTGCTTATAACGACATGGGGTGAACTTCCCAAATTAAAAGAAATAATTAGAAATTGGATAATAAAAAAGGGAGCGGTTGATAAAAATGAGTACTAAAGCTGATTGTATAATAACTTTAATAGGTAAAAATCCTTCTCCTAGTTACTATACGATTTTAAATTACAGTAAAAGTGGAACAAAAGTGTATGCTTTTTATACGTTGAATGATGATGAGTCGGTAAGCAGTGAAAATGTTTTGAAAAATATAATCAGTTCTGTGAAAGAAAAAGATGATTCAATTATTATAAAACCTGTTCCCTGTGACAAAAGCAGGAGGAAAAGTATTAAAAAATGTGTAGAAAATGAATTTGGAAATATCATAAAAGACTGTGATTATGATAATCTTGGCAGCAGAACAGTAGATATTATTGTGGATTATACAGGATCTACAAAATCCATGTCAGCATTTTTCTATTCATTTTATGACAGAGTAGTTAAAGAAGGTGAATATAGGAAGTTGAATGTACACTCTTCTTATGTTTCTTCTGACAAGGGGGAAATCTATGAGTGTAAATTTAAACCAGTGAAAATTGAATCCATATATAAGATTGAAAATGTATTTAAACAATTTAGCGTAACAAAGGAAGATCTAATAAAACTTCACGGCTATAAATTAATTGGTGGGAATCAAATCAGTAATGTTCACCATAATCATAAGTTTGATCATATTGATACAGAAAAAGGAAATTTGAGATTTGGCATTACTGTAGAATGTAAAAAGATAAAAGATCTTGTGGATAAGTATTTTGAGATATCAGATGAGGTTGAAAAAGCAGGGGGAAGTGAGGCATGTATTGATTTCTATATTAAAGGGTATAAACTTGAAAATAAATTTTTAAATTATGGGAATGCAAAAAGTGCATTTTATGATTCCCTAAGCAGTGTATATTCCCGGGACTTAAAAGAGAAAGTAACTGTTACATTTTAAGAAGAGAGCAAGGAGGAAAATAAATGAAGAGTTTGGTATTATGGGAGTTTTCAAGAAAACAAAATTATGTATTTAGAAGTAGCAGACTTAAAGAATGTATTGGGGCATCCATGATCATAAGAAGGCTATCTGAGAACTTCAGAGAATATGATCTTGAAAATGAAAGTTTCATAGTAAAAGGAGGTGGAAAAAGCTTATATCTATTCGATGATGAAAAATGTGCAAATGAGTTCATAAAAAATTTTAGCATAAGAGTACTTAAGAATTATCCTGGCCTTGAATTTTTTATAGTCAAGGAAGCGGTTGATATTTCAAAGGATGATATAAAAGCTTCAATTAAAAATATATATAAAAAATTAGAAATAAAAAAAAGCAGTAGAAAAAATTCAGGGAATCAGATTGGCTTTGGAATAGAAAGAGAATGTGATTCTACGGGATACCCTGCTGTTTCTTTTTATTATGATGAAGGGAAAAAATATATTTCAAGTGAGATAAAAGCAAAACGGGAGGAAGAAAAGAGTGCTGTCAAGGAATATTTTGATGATCTCGTTCCGGAAAATTATAAATATAGTAAAGAAATTGATGATTTGGTAAATGAAAAAGGGAAAAGCTATATAGCTGTAGTACATATTGATGGGAATGAAATGGGTAAAAAATTAAGAAATTTGGAAAATAAAGTAGTTAAAAGAGATAACGAGACCATGGAGGTTTATAACAATAGATATATAAATATACTTAAAAATTTCAGTAAAAAAATAGATGAAAGTTATAAACGTGCATTTAAAAATATAGCAGTAAATGTAGTTAACAGCAGAGAAAATTTAGAAGATGTTTCGAAAATAGCTGACAAAATTATTCCGCTGAGACCGCTTATATTTGCAGGGGACGACGTGACTTATTTGAGTAATGCATATATTGGAGTTGAAACTGCAAGATCTTTTCTTCAGGAACTCGATAAAAATTATATTGATATTGAAGGCATGGATCTTGGAAAACTTCATGCATGTGCTGGAATTGCAATAATAAAAAAAGGATATCCATTTATAAAAGGATATGATGCTGCACAACAGCTTTGTGAAAATTCGAAGAAAACTATTCTTAAAGAAAAATATGGAGATACGTCAATGCTGGATTTTCATATTTTTCAGGGAGATATAGATAAATCCATATATGACATAAGAGAAGAAGAGTATACGTTTAATGGTAAAGATGCGAAACTCACGATGAAGCCATTGGTAATTGATCCTTTGAAGAATTGGAAAAATTATCAAAACTTTATAGAAGCATTGAACAATGTAGATGCAGCTATAAGTGAGAAAAAAATAGGAAGGAGTAAGGTTAAAACTTTAAGGGAAGTGCTTAAAAAAGGTGAACAAGAAACGAAATATTTCTTTAAGTTTTATAATATAGAACCAGGTAGGTATTTTAGAGATCTTCATGGTGCAAGAGGAGACTACTGTTTTAATGAAAGTGATAGCGTGTGTATGTATTTCGATGCCATAGAATCCATGGATATGTTTAAAAAACTTGAAAAGTGAGGTGGAGTTAAAATGACATATTTTAAAATAAAAATAAAACTACTTTCCGAAAGTATTTTTGGAAATGGGGAATCAGAATCGAGTGGAGTTGATGTTGATATATTAAAGGATGACATAGGTGTTCCTTATTTTAGAGGGAAGACCTTTAAGGGAAAACTAAGAGCGGAAATTTCTGCACTCGGAGAGTATATGTTCTGTTTCAGTAAAAATAGATATGACAAAATTATTGAAGGACTTCTTGGGAAAGAGGGAAAGTTTGACAGCAATACTTTAAAGTTTTCGGATTGTGTTATATCAGAGTGCGTGCATGATGATCTCAAATATGGTGTTGAAAATTATAAGTTTGACAAAAAAGATATACTTAATTCTCTTACGGAAGTTAGAACCTTTACAAGGATTGATGAGAATGGAGTTCCAGAAAAGGGTTCTTTAAGGCAGGCCAGGGTGATAAAAAAAGGTTTGATTTTATACTGTGATGTAGAATGTCAAAGAAATTTAGATGATATTGAAAAGGGCATACTTTCAGCAGGAGTAGCAGTTTTAAGGAATCTCGGCACAATGGAGAGCAGGGGAAAAGGAAATGTAAAATGCTCACTTATAGAAAAAGGTGAAGATGTGACAGCTAAATATATTGATGTACTGGAAAAGGAGGCTTAAATATGGCTAAATATGTTGTATTTGATATAAAAAATATAGAACCGATAAAAATTTCATCTACAGTTATGCAGTCCGATAATGAATATTCCAGAAGTTATATACCGGGATCGGCCATAAGAGGTGCATATATATCAAACTATATTAATGCAAATGATGTAAAGGATCTTAATTCTGGAATACATAGAGAAAAACTGTTAAAGGGGGGAATGAAATTTTTAAATGCCTATCCGGTAATTGATGAAGTCAGATCACTGCCATTTCCAAGATGTTTTTATGCTCTGAAAGATGATATAAAGAAATATAATGTAAGTAAAAAAATGAGGATAGCAATGTTTTACGAAGATACCGATAGGGACATCGATAAAGTGAAAGGATTTGAATTTGCAAATTTTAATTTTAGTAAAGAAGTATTGGAAACTCGAGGGATAGATAAAATAAATAATTTGCATATAAAAAAGGAAGCAAAGAATAAGATCTTTAGGTATGAAGCTATAGATTCAGGAGAAAAATTTAGAGGAATAATTAAATGCGAAAATGACGATTATATTGAAGAAATCAAACAAGTACTGAAGAAAGGATTATTCTATATAGGTGGTTCAAAAGGTTCTGGATATGGGAAGTGTAAAATAGATAATATAAATGTAAATGAGAAGAACCCTGAAATTAGGATTTTTGGAGATGCAGTAGATGATTTTGAAGATAGAGAGTCTTTTTCAATTTATGCATCATCCGATATATTATATAGGGATAAATTTGGAATTTATAAATCCTATATAGATGAAGAATATTTAAAAGAAAAGCTCGGCCTTGAGGAAGTTAAATTTGAAAACAGTTTTGTAGATATGGAATATTTTACAGGATTTAATAACAAGTGGGGATGCAGACTTCCCATAGTAAATGGAATAAAATCAGGAAGTATATTTGTTTATAAATTTAAAGGCGATTTGAATCTCGATAATATTAGGAATTTCGAAGAAGAGGGGATAGGAGAAAGAAAGCAGGATGGTTTTGGAAGATTTATAATTTTACCTGACATTGACCAGACTCTTTCTTTTAACCAGGTCGTCCTTTCAGATAGTCATAGTGAGAAAACTGAGGAAATTGAAGTTAAAGACGAAGAAGATAAAAATCAGCTCAGCATGATACTTGATAGAATTTATCTCAATAAAATCAATAAAAAACTCTCTGAAAATGTATTGGGAATGAACTCCCAGGTGAATTTGAGTTTAAATAAAAATCAATTTGGAAAACTTACAGAGTTAATGGACGTTCTTCTTGGAATGAAATATGGAGATGGAATAATAAGACTTAGAAATTACTTTCAGCATATTTCAGAAAGAAAGATAAATAGAGAACTTGCAAATAAACTTGAAAGACCTTTTATAGATAGAAAGCCATTAAAAGACTATATGTTAAGTGAACTTGAAAACAATGATAAATTTGATTTTGGAAATAAGTATGGGCAGCCTTTTAAAATAGGGGGAGTTGAGTCAAGACTCCATGGTGAAGCTCAAGTTATGTATAATTACAAATTAAGGATTTTCAAAGAGCTTTTTAGAATGCAGCTTAAAGACAATTCAGAGGGAGGGGAAAATTAATGCCACTTAAAAATGGAAAATATTTGAAAAGAATAGAATCTGAAATTGAAAATATTTCTCCTTTGAATATAGGCGGAAACGATGGAGAACTTTTAGTAGATATTGAAGAAAATAGTGTGTATTTGCACGGAACAATGCTTGCAGGGGCAATTAGAAGTTACCTTTCTTCGATTTGTGTTGAAGATGTAGAAGACATGTTTGGAAAGAGTAAAGAATCAGATGATAATAGCCTGAGTAAAATATTTATCTATGATTCCTGCGCGAATTTATTGGGCATAGAGGTAAGACCAGGTGTGTGTATTGATAAATTTTCAGGTACATCGAAAAATAAGGCAAAATTTGAAAGGAAATATATATGTGAAGGTCATAAATTCAAATTGTGTATTGAAATCTATGGTGATAATAAGGAGCAAGCTGAAAGATATGGCAAAAATATCTATATTGCACTGTCGGCAATAAATAATGATTATATAGCATTGGGCTCTTATAAAACAGGTGGGGCTGGGATATTTAAAGTAAATTTTGTAAAAGAAGTTAATTATGATTTTACAAATAAAAAAGATTTATTTATGTATCTTAAAAATTCTAAGGAATATGTGTCAGTTGATATTGGGAAACTGCCTTCTGAAAATTTGAAGAGCAGCGTATTTGTAAGATATGAACTTAAAGGAAAAATTGAAACTCCCCTGCTTGTAAAGGGGAATTCGTCACTTGACTATACTAGGCCGGATGATGAGCAATTTAGGAATGAAAAAGGGAAATGTGTCATTCCACGGACTTCACTTAAAGGAATCATAAGAAGCCAGGGTGAAAGAATATTGAGATTTTATGGGAAAAAAAATGATATAGAAAAGATATTTGGTTCTGAAGATGGTGCAGAAAAAAAACTTCCATCAAGATTTACAGCTTATGATTCTAAAATAGAGGATGTAAAAAAGGCAACTTATAGCAAGATAAAAGTGGACAGATTTACTGGAGGAGTTCTCAAAGGACAAAAAATGAGTGAGGAACCTGTAATGGGAAAAGTGAGGATTTCCGGGAAACTCAAACTTGATAAGAAATGTGAAAAAGATGAGGCAGTTGGGCTTATTGCTCTTGTGTTTAGAGATATTGCCAGGGGAGAATTAAGTATTGGAAGCGGCCAAAGCACAGGAAGAGGTAGAATTAAAGGTCAGCAGCTTAATATATTTAGTGGAAATAATCTGCTGTTTAGATGGAATATGAAAGATAAGAAAGCAGAGATAAATAAAATTGATGACTATATATCTGCACTTGGGGAGGAATAAAGAATGGAAGTTAATGTAACTTTAGAAGAACTCACGAGAGAGAACATTAAAAAATTTATAGATATAAATAATAAAAATTACAATACAGATGTAGGAATTGAAGCTGTTTTATCTGATAAAAAATTTTACGATATTCTTGGAATTAAATATGGAATAATATATAATTTTGATTCCGTAAAATATGATACTGTCGATAAGTTAAATATTGATTTTAACAATATTATTGAAGCAAGATTTTTTAACAGAGATACTGAGATTGATGTAAGAATGATGGATAATAAAATTGGCGGGAATATATTTATTGATAATGGAGAAAAAGAACTTTTTATTGATGAAAATTTTTATTTGAGATGCAATAGAGAAAATAATTACAACAAGTTAAAAGTTAAAAAATATATTGATTTTGATGAAGACGGACAAGCTTATATTTTCTACTTAAAACCATGTGAATTATTGAAGGAGGCGTAATTATGGGAAATAAAAATTATAGTATTATAAAAGATCATAGTGTAGCTCCATATAATTTTGTATCACTTCCACATAGGTGTGTGTTTCCTTATAAAACTTATGAAGATCTACCGGGTCATAATATTTTAAACGAGCTATACTTGAATGGCTGTATAGAATATGAAATAGTAAATGAAACTCCATTAATTGTGGGTTCCAGTGAAAGAAATAATGGAAAAGTCATAACTCCTTTCAAAAATCCCAAAAACAAATATACAATACCTGGAAATACAATTAGGGGAATATTGAGGAACAATACTGCATTTTTGAGCTTAAGCAGCCTTGAAGATTTTATAGAAGATGACAGGTTTTATTTCAGGTCTTTTGGAAAGGGTAAGAATAAAAAGGATTATTTCAAAAGGCTTAATATAGGTACAAAAGTTGTTGGTGGAGAAAGTATGTCTATGCCTAAAAACGTAAACGGTGGATATGTTTACAAGGATTCAAGGGATAAATATGTGCTTGTACCGTCTAAAAAAGTAGGCAATAATGATCTTTCCTATTTTGTAATAAGCGAACAGTATTTGAGGAGTATACATCCTAATGTGGGTGAAAACTATATGTACAGTTCTAAAATTCTCGATCTTATAGAAAATAAGAATAAATATAAATCTCGAGGATACAGGCCCAACCAAAATAAAAAAGAGCTTTTGGAAGATAGAAATGATAAATATAAACCTTATTGTGTAAAAATATCTTTTGAAATAAAAGGTGTTCGCACAGTATCTAAAATAGGTAAACCGGGGAAATATAAAAATCAAGGTTATTTGATGAGTTCAGAGTTTATCCAGGGGAAACTGGCTCACTATATAATTCCTGAACCTGATTTTGATAGTCCGGACAAGATTGAAATATCCAGGGATAATGGCAGATTTAAATTTATAAATTTTTATAAGAATGATTTACTGAGAACTAAAAAGCAGAGAGAGCCCGATAAAATAGACAAGGAAAACGATAGAACATATTTCTTTTTACCTGATAAAGAAGGCAGAAATTCGGGCAAACCTATATTTTATGGAAAATTTAACGATAAGTTATATTTTGGATTTAGTCCCTATCTCAGGATACCTTATGATTATTCAACAAAAGATTTAATGCCTGAAGGATATAAAGATAAAAGCGGTTTTAGTTATGTAGATGCACTTTTTGGTTTTACTGAAAGGGGCAAAGAAAAATATAATTACAAAGGAAGGTTGAGCTTTGAAGATGCAGTCTGCACGGATGAATCACCTAAACTTTGTGGAGAATATAGACTAGTTGCCAGTGAGCCCCATGCAAGTTCTTATCCATCATATTTGAAGCAGGATATTATAGGCGGGGAAGATACCAAGAAAATTAAAAATTACAATGATTCCGATTCGCAGATACGTGGAATAAAAGAATATTTAAATAGAGATAATGATACTATTAATGATACTGTTGAAAATGCAAATGAAAATGTAAATGGAAAGGTTAGTGAAAATGTTTCTGTATATATTAAACCTCTTGCCCCCAAAACGGTATTTAAAGGGAAAATATATTTTAACAATCTTACCAAAGAAGAACTGGGACTTATATCATGGGCACTCAAAGTGAAAGATGGTGCTTATGAAACTATAGGCTATGGAAAACCCTATGGATTTGGAAGGGTAAAAGTTGAAAATATAAATATAAAAACAGAAGATATCCGTAAAAAATATTCCTCAATGACTGCTGACTATTATAGAGAAGAGAACAGAGAAGTTCTTGTAGATGAATATAAGAAAAGTTTTAAAGAAAAATTCAATATTGATATAGAGTTGCAGGCAGCAGTTAAAGATTTTATGATTTTAAAAACTCTGGTTGTAGATAGAAATCATGAAAATGAAGCCAGGTATATGAAAATTAAATTTTATCCTGATAGATCTAAAAGTAATGAATTTAATATGCTTAAACCCCTGCCAAATCCTGAAGAACTTGAAGATATACTAAATGGTAAATTTATTCTAAGAGAAAACAGCAGTTCAAATGAAATTAATAGTAATCATTATAGAAAAACCCAAAAGGATAATGGAAAAAAACATATACGCAGTAGAGGTAACAATCCTGAACACCATGATAAAGATAAGTTTGATAGTAGTTCGGGCTTGAATAATTCCTTAGGAGATCAATTAAAAAAGTGGAAGAACGAAAATGAGAAAAAGGGTAGATGAATGTTTAATTTGTAAAAGGGTATATAAATATGAAAAATAGGTTTATAACTATCTTTTGAGATGTATGCTTTATAGGTTTTTAGGAACAGGTAAATATAACAAGTGTATATATAAGTTTAAAGGTGACTTGGTTGAAACACGATTTATTCAAGAAGCCATTATAAGTACTGTATGCAGGTTTTGGGATTGGAATAAAGATATTGTAAGTGTATTTATTCCAAAAAAATCCAAGGATGCAAATTGGTTTAACGGAAATGATGAAAATAGAAAACTAGAAGAAATACTTCGAAATAAAGGAGTGAATTTTGAAGAGATACAAATTCTAGAAGGACAAACAGAAAGGAAATTATGGAAAATATACGATGAAATTTTTGATGTTATAGATGATGAAGATAATGTTGTATTTGATATAACTCATGGACTGCGCTCAATTCCATTACAGGAATTAGTTGCATTGAACTGTGCCAAGGTAATTAAAAATATAAGTATAGCTGGGATTTATTATGGTGCCTACGAAGCAAGAGAAAAAGTATGTAATAAAGTTATAACCCCAATATTTGATTTAACACCTTTCAATAAACTACTGGATGAAATTAGATTGAAATAACTACTGGATATACAATTTTTTCTCGTTTTCTCTTCTCATTGTAAAAAAACCTGAAGTCTAATGAAAACTATTTTGAGTGAAGTCAATACTTAATAGAGACTAATCTGGGAAATGATAGGTATTAGATTTTGATTATTACAAGTGTACTGTATACTTTATATTTCGAGATACTTATGAAGTGATTTATAATTTAATATTTTGTCGTCGACCCTGAATAGAGTAAAAATTACTGAGGGGCGACGATTTTTACATTTGTAGCTAATTAGCAGGCTGAGATTAGTTTTTGAAATTTTTCCAGAGATTTTCTTGGATATTGCAGTTTTGGACAAGCTGATGTATTCTATATTTGATGGGTTTTTAGGATACCTATAAGGAATTGAAACTGTTTCTATGTTCCTCTAAGTCTTGATAAAAATTCGTTTTTAGGATACCTATAAGGAATTGAAACTTAAGAAAATCTTTTGACTGTTCAAGTAATGATGTCGTTTTTAGGATACCTATAAGGAATTGAAACATGATAAAGCAATATAGGGAAGCAAAAGGTCTATCTCTGTTTTTAGGATACCTATAAGGAATTGAAACATTATTTCCCATCCAGCATACTTTTTAGGTTCTTGGTTTTTAGGATACCTATAAGGAATTGAAACTTTACTTTTGATTCAACGTTAACTGTATCTGGTATAGTTTTTAGACTACCTATGAGGAATTGAAACTCCACTTAAAACGAACATTTCATTACAATCAGCACAAGATTTTAGACTACCTATAAGGAATTTGAATCAATAATAAAAACTTTATAATTTTACCAATGTGTTTAAACAACCCCTGGGTTGTTTTTATAGTTATCATTTTTTGATGATTATGAGAAAGATTATTATGATATAATTATGTAAATAAAGTATTCCAATACACAAAAATATAATTTGTGGAAAGGAGAATTACAGTTGGATATAAATGGTGTATTCTTATGGTATTATAATATTTGTAAAAGGGAATTATGGTTTATGTCCAGAAAAATTGTACCGGATCAGCAGGACGAAAATGTAGATATAGGAAGATTTATATATAAAAATACTTATAAAAAGAAATTTAATACATAAACATGAAGTACATTATGGAACTAAGCCTTGGGATAGTTGTTTTTCAATAACTCCTTTGAATAAAGAAAAATTGAAGCAGAAAATTGTAATGTATAAGGGATATGTTATAAAAGGATGGGATGGTGAATTTTTAATGCGGGGTTTAAAAGAACTTATGGATATAGACTATAACGCAGGTATTGGTTCTAAAAATTCTTAGGGATTTGGGTGTATTGAAGTAAAAAAAGATAGAAGGCTGAAGCAATGTTATATAAGAATTTGTGATTTTATTAACAATTTATTAGCATATTGTGCTATAATGATAATTGAATGGAATTTCAGATTACCTATAAGGAATTGAAACTTGTAAGTGCAATGAGAAACAGCTGATATTTGCAGTTGATTTTAGACTACCTATAAGGAATTAAGACTTTATTAAAGTATTAATTTTAATACAAAATAATACTACTGAATTTTAGATTACATAATAATAAAAAAAACTCTAGCTTATAAACTTAAGTTGGGATTTTATTTTTTATAGGAATAGTTTAGGTTATTGTAGATACTTTATGTCAAATAAAGAAAAAATACATAAATTTATATCACAAAAAGAAGGAAATTTAGACTATTTATAGAATTATAATACAGTATGAAAGAAGGTGAAAAGGTGCAGGAAGGTATATTGCAGATAGGAAATGCAGTACTATCTGAAGGAGATATGCTCCTTAGTTTGGTCCAGGAACTTAAGACAACTAGAAAAAATAAAAAGCTCTATGTAATGAAAATAAATTTTAATACAGGGATAAATACTTTAAATATTGATGTAACTGAAGAAATGGGTGAAAAAACAACATTGAAATACTTATTTTTAGGCAAATCAGGAGGTCCTGCTTCACCTCAGTGGTTTTCTTCCAGTACCACTGTAAGTTATTTTTTAACAGAAACATTTTTTAATTTAAAAAATAAATATTTTGATGAAGAATTAAATACTAAAATAAATAATATATTTAATAATTACTATGTGGATTTAGGAAAAAATGTAAAAAATAAATACAGGTACGTCCTGGATTTAAAAAAATTTGGCATAAGCGAAGAAAGTGTAGAAGACATATATCAGAATTTAAAAAATGAAAATCAGGAAGATAAGAAAATTACAGATAGACTTGGAAAAATATTAGAACAGTACATCAAAGAAAAATATGATTTGAAATTTAATGAAATAGGTCTTTTTACCATACTTATAGATGGTGTTCCATTATGTGACTTTCAGGCATACAGGGAAAAGGTAAAATGTGAAAAGTTAAAATTTGAGAATAAAAAGTCTAATGAAAACTATAATCAGTACTGTTCCATGTGCGGGAAAGATGAAAATCTTACGGATGACTTAACAGGTATACAGATAAAGTTTTATACCACAAATCAAGTGATATTCAGCAGTAATCTAAGTAGAAAAAATTATTCTAAAAACATGATATTGTGCCAGAATTGTTTAAATAAGTTATTGGCAGGAGAATCTTATATAAAAAATAATTTAAGTACAAACCTTGCAGGATTTAGTGTATATCTTGTACCGCATTTTGTATATGGAGAACCCCTTTCCAAAGAAGAATTGGATTATATATCTGAAAATATACAAAATTCCTTTAATACTGTGAAAAGTTTTAAAAGTATAGAAGAGATGAGAACAAATGCCCGAAATTCAATTCTTTCAAGAGATGAAAAGAGTTTTTATCTTCTTAATCTTATATTTTACAAAAGTGCCCAGGCATCTACAAAAGTTCAGAAGTTAATAAAAGATGTTGATCCTTCTATATTTGATGAAATAAATTATAATTCCACCAGAACCTATGAGCTTGCAAAGTCCATATTAAGTAATAAGTGGAAAACAGGAATGAATCTAGGAAGCATATATTATCTTATACCTGTAAAAATAGTAAATGGAGAACCAAAACAGTATAAGAGTTTGCTTTCTTTATATGATGCACTTTTTACAAGGAGAAATATACAGAAGAGCACTATAATAGAAAATGTTATAAAGGCAGTTAATGTTATATATTTTGAAAAAGAAGGATTTAATATAAACTCAAAATATAATTCTATATACAGTACAGTTTTAAATGGAAATTTGTGTATTGAATTTATGAGGTATATGGGATGCATGAAGGAGGAAATGGCTATGGATACAGAGGATTTAAAGCTTAAGGATCATATTAAAAATTATATAGAAAATATGAAATATAATGAACAGGAAACAGCTATGTTTTTACTTGGATACCTTATAGGAGAGATTGGAAATGCACAGTACAGGAGATTACATAAAAATTCAGGGGAAAATAATACAGATTCAAAAAAACCCATATTAAATAAATTAAATTACAGTGGCATAGATAAAAATAAAATTATAAGACTCACTACAGAAGTTTTTGGAAAGATGAATCAGGAAAAGATAAGACATTATAACGAAGTGATTTTTAATGAATTAAAAAGACTTTTAGATATGAATATTAAAAAGTGGAAAATGAACAAGCATGAAAATTTATTTTATGTATTATCAGGCTATAGCTATAATACTGCTAGGGCAATACTAAACAATAAAAAGAAAGAGGAGGTAATTTCAGATGAACAATAGTGAGATATTATACCTTTATGATGCAAAGCTTTCAAATCCAAATGGAGATCCTGACGAGGAAAACAGACCAAGGATGGACTATGAAAGGGACATAAATCTTGTATCGGATCTGAGGCTTAAAAGATACATAAGAAACTATTTAATGGACATGGGCTATAATATATTTGTAAGGAAACTGGAAGATAAATCGGTAACTCCAGAGGAAATAATAGCAAGTTTGAAAAATAATGATGTGGATACCATACTTGATGAACTTATAGATGTAAGATTATTTGGTGCTACTATGCCTATAAAGAAATATAATAAAACTTTTATAGGACCTGTCCAATTTAATTGGGGGTATTCCTTAAACAAAGTAGAACTTATGGAATCCAGTATAACCTCTCATTTTTCCTCAGACAGTTCAAATTCCCAGGGAGCTATAGGAAAGGATTACAGGGTAAAATATTCATTTTTGGCTTTTTCAGGAGTTATATCGGGTAAAAGGGCAGAAAAAACCAAACTTAAAGAAGATGATGTAGTATTACTTGATCAGGCTATGAGATATGCTATACCACAGCTTGCAACTAGGAGTAAAATAGGACAGTATCCAAGACTTTATATGAGGGTAGAATACAAAGACAATAAAACTGTACTTGGTGATTTTAGGGATTATGTAAGGTTGGAAGGGAAAACTGAAAATTTGAGGGCAATAAATGAATGTTGTCTTCATGTTGAAGAACTTCTTAAGTTTTTAAACAATTATAGTGACAGAATATTTAAAATCCACTATTTTGCAGATAAAAATCTTCAAATAATGAATGGAGAAAGCGAATGTGAATTTCAGGAGGTATTTAAAGGTTTCCATTTAGAAGAAGTTAAATAGGAGGCGGAAATGGATATATTGATTTTTGATTTAAAAGGCAAATTTGCTCACTTTAGAAAATTCTATACAAATTCTTCTTCTCTATCTTATTCAATTCCTCCGAGAACTGTAATTGAAGGTATAATAGGAGCTGTTTTAGGTATGGAAAGGGACAGTTATTATGAAATGTTATCTAAAAATATATGTAATATTGCCCTTAGAAAGCTTTGTAGTATCTATAAAATAATGCAGACTGTAAACTATATTAAAGCTACCAGTGAAAAGTATCTTATAGAACCAAAGGAACATACACAGATACCCTTTGAAATAATAACCTCTAAAGATAGTCTTGTGTACAGAATTTATATAAATTCAAATAATATGAAAATTATGGATAGCCTTAAACACAGTATAGAAAATAAAAATTTTGAATATATACCTTATTTAGGGGCTGCTCCTTTTAACTGCAGCCTGCATTTTGTGGCCAGTGTACAGGGAAAACAGATGGATTGTAATAGCTGGCAGGAAATAAGCTCCGTTATAAATTCAGAGTATATATGCAGTGGAGGTATTGATGTAGGTAAACAGAATCTATTTTTAGTAAAAGAAAAAATGCCTGCAGATTTTACAGATGGCAGAATAATACATGAAGTGAATTCCTATGTATATGATGAAAATGGACAAAGCATAAAAGTTAAATTAAATTGTAAGTCTGTGAATGTAAAATATAATAATGTAGATGAAAATATAGTTTTCATGTGAGAGGAGGAATTTCATGGAGTTTTATTCTCACAATAATCCGAAGAAAAAAATGATACTACATTTAAAAGAAGTAAAGCTTTTAAGTGAGACTTTAGTGCCGGATGATTTGAAACAAATAAATGAAATAATAAGTTTCACTCATGATTTTGGAAAATATACTACTTATTTTCAAAATTATATAATGAAGAATGATGAAAGTTCTGGTGAACTTAAAAACCATGGCTTTATATCTGCTGTTCTTGCAGCGTATATTTGTTTTGAAGTATTTGAAGCAAAAAGTAAATATCCTCTTATTGCATATAACTGTGTATTGCACCATCATGGAAATCTTCAAAATCCAGATTATGATCTTCCAAAAGAACTCAGCGGTATAAATAAACGTAAAGATGATGCATTTTTTCTAGAAAAGTTGAATAATTCTTTAGAACAACTTAGAGATTTAAAGAATAATAAAGAATGGATAATAAAAGACTATGAAGAATTGGGATATGGAAAATATATGGAGAAATTTTTAAATATGAATTCTTTTGATAACATACTTGTATCTCTTAGAAAAATAAGCTTTAAAATAGATATGACAGGTAAGAGCGAAGATATATATTTTTTACACCAGATATTATATTCTGCCCTTATATCCGGGGATAAATTAAGTGCTTCAAATACACATCTGCCCCAAGTCAAATTTGGAAATTATAGAATGTTAGATAAAGTTAGAAGGGAAAAATGTAGTAATGACACAAAGGATATAAATAGAATAAGAGGATATATATTTAATGAGGTAAGCTGTAATATAGAAAAAAATTATTTAAATAATGACATATTTTCCATAACTGCACCTACGGGAACTGGCAAAACTTATACTGGATTTTTTACAGCATTAAAGCTCAATAAATTATTAGGTGGAGGCAGAAAAATAATTTATGCACTGCCTTTTACATCTATAATTGATCAGAATTACAATGTAATCTATGAATTATTTAAAGATGTACAGAATTTTGAAAAGGAAGACAGCGGCTATATAATTAAACATCATAGCTTGTCCAATGTGGTTTATAATTCAGAAGATGAGGATTACAGTCGAGATCAGGCAGAACTTTTAATTGAAAATTGGAATAGTGGAATAGTGGTTACTACTTTTGTACAATTATTACAAACTTTAATTGGCACTAGAAATAGAATGCTCAAGAAATTTGATGCCATAAGAAATTCGATAATTCTTCTGGACGAGATTCAATCATTGGATATTAGATATTATAATTTAATAGATAATGTATTAAAGTGGTGCTGTAAATATTTAAATTGTAAAATTATATTTATGACTGCCACAAAGCCTATAATTCTAAAAGATGCATTAGAACTTTTGAAAAACAGTAAAAAATATTTTAATTATTTTAATAGAACTAGATTGATACTTGATTTAAGTCCTATAACTGTAGAAAAATTTCTAGAAAAATTCAATGATAATGTTGAAGAAAAATCTTACTTAATAGTTTGCAATACAATTTCACAATCGTTAAAGATTTATAATAATTTAAGTTTTTCCGATAGAAAAGTATATTATTTATCTACTAACTTATTGCCTTTACATAGGAGAACTGTAATTAGAGAAGTGGGAGATAGACTTGAGCATGGAGAAAAAATAATACTTGTATCCACTCAAGTAGTTGAAGCAGGGGTAGACTTTGATTTTGATAATGTTATAAGAGATATTGGTCCCCTTGATTCCATAATTCAATGTGCAGGCAGGGGAAATAGAAATGGACAAAAGGATACCTGTAATGTTTATGTTCATTTTATGGTAAATGAACATAATAGTTCCTTTGGCTCTATGGTATATGGTAAAGGACTTATCAATATAACTAAAGAAATTTTAGAAGATTTAAATATTGTTGAGGAAAATAACTATTTTGATCTAATAGAAAAATACTTTAAAAAAGTAAACGATAATGTTAATGGGGATGATGTGTCTCGGGGATTTTTGAAGTCCATACAAAAATTATATTTTACAAAGGAGGGTTATGACTATAGTCTTGATAAATTTTCTTTAATTAAAGATAACCCTGATTATGTTGATGTATTTTTTAGAATTAATGAAGAAGCAGAAAAAATTTACGTCAAATTTTTGAAAATGATTGAAGAAAAAAACATAAATAAAAGAAGGACTATATATATTGAAATAAAAAATAAACTTAGAGATTATACTTTGTCTCTTCCTAAAAAGGAAGCATCAAAGTTTCAAGGAAAATTTATGTTAAATGTTTCTCAAGAGGCTTGTGACTATTATTACGATAAATATACTGGATATAAACGGAAAGATAATGATAACTTCATGGCATTTTAATGGATTACCTTCTATTTTAGATAATCTAGTATCTGATGGTACCATTACACAGGAACAAGAAGATGCTGTACAAAGTATATTTGAATCTAATATTTGGTTTTAATTTTAGTAAAGGTAATTATATGTTAAAAATACACACTTTTTAAAGATCTTAAATTATGATCGTTAAATTAATGTTTAGCGATCATACATGCTGAGAAATTAATTTAAGCTGAGAATATATAGTTTATTCTCAGCTTTTGATGTCAATATCTATATTTATAGATATGTATTTACTTTCCAGGGTTTATAAACATTTGAACCCAATATGGAGTTCCGTTTTTATCTTTAGCAACTCCAACTCCAATTTCAGTGAAATTAGAATTTAATATGTTTGCCCTATGACCTGGAGAATTCATCCAGGAATTCATTACTTCTGCAGCATTTTTCTGTCCGTAGGCGATATTTTCTCCTGCTGCTGTATAGCTAATACCGAATTTCTTCATCATATCAAAAGGTGAACCATAAGTAGGTGAAGTATGACTGAAATAACTATTATCAATCATATCCTGTGCTTTTGCTGTGGCTACTTTGGATAGTTCAGCATTAGCATTAAGCGGAGATAATCCATTTTTACTTCTTTCTACATTAACTAATCTAATTACTTCGTTTGCTTCTGCATCTATGGTAGAAGCTTGTCCACTATTTTCTGCTGGTTTAGGTGTAGTAGAAGTTTGTCCATTATTTTCTGCTGGTTTAGTGGTGCTGGTTTGATTGTTGTTTGTTGACGGTTTAGTGGTAGAAGTGTTGTTT
>ENA-UOOE01000538-UOOE01000538.1-fermentation-metagenome-genome-assembly--contig:-NODE-538-length-37042-cov-17.126423_pt1 | contig 37042 bp, 30 predicted proteins | sample MGYA00245776_ERZ724021 | MGnify/ENA primary metagenome ERZ724021 (study PRJEB28704, sample SAMN03018321) | fermentation metagenome | biome: anthropogenic terrestrial biome; feature: soil; material... | reverse complement strand
TATTGCCGTCACTGTCTACCAGATAATTTTGCAATGCAGGCTGTGACTGAATGTTGTTCATCCTCGCATCAATCTGTGGCATAATAAGATTGTACCTTACCGAAGCGGCAGGCTCACTACTCACTACAGTAATGGAGAGGATGTCCTTGGGCTTGATCCTCGCATCATACTTTTTGCTGTTCAGAATGGTTTCTGGACGGTTGGTTTGCTGGAAGTAAGAAATATCTTTCACTTGAGCACACGAAACCATAATACAAGTGAATGCCAGCAGATAGATGAATCTTCTCATTTTTATTTTTCTTTTATAGCGATTGCGCAATTCAGGCACATCACATTAGAAAAGAGACAGAAATTGCCCAATCTGATAAGCTGTGATTTTTAATTTATAAAGTGATAACAATGTTTTACAATGCCAGTCACTTGTTTTCTTAACTAACTTAGTTAAGTAGCGCAAATATATGCTTGGAAAAAATTATTTCCACCAAAAATATCCTTACATAATATTACAAACCCGGAGCTATTTACATGCTGAAACCATTGTGGCATTTTGTTCAGCCACAATCTCTGTTTATAATCAATATAAATAGTGTTTTCGTTACGGTTAATGCCTTTTAAATCTCTTTAATTTCAACAAAATTAGGCCTAAGGCTTTGTTTTTTAACATTATGATCCAATAAAAAAAGCGTATTTTTGCGTTGCAATCTGCACAAGCCACATTGAAAGGGATCTTATCAGCTGAAGTTTTTTTCACAGGGCTTACATAGAACAAACTATTAATTCAAAAAGAAATGAAATCAAAAATCTTTACTTTCATTCTTGGTGCGGTCTTACTCGGTCTGCCCTTCCATTTTTCTTATGGACAAGGAGCACGATATACGGGATCATACACCGAGTCAGCGGCAATTCAACATGTAGGTAAATCCAATTTTGTGATAGAAGGATCAGCTTTCACAAGCAGCAGCAGCAAATACCTTATCGTGCTGTATAGCTGTAAAAATGTGATCATCAGGAACAACAAGTTTGGTTCTTCTCCTGTGAATCTGGCGATCTATCTGGACAACTGTGAGAATATTACGATCATAGACAACACCTTTGAGAATGTACAGTCAGGAATGGTAGCACATAATTCCCGGGGTATTAAGTTTGAATACAACGACATGACGAACGTGGTTGGCCCCCTGAAAGGAGGAGGGAAAATTGGGAACATGGCTATATTTGACAAGGTTACCGGCCCTGGGAATAGTATCAGCTACAATGTATGTGAAAACATTTCAGGCGAGAGTTCTCCTGAAGACATTATCAACGTGAACCAATCACATGGTACATCCGAGAGTCCAATCATGGTAAGAGGAAACTGGCTCCGTGGCGGAGGTCCTTCATCATCCGGAGGTGGTATCATTTTAGGGGATGTCGGCGGCTCATACCAGATAGCCGAAAACAATATTGTTGTCGATCCGGGTCAGTACGGAATAAGCATTGCAGGTGGCAACAACATGACACTCAGAAACAACAAAGTGTTCAGTAGCCGCAAGTCGTACAATAATGTCGGAATCTATGCAGCCAACTGGTATGAATCTTTGGGAAATTCCTACAACATTACCGTGACGAACAATGCTGTAAACTACACGAACAGAGACGGGGTATTGAATAATTTTTGGTTTGCAGGAAATGTGGAACCCATAGAAGGCAAAGCGACAAACGTGTACGATCGGAATTTATCGGCCTCCATCCTTCCGGATAAAATAATAGGAAGAGCCCGGACTGCCACCACACCAGGGGAAGAAATACCCGGCGACGGGTCAGTTCCACCCGAAGAAGAGGTACCCGGCGATGGGTCAGCTCCACCCGAAGAGAATGCACCGGAAACAGGAGTCGACCCGACCGATCCGGTCATCTCGTTGCCGGAAATTACGAATCACCCTTCCATCTCGATCTATTTGGACAAATACAACAGGGTTTGTGTGAACAGCCGGGGGCCCTTTGCCACAACAGCAAGCATTCTTGCTGCCAACGAAGCGGGAGCGATCATCTACAGTCAGAAACTGACCCGTTTCCACACCGTGTTGCCGTACAGGCCCACTCCCGGGAAATACTACGTTCTTGTAAGGAATGGTGATAAAGCACACTTAAAAATGTTCAATATTCCCTGAACCGGATATCATTAAATTCTGACTTTCAACCACAATTGGCAGAATAAAAGATTACAAAACTTCTTTTTTCCCCTCCTTTTGTGGAAGGCATAAACATTTACTAAATAGCATTATAATTATTACATTCATATGAAAAATATTTTTTACCTCCTGGGGCTTATCATATTTGGAACGATTGTTTCGTGCGAACGCGAAATTGAATCTGACGCAATAGCCAATCCGGTCAATATCACAGGCCAGTGGAAAGTGAATGCGTACAATGATTCAATCCTTCTGTACGGACCTTTCAAGGTGGTGACCCTAAAAGACACTTCTGCAGGAAGCGACTCAATTACCATCCAGGATACAGATATGAAATTTTGGGAATTCCGTGTAAAGGCCCGGGCGGACGAAACTAGCGGCACCTTTGGTACAAAATTATCCAACTGTGAAGTACGCGGAGAAGAGGTCGGAATAAAAATATCGAATGGAAAGATATTGGACACCGACAGTATTTACTTTGAAATTCAGTTCGAGGACGACGAAACTCCTTACGGAGTAACCTACAAGATAAAAGGACGTCGTACAATTGCATAAATCAGAGCTCCCCATTGATGCGGTGCATGGTGACAGGTGCCGCATCAATGGTTATTATACTGCCGTGGGAATATCGTGATTCTCCTCCTGTTTGCTGATCAGTTCCTTCAGCACATCTACCAGCTGTTTTTTGTTTAGTAGATTCAACTTCTTATTTATCCGGTGGATCGTTACAAACACCGCATCAATGGTCCTGTTCGTAATTGTGGCAATATCCTTGCTGTTCAAATCATTAACCAGCAATCCACAAAGGATTATCTCACGATGGGACAACGAAGGATATGCTTTTTGTATAATACGCAATTCTCTCTCATAATAAACCAGGTCATCCAACGTAAGTTGTTGATTTTCTTCTCTGAAGTACTTTGTGATCAGATTTTGGAGAATCTTCTGACCTGCCCGGTTCAAATAAGGTTTTAATTTTGAAACTTCATCTCTGATATTATACAATGCCGAAAGAGAGGCCACGGCGTATTTTTCAGATACTTTGGAAAAATGAATAATTACCATCTTTCCCCACAAAGGGTTTGAAAAACACGAAAAAGAGTAATTCATTATTTCGTGCTTGCCATTGAACAAAATAACATGCATTTTTTGATCTATGGCCATATCCTGCTGAGTATTTTTGATCATGTCGTCCAAATAAGGATTTATTTTCCGCCAGGTACTCAGATCAAAGACCTCGTTCTCCCTCATTCCAAGACACTTGAAGGCTCTTTTATTTAAAAGAACCTCTCCATTAGAAAAGAAATAAATTGCAGTCGGAAAAGGGATCTCATTTATATCGATTGCAATCCTGTTTCTCGGATGATGATTTTTTCCAATCACAATCTCAAACTCTTGTGTTTGCATATCGTTATATATTATCTGTTTCCAAATATACAATTCACTATATCCTTTTGTTCTTCCATAGCATAACAAAATAAATACATAATATTACACAAAACAGACACATCAAACCATCAACTTGATATTCTGACATTTACAAAACAGACCCTTTTTAGAATTATTCTACATAGATCACGACGTCCGACTACACAAAGGCACACAATAAAAGTAAAAAGTCTCTGATGTCAGTCGTGTCCTGGGGATTACGTTTTTACAACAATAGTTACTCTCCTGTTTGCATATTTTTGATTACTTTTGTGCGATAAAGTGGAATCAATGAAAGAAAATAAGAATCAGTTGATGAATTATGCCATGTATTCAGGCGTTTTTCTGGGCCTATTCTGGGTTTTTAAGTACCTTTTTGTAGTTATCGGAATAAGTTATCCCGCTCTTAATTTTCTGGGAACACTGCTCAGCATCGGAACACCCGTCCTTCTGTTTTATTTTCTTGTAAAATACAATCACGGATTCCTGGAGGGAAAAATGAGTTTCTGGCATGGTGTTCAGTTTTCAATTTTACTCTTTTTCTTTGCCTCCATCCTTGAATCGGTGGTGGTTTTTATCCATGTAAAATGGATTGACCCGGCCTTCATTTCAAATCTGTTCGACAGCATGATCAAGATGGCGCAGACAATCGACATCAGTAAGTCGCTTGTTGCTCAGCTGTCCGAGCAGCCACTTCCAACGCCATTCAATTATATTTTTAACAATGTGATTATGGCTGATGTCTTTCTGGGACTAGTTCTTTCGTTGTTTATTGTCCCCCTGTCCATGCGTTACAAACCACAACAAAACATATAATTATTTCGATTAATGGATATATCTGTTGTCATACCGTCTTATAACGAAGAAGAATCGTTGAGTGAACTTTACCAATGGATTAAACGGGTCATGCAGGAGAACGGGTTCACGTACGAAATTATTTTTGTAGACGATGGAAGCAGCGATGGCTCGTGGAAAGTCATTAAAGAACTCAGTCAAACCTCCGACCATGTCAAGGCAATAAAGTTCCGTCGCAATTACGGTAAGTCACCGGCGTTGCACTGTGCTTTTCAAAAAGCAGAGGGAGAGGTGATCATCACCATGGATGCCGACCTGCAGGATAGCCCCGACGAAATTCCGGCACTCTACCGCATGATCACGGAAGAGGGGTACGATCTCGTATCGGGTTGGAAAAAGAAACGGTACGACGACAGGCTGACAAAAAATCTTCCGTCGAAGTTCTTCAATGCGACTGCCAGAAGAGTCTCGGGAATAAAAATCCATGATTTTAACTGCGGACTGAAAGCCTACCGCAAATCACTGGCAAAGAGCATCGAGGTGTACAACGATATGCACCGGTATATTCCTGTACTGGCCAAAAATGCAGGATTCAACAAAATCGGAGAGAAGGTGGTACAGCACCAGGCCAGAAAATACGGCAAAAGTAAATTCGGTGCCGACAGGTTTGTGAACGGTTATCTCGACCTGATGACCCTCTGGTTTTTGAACCGTTTCGGAAAGAAGCCAATGCACTTCTTCGGCCTCTGGGGAAGCGTAATGTTCCTTCTGGGACTGATTGCCATTATTTTTGTGGGTGCCATGAAGCTGTATGACATGCACCAGGGGAATCCCTACCGCCTCGTTACAGAATCTCCCTATTTTTACATCTCTCTTACCACGATGATACTGGGAACTCTTTTGTTCCTTTCCGGATTTTTGGGAGAGTTGATATCGAGGAATGCTCCGGAAAGAAACTTTTACCGGATCGAAGAAGAGATTTAATTATGAAACGAATCAATCTGCACATCCTATCGCTGGTAATTATATTTTTACATTTTGCCGCCTGTAATTCCGGCAGCCAGAAAAAAGAATATAGCTATTATCAGGATCAGGGAGAAATCTTTGCGACAGGATACCATATAAAATATGCTTATGGCCGGTCGCTGAAAAAGGAAATTGTAGCCGAACTGGAGAGGTTCGACCTTTCGTTGAATCCTTTCAGGGATAATTCCATCATTACAAAGGTAAACCGCAATGAACCGGTAAATCCAGATTCCCTTTTCATTAAGGTTTTCCGCAAATCAATGGAGGTTTCCCGGAAGTCGGGCGGCAAATTTGACATCACTGTCTCTCCGCTGATCAATGCCTGGGGATTCGGATTTCAAAATATGGACAGCATCACGCCGGAAATCATTGACAGCCTGAAGATGTTTGTTGGGTTTGAGAAAATAAGCATGAATAACAATGGGCAAATCAACAAAACTGATCCACGGGTAACTTTGAACACATCGGCCATTGCCAAAGGCTATGCCTGCGATGTGATTGGCAACTTGCTGGAACGCTATGGCGTGAAAGATTATATGGTGGAAATTGGCGGTGAAATAACGGCCAGGGGAGCGAACGAGAAGGGAGAGTGCTGGCGTATCGGCGTAGACAAACCCATCGACGACGCGACCGGCATGCAGCACGAGCTGCAGGTCATCCTCTCTCTTTGCAATAAGTCAATGGCCACTTCCGGTAACTACCGCAATTATTATGTGAAAGATGGGAAGAAGTATGCCCACACCATTGACCCGCACACCGGATACCCCTCACAGCAAGATATCCTGGGGGCGACGGTCATCGCGGACGACTGCATGACTGCCGATGCCTATGCCACGGCGTTTATGGCTATGGGGAAACAGAAATCTATTGAATTGGCCAAAGAGATCCCGGGATTGTACTACTATTTTATTTACGAGAAAGAGGACGGCACTTTTGGCATTGAGTATTCCGAAGGGTTCGAACAGTTTTTTCACCCGTTTGATTCCATGTAATCGCTTATCAATAAGTTTATCAACTAACACCAAAATACTTATGTACCGTTTATTGCCATTTCTATTTCTATTTCAATTTACTTTTTCGTTGTCGGCACAGAATACCGACAGCATTTTGTATCCCAAATTCAAAGTCGACGGAACTTTAAAGAATAAGTTCGAACGCGCTACCGACACCGGAATGTCTCGCTTTTCGGTTCGAAACTCCCGTATCGGTGTCAAAGGAGACATCAACGCCTATTCCTCCTACAGGGTTCAGGTTGAGCTCAGCAACGAAGGAAAGTTCAGCGTTCTGGATCTGAGCGGGACTCTGAAACCGGTCGAAGGTCTTTCGCTAACACTGGGACAGACAAGTATTCCATTATTCAACACCTACATTGTCAGTCCTTCAGAAATGATGTTTGCCAACCGCGCCTTTCTGGGAAAATATTTTTTGAGCACACGTGACCTGGGCGTAACCGGCAAGTACGGTTTTGAAATCGGGAACCTGCCGGTAAATCTGGAAGCGGGCATGTTCAACGGGAATACCATCAACAATCCCGTATGGAAGAATAATCTCTCCTACGGAGGACGTGTAGCATTAGGGAAAATGCAGGGTCTGCGATTTACTGCCAAAATGTATAACTATCCGAATAACGACAGTACCCATTTTGTTTTCTATGGAGCCGACTTGCGTTACGAACGAAACAACTGGAAAGTGGAGACGGAGATCATGAAGCAAAAGAGTAAGACAGAAAATAACAGTGACATGCTCTCCTATTATTTGCAGGGAGCCTATCTGATTCCCGTTAAAACAAAAATGTTTGAATTCATCAAGCCGGCTGTTCGATGGGATGCCATCGACGAACGATCCAACGAACCCGGATTCGATGTAAACCGCCTCACTGCTGGTCTAGGTTTTGGATTCACCCAAAAACAATTTTCTTCCATTCTCCGGTTCGATTACGAATGGTACTTCGTAAATCATGAGATGTCGATCTTTTCAAAGAATGCCGAAATGGACGCCGATAAGTTCACGATAGAACTTTTGTTTACATTTTAATAATTAACGGAATTTAATCCTAAAATAACGCTCTTAACCCTGTTATTTCTCATTCTGCCCGGCCCTCCTCCTCGGGGAGGCCGAGCAGAATCCGTTAGTGAGGGCACCCAAGAAAATCAATAAGATTGATAGATACACACCAAAAAAACCCGATGCAAATGCACCGGGCCTTTCAATGTAGTATGTTATCGTTTTCTTATTCGGCTGATTCTTTTTTGTCTTCTGCTTTTTCCTCAGCTACAGGCGCTTCTGCAACCGTCGATTCAGCTACGGGAGCTTCCGGCGTTTCTGCCTTCACTTCAGTCTCGGAAACATCTTCAACCACGGTTTCTGTCGCCTCTGCTGCTTCTACAACGGGAGCATTGGCTGCCTCTTCCTCGGCTTTCTTCTTGGCCAGGGCCTCTGATCGGGTCTTGTTTACTTCCTTTTCTGCATCCAGTCTCGCCTTCTCCTCGGCACGCTGCTTTTCAGCATCTTTGCTCTTGAGCGACTGAGTAGCCTGTAGTTTGTTATTTTTCCAGGCTTCGAATCTTTTTTCAGCTTCTGCCTCGTCAAAAGCACCTTTTGCCACTCCTCCCAAAAGGTGTTTTTTCATCAATACACCTTCGTCCGACAAAATATTCCGAACCGTGTCGGAGGGTTGAGCACCCGTTTGCAGCCAATACAAAGCTCTCTCGAAATCTAAAGTGATCGTAGCAGGATGTGTGTTCGGGTTGTATGAACCAATCCTTTCAATATACTTTCCATCTCGTGGAGCTCTGCTATCTGCAACAATAATTTGGTAAAAAGGATAATTTTTGCGTCCCCTTCTCTGTAAACGTAATTTTGTTGCCATTTAGTAGTTCTTTAAAATGAGTAATTTTGTATTTGCGGATGCAAAGGTAGCAATTTTTCCATCTTCCACAAACTATTAGAGACAAAATTCCACATACACACAAGTTTGTGTAAAAAAAAGTATATATTCTTGAAATTATATATATATTAGTGCAGTTTTTGTACAATTTCGGTGAACAACCATGCCCCATAAACGTTCATGCATTGCTGTAGGATCAAGGGCACAGTAAAGATAAACCGCTCTTTAACCTCATGTTAATTTCAGATGTAGGAATTTTCAACCGGACATAAGCATCAATTGCGAATCAAGATGAAACAGAATGTTCATTATTGGATAAAAACAACAGGATCCTCTTTCTTCTCTTTCTGTGTAATATGCATGATGGTCCCTGTCATTTCGTGCAAGAACCTGTCTTATCAGGCCTATCCGCCTGAGTTGGAACATGCAATCGATCTGTTTTTTTTGGAGAATAAAACCGACGACGTGCTGAACTGCCTGGAGAGCGATATTCTTCGCAGTCAACCTGAAAATATCCTTCAGGTGATTCAAATATTCAAGGCGGCAGCTCTGAGTGAATCCAACAGAGCCGACAGTGCAGCCATAATCATTCAACAAGTTAATACCGATAAGCTCGAAAAGCGCGATCAGTACTATTACAATAGCATTCAGGCCCTAACGTTATTCCGGTTGAATAAATATCCTCAGTCGTTTGAAATTATTGCCGGGTTGCTTGCGCTTGAACCTTTCGACATCAGGTGTTTGGCCCTTAACGAGCGCATCACGGCCAGAATCCTGTCCTATTATGAAAGCTATAAAGACGCCATCCGCTTGTTGTTGTTCTCCAGCAAACGATACCGGGAGAAGGGACTTGAAAAAAGTGTCTCCGTCAACAGCAAGTTTCTGGCAAACATTTATACACATCTGGGCTCATTCGAAGAAGCTATGCTGGAGATCAACGAAGCTGAAAAAACGTTTGTCGCATACAAAGATCATGAAGAGTTGTACTATCTCTACCTGGTCGCTATCAATACAACCATCCAAATGAAAGAATTGGATAAAGCACAACGCTATGCAAAGCTGGCGATGGAAACCGACAACTTCATGTCAGATAATCAAAAGAAAGCGTCGATTTATAATTACCTGGGTTCCATAGCAAATTTAAACGGAGATCATCATCGAGCCATTGCAATGTTTAGGAATGTACTGGAAATTGACGATGATTATTTTAGTTCCGAAAGACGCAAAGTCACTGCCTGCATCAGCCTGGCATCCATATATAACTCATTGAATAATCGTGAGAAAGCGAAAGAGTATGCTTCCTATGCCATTAAAATAATCGGAGACAACGAATACAATCATTCCAAATTTGAAGCTTACAGGCAATTATCCGATAGTTTTACGACCCGGGATCCCTTGAGTTCCTTCATATACCTCGACTCTGCACAATACTACCTGGAAAAGCACCACCAGTTATCGACCGCAAGCATGGTTGATTTCGTGAAAACAGACTATCAGCTCAACGAGGCAACCCGCAAAATTGACCAAATAATGGAGGCGACAAAAAGACAAAAGATCAGTCTCCTGTTTGGAATTATCACATTGATCTTTTTAACTGTCATATACCTCATTGTATCTGTTTTCAAAAAAAGGATTAATCACACATCAATGGAACTGGTGAGAAAAAATATTACACAGTTAAACCGGGAAAAGAAGATTAGTGAAGTAATTAATCAGCATAAGGAACTCATCCGAAATGAAGCCATCAGTCCCTATTTGTCCAACGATCAAAAAGCAACCCTCCTGTATCTCGACTTCAAAAAGTGGCTGAAGGAAAATAAAGCGTACCTGGATCCGGATCTGAATCTAAATTATGCAGCCCGTGAGATGGCCACCAACCGTAGTTATTTATCGGCAGCCATCAATCAACAGGGTATGAAGTTTACAGAGTTAATCAACAAATACCGGATCGAAGAAGTGATCAGGATATTTGAAGATTCACTGGATCCCAGGTTTCACAAAAACCTGGATGAAATTGCACTTGAAGTCGGTTTTCAAGCAAAATCGACCTTTTACGATTCGTTCCGCAAAGAAACAGGGATGACGCCAAGCCAATTTAGAGAATATATTCGGTTTGAAAAACGACCTGATTACAAATCGCTTGCGAATTGAATCAAAAGGATAACTTTATATTTCAACTGTCAACAAGGTAATCGTTACACAATGATCATACAATTGTATCTTTTTTTTGCCATAGGCGCCTTCTGGACAGCATTTGCATTGTCTATGCTGTTCCTTTTCACCACGACACCTAAGACTCCGCAATTAGAAAACTACAAGTCTGCAAAAAAGATGATGGCATTGGCTTATTTATTATTTTGCATTGTCAGCCTTTATGAGATAATAACCAGATTACAAGGAATAAATACGACTACTTTCAAAACTTCACTCCTCATTATTTCCACGTTTCAATTATATCTGTTCATGCATGTCAATATCTCTCTCATCGACTTAAAATCACAATCGATCAAAAAAATGATCTATCATTTAATTCCGGTAACAGTCCTATCGTTGCTGAATTTAGGCTCTTATATAAAGTATTGGGAAGGAAGCTTTGCTAAAATACTGTATTACTCTCTCCTGATATTTTATGCCATCTCTGTGATTTGTACTGTTTTCATATTTTTCAAACATCACGGATATTACAAAAAGAGATTTGATAATTATTTTACCGAAAACTGTCCCGATCATTTGCGATGGGTATACATCACAAATATATTAATATTGTTGGCGAGCATTGCCGTGATTCTTTTTTGTCTTTTCTTCGCGGATATCATCCTCTTATTTCCCTTATTGATCATTCCCTTTTATATATTGTACGCCATCCATTTTCTCAATTACACCAATATTTTTGATTGTATGGAGCCTGCCGTCAAAGATGAAGCGGAAAAAAACACAAAACCCTCCTCCATTACTTTTTCGCAGATCGAAAAATCAATCAACGAATGGGAAAGAAGTAAATTATTCATGAAACCTGATCTTACCATTGCAATTGTTGCGATGCAAATCTCCACAAACAGAACATATCTTTCCAATTACCTGAATACATTCAAACAGAAAACTTTCAACGAGTGGATAAACGGACTTCGCATTGAAGAGGCAAAAAAAATGATCGCAGCAAACAAAAATATCACCCTCGACGATCTCTGCGAAAAAATTGGTTATTCCGATAAAAGTTATTTCAGCAAATGTTTTAAAAAATATACTGGAATGACTGCAAAGCTGTGGAAAAGTATGCTAGATTAAAATAATTACCAGCCTCCCCCTTCTTTCGTTGTTTTCTCGCCTGTACAATTTTATCAATAAAAATTTGTTATTGTAAATTTTTTTAAAGTATGGTAATATCGACAACAAATATTTGTTGATTTTACTACTCGTTGATTTTTCTTTGCACTATTTTTACGGACATATTTATTACAAATTTGTGACATCTATTTTTCTTTATGGCATTCTCCCACAGAATGTTAAAAAATATACGTCTTATTTTTGTAATCATGTGTCTCTTTTACATATTATCAGATATTTTTAAACAGGTAACGACCAAAACGAATGTGAAATAGTATGCAATTGAAAAATCAGACATATAATATATACCAATGGAAATATTTGATTTTTATAGCATATTTCACTGTGGTTGCGTGCAACAGAGTTCGGCCGGACGAATTTTTGGCGGATTCGCCCTCCTCTCATAATAATCATGCTGCCATAGACTCGCTCATAAAAATTATATCGAACGATACAATCGCCCTTTCCAGTTACCTTGCTTTGTCTGTTTCCAACAGCGATGCGTATGCAATAATGAGTGTTTATGAGTCACTGGGTAAATATTTCCTTGACAGATACCAATATGCTAAAGCCATATATTACTACGGGTTGTCTCTTGAAGCAGCAGAGAACTCCCACAAACAGCTAGATGAAATTCGTGCTTCGAATAATTTAGCTATCGTATACGAACAGATTGCAGCCTATAACGAATCTGCAGAATACTATTTCAAAGCCATGTTGCAAACACGCAATCCGGAAAGAGGCGAACAGAAGCAGATAGAGGAAGAAAAAGCAAAGACACTGAATGGTCTGGGAAAAGTTTACCTATCCTTAAATCAACCGGACGGTGCTATCGACTATTTTGAAGAATCGCTACGAATAGAATTGAAACAAAATGACATTGAAGGACAGGCACAGAGCTTTCTGAACATTGGTATGGCATATGAACAAAGCAAGCGGTATGACTCGGCTTATGCATATTACAACAAATCTTTGGAATACCGTATCAACCTCAATTCCGCTTCGGGCGTAAGCAATTGTTTTGTTCGCATCGGCAATTTGTATAAAATAGAAGGAGACTACGAAAATGCATCGGTATACCTGGAAAGTGCATACAATTCACTTCTGCATACATCGGACAGAGTGAACTGGCTGAACGCATGCCTTTCACTTGGTGAAGTGAAGATAAAACAAGGGCATTTTTCCAAAGCAGCTACCTATTTAAATGAAGGATTAATAGCTTCTGGTGAACTCAACCTCATCGGTTATTTGGGAAAAGTCTACTTCCTCTTGTCCGAACTTCACAGACAAGAGGGAAAAGCCTCTTTGGCATTGGAAGAACGCTCTCTCAGCGATCAATATTCTACAATGTTTTACGGTGAAAAAAACAGCAACAGAATCATGGTGCACAGGTTAAATTATGAGAGAGAGATAGACAAAGCGAAAATGAACGTACTAAACGAGGAGCATCAACTCAGAGAACAAAAAATACAAAAGACAATTTATGCGACCTTGCTGCTGATTACTCTCCTTATTATTATTATTGCAATCCTGATTCAAAACTCCCGGCTCAGAAAACATAAAAATCAGGCTTCCCTGGAGATGGAACAACTTAAGTCCAGGTTTTACATGAAGACTTCACAGGAGTTTAAAACTCCTGCCAGCATCATTATTGGACTTGTTGAGAGGTTAAAAAAAAACCTCAAAAACAACGACATCGATCACTCTATTGAACTGGAAATACTTTCCCGCCAGTCAGAGAATCTCTTTTTGTTGATCAATGAAATCGCCACGGTAGACAATTTACAGGAAAACGACAAATCTGATAAAATGGTGAACAGCAATATCATCTCTTATTTCAGATACTTGTACGAATGTTTCTCTTCCTTGGCTGAAACGAAAAAAATCAACTACGTTTTTCATAGCAACGTATCGGAAATTTATATGGATTACATACCTGAATACCTGCGTATCATTATGAACAACCTGATAGGTAATGCGATGAAATATTGTATGGACAACAACATCACCGTCTCCATAAATTGTGATTGTAGCAAAAAGAACTATACCATCGAAGTTTCCGATAGTGGTCCAGGGATCAGCGAAATTGATCTTCCACACGTTTTTGATCTCTATTTTCAGGGAAATGGTGATAAAAATGCAGATTATAGCTCAGGAGTAGGACTAACAATCACAAAACAAGTGGTGAAAAAAATGAACGGGACAATCGATGTAAAGAGTGAACCCAATAATAAAACCATATTCACCGTGGTCTTACCGATGCACAACTGTCGCATTCCACAAAGCGAAGAACCTGTCACAATACACAAACAATGTGTCGAACATCCTTGCACAATCATCCGTGAAAAACCTCTGCTGCAAACAGAGAACAACGAAAAGCCAGTGGTACTGATTGTCGAGGAAAATAGAGATATGAGCTATTATTTGACTTCTGTCCTAAAAGATAAATATATTGTCCTGACAGAAAGGAACGGCGAAGATGCGATTAAAACCGCTCAGGAAAAAATACCGGATCTGATCATTTCTGACGCTGTACTGCCTTTAGTAGACGGATTTCAGCTATGTAAGAAAATAAAAAGATCGGTGGCAACAAATCATATTCCAGTCATCCTGCTCACATTGATAAACTCAAAAGAAGAACGCATCAGAGGTATTGAATACGGTGCCGATGCATTTCTTTCCAAACCGGTGTACGAAGATGAATTGTTGGTCGTGATGGATCAGCTTCTCTCCACAAGAAAACAGTTGAGAGAGAAATATAATCCGTTCATGCGTTTAAGTGCCAGCAAAGAAGAGAATACCAACAACAGCAAAAATGTCAACCTCGATTTTCTGGAAAAGGTGACGAATCATATTTATAAAGAGTTAACCAATACCGACAACATAATAGAAAGGATATCTTCCGAGGTTTGTCTCAGCTCTTCGCAATTAAACCGAAAAATGAAAGCAATCACCGGAATGACCACAACAAACTACATATTAAAGACCAGGCTTAACAAGGCAAAGAAACTTCTCATTCATTCCCAAAAACCTATTGGTGACATTGCCACAGAGTGTGGCTTTAACGACTTTGCTTATTTCTCACGCACCTTCAAGAAAGAGTTTGGAATGACCCCCACCTCATTCCAGCGTATTACACACTATGCAAATTAGCAAACATCCTCCCCAATAAAAGGTGTCCATTTTCTGCAAAACCACATTCTTTCTCCACAAGTTTTTCAATTTAATAAAAAAGACAACTTACCGGATAGTTTATCTTCCAAAAAAGAGTCACTTTCACCCCGTTTTTGGTGCCTTTTAATTAAAAAAAATGTCTTTTTTGTTAAATAACCCGACCCTTTTATGCAAAATAATTTGACCATATATTACACTGATAATCAATTAAATTAGCCACACAAATAGATTTTGAATTATAATTTAACCTTAGTTAATGCCGATTAAGTTCAAAAAGTCGCTTTTTCTGGACAAACAATCCCATTTCTGTCGTCCTAATTTTACATCAAAAAAATATTGGCAATGAAAAGAACATGGATGTTTTTTGGCTGTTTTCTCCTTTATTCTGCTGTGATTATCTCACAGACAGCAGGGATTAAAACAAACATTCCCTATTGGGGTTTAATTACCCCGAATCTCGGAATAGAAGTCGCATTGGGCAAGAAAGCAACATTTGAGGTCTCTGGTGGATTTAATCCGTTTACCTTACCTGATAATAAATACCTGAAACACTGGCTGGCTTACGGTGAGTTTCGTTATTGGACATGCGAGAAATTCAACGGTCATTTCTTTGGCCTGCACGGACTCGGCGGACAATATAATGTAGGCGGGTGGGACATTCCTTTCTGGCATTTTAAAAATCTAAAAAAAGACTCCCGCTATCAGGGATATGCTTACGGGGGAGGCATCAGCTATGGCTATCAGTGGATTCTGAACAATCGATGGAACCTTGAATTGACACTGGGAGGCGGCTACGCACAATTTCACTACGAAAAATTCCCCTGCACCAAGTGCGGCACTTCGCAAGGTAAAGATGTACATGAGTACCTGGGCCCCACAAAAGGTGCCATCTCCATTATTTACATTATAAAATAAAAGGCCATGTCAACAAAAAGATCAAACCCCGCACGCTTCTTTGCTTTCATTTTTCTGAGTACTGTATGCTGTACGCCAATCGCGGCTCAATCGAGTCCTGACGATCCGGCCATAGCGAAGCAAGTGCAGATTAGCAGACAAGGCGATCTCGTTTCGATTGATATGGAACTGGATGTAAACCATATCAAAATTGGTAAAAATGAAGTACACATAATTACTCCCTTGTTACAATCGAACATCGATCAAAACATGAATGCCTCTTTTTCGCCGGTCATCATCAGCGGTACAATCAGGAACAAAGTGGTAAAGAGGGAGATTTCACTGAATACGGAAAACAACCTCGGCAAGCTGAACCCGGTTGCGATAATCAAGAAAGAGCGCCGCGGTTCACAAATATTCCTGTATCAGGATGCAATTCCTTTTGAGCCGTGGATGGAAGATGCTTCGTTGGTGCTGAACAGCGAAAACAGAGGATGCGCCGGATGTGATATGGGAAACGAAGCGACAACTCTGCTCGCACGCATCTTCCCCGAAGAATTTATACCTGTATGGCAGCTGACCTATATTGAGCCGGAGCCGGAGCCTGTGAAGGTCAGAAGCGAGCAACACAGCGCCTCTTTCAACTATCCGCTCGATCAGTACGCCCTGCTGAGACAATACAAAAACAACGAAGCAGAATTTCAGAAGGTGGACAGGGTAATCAAAGAGGTACACGACAACAAGGACCTGACCATCACCGACTTTATGATCGAAGGATTTGCATCTCCCGAAGGAGGATGGGAATACAACCGTATCCTTTCTGAAAAAAGAGCCAATTCCTTCGCAGATTACCTGCAAACAAAGCATCAGATCGAACGCAGCAGAATTAAAAGTGTGAAGGGAATTGGCGAAGACTGGAATGGACTGCGACAGGCGGTGGAGAGTAGCGATATGGCCGACAAACAGGAGATCCTCCGAATCATTGATCAGGTCACCCCACCCGATGCACGCGATGCCCAACTGATAAGACTCTCCGGAGGAAACAGCTATCGTTTTCTGCTAAACAACTTTTATCCTCCCCTAAGACGCACAGACTACCGGATTGCGTACAATGTCAGATCTTTCTCCCTGGAAGAAGCAAAGGCACAGATCAAGAGCAATCCACGCCTGTTGAGTCTGAATGAGATGTATTTGGTAGCACATTCCTATCCGAAAGAGAGCAAGGAGTTCAAAGAGGTGTTCGACATTGCCGTACGGCTCTTCCCGAATGATCCAATCGCCATCATCAACAGCGCCGCAACAGACCTGGAAAGAGGCAACTTCGCCATTGCTCTGGAAAGGATGGAGGCGGTGAAAGAGGATCCAAGGGCATGGAACAACCTGGGAGTAACCCATGCCAGGTTGGGTAACATGACCTTGGCAGCGGAATACCTGAAGAAGGGCACCAACAACGGTGATTCCACGGCAGCAGCAAACCTGAACCAACTAATGAAAGCAATGGACAATCAATAAATTCACAACATAAACCCGACCAAGGAAGGCAACAACCTTCCATTGAAAAACAATAAAACAGGCGAGTTAAATAACAATTCTATTCACTTATTTAAATTTTTAGATCTATGAAACTTTACAAATTATTCTTCATTACAGCCATAGCTATCGGCTTCATGGCTTGTAACGCCGACGATCAGCCGGAAGTACTCCAACAGGAGGGCGACTCTTACGCCAGCATCACCGTGAAATTCCCGGGGAAAGCTACTACTAGAGCTTTGCCCGAAGACTACAACCAGAATGGGACTTGGACAGGACGTGACACACTGGAAACCGTGGACGTTTTTTTAGTGAATGTGGCAAAAGGGGTAGTGGATTATAACTCTTTCTCGAAAAGCGCATTTCAGGAAATTGACGTCAATGGTGTGCTTCATCCTAACCTGGCCTTGAAAGCAACCGCAGGTGAAAGCGTACGTGTCTACGTAGTAATAAACGGAGAAGCAGGTATTCTGAGTACACTGAAAGCAACCTCAGCAACAAACTTTGCTACAGCCTTTGCTGCATCAGCGGAAAAGGTCGCCGCCCAAGTTGCGAGATTGAATGCAAATGGAAAGGAAACCATCATGATGACCAACGATGTTGATAATTACGTGATAAATGTGGTGGGAGGTGTAAGCGAAGAGGTTGCCAAGGCTGGCGGTGCGGGGAGTAACAACGTCCTGGTCAATGTGGAACGTGTAGTATCCCGTGCTTTTATGACAGTGACTCCGGCAACTGGAGGAGGCTGGCCTGTGAAAGCAGTAGTCGGGGGTATAGAAACTCAAATCGCAACAGTAACCGGGGTAAGCTACGCCGTGGGACAGAGTAACAAGAACTTTTACATCATGAAGAAGTCCGATTACACGGTACCGGCACCGGTATATGGCTTTATTCCGGCTGCTCTTGCAGACTGGACCTCTGTAAATATGACCAATTTCGATTACGCGGGACTTACTTCTTTCACATCGGTAACCGAGTGGACTTATGATGCAGCCAATGTAAGCACTCCACTCGCCACGGAAGCAACCAGCAAATTTGTGCTGCCGGTGAACCATGCCAATGCACGAGAAAATTACAAAAAAGGCAACACCACTTATTTCGAGATTCGGGCAACTTTTATGCCGTTGATGGTAGACGGTGCTACTCCTGCATTTACTGTACCCACGACCGTCTTCTGGGGTGAAAACGACAAAAAGTTTTATAGCACCCGCGCCCTGGCCGAAGCACAGGGACAGAAAGCAACCGAGTTTACCAATGGCATCATGAAATATGTGCTCTGGTTGAATCCAAACAGCATGGTTTCAACGCCTGCTGATCCAAATCCGAAGGTATCGCCCACTATTCGCAACCAGGTATATCATGCCCATATCAATGAGTTTCTGCGCATGGGGCTCCCCAACAATCCTTTAAATCCAGTCGATCCCGACGACAGTGATAATCCAGACAATCCAATTAACCCGGAAGATCTGTTGAAGACCGATTACACCTACCTGTCGGTATCCGTAAAGGTACTGCCGTGGACCATCCACAGCTATCAATATTCATTGACAGATCCCGGAACAATGTATTAAGCACGATGTGATCATTATTAACAAAGTGAACGAGGTCTTTTACAACCAACGTGCTATCCGAAAAGGGTCTGAAATGAATCCGGTTCAACTTGAATCGTCAAATGTTTGATGAAATTTATAGATTCCGGACTCGTCTGATTTGAATTCAGTTCAACAGGAATCCCCTTAGAGACAGGATAGCACCGGAATAGCGAAGAGGAGATTGGGTTTTCCTCTTCGCACAACGCACAAAAAACTGATAAAATTGACAAATATGAAGAGAAATCTGCGCAGCAGGATAGTCGCCACACTTGTATTCATCACCGGGGTATTCTTTTGGGGTGGAGGTTGCGACTCAGTGATTTACGATCAAATGCTGGATTGCCCGCAAGGGGTCTATCTCAAATTTTACACCAAAACTCCTTGCGATGTAGACTCTCTCTATCCGGCCGATATCAAGAATCTGAATGTGTATGTATTTGATTCCGAAAACAAGTTTGTATCGGAATATAAAGCGTCAAACGTGACACTCTCATCGGACTATGAGTTCCTGATTCCAATTTATCCGCACGGAACATACTCCTTTGTAGCCTGGGCGAATATAGACGATCATTATGAGCTGCAAAACCTACAACAAGGGTCAACCACAAAAGAGGACCTGCTTCTTCGCATGAAACAGACTGCAGGAGTGGCCGACAACCTGAAAGGCACTTCGCTGTATGTTGGTAGCAGCAGCGATGTGTCGCTGCCTGATCCGGAGAGTGTGCTGGGTGCCTATTATGCACATACTGCTATTGGAATGGCACTCTATACCAACCGGATTGAGGTGGTTGTGGAGGGAGTTGTCACACCGCAGAATTATCACGTGGAAATAGGCATACGCAACAGTGACTATGCAGTGAAAGGGAATATCCTGACGACCGGACAGCCAATGCAATATCCAGCCGAATACTCCTATAGCAACAATATTTTCTCGGCCAAATTCACTACCCTCAGGCTGGAGCAAGGGTACGACGGCCGGATTGTTCTCAGGGAAAAAGAAAACAAGGTGTTGTACGACGAGGATTTGCTGGAAACCGTGCTGCTGCAGAATCCAAATGTGAACCTGAATTGTGACCACGATTTCGTAATCCGTTTCAAGGTGCAGGAAGACACTTACGTGGTTACCGAAGTGTGGGTAAACGACTGGCTGGTACACACCTACAATACGGATGTCGAGTCAGATTATTGAGCCGGCAAGTGTAGTCGGTATGTTTATGTTAGTTTATCTTGAGTCGGATAATTGATAACTTGCCTGCAAGGCAATCAAAATTGAATAATCGTATGAAACGTTTAGTGATATTGCTCATCATTTTAATGCCGTTATGGACCGGTTGCATTAACGACATTCCGACAGATTGTGAAGAAAGTAACCCTGATGCCACATTCATGAGTTTCCGTTCTTCGCAGATCATCCTGCCTTCCGATGCTACCGGAGTAGTAGAATCCATCACCATTGAATCGGTACGCATTTTGGTCTTTTCAAAGGCAACAGGACAGGTGGTTACCAACGAATTATTCGATATCGACAACCTTTCGCTTGCTTCCCAGGATCCGGAAACAGGCGACTGGCAGATCGACTTTTCCAATATCGTGGTAGAAACCAGACCCGGTTTAAGCATTGTGTATGTAGTGTTGAATGAGAACATCGTGAAAATTAGCAATCAGACGCTTACTCTTGCGCTCAACACGATCACCAACCTGACGGAGATGCAGGCACTGGTCAACACACCCCTCTCCTACACCAATCCCCTCAAGGTAACCTACAATACAGAGGGCAAACCCGATGAACCACCCTTCATCATGTCCACCTTCGATGAGTTCGACATTCTTCCGGGCAGGCCCAGGGAAAGTCCATACCTAGCCGATTTGCGGGGATCGGGCAGCAGTCTGAAAGGATTTGAACTGGACCGCACCATGGCCAAAGTAACCATTGATAGTATATCCAGTTACCCGATACCGGAAGGACCCACCACAAACAATGCGGAGACCAGCTATATCTTTATTCTGAAAATGGGGCTGGTCAACGTGCCAATGCAGTACCTCTGGTCACCCAACAGATTACAGACAACCCCACCAAACCCCAACCCTTATGCTGTACCGGTTCCCCCATATACGGGAACATATCAGGAAATCGATTTCGGCCTGGAAGCTCCTTTGTTGGGCTATTACGACCGGGACTGGAACGGGAGCATCTTATTAAACATTGATGCAGATACCTACGAAGTGCAAGAGGCAAAAGACACAAGGATCTGGTACACAGGCGATGGAAAAGGAAACAATGCATATTCTATATATAAAAACAAGTTGGACAGCAATTTTATTGCCGGTAAGCAAATCGCTGATGAATGCTATCAATCATTTTATACAGATACCAATGGCGACGGGTTTGTGGACCCCACCCCCTTGAATTTGAACGCAGGAAATTTTGCCACGGAAGTCAGAAAAATATACAGTAATCCCAATGATAGCAACTTCTTACCCACCTATTACGTATTAATAGAACCCTACAACTTAAATCCTCAAGTGAACGGTAGTTATTGGACACTGAAAGAAAAAAAAATATCGTATTACGTTCCTGAACATATCCTTGCAAACAAAATTGAAACATTAAATGCTACAAAACTGCATATAAGAGCAGCAAAGGCGTCATTACCGGACACGATATCAAGAGAAGAAAGTACACAAATTGTCTGGAATGAAACCTCCTGGAAACCCTGGATCTATTCGCTGGGACCGGGGGGAATAAATTTCGAAAGTTTAAACGGGACTGAGTTTACCAATACAATGATAGGAATTCATGGATCCATCCTGGATGTTATTACGGTTCCCTCGGGTAAAAATAAAGGTACCCATCAAATAGTCCGTCATTATTGGAGTGGTCTGATTCGTTATCGTGAGGGGCATGCCAAAGGAACGCTCCAGGGGAAAAAATTTCAGGACATCACTTCCAGCACCAATATCATGGACTTTTATCTTCCGGTGCGAAATACCCCTGCCAGTCCGGTTGATTACAACATCTACCGCAACCACGAGTACAAGTTCTCGGTACATGCACTTGAACAGTGGAATCCCGCAGCAGCGGGTGTTGTTTCAGGAACAAGAAATGCAACGACTGATCCCGGGGGAATCAGCATGGTGCTGCGCATGAGTAACAGATAGAAGATTCCGAAATGGTTGAATTTCTAACATCTATTGTATGATTGAATCAGAAATAAGCAGCAAGACAGCCTATCATTCAGGCATCCAAAACGTATCCAGCATATACGGAAATGTACGGGAATGCATTCTGCTTTTCGAGAACGGTACACAAAAGGTTATATCGAGGCAGCAGGAGAAAGGACAGTTGACAGTAAACATTGTATACCACCTGGCTAGGGAAAATGATTTTGTGGAATCAGTCATCAAAAATTTTTATTATACAGACAGATTGGATGACCTGGCAGAAAAGTGTGGATTTAACTCCATTAAGACCTTTACGCGTCATTTTAAAAGCAATTTCAATATTACACCCAAACAGTGGATGTTGTCGATAAAGAAAGAAGCAATGTTGGATTGTCTCGTAAACACCAACTATCCGCTGAAACAAATCGCAGCGGATCTGGGCTTCTCCAATCTCTCTCACCTGTCGGATTTCTGTTTGAAAAAGACAGGAAAGCGGCCCGAAGACATTAGAAAAGGCAATAAAAGTCAAATTTAATCATTAAGCAAAACGTTGAGTCAGTCACAGGGCCTTGACCAACCATCTTTTGCATAAACAAGAAACGCCCCCGATAACCTGTTGCCTGCAAACTAAATTTCCACAACCGCTTTTCAAAGCGTATCTTTGCAGCCTAAAAAAAAAGATATGGTATTGGTTGACGGATTGACGGTTGAGTTTGGGGGTGCGGCATTGTTCTCGGACATCTCTTTTGTAATAAATCCCAAAGACCGTATTGCTCTAATGGGCAAGAACGGCGCGGGAAAATCCACCTTGCTGAAAATTCTGGCTGGTGTGCGGGAACCGACTCGGGGAAGGGTTTCCAAACCCAGGGATTTCACCGTTGCCTACATACCACAACACCTTACGACCGTAGACGAACGTACCGTTTTCGCAGAAACGGCACAGGCTTTTTCTTACATCCATCAGCTGGAGGAGGAAATTGAACGCATCAACAGGGAACTCACGCTGCGCACCGATTATGAATCGGACAATTATATGCAACTCATTGAACAGGTTTCCGCACTGAGCGAAAAGTTTTACGGCATCGAAGAGATCAACTACGACGCTGCCGTGGAAAGAGCGCTGCTTGGACTGGGATTCTTACGAAGTGACTTCAACCGGAAGACGTCTGAGTTCAGCGGCGGCTGGCGGATGCGCATCGAACTGGCTAAAATTCTTTTGCAAAACCCCGATCTTATTTTGCTGGATGAGCCTACCAACCACCTCGATATCGATTCTGTAGAATGGTTTGAAGATTTTCTCATCAACAGCGCCAAAGCAGTAGTCGTGATCTCACACGACCGTGCGTTTGTGGACAACATCACCAACCGCACCATCGAAATGACCATGGGGCGTATCTACGATTACAAGGCAACCTATTCGCACTACCTGGAGCTGCGCAAAGAACGCCGCGAACAGCAACAAAAACAGTACGACGACCAACAGAAGATGATTGCCGAAACCAAAGAGTTTATCGAACGCTTTAAAGGAACCTATTCAAAAACGCTACAGATACAGTCGCGGGTAAAAATGCTGGAAAAACTGGAACTGGTAGAAGTGGACGAAGTAGATACGTCAGCGCTGAAGCTACGCTTCCCGCCGGCGCCCCGCTCCGGGAGCTATCCTGTTGAGGCGGAGAGCGTGAGCAAGTCGTACGACGAGAAGCTAATATTCAGTGATGTGAATTTCACCATCGAACGGGGCGAAAAAGTAGCATTCGTCGGCCGTAACGGTGAGGGAAAATCCACCCTGGTCAAATGCATCATGGACGAAACCAGCTTCAACGGGAAATTGAAATTGGGGCACAACGTGAAAATCGGTTACTTCGCACAAAATCAGGCATCGCTGCTGGACGAGGAGTTGACCGTCTTTCAGACCATCGACGATATTGCAGTCGGTGATATCCGCACAAAAATCCGGGACATCCTGGGTGCCTTCATGTTTGGCCGGGAAGATATCGACAAGAAGGTGAAAGTTCTCTCGGGCGGGGAACGCACACGCCTGGCCATGATCAAACTGCTACTGGAGCCGGTAAACCTGCTCATCCTTGATGAGCCGACTAACCACCTTGATCTGAAGACCAAAGATATACTGAAACAGGCACTGATCGATTTCGACGGCACGCTGATTGTCGTCTCCCACGACCGTGACTTCCTAAATGGTTTGGTAAAAAAAGTATACGAATTCGGCAACCAAAAAGTAACTCCGCACCTCGAAGATATCTACGGATTCCTGGCTAAAAAGAAAATGGAAAGCCTGCGGGAGATAGAGCGAAAATCTTATAAATCAGAGTCAGATTTGTGAAGAACAGACGGGCTATTGGCCCATTTTTTTATAAAACCACCTTTTCGCTAATTCGGCGCTTGCGATATAGCAAGTTACAATGGCTATCATCCACACAAAGAAAATGGGCGGAAGCTCCACAAATTCAAACAATTTCATAAACGGTGAAAACGGTATAAACAGCACAAATGCGATGACAAGAGCGGTTGCCAATGCAAGATATTTCCCCGGTTTACTTCTGAAAAAGGGTACCCGGGTGCGTACCACCAACACGATAAGCGTGGCGGAAATCACCGATTCCACAAACCAACCGGTTTGAAACAACTGTTCGTTGGCTTTCAGAAAATAAAGCAACACGCCAAAAGTCAAGTAATCGAATACGGAACTTATCAACCCGAAAGTAACCATAAAACGTTTGATAAATCGAAAATCCCAACGTATTGGTTTCGATATGCTGCCTGCATCGACATTATCGGTGGCAATAGTCATTTCGGGAAAATCAGTCAGCAGGTTGGTCAGTAAAATCTGCTTGGGAAGCAGTGGCAAGAACGGCAAAAACAGCGACGCACCTGCCATACTGAACATATTTCCAAAATTAGCGCTCGTAGCCATAAAAATATATTTCATCGTGTTGGCAAAGGTTTTTCGTCCTTCGGCTATTCCGTTTTTTAGCACATGTAAATCAGAGGCAAGCAACACAATATCCGCCGCTTCTTTGGCTACGTCAACAGCAGAGTCTACGGAAATACCCACATCGGCCGCGTGAAGTGCTGGTGCATCGTTAATGCCGTCGCCCATAAAACCAACTACGTTACCGTCTTTTTTAAGTGCCAAAATAATGCGTTCTTTTTGATTGGGTTCTACTTCGGCAAAAATATGTGTCGACTGCGCAACGTGCTGAAAGGCTTCATTACTCATTTGAGCCATTTGTTTTCCAGTAATAATTACGGCATCGGCAATCCCCATTTTTTTTGCCAAACTTTTTACCACCAATGCATTATCACCGGTAATTATTTTCAGCGATACGCCTAAATTATTAATCTCCTGCACGGTTTGCACGGTTTCTGGTTTAAGTGGGTCGAATAGTGTGACGAATCCCAGGAAAATCATCTCTTTTTCGTCCGAAATGTTGAAATTATCAGCCTCACCCGGTTTGTAAGCTACACCAAGTGTCCGAAATCCGGCAGCGCTCAATGCTTCGTAACGGGATGTAATTTCGGCACGGTGCAATTCAATATTTTCCACATCACCCGTACCCGTCTCTGACAGTGTGCATATTTCCACTACTTTAGAAAATGCACCTTTTGTAATGGCGAGCCTTTGATTATCAGCCTGAGTGTATATGGTGAGTCTTTTTCGGATAAAATCGTACGGAATTTCGGAAAGTACATTCAACTGATTCTTGTCGCCCGTGTAATTTTCACAAATAGCTTCATCAATCGGATTGTGAAAACCTTGCTGCAATGATGCGTTAAGCCAGGCATATCGATATGTTTTGATAGATGCATTTCCGTTAATATCAATCGCACCATTCACGCTCACTTTTCCGGCAGTAATGGTTCCCGTTTTATCCGAACAAAGAATATTCATACTTCCGAAATTTTCGATAGACGATAATCGTTTCACAATGACCTGTTTTTTTGCCATCTCGCGAGCGCCTTTGGAAAGATTTATGGTGATAATCGCTGGCAAAAGCTGTGGCGTGAGTCCCACAGCAAGTGCTAATGAAAACAACAATGAATCTAAAATTGGTTTTTCCAAAATAACATTTGCAGCAAAAATAATCATTACAAGTAATAATGTGATTTCCATCAACATATAACCAAAACGACGAATGCCATGTTCAAAATCGGTTTCGGGTGTTTTACCCGACAAGCGGGACGAAATTTTCCCAAACTCGGTTTGTTTTCCAGTAGCGGCGATAAGCACTACCGCCGTTCCGCTAATGACATGGGAACCCATTAATACGCTATTTGTTCGCTTGGCTAACGGTGCATCGTTTACAACTACTCCAGCCATTTTTTCCACCGGATAGGTTTCGCCAGTGAAAGCCGCTTCGTCCATATAGAGTTCCTTCGATTGCAAAATCAATCCATCGCCCGGCACCACGTCGCCCGCCGTAAGTTCCACCACATCGCCCGGCACGATATTTTCGACCGGAATTTCGATTTTTGTACCGTTTCGTAAAACCGAACAATGAATTTGCACCATTTTGAGCAATTTGGAAACGGCATTGGCTGCTCCCTTTTCCTGCCAAAATCCCAAAAAACTACTGATAAATACAATGGTAAAGATGATTATCGCATCGGTTCTGTCACCAAGGAATACAGAAAGAATGGCAGCGACAAGAAGCAACAATGTAAGGGGACTTTTGAACTGTAACAGGAAAAGGAAAGCGGCTGACGAGTTCGATTTCTTTTTCAACGTATTGGCGCCGTACTGTTTCAGGCGTTCGACAGCATCAGCAGCCGTCAATCCTTTTTCGGAAGTATGAAGTTGCTGCAATAGTTCATCTGCCGTTTTATTCCAAAATTCGGTTTGGGATAGATTGGGGAATTGGGGCATAGCATGAATAGTTAAAAGTTTTGATTGAACAGGATTTATATGATCGATTTTGTGCATATGTTTTTCAATCTGCCTGGCAATCCCTTATCAATTTATTCCTGGTAAATATTGCAATAAATATTTCAAACTGCTTACGTTGTAAAATAAACAAAAATACTGATTTATTGTTGCAAAATTGAAAGCCTTTATTTTCTTCTTTTTTATTTTTTAAATAAACGACCGTTTGCACTCCTTCATATCGAATTGTAAATGTAGGCATTAGGCGATATTTTCGTGAATATTTAATTATGATCAATCTAAATTTATATTTTGCGGAAAAAATTAACTAATACTGATGATAAAACCTTAAAACTGAGAGTATCTTTGAATATTATTGTGTTTAATTTAAAAATTTAAGGCTATGTTTCCCACAACTCATTTTCACCCTCTTTTGGTGCATTTTCCGATTGCACTTTTATTGGTTGGCTTTTTAGCCGAAGTTGTTGCTCTTTTTTATAAAAAGGAAATCTGTCTAACCAAGTTTGGTTTTTATTTACTGATTGTAGGTACATTGGCCGCAATTGTTACCTGGTTGTCGGGAATACTTTTTACGGCTGAAATGGAAGGGGCAGCCGGCCAACTTCGCGATAGACACGAATTCATGGCCCTTACAACAGTTATTTTAGCCGCAATAACTTCCGTGCTGCGCTTTTATCTTGTCCGTCAAAAACGGGAAAAAACGGGATTAAAAAAACTCGCGTTCATTCTGTATGCCATCACAGCAGCTTGTGTAGGAATAACCGGTTTCTTTGGCGGAAACCTGGTGTATAGTTTCATGATGCCACTTTAGTTATTTTTTTCATTAATTTTTTAAATGCATTTTAATTATGAAAAAGTTCTTGTTTTTTGCGCTATCGTGCGCATTTGTATTGGTTAGTTGCAATCAGAAACCCGAAAAAACAATTGCAAACTTAAAAGAAGGAATTAAAGGTGAAACAACGGCAAGCGCTAAATATGCCGCTTTTGCACAAAAGGCTATCGAAGAAGGGAACGACACCATAGCCAAATTGTTTGAGGCTGCCTCAAAAGCCGAAGCTATTCACGCTGCGAACCACACCAAAGTATTAGAAGGGTTAGGTGAGAAAATGGAATTCTTTACACCCGATTTTGAGGTAAAAACTACGGCGGAAAATCTGCAAGCTGCTATTGAGGGCGAAATGTATGAAAACACAACGATGTATCCAAAATTCATAGAAGAAGCAAAAGCAGAAAAGGTGGATAATGCGGTGAAATCGTTTACTTGGGCGGATGATACCGAAAAGAAACATGCCGAATTTTACAAAAAATCGTTGACCGCGTTGCAAAACAAGGCAGAAAACACGCTCTCGTACGATTTCTTTGTTTGTCCGGTTTGTGGAAATACTTACGAAGCCCCGATGGTTGACTCTAAATGCGCGTTTTGCCAAACCGACAAGGCGAAATTTATCAAAGTTTGACGGTTTCAAATTACCTTAACCCTTATAATTCACAACAAAATGGCAAGGATACTTATTTTAGGAGCAGGCATTTCCGGTCACACAGCCGCTCTTTCCGCAAAAAGGAAACTCGGAAAAAAACACGAAGTCATCGTTGTCAGTCCAAATGCCAATTATCAGTGGGTTCCTTCAAATATAAACGTGGACAACATCGGATTGGCCATCGACATACGCCAGTCCTTTTTACAACAATATTTTCGCCACCGGCATCGCCTTCGCACCACCACATACCATTTCAAAACCGATGACCAGTAAAAACGGTTTGCAGATTACGGCAACCGCGCCGCGTACTGGAATGCCTTCGAGCGTAATAGGAAAAGTTGTTGCTCAAGATATTGCCAGCATCATCAAAACCGGAAAGCAAGAATTTAAACACAAAGCATCGATGGCAAGAATGGGAGCTGCTTGCATCATATCCGCCGGATATGGCATTCGGAACGGTAAAGCAGCCGTTTTAACCGTTTATCCGATTGTTCCCGATTGGGAAAAATATCCACAATGGGGAAGGAACATCAGATATACGGTCGGCGAGATCGGACTCGCCGGGCATTGGATGAAGTTGTTTATGCACTATATGTTTCTTTATAAGGCGAAAGCAAAACCTTTTTGGTGGATTTTACCCGAATAATTTCATAACATTAAAAAAAAAGCGATGAAAGAAGAAAAAAAAGCAATTCCATATAGCAATGAATATTACTCGACAACACCAACGGGTTGGACAAAATTTTGGAGAACCTGCCTTTTATATCAAATAATCTGTTACCAATGATTCGAAAATATTCGGTTCTGTAATGATGGGATATTTGTATATGTTCATTGTTGAAAGTTTGTTCAAGTTAAAATTTATTCTAAGTTGAACTAGCTAAGACTTTATCTGACAATTAGTTTTTAAGGCTGCTAATAGGCACTACATGTACACCATCTTCTCTTTGATAACTATATGTACCCATTCCTGTTAGTACCATCAAAAACGAAGGTGCGGGCATCTTATCGGTATCGATTTTATTGGCAAGCTTCTTTAGTGTGTCGGCTCCACTTTCTATTAAAGTTTCACCGCCAAGTTTTATTTCGATGAGTCCATAGTTCCCATTTCTGAGATGTACCACAGCATCACATTCTAATCCATTCTTATCTCGGTAATGATAAACCTGCCCGTTCAAAGCATCGGCATATACCCGAAGATCCCTGATTGCCAATGTTTCGAATAGTAAGCCAAATGTATTCAGATCTTTAATCAAATCATTAGGACCAATTCCCAATGCTGCAGAAGCAATGGACGGGTCAACAAAATAGCGGGTGTCAGAAGTGCGAATAGTGGTTTTCGAGCGCAAATTAGGACTCCAAGCAGGCATATCTTCAACAACAAAAATTTGCTTTAACGCAAGAATATATGCAGAAATTGTTTCTTCTGTCATTGTTGGGAGCCTGTTACTTATAAAGTCTTGATAGATGGTAGTAGCAGGAACTTGTCCCCCTTGATGTCTTGCATACGAACGAAGCAACCTGCGAGCAAAGGCTGCATCTCTATTCACACCATCAACTCTTGAAATATCACTGTTAACTACAGCATCTACATAATTTGTAACTTGCAGTAGTGATGCCTGTTTTGAAAGATTTAACGAACCGGGCCAACCTCCCCTGCAGACTAAAAATGCCAATTGTTCTAATGAGTAATTTTTTGATAGAGCCGCTTTTACCTCTGTCCCATTGAATAAATCTTCGAGACTAATTTGCCCGGTAGAATCCTCCGACTCCCAAAGGCTCATCGGTCGCATTGTGAGCCAGGCGAATCTACCGGTACCGGTGTGTGTTATTTGTGAAGTATCGGGAGGAACAGCAGATCCGGTAAAAATGAGTTGTCCCGGTAGCCCTCTTTGGTTGACTTCAAATCGAGCAGCATCCCAAAGCTTAGGCGCTAACTGCCATTCATCAATTAGTTTAGGTGTATCGCCTTGGAGCAATAGGGACGGATCGGATTCGGAAAGTATAATATTAGCCTCACGAGTGCTCGGATCATCCACATAAAGGACACTTTTTGCTTGTTGCTTAGCAGTTGTTGTCTTGCCACACCATTTTGGACCTTGTATAAGTACAACGCCTGCTGCTTCGAGTTGATTGCTAAGTAGCTTGTCTGCTATTCTGCTTTTATACATAATAATAGAATGAATAACTGAGTAAATAAGGCTACAAATATAGATATTTATTCACTGCAAACCAAATAGTTGTGAATTATATTCCTCCGAATGACTGTTGTTCATTCTTTCAGTTGGCTGTTTTTAATTCCGCCAAATGGCTGTTTTTTGATCCGTTGATTGGCAGAATAAATAAAAGTGAAATTGCTATTCAGTTTTATTGGATCAACCCTAAAAGTTATGGAGGAATTTAAAAACCTTTACTTTTGTGTCCATGAAGACAGGATACGATTTATTGTTGCCCCAGGGCATGACGGACTACTTTGAGGTAGTGGAGGTTGAAGAGACAGATAGAACAATCATTTTACATTTGGAAGAGAAGGGGTTGTCCCCATCGGAGGTGCCCGGTAGAAGTTTTATATCCAAAGGATTTTATCCGGCAGTAGATATTCATGATTTTCCGATCCGTGACAAGGGTTGTATCTTGCGTGTACGGCGTCGCCGTTGGCAGGACAAGCAAACGGGTAATCCAGAGGGTATGAAGCCGTGGAACAATCTGCCTTCAAGACTTTCAATACAGCCAAAAGAAGTATAGCAGCCCATTACACGACCATTATCAATTATTTTGACCGACGTTCAACAAATGCTTCGGCAGAATCTTTCAATGCCAAGATAAAATCTTTCAAGGCTACATTAAGGGGGGTAAAGCATATTCCCTACTTTTTATTCAGGCTTACCAATATTTATGCTTAGTCCACAAGAAGTCGGGTTGATCCCCAACTTGCTGTTCTTTTTAACATAGTATAAAAGCAAAGAAGCTGTCTCAAAAAAATGAAACAGCCTCTTTGATTTTATTAGTCTTCCTTGAATGTGATCCGCCTGGGGCTCGAACCCAGGACCCCATCCTTAAAAGGGATGTGCTCTACCTGCTGAGCTAGCGAATCATCCTAATTGCTTTCTTGCAAAAGCGAGTGCAAAGATAAAACCTTTATTTTGTTTTTACAACAGTTCACACGATAAAAAAGCGGCTTTTTTCACACATTATAGGTATTTATTTCTGTATCAAATTATTAAATCAGCAAGTAATTTTCTGTTCAACTTTCAATCATTGCAACATATCATCGCCAACCACAAAAATATCGAAAATTAACCGCAAAAGACCCAATACTAATACCTGTAATGATCCGGCTTATAGGGACCGTCCACACTTACCCCAATATAATCGGCCTGCTTACGGGTGAGTGTCGTCAGTTTCACACCAATCTGTTCCAGATGTAACCTGGCCACCTCTTCATCCAGCTGCTTCGGTAAGCGGTATACGCCCACTTCATAATTATTCTGCCAGAGATCAATCTGGGCCAGTGTCTGATTCGAGAATGAATTGCTCATTACAAAGGAAGGATGTCCTGTGGCACATCCCAGATTCACCAAACGCCCTTCTGCGAGCAGAAACAGAGAATTCCCCCTCGGGAAAGTGTATTTATCCACCTGTGGTTTGATATTCAGATGTTCAATTCCCGGGAAATTAACCAGCTTGTCCACCTGTATCTCGTTATCAAAATGACCAATGTTGCAAACGATTGCCTGATCTTTCATCTGCTGCATATGTTCAATGGTCACCACATCGCGATTTCCGGTCGTGGTCACGAAAATATTACCCTCTTTCACCGCTTCATCCATCGTGGTCACCTCAAACCCTTCCATGGCAGCCTGTAGGGCACAAATAGGATCGATTTCCGTCACGATCACCCGTGCACCATAGGAACGCATCGATTTCGCACAGCCTTTGCCTACGTCACCGTAACCGAGTACCACGACCACCTTACCCGCAATCATCACATCGGTGGCGCGTTTAATACCATCAGCAAGTGATTCGCGACAGCCGTAAAGATTGTCGAATTTCGATTTGGTCACCGAATCATTCACGTTGATGGCCGGGACCAGCAATTCACCTCTCTCCATCATCTGGTATAACCGGTGTACTCCGGTCGTCGTCTCCTCCGATATCCCTTTCATTTCGGCAATGGTTCTGTGCCAGCGTTGTCCGTCTTCTTTCAGGATGCGATGCAGTGTATCGAGAATCACCTGCTCCTCGTGATTAGATCCATTCCTGTCGATGGTGGAAGCGTCATTTTCGGCCATATACCCCATATGTATGAGCAAGGAAGCATCTCCCCCATCATCGACGATGAGGTTAGGGCCCTTACCACCGGGAAAACGGAGTGCCATCTCCGTGCACCACCAGTACTCCTCCAGCGTCTCACCCTTCCACGCAAATACGGGAACACCTGCGGCAGCAATAGCAGCAGCTGCATGATCCTGAGTGGAAAATATGTTACAACTCGCCCAACGAACGTCAGCACCCAGCTCCACCAACGTTTCAATCAGAACAGCCGTCTGGATGGTCATGTGCAACGATCCCATCACGCGGGCACCCTTTAAGGGTTTCTCAGCCGCATATTTTTTACGGATTGCCATCAATCCGGGCATCTCATGCTCGGCAATATCGATCTCTTTTCTTCCAAATCCGGCCAGACTGATGTCTGCCACTTTATACGGAAGATTGGCGGAAAAAATGTTACTCATATTGGTTTCTTTTTGATTTATCGATTTTTAAGGATGCAAAGTTACGAAATTTATAGATTGTTTCTACCTTTGAGAATAAGAAAGGTTATAAAACAGGATAATGAACAGGGAGGAACGCGGGAACATTTCTTCTATCCGGTTCAAGTATTCTGTAAAACAGAAAAACGAATGAAGATTATCTATTCCGGTTTTCTTCCGTTAAAAGGATTCAGGGCAATCAATCTGTTCGGAATAGTGTTCGCAAAAAAAGGTACTGCACCGTTAAACGAACGCATACTGAATCACGAAACGATCCACACCCGACAGATGCTGGAGTTGTTTATCTTTGGATTTTACATCTGGTATATTGTGGAATGGTTCATAAAGTGGATTCATTATAAGGACAGACATAAGGCATACCTGAACATCGGGTTTGAAAGGGAGGCTTACGACAACGATACCGATTTGCAATACTTGAAACAGAGAAAAAAGTATGCCTTCAAAAAGTATCTTTGATAAATTGTGGAACATCAGAAAGGTCAATGTTTTTTAGGTATTCACTTGTTAAAAACTGACACATCAATGAAAAGATCAGAGCTGCTACTTATCTTTGCCATCATGTTTTTCACCATGTGCGCACAGGGAAATGAAAAGAAAACGACCATCAATCAACATGCTGAAATGAAATACAATCTATTGACTCCGGAAGAGGAGAAAGTAATCATTCACAAGGGAACAGAGCGTCCCTTCACCGGCGAATATCTGAATAATAAAGAAGCAGGCATCTATCTCTGCAAACGATGCGATGCTCCCCTTTACCGGTCGGAAGATAAATTTGATTCTGATTGTGGATGGCCTTCCTTCGACGATGAGATTGATGGCGCAGTAAAGCGGGTACGCGATGTGGACGGCCGGCGTACCGAGATTATCTGCAACAACTGCGGGGCACACCTGGGACATGTCTTTCTGGGCGAAGGATTTACAGACAAACAGACACGACACTGTGTGAACTCCATTTCCATGAAGTTCGTGCCTGCTAAACAGAAGGGGCCTGCAACCGCCTACTTTGCATCGGGTTGCTTCTGGGGTACGGAATATTTTTTCATGAAAGCTCCGGGAGTAACACACACAAACGTCGGATTTATGGGTGGTCACGTTGATAACCCAACCTACGAAGAGGTATGTCAAAAAAATACGGGACACCTGGAAACCACCGAAGTGATTTACGACCCTTCTGTCACATCTTACGAGGAGATGGTGAAGCTATTCTTCGAAACGCACGACTTTACACAGGTGGACGGACAGGGGCCTGATATCGGGCCGCAGTACCGTTCTTGCATCTTCTATTCCGATGAATCACAGAAAGCAATCGCGGAAAAATATATCAACATACTCCTTGGAAAGGGATACCGTGTGGCTACCATGCTCAAACCTGCTGCTACTTTCTGGAAAGCTGAAGATTACCACCAACAGTACTATGCCCATAAAGGATCTACACCCTACTGCCATCACTATACAAAAATATTTTGAGCCAAACAACCATCTTTGCAAATTAATACTTCTTTTTTAAAACATTTCAGATGTTTAAACGTTTTACAAGTATCGTCTAAATAAGATACGTTCAATGTTTAATTAAAAAAGAAAAGTTATGAAAGCATTTCGTTTATTATCAATGGCATTATTCGTGCTGGCACTGGGCATTGGTGCCACGTCGTGTAAAACTGTAAATGATGCAGACATTCAAAGCGCTGCTCAGGCACTGCTGGCTGCCAATCCTGATCTGGCCGGTGTGATGGTAACCGTAACAGACAAAGTGGCTACCTTAACCGGAACTGTTGCCGATGATTCTATGAAGGCTTATGCCGAAAGCACCATAGCCGGAGTGGAAAATGTGAAATCTGTAGTTAACCAGATCGAAGTGGTTCCTCCTGCACCCGATTACACAGCACTCGATGCTGCCATCAATGCAGCCTTTCCTGATCTTCTCAAGGACTATAAAACAGTAACGGCCACCGTAAAGGATGGGATTATCACACTCTCGGGCGATATTAAGGAGAAGGAACTTACCGTATTAATGGAAAAACTGAATGCATTGAAGCCGGTACAAATTGTGAACAACCTGACTGTAAAATAGGCTGTTATAAAACTACCCGCCATACCAATCAGTAAGATCAATTGCTTCAAGGTTATTACAGAAAACTGATTTATCTGCAGGGTGAAAGACAGAGAAAAAAATTGTCCGAATATTCGGACAATTTTTTTTGTGTTTTAAATTAAAAACTAAAGCAATAACGTAACCCGTATTACCCCTGCATTCTCGTACTCAAGATAAATCTGGGCAGCTCCAGCGCGATGAGTATTTTCGACGGGTCATTCAAATTCAGCAGCAACAACATGCTTGTGTAGAAGTTTTCTACAATTGCGGCTACGATTCCTTTATAATTATTACCTTCACTCCATGGGTTTTTAGAATAAATTGCTTACTGCTTGTCTTGTCTCTTCTCTTTTCTGTTTTTATGAATTCAGGATAAATGGCATTAAATCATTACCAAATAAAGATTTATTTCATATTCGTAGGAAATAGGTATATACTAAACCTTTGCTGTTTAAGATTCCTGTTGTTTTCGTTACTTCTTGGCTTTCTGGTCTCTTGTCAACACGGGAATGACACACTGTCCGTTTATTCATCAACTGACAGAAAACTCACGGATAGTATGGTATGGGCAAACCGGTCTATAGATTCGCTGGAAGTACTTCTGGACCGTTTTATCGTGGATGAAAATAAGTTGGGCATCATGATCGGTCAACGGGAACTGGGAAAGCTTTACCGCGAAAACAACCGTTTTGACGATGCCATAGAAACCAGTCTCAACGGGCTAAAAGTAGCCCGGGAACTGGAAGATACACTCGAAATAATTCAAGCCTTAAACAACACCGGGACAAATTTCCGCCGGATTGGTGCGCTTGAAGAAGCTTCCTCTTACCACTACGAAGCGTTGGAATACTGCGAAACCTATAGTGATAAAACATCACCCGCTGCCATAAAAAATAGAAACGTCACACTAAATGGAATAGGGAACATCCAGCTTACGCTTGGTAATAACGAGGCTGCGGAAAAGGTTTTTAGGGAAGCGTTATTAGGCGAACAAAAAGTAGATAGCTCTGTAGGACAAGCTATTAACTATGCGAATATCGGTGCCACATTCGAATCCGGAGGAATGGTAGATTCTGCCCGGTACTATTACAGCCAGTCGATGGAATATAACCGGAAAGCAAAGTCTAATTTAGGGATTTCCCTCTGCCACAATCACTTCGGCCGCCTTTACGAGAAGGAAAAAAAGTGGGATAAAGCCCTGCTCGAATACCAGTCAGCCTATGACATTATGAAGTACAGCACCGATAAATGGCACTGGCTGGAATCCTGTTTAGCCCTTGCCCGCACCTATTTCTTTACGGGAGACAAGCCTAACGCCAACAAGTATTTGACCGAAGCCCACGAAACGGCTACTGACATTAAATCCCTGGAACACCTCTCCGAGGTGTACAAACTCAATTACCAGATACTTGAAAGGCAAGGGAATTTTCGTGAGGCACTGCGCAGCTACCAACTGTTTCACTTATATGCCGACAGCCTTCTGAATACGAAGAATTACATCCATTTACAAAATACAATCGTAAAATTCGAAAGAAAGAAACGGGATTTGGACATTGCAACCGTCAGCAAAAATTACGAAAGAAAGCGGCGGCTTACCCAGTCGCTTATCTATTCCGCTACTGGATTGATAGCCATATCCCTGATAGCATTGCTGGCATTGTTGTACGCCCTGAAAATGCGCACGAAAAATCAACGGATGTTGCAAAAAACAGAAAAAATACGTACCAATTTCTTTACGAACATCACACACGAATTCCGCACCCCCCTCACGGTTATTTTAGGGTTGGGAGAACAACTCGAATCGGGAC
>ENA-UOOE01000537-UOOE01000537.1-fermentation-metagenome-genome-assembly--contig:-NODE-537-length-37043-cov-4.796610_pt1 | contig 37043 bp, 32 predicted proteins | sample MGYA00245776_ERZ724021 | MGnify/ENA primary metagenome ERZ724021 (study PRJEB28704, sample SAMN03018321) | fermentation metagenome | biome: anthropogenic terrestrial biome; feature: soil; material... | reverse complement strand
AATAACCCATAGGGGAGTCGAACCCCTGATTCCACCGTGAGAGGGTGGCGTCTTAACCACTTGACCAATGAGTCTTAACAATTGACTTATTAATTATATACTTCTTTTTTTGTTTTGTCCATACCCAATTTTTTCAATTGTAAAATTAAAAATTTGCTTAAGGACCTCAGCGCTTTAATGACTACTACGGTACAGAATATGGAGTACACCATACAGGTACTAAAAGAAAAAACTCCTCATGTTAAAATCATGGTAGGTGGAGCGGTTCTAACTTCCGGCTATGCGGCAAAAATCGGAGCCAATTACTACTCCAAAGACGCCAGAGGAGCGGTAGATATTGCTAAAAATTTTTTTAAAGTCTCTGAATAAAAAAATTAGATTGTATAATAAGAAAGCTGCCACACAAATTTATGCGACAGCTAGGCACAACTTTAGATATTCGACTTGTCTACTTGACAAGGGTCATATTACATACCAAGTGTATTTTACTTTTCTTATATTTCTTTATACAATCATTATTTATTCTCTTCATTTAAACATTTGACGAATTATTTGCAAGTTCCTTCAATTTTATATCCTTAACCATTTCCCTCAGCATCTGAGCCTGACTGCTTAACTCCTCGCTTGCTGCCGCACTTTCTTCTGATGTAGCAGAATTTGTCTGCACCACTGCTGATATCTGATCAATTCCCGAAGAAACCTGTGCCGCTGCAGCTGACTGCTGCTCAGTTGCCTTTGCTATTTCTTCAATCATACTTACCGAAATACCTGACCTCTCCACAATTACATCCAGTGAATCCTTGGTCATAGCTGCAATTTTGGTTCCCTTGTTTACAGATTGAAGTGAACCTTCTATAAGCTCTGTAGTATTTTTTGCTGCTGTGGAGCTTTTTGAAGCAAGATTCTTTACTTCATCCGCAACAACTGCAAATCCCTTTCCGGCTGTACCCGCTCTCGCCGCTTCCACGGCTGCATTAAGCGCAAGAATATTTGTCTGGAAAGCAATATCATCAATGACTTTTATTATTTTTGAGATTTCTTTAAAAGCATCGTTAATTTCAGAAATCGCATCATTCATTTCCATAACATGTCTGCTGCCATCCTTAACTGCCTCTTGTGCTTCCAAAGACGCTTTTTCAGCTTTTTCAGAACTTTTAGAATTTTTAGTTGTACGTTCAGATATTTTACTTATTTCAGCTGCCAGCTCCTCTACTGAGCTTGCCTGCTCTGTCGATCCCTGTGAAAGGGTCTGTGCCGCTGCTGCTACCTGTTCTGAGCCGCTTGCTATCTGCTCCGCACTTTCACTTATCTGTCTCATCTGAATATTATTATGATCAATAAGTTTAGATATTGAATGTTCTATCGGATAAAAATCACCCAGATAATCTATTGTAACTGAAGTCGTCATATCTCCATGCTCAATAGACCCTAAATGATATGAAATATCACCTATAACTTCTTTCAGCATAGTGACAGTTTTCGCAAGGGAATCAAGGAGTACTCCTGTTTCATCGTTGCTCTTAGCCTCAGGAATATCAGAATGCAGATCCCCTTGAGAAAGAGTTTTAAGCCTATCCGCACAAGCTGTAACAGGATATGCGATTTTTTTTGCTACAGAGGTTCCAATAACCACCGCAACAACTATCCCTAAAACCACAAACACTGCCGTGAACAAGATGCTGAAAATTGTATTACCCATATAATTAGATAATTCTGAATTTACTAAAATTCCCCAGCCGTCAGTATCATTAACAGGAGCATATGTTAGAAGCTTTTTATTGCCATTCATTTTATAGCTCCCAAAATTAACCTCCCTATTTAACATCTTTGCTTCAATTTCTGCCAATTTTTTATAATTTTTGTCCGTTGATGCTACATTTTGAACATTTTCTCTGTTCAGTACCCTATCATATTCCTTATGAGCCACTGTATTTCCGTCTTTGTCAATTATAAAAGCTAAACCGCCTTCACCTATTTCTATGCCCGAAACATATTCAGACAGTACAATGCCATCAACTTTGATTACTACGGCTCCTACTACATGTGAATTATACTCACCGTTTTCCCATAAAGGAGCGGATATTATAAAATACATTTCACCGTTATCTTTGTAAATGGGGTTTGACAAAAAATCCTTACCTGAAACAGCAGCTTTAAAATAATCCTCAGCTGAAACATCAACACCTTTTTTGCTTTTGGTAGTAGTCCCTTTTCCTGTTTTATCAACCATATATGCATCAAGATAACCATTTTGATCTATTTTCTGCTGAAAAATCCTTTCCTTCTCCTGAGGGCTGACTTCTGTATCAGCTAATTGTTTCATTTGTCCCAAATCAACAGCTGAGTTCTGAAGCTCAATAAGCATATTGGCCACTGAACCAGATACCACATCTGCAACACCGGTCAATGTTTTTTCCAAAGTATCTACTGCAGTTTCATAATTCAGATAAGATGTAACACAACCTAATATTACTAAAAAAACAGATACTATGGATATAATGCTGAATAATATCTTATCTTTTATATTTTTTACTTTCACTGTACTCTTTGTACCCCTTATACTTCTTATTTTGTTTCCTATATCTTGTTTTTGGATAAATTTCATTCTATCGTCCTCTAGTAAATAATTTTACATCAACAATTTTAAAGTTTCTTCACTTAAAAAAGTGCAGCCAAAGCTGCACCTTTGTTGAATTAGGCATATAATTACTGTAATAACTGTAATACACCTTGTGGCTGCATATTAGCCTGAGCCAGCATAGCTTGAGCAGCCTGAGTAAGAATGTTGTTCTTAGTATATGTCATCATCTCTTTAGCCATGTCAACGTCTCTGATACGAGATTCAGCAGCTGTCAAGTTTTCTGAAGTTACGTTCAAGTTGTTGATAGTGTGTTCAAGTCTGTTCTGAACAGCACCCATGTTAGCACGTTCATCTGAAACTGATTTAATAGCTGCATCAATTGTCTCGATTGCTTCACTTGCTTTACTTCTGTCTGCTAATGAAACATCAATTACTCCTATTGAATCAGCACTCATGTTAGCGAATGTTACAGTTAATTCCTGCTCTTTATTTGCTCCTATTTGAAGAGTAAATGCTCCATTAGTGGTTGCTCCGCCTTTTCCATTAAGCAATTTTTGTGTGTTAAATTCTGTATCTTTTGATATTCTGTCGATTTCAGCTATAAGTGCCTGGTTTTCTTTCTCAAGTTCACCTCTGTCAATTCCAGTGTTAGTATCACTTGCAGATTGAACAGCCAATTCTCTCATTCTCTGTAAAATAGCATGTGTTTCATTTAGTCCGCCTTCTGCTGTTTGAATCATTGATATTCCATCATCAGCATTTTTAGCAGCCATGTCAAGACCTCTTATCTGGCTTCTCATTTTTTCAGAAATAGCCAATCCTGCAGCATCATCACCAGCTCTGTTGATTCTGTAACCCGATGATAGCTTTTCTATGTTCTTTCCAGTGTTAGTGTTGTTCATTCCCAATTGTCTCAAGGAATTTAATGCGTTAATGTTGTGTTGAATTCTCATTTTTTACCTCCGTGTAATTTGTCGGGATCCTTCCCTGTTTTAATTTTTGAATAATATTTCCGGCATCGGGCCCTGCAGCCGAAAATATTTTCTTTACAAAATATATATCGTAATATTTTTTAAAAAGTTTAGCCCTTTTTCATTTTTTAAAAGTTATTTTTCTATAGCTTTAAGCTCTTCTCGTGTTAAAAGATTCATATAAAGATCAGTAAGCTTTTTGCTGTTGTTTTGTTCACTTGCCTTCAATAAATAAAGCTTATCCTTGAATATGTCATAACTATAAATCTTTTTAAAAAATTCGAAAATACTTTCTTCCTTTTCTCCAGACAAAAACGTATTTATCAATACTCTAAGAATCTGATAATTATATTTATCTACCTTGAGAACAACAGCACAAAGCTCAACAACCCGCAGTTTATTATCTGCCAGAATATATGCCTGAATAAGAGCTGTATACACATCCTCTATATTTGCCACAGCATTGCTTTCTATAATCATTTTATAGCTTTCACAAAGTTTGATGCATTTTTCCAGACACACTATAGCTTCATCAGCTTCATTTTCTCTTAGTAAAGCAAGTCCCATTATATAGTAATAATCTGGATATTCTGGATATTCTGTAATTGCCTTACTAAATTCTTTTTTTACATCTGAGGCAGGTGCTGACATACTGTGCATACTGCGCAATATATTTCGATAAATAAGTGGATAATGAGATTCTATATCATCTTTCTTTTTATACACAAGAGCTTCATAGGCCGATTTTATTGCATCCTCATGTTTTCCCAACCTGAAGTATTCATTTGACAAATAATAATACATCTTTGAATCCCCAGGACTTTCATCAATAGACGATTTTATCATGTGTATATTTCTTTCAATTTTGCTTTTTTCTTCAACTACGCCTTTGTCATATCCTGTATGATATATTACAATATCATTTCCTGCATCCCCTATAGTAAGTTTACCTTTACTCCTGCATAAATTATTCAATGCCTCATGAATTCTGTTTTTATATCTCAAATATTTTTTATTTTTGAATATTCGTGGGCTTATGTTATTTACAATTCCTATTGGATTATTATTCTTATCTATATTAAACATTTGACACATAATACCGTCAACATTCTTATCCTTAACCCAAATCTTCATATACCTTTTAAGCCTTAGAACTGAATCCTCTGAAAAATACTCATCACAGTCAAGGAATATTATCCAATCTCCCTTTGCTTTACCTATGGCATAATTACGTGCAGCACTGAAATCATCCACCCAGTTAAAATGGAACACTTTAGCTCCCATCTTTTCAGCTATTTCCACAGTTCTGTCTGTTGAACCTGTATCGACCACTATCTGCTCATTCACAACAGATTTAAGATGCCCCAGACAATGTTCTATGTTTTCTTCTTCATTTTTTACAATTAAACATTGTGATATGTACATAATCAGTCTCCAATCTAAAATTTTATCTTAAAACATCAATTATTTCACAATTTCGAGAGTTTTCCACATAGGTTTCAATGTTTTTTTCAAGCTTATCTGAAAGTATCTTTTCATCCTTAATAAGACTTCTAAACATTGTACAAAGGCTGAATCCGTTGACAAATTTGTCAAGTCCAATGACATAATCACCGACACCCAAATCATGTCCGATGCCTGCTGCCTTTACAGAATATCCAATAGCAATACATGGTATCCCTGATGAATATGCAGCTATAGTAGCATGAGTACGAGAAAACACACCAAGTCTGCATTTGGATATGACATATTTGTACTGCGACGCACTTAGCTTATCTGAAATCAAACAAATTCTGTTGCTGCTAAACTTGCCATATACTTTATTCAATAAGGTATAGTCATTATCCATGCTCATGACAACATGAGGAATCAATGCAACATTCATATCTGTATTTTCAATTATATACTCAATTAAGGTCGTTACATTTTCAAGGATTATGCCCTGTTTTTTTTCTCTCCTTACTACCAATGGGCTTAGGTTTATACCCACTGTATTATGCTCGATGAAATTGTTTGGTAAAGCGGTTTGCATAGAATTTAAGGCAAATGCTACATCTGAACATGGTACAACATTATTAAGCCCATGTGCTTTAAGACTGTTGTATGTTATACTTTCCCTTGCAGTTATAGCATGATGTGTCCTTAAGGTATCTATCATTTCATTATCCATCATTGAAGGTTCAATAGAACAGCTCCACAAAATGCTTTTTGCACCTGCTTCTATTGCTCTTTCATGGATAACCTTCCACTTTCTCCAATTATCATAGCAGTAATTATCTCCTCCTACGGACAGGCACACCGTATTTTTATCAATTTTATCAATTGTGGATTTATATATATCCTTATCGTATTTTCCTTTTTCCTGTGAGGATTTATCAAGTACGACGTAGTACATATCTCTCTCACAATACTCATCAACATCAATTCCAAATTCTATATCCTGTTCTTTAAAATGGGTGGAAAGAATTATATAACTATAAGGATAATTCTTTTTTATTATTTCAATTGTGCTCCTTATAATAGCCTCTGCACCGTGATTATATGAACCTCCATGCCCGTAAAGCAAAAATTTTTTATTTTCATTCATATTAATTCTCCAAACATTTCTTAAGCATAATTACATCTTCATCATCAGGACACATTTCTGTTAAATTATCTATTGCAATCGCTGCTTCTTGTATCCTTCTTTCCTGAATATAAAGCTCCGCCTGGAGCTTTTTGAGTAATACAAATAATGGGGCGTTTTCTGTTGCTGCTGAGATATTCAAGCATATTGATAAAAGTTCTTCATCAAACTTATTTTCTTTTCCATTTGTTAGTATATCAATAATTTTAGATATGGCAGCATCAATATTACTTGAATAAATATCTTTAACCACATTAGGGTATTCTGTTATAAACAATTTTTTATCTATTGAACTTAAAAAAGCATTTTTTTTAAGCAGTCTTTTTAATGCTTTCCAAAGGTTGTAGGAATTTTTGCATTTAGGAAGAACATCAATCATCTTGAATACTACTTCATTATTTTTTAAATTCATCAATAAATATAATAATTCATTATTCTTAATCCAATACCCTACATCCTCTTCTTCACACATTTCATTAAAAAGGGGAAATAAAAAACAAATCATCGTATAGAATTTGTCATTATCTTTTTTATTGTATATCTTGCATATATATTTGAGTAATGTCTCTGTATATTTAGATATCATACCGTCTGTATCAAATATACGATTTATCTGGCTATCAGCATATTTTATAATATCCCAGCACTCATGGGTAATCTTTGAAGTCAGCGTATTGCATAAAATACTCAGATTAGTCTCATATGAAACAGCATCAGACAACAATGTGTTAACATTTGTATTTGTAATCAACCCCATATAAACACATGCACTAAAGGTTATATTTAATTCTGTTAGTCCATTGATTCTTTTTAAGTATTCTATAAGATGCTTATAAAAATTTTCATTGCTTGAAAGTGATTGCTCATTAAATGATGATGATACAGAATTTTTTCTTACTAAATAATTGTGCAATACTTTAGGTGAAAAAGTTACTTTATTACAACAGCTTTGATATTGTAGAACAAGAGAAGTATCTATACCATAATAAACATCTTTCCAAGGTTCTACGTTGTTTTCAACAAAAACCTTTAATTTATATACTCTGCCCCATGTAGCTCCATAGTAAGAATATAAATACGGAAAAGAAACACCAAATTGTTTTTCTTCAACACATAGAACTTTATCGGAAGGTCTTTTTAAAAAGGTCTCTTTGCCTCCTTCCGGCAAAAATAATGTACCACATGTAACCATATCCGAATCCGTTTCTTCTAACAGCCTTACTGTTTCATTCAAAAAATCAGACTCATACCAATCATCAGAATCTAAAGTCGCTATATATTGATAACCTTTCTCATGTGCAACATGTATGTACTTTTCTAATAAGTGTCTTGTATTGTTCTCTATATGTACAGGTATAATTCTTGTATCCCGTCTTGAATATTCTAATATTACATCCCATGTATTATCTGTAGAACCATTATCTATTAGATAATAATCAAATTCTTCATATGTCTGTGACAATACACTATCTATGCATTTTTTTATATATTTTTCAGAATTATATGCTTGTGTATAAAATACAACCTTTTTCATATATATCTCCTTGTTATACCCTTTCTTAAAGCAACCATTTGTATCTAATGTTGAATTTTTCTGTAGTTTATATAATTTATAATAAAAGCTTTTAATTAACTCCTATCATTGAAATGTCCATGGAACATCATGCTCTTCATGGAGTTTGACAATTTTTATTCCTAATTCTTCATAATCTTTAATTTCAGAATATATTTCTTCAGAATGAATATAATTCGAAATCACGATGCAATCAGGTCTTACAATTTCAATGTCCTTTGAAGAAAGCACCTCAATACCATTGTTTTTCGTTCCCTTGAGAGTGTTATCACTGTCAAAAATGTATGGAGTAAATTCCATATCTCCAAAAAAACTTTTATATAGACCAATTACCATGCTTGTATATCTGCCTGAAGGATAAAATCCGACCTTTGTATAATTTTTTGATTTAATAAGCTTGTACATCCTCGTTTTTTTATCTTCGAGACTAAAACAGCACTTTTTCATAAGCTCATAAATTTCTGACAGTTTTTCCGTAATAGGCAGTTTCTGAGTACACATTTTTTCACATCGCAAACAATGAATACATGGATTTTCACTGTTTTCAGGGAGTTTGTCCAGTCCTGCGCTTATACTTTTAAACATTTTTATATTTTTAATAGTTTCCGGATCGTTTCTGTTAAATATAGGAATATTGTCATTGAAATACTTATTATTATAACCCTTCATGAATTTACTTATAGGAATACCTGCCGGACAGCCTTCGCAATATGAACAGGATGTACAGAATTTATCCATCTGTTTGACCTTTTTATCGGCATAATTAATTCTTTCAATTCCAAAGTCACTTTTATTGATAAACGAATCCACATTTTCTTTCAATTCATTAATATTCGACATTCCTGATAAAATCGTAGTAACTTCTCTATGAGAATAAATAAATTTCAATGCTGCCTGGGAAATCGTCTCGTTGCCGCTCATCTTTATGGAGTCGAAATAACCGCTATTTTGAGGTATTATTCCTCCCCCTAAAGAGTTCATAGTGATAACGCCTATATTCTTTTTTCCTGCAGCATTTAAAACATTATCCATGTCAACATAATTCATCAGATTATACGAGATAATAACACCGTCGAAAATGCCTTCATCTATAATTTTTATAATATCTTTAGAATCAGCATGTGTTGAGAAGCATATATAATCAACCAATCCCCTTTTTTGAGCCTCTACCGCTCCTTCATATATTCCTCCGCTTTTCATAATTTTTCTGAATTCATCATATGTCTTAATTGCCCACATATAACAAAATGTCACTTTATCGACATTCATATTTTCGAGGGATTTTTCTATGCGCTTCAATGCACCATAGGCTGTCCTATCTTCAAAATATGATACCTTAGTGGTAAGATGACATTTCTTATCAGTTTTTTTTATTGCGATTCTGACTATATCTTCAGCTCTCTTAAGTGAATATGTATATGCGGTATCCACATAATTTACTCCCAAATCCAGTGCCTTACAAATCAAATCTGCAGCATCATGTACACCTGCTTCATCATTTATATTTCTTAATACGAATCTGTTTGTACCAAATCCAAGTGCAGACAATTGAATGCCTGTCCTCCCAAACGTCCTATAAAGCATTTTAACCCTCATCCTTATTTTTATCAACTATACTTTTAATAATCTCTTCGAAATCTGATTCTTCCACCCGGTCAAAGAAATATTGCCGCTCTCTTCCAATATTAACCGACTTTACGGCACATGGATTATTTTTAATCGCAAATTCTATGCTGTTTTTTTCTTTAAATATTTTACCGTCCAGAGCATCAAAACATAATTGCCCTTTGGCTGAATTTATAATGACCAATGAAACACCTTTTTCTATGTCAAGCTGACTATCTTTTAATTGTATTCCCCAAAAATCTCCAAGAGTTATGTCCGAATTTCTTGGGAATCCTTTAAATCTGCAATTCGAACAGCATGGTCTCATAAATAAATTATATTTTAAATATCCTGTCATATATAAATCCGTGTATCTGTCGGCATAATAATCTATCCCATTTTCAAATTCGATTTTAGTGCAGAATTTATTCCATCCGTTGATTTTATTTTTAAACCATACTTTTTTAATATCAGATTTATATTTTATCTTTAATCCGTTTAAATATTTCAAATATGCTTTCGGGGAGTTTGAGCCCCTGCATATAAAGTCAACAACAAGCAAATTTTCATATTTTTTTTCTAAATACTTAATCAACCCTCCACACTCACACGGAGTTCCCACAAACATGACTGCCTTTCCACTATCAAGTAAAGATTTTATATTTTTAAATACAAACTTAATTTCACTTTGCACATATTTTGACTGCCTTAAAATATCTATATTATTTTCATCATTTATAATAGTGTGTTCAGCCAGGTGATTGGGCAAATACTTTGCACCAGAAACATACCCACCTTTTGAAATTACAGTTCTCGAAAGCTCAGTAAATATCCCTCCGGAAGTGCTGTTTAATCTTACTTCTTCATCCAATGACCATGCAGCATATGTATCGGGGTTTTGGTTTTTTTCTGATACTATATTATTAATTACAGGACACGCGAGTTTACATAATCCGCAATTAATGCATACTCTAACGTCAACATCAGGGTACAGGAAGCCTTCTTCATCGGAAATCATTTTTATACTGCCGTTCGGGCAGGTATTCATGCACGCCGCACAAGCTGTACATTCTTCTTTTTCAAGGTCTAATATATTCATTTCCATGTCACATTTTCTTTTATAATCTTCGCAGGATTACCTGCTGCCATACAATGAGGAGGAATATCTTTATTCACCAAACTCCCTGCTCCGATTACAACTCCTTCACCTATATTGACACCTTTAAGAATTATAGAATCAACTCCAATCCAAACATGTTTTCCTATATGTATAGGAGCTGATGAATTAATAATTTCCCCATTTTTGTTCAACACAGAATGGAAATCCGAATCATAAATATATACCCCCCTTGCTATGGTAGCACCGTCCTCAATCGTAATATTGTTTGCACATGCAATGACAGAATTTGAATTAATGTATCCCTTCCCCAATGTAAGAACTGCATTTTTAAATACCTGTATTGTAGAACCATAAAACATCTTAAAGCGGCCATTTATGTTTAACGTTGAACTTTCATGTAGTTTGAGATAGCATTCAGCTTTTGATTTTTTAAAGTTATTTGAATTTATGTATAAATCATCCCAAATATTAATTTTAGAGGATTTATGTATATCCATGACAGAATTTTTAAAAATTATCAGTCTTCCGTTTTTTATGCATATATTTTCACTTAAATTATTATAATAAAATTCTTTTAGTTTATCTTCATTATTCATCTCGTACCCTGATATATAAATTCATAAATTCCTTTTCAAATTCTTCAATATACTTTTCATAATAAAATTCATCATAATGTTTTGTAAGCTCTTTTTTTATATACTCCAACTGCTTTGAACAATTTGTTAGGTTATTCTTGATAATTTTGTTACACATTGATATCATATATGACCATTCGCTGTACTGTGCATATTCGGCTATGTCCGGAAGAACTTCCGTTAAATATATTGTCCTTTCCCTGAAGGCATTAAAATATTCATTTAACTGTTCAGGTGTCAACAACATATCATTAGTTGTAAAAGATGAATTGTTTTTTTCATGCCTAATAAAGCAATATTTCGGCAACCCCTCAGCAACCACCTTACCTGCATTTGCCATATATTTATAAGTAACACTTATATCATCGTACTTACTTATTTCATTAAATCTTATTTTGTCAAACAAATATTTTTTAATCATCTTTGTTGGCATTGCAGAATTAATTCTTTTCCTCTTAAGCAATTCAACAACAGCTTCTGATGGAGTCATATTTAAATATTCGTCAAACACACAATTAGGCAGAACTTTATCTTCAATTTTTTTAGTTGAACCGCAAATTGATATATCAGAGTTACTTTCAACTGCAAGATTGTACAGAAACTCCAGCATGTCGGGTTTAGCAATATCATCATCATCTACAAATGTTATATATTCTCCACTTGCCAAATCCAGCCCTGTGTTTCTTCCTTTACCTATACTGCCTTTAGGAATATGAACAACCTTTATCCTTCTGTCAACTTTCGAATACCTTTCTGCTATTTCACCACTTTTGTCAGTTGAACCGTTATCCACAATAATAAATTCATAATCTATAAAAGTTTGTCCTATAATTGATTCAATTGCTTTTGAAACAAATTTCTCACGATTGTATGTTAGCATGATAACACTTATTTTCAAGTTTTAATCCTCCCAAACCTCCCATGGAGCTTTGCCACTTTCCCATATCCTTTCCAGATATCCTTTATCCCTCTGAGTATCCATGCACTTCCAAAATCCAAAGTGCTTATATGCGTTTAATTCTCCTTGTTTCACAAGCCTTTCCAATGGTGAAGTTTCAAAAATTGTATCGTCGCCTTCAATGTAATCAAATATTTCCGGCTCCAAAACCATAAATCCGCCATTAATCCATCCGCCGTCTTCTTTCCTTTTTTCCGAAAAATTTTGTATGGAATCATTACTATCTATATCAAGAACGCCAAACCTACCACCAGGCTGTATAGCAGTCAAAGTTGCAATTTTCTTATTTCTTTTGTGAAATTTTACAAGCTTTCCTATGTCAATATCACTTACCCCATCTCCATATGTAAGCATAAAGCTTTCATCATTTACATACTTTTGAATCCTTTTTACCCTGCCCCCAGTTTGAGTTTTAAGCCCTGTATCAACTATTGTAACCTTCCATGGCTCCGCTACATTATTATGAATTATCATTCTATTATCATTCGTAAAATCAAAGGTAACATCTGAACAATGCAGGTAATAATCTGCAAAATATTCTTTTATCACATATCCCTTGTACCCACAGCAAATAATAAAATCATTGTATCCATAGTGTGAATATATTTTCATAATATGCCACAATATTGGCTTATCACCTATTTCAAGCATAGGTTTAGGCTTTAAATGTGACTCCTCGCTAATCCTAGTTCCAAACCCTCCGGCAAGTATAACGACTTTCATCAATATTCCTCCAAAGTTTTAAGTATTTCAACCATTCATTGTCATAAAATTTATAATATATAGACATAAATCGACATTTTTCATATCAAGTATTATATCGGCATATTTTCTAATTTATTTAATTGTTTTTGAATAAAATACTAAAAAGCACTTCTATAGCAACATTTTTATTCGCATAAATCTTTTACTGTCAATTATTTTAATATATGTCTTGATGTGCGCCTTTTAAAAATCGGCACATTACTTATTTCACAAAAAATCCGAACCTTGATTTTGATTCGGATTTTGAGTTTACTTTAATTTCCTTACATATTCGCCTATTTTTTTGTCTTCAATTGAAATATGGTTCGTCAGCCAATCAATAATGAAACTGTCAGCATTGATAATGACTGTTATGTTGGCACCGTTTGTATCATATTCCTTTTTTAATTCTGCTAACTTATTGATGAAATTCTGATGCATTTGTTTTTGTGTGTTTAAATTAGGATAATTTATGCTTTGCATGTATTTTTCTTCATCTCTAAAATGAGTTTTTGTATAATTATCCATAAAATCAAACATCTGAACTATGGATTCTTTTGACTTTCCGTTTTTTCCCGCCTCAAACAGCCGATCTGCTTTTTCAAATAATTTCTTGTGCTGTTCGTCAATAAGAGTAACTCCTACTTCTAAGTTTTTTGTCCATACTATTGACATTGTGTATCTCTTGTGTACCTCCTTTTACAAAGCTTCTTCTGCTGAATTTATTATAAACTTATTTACTAAATCATTTAAGACTTGCGCCTGTCCTGAAAGCTCCTCGCTGTTTGCAGCGCTTGCTTCTGCTGTTGCGGCATTTTCCTGAACAACTGAAGATATCTGCTCAACGCCGCTTCTTATTTGATTTACTGATACTGTCTGCTGAGATGATGCCTTCACTATTTCATTTATCAACTCGTTTGTTTCACCAGTCTTGCTTACTATTCCAGCTAATGATTTCTCCGCCTCATCTGCAAGCTGTGTCCCTTTGCCATTGATTGAATTTTCTATCAATGTAGTGGTTTGTTTTGCCGCTTCTGCTGATTTCTGAGCAAGGTTTCTAACCTCATCTGCAACCACGGCAAATCCCTTGCCTGCAGCTCCTGCTCTTGCTGCTTCCACAGCAGCGTTTAATGCAAGTATGTTTGTCTGGAATGATATGTCGTCTATAACTTTTATTATCTTCCCTATTTCGCTTGAAGAATTGCCTATTTCGTCCATTGCTGACAGCATATCTCTCATCTGGCTGTTTCCTTTCTCTACCTCTTTAGATGCTTCCGTTGCTTTTTTACCTGCATTTTCTGCATATTCTGCATTGCTTGCAATGGTCTGGTATATTTCATTTATTTCTGCGGACAGCTCTTCTATTGCACTTGCCTGTTCTGTAGTACCTTGTGCTAGTGTCTGTGCTCCAGTTGAAACCTGCTCTGAATTCATATTGATGGAATCTGCTGACTCTTTTATCTTCCCTATAGTTACCTTTAATGTATCGGATACATGAAGCAGTGCTTTTTTCAGCTTAGCAAATTCTCCTTTATAATCATTTTTCAAATCCATTACTAGATTTCCGTCGGCCAGATCATCTAGTACATTTACGCTTTCATCTATATAGATTATATATAATCTAAGCCGTTCGGTCAGGCTTTTTATGGATTTTGCCAGTTCGCCTATTTCATCATTACTGTCAATACTAATATCCACATCCAGCTCGCCGTCTGCCAGGCTATTGGTTATATCAGTTATTTTTTTAATTGGCCTTGTCATATTGTTTATTAATAAAGCCAGTGCCGCAAGAAGCACAACCAGAACAATTATGAACACAATAATAATTGTTGTAACCAGCTGTTTTGTATTAAACATAAATTCATTTTCAGGCATCGAAGAAAATATTCGCCATCCGGTATCTCCTATGGGAATGCTTCTGCCGTATAATTTCTCATCCTTGTATGTATATTGTATAACATCGTCGGAGTTGCTGTTGATCGACTGAACTATATTGTCACTTAAGCCAATTTCATCAATATTTTTTAACAGGCTGTCCTCATCCTTGTGTGCTGTTACAATGCCGTTCTTTGTGAGAAGCGTAAAGTATCCCGAGTCTCCCAGCTTATATTCTCCTACTATATCTGTAAGCTTATCAATTGTTATATCAACCGCTGCTAAACCTTCTACATTTCCGTTAACAGTAACAGGTACAGAAATTGTAATCATCATTTCATTGTATAATGTACCAAGATATGGATCAGTTATCCAAATACCGTTATTTGTGACTGCATTGTAATATTCTTTTGAGGGTACATCATATCCTTTTGATTGAATTGTGGGTGATACAAGGTAGTAATCCGATCCGGCTATGAAAGCCGACTTTATTACATCTGGATCTGCTTTTTGTATGTCTTCTACAGTTTTTGCTACTGTCATGAATCCTTCTGTTTCCGGTAATGAGCTTTTTCCTTTGGCATTAACCAGAAAATTCTGCAGGTTCTTATCCTGAGCCATTTGCTCAGCTACAGATATGTACCGTTGAAAAAATGCATCAGCTTCATTGCTTACACTTTGAGTAGTTTCACTTAGTATTAATTTTTCGTTTTCTGTAAACTTGTTCCTAGTTGTTGTGCCAATTATTATCCCGGTTATAAGCAAAGCTGAAAAACAAATTACAAATAAAGATACTGTTATCTTAAGAGCAATACTGCCCCTTTGCTTTTTTACTTTTATCTTTTTATTCGCTACTTTATTACTCATACTCTCACCTCTAATATAGATTTATATATCAACATATCATGCCTGCTTGGTCAGGCCCTTATATTGACTAATTTTGTAAATGTTTCCGGCTGATTCAAAATATTCTTGAGGTTTTTCAATTCATCATTTACATTTTTACGAATCAATTTGTCCATTTCCGCAGTTTCTTTGAATACTTCACATATTTCACTTTTTAATCTTTTAATTTCATCTGATTCAGTAAAGCTGCTGCAAGGCTCTTCTGCCTTGCTTATTTCTTCATTAATAACATTAATTTTTTCAATATGCTCCTGTCTTTCTTCAATTAATAAATTAACTTTTTCGTAATCAGTTTTCATCGACAAGGATGCCGTTTTTATTGTAATATTTTTAAATTCCCTGGCGGCTTTTAATTTACTATCCAACAATTCTTTCATATCTCGCCACTACTTTTTAACAGTTTTTGCTATTTTGCCTGCCTCTTCCCAGGTATCTCTTAATTCTTTGACCATGGGAAGTATTTCATCAATATATTTTACGGATTTCATCGATGAAGCTTTTATAATCTCCGTATTAAAAAATATATAAATATCTGACAGTTCTCGTGACACCTCATATTTTTCATCCAAATTGACCATTAGATAAACAAATATATTTCTGACTTTTTCAAGATTTATCTTGGCATTTTCAAAATTTTTCTGCTCCATCAAAACCTTGCTGTGGTTAAGCTTCTTAATTACTTCATCAAATAACAGTATAAGCAGCTCGGATTTGGTCATTGTATTTATCGATGTTTTTTTGTATTGCTCAAATGCATTTAACATATTTTACTCCTTTTCACTTTAATTTCCCATCATGTCGGTAAGCCATGAGCTTTGGGCATTTAACTGATTCAGGCTTTGCTCAAGAGCCGCAAACTTATTCCAGTATCTCTGTCTTTCGTCTTGGAGAGACTTCTTCAGCTCTTCCATTTTTCCGTCATAATCTTTGATTTTCTCGGAAATATAATTCTTATCTGCTGTTAATCCTACGCTCATACCAGCTTCTTCAACAAGCACTCCTGATGTTCCTGATATTCCTACATTTTTTACCAATATGTCCTTCAATTGTGAAGCTATGCCCGGCGTACCTTCGTCATTTAATGCACCTGAAAATAGATTTGCTATTTCATCAGGAGATTCTAAAAGCTTTTGCTTAAATTTATTTTCATCCATCACAAGCTTTCCTGTAGTATCCATATATGCAGGAGAAATTCCTATTTGTGCCAGAGTAAGGCTGCTGGTATCTGTTGTTCCTCCCATGGCTCCTCTTAACTCAGAAAGCACTCTCATCATTTTAGGGTCACTGTACAGCATTCCTTTTTTTGCTTCAGCGGTCCAATCCTTTATTTCCTGTTCTTTCATTTCATCCATCTGATCAGGAGTCAGCGGAGGATAGTCTCTTTTTGGACGTTGAGCTGTGCCTGTCCCTATGAGAGTAATTATTTCGTTGTATTCGTTGATGAAATCCTTAACTCGTTTCACAACATCGTCCACGTTGTTGGTAACGTCAAAGGTGACAGGAGTCCCATCCTTGCCCAGTCCCTCCGCATTCTTGTTCAGCTCTAAACTTATATCATCAATGGTGAAATTGGCTGAGCTTCTTTCTATTGTAATCGGTTCGCTCCCATTCAAAGCATAAGTTATTTTCGTATTGGTTCCTGTTTCTTTTAAATCGGACTTAATTCCAAATAAAGCATTCGCCAAGCTTCCTTCGCCGTCGTATTTTATATTAATGCCTGTGTGTGCTCCGGTTTCATTCGCTGCTATGGAAAATTTATCCGTAGTAGTGGAATATTTAACAGTAACATTCATATCTTTGTCGTTATTTATTGCCTTTACAATATCATTAAAAGTCACAGTCTTTTCAAATTCTAATGTTTTATCATTTATTGTTATTGAATATTTACCATTTTCTCCTGCTTTTAAATTGAAAATCCCCGAATCGCCTATAGCTGCATCCTTTTTGACCCTGTTGATATCACCTGACTGCAATCCTGTTAATTTATTTAAATCTCTGCTTATGGAATTTATTTTCAAAACATTATTATCTTCAGAAGTTGAAAAGGAAATTTTCTTAGGATTATTTTCATCATAATTTACCAGAACTTTTCCATCGCCAAATTCTTTATTTAATTGAGTCTGCAGATGTTCACCTAATTCTTTAATATTATGTATTCCTGAACCTAATCCAATCTTCTTAACTGAACCGTTATAATCAAATGTTATGTATTCTTCATTTTTAACACTTGCTAATACATCTGACTGTTTCTTAATCAAATTATCCTTTAATATGAACTCTGTTGATGATTTTCCATCTTCTTCACCTGTTTTCATTTTAAGCACATCTAAGAATTCGGAGCTGCCTGCCGACAAATATGCTCCACCAGATAAAGTAAGTATGCTGTTATCCGTACCTCCGGGAAATTCGAACTTAACATCTTCAGGTATTATGCGTTCCCCCTTATCGTTTTTAATGGATGCAAGCTGTTTATTAAGTTCTGTTTCCACGTCATTTAGAGAGGAATTTGCTTCAAAATCCTTTCTTATGGAAAAATTATAAGTCTTGTTATCATAAGTAATGCTGAATGTTTCTCCTGCAAGACGAGAAATTTCACCCGGTATCACATCATATGTGCTGAATGATTGGCTTGAAACTTCATTGGTTGAAGAGAAGCTTGCAGCAGATGCAACTTGATCTATATTTTTTATTTCAAAATTCTTTATACTGTTGGCATCTCCTGTTATATTTACATAACTTGATGACGGACTATATGTATATGCTTCAAAAAAGCCCGGGCTTAAAGTATTCATTTTTGAGCCTGATGAATATGAAAAATATTTGTTGCTGAAAGACAGCAGCTTTGTACTGATTTCTCTATAGGCTTCCTGTCTGTATAATAATTTTTGCTTTGCCTGATATTGCCTGTTTATTTTGTTCCTGGTCATGGCAGTCATCTGGTTTACCAGTTCGTCTGTATCAAGGCCTGACAGCAGCCCTCCCACACCTTTGCCGACCGGTGAACCGTATATGCTGTTTGAGAGTATTGACATAATTTATCCTCCTGATTTTTTATCCATTTTTATTTATTTAAATACCTGATTAAAATATCAGCAATATTTTCTATTGGTGACTGTACAGTCACCGCACCTATATTGTATGCAGCCATTGGCATTCCATAAACCACGGAAGACTTTTCATCCTGGCCTATAGTGTAAGCTCCTGCTTTTTTCATATTCATAAGCCCTTGAGCTCCGTCCTTTCCCATTCCTGTAAGAATAATTCCAACGGAATTTTTTCCTGCCGCCTCAGCTGCTGAATTAAACAGTATGTCCACAGATGGACAGTGTCCGTTTACTTTATCTCCCGTCTTGCATGAAACATAATATCCTTTATCAGCCTTCATCAGCCTCATATGTTTATCTCCGGGAGCTATAAGCACAACCCCTTCTTCAACTCTGTCTCCGTTGACAGCTTCCCGCACCTCCATGCTGCAGATTTTATTGAGTCTGTCAGCATACATCTTGGTGAATCCGGGAGGCATATGCTGGGTAACTGCAATTCCGGGAGTATTTTTAGGCATCCTCTTCAATATTTTAAGTGTTGCTTCGGTGCCTCCTGTTGAAGCTCCTATGACAATTACCCTCCTTGTTGATAATTTTATTTTGTCTGCTATCATACTTGTTCCTTTTTATAAATTGCCGGGTTGATATAAAGATATTTCGACTGATCTCTTTGAATTGTTTCAGCATGTCCAATCATTAAATAACCTCCCGGCTTGGTTGCCTCATAAAATTTATTGACTATTTTGATTTTTGTTTCAGCATTAAAATATATCATTACATTTCTGCAAAATATAACATCATATTTATTTTTCGCAATAACAGGATCCATTAAATTAAAAATCTTAAAGGAAACATTTTTTTTAATTCCAGGCACCACCCGGTATTTACCGTCCTTTATCTTTTCAAAATATCTTTTTTTATATGACTCCGGAATTTCCTTTAGACTTTCATCCCCATATATCCCTTCTCTTGCCTTGGAAAGTACACTTTCAGAAATATCTGTGGCATGAATTTGTATTTTCCACTGATCGCTCATAAATTTAAAATAATCATCTATTACCATTGCCAGCGTGTAGGGTTCCTCTCCTGAAGAACAGCCTGCACTCCAAATTTTTATAACCTTTGACCTGTTGTTTTTTTTCTGATAGGGAAGAACATCATCCCTCAAAAACTTAAAATGTTTTTCTTCCCGGTTAAAATATGTATAGTTAGTTGTCAGTTTATTTACAAGAGTTATAATTTCATCCTTATTGTTTCTTTTAACACTGCTGAGATACTCCCCGAAGCTGCTCATGCCTTTTTTTTCTATTAAATTTGACAGCCGTCCTTCAATCAATACCTTCTTTTTTGAAAGGTCGATGCCGTAATTTTTCTGCATATAGACTACAAATTCTAAAAATTCCTCATCTGTTAATTTTACCATATCTAAATTTTACCAATCTACAGACTTTATCTACAGACTTTCTATTAAATTTCCTATGTCAAGGATTAAGTTTATGCTTCCATCTCCTAATATTGAGCATCCTGATATGCCTGATTCTTTTAAATTAAACTTGTTCAGCAATGCAGGCAAGGGTTTTACAACTACTTGGTGCTCTCCTATAATACTGTCCACAAACAGGCATACGCTGTTGTCCCCAGATTCAACAAGTATCAAAATTCCATCCTCTATATTCTGAACATCTGTTTTTATATTGAAATATTCATTAATTCTTATTATAGGATAGCATTTTTCCCTGATTAATATCATTTCACTGCCATCAGTATTGTGCATAATTTCTTTTTCAACAGTTTTAAAAGATTGCTGAATATTTTTAATGGGAATAATAAATTCTGAATTTCCCACAACTACCTGCATACCTGAAACTATAGTCAGTGTAAGCGGAATTTTGAAAGTTACTGTTGTACCTTCTCCTTCCTTGCTGTCTAATACTACCGTGCCTCCTACTTTATCAATGTTTGACTTGACAACATCCATACCCACACCCCTGCCGGAATATTCTGTTACTATTTCATTAGTTGAAAATCCAGGAAGCATGAGAAACTGAAATATTTCTTTTGATGTATATTCGCTTTCGGGTTTTGTAAGCATATTCTTTGCTTTGGCTTTTTCCAGAATTTTTTTTGATTCAAATCCTCTGCCGTCATCTTCTACGGTTATGTGAATTTCTCCGCCTGTATTTGAAGCCGATAATCTAACTTTACCTTTTTTATCTTTTCCTGCTTTAATTCTTTCTTCTTCTGTTTCAATTCCATGATCCATGGCATTTCTTACAAGGTGCATAATTGGATCTGATATTCCGTCCGCAATTGTTTTATCAATTTCTGTATCTTCTCCTATAATAACAAGTTCAACTTCTTTATCTAATTTCTTACTCATGTCTCTGACTATTCTTTTCATCTTACGAAATACACCTGAAACAGGAACCATTCTAAGGGACATAACTGTGTCCTGCAGTTCGTCGGTCAGCTTTCTCATCTGCCTGGTGGATTTTGTAAAACTCTCTGAATTCAGTTTTTTTATCTCACTGTCGGATGCCACCATGGATTCTGCTATAACAAGCTCACCAACAATGTTTACCAACTTATCCAGCTTAGACAGATTTACTGTTATCAGACTTTGTTTATTGTGCTTTGGATTTACTCCTGTCTTGGAAGGTTCTACACTTTGAGTACCTGCACTCCGGGAGACTGCATCTGATTTTGTGTTAATCTTTTCATCTGAATGTTTATTTTCTTCATTATGCTCTATAACAGTGTAATTTTTAACATTCAATGCTTCTCTTACAACTCCTACGGCTGTACTTAGGGATTCTTTGTCCTCAACATATACATAGAATCCATTTTTTATAATTTCCTGTGCTGTTTCCGTATCACTTTCCACATTTTCCGGTTTGTATGTAAATTCAATACCTGTCTCATTCAATTGATTGACTATAATGTATGCTCTCAGGTTTTCCATACCTACATTGTCATCAAAAATAATCTTAATTGCAAATATATTTTTTGAATCTGAATCTTCTTCTGTATCTTCTATATCTTTGTCTTCCGCTACGACTGCAGTCTGAGTCAGCGCCGTTTCTTCTTCAGACGTACCTTTAGGGTTCTTGCCTGAAATTTTATTTAAAAATTTAAGTATTTCTTCTTCAAAGGGTTCCAGGTTTTCTTCAAGTTCCTGCCCTTCTTCTATCTTTGTGATTTCACCCTTAATGAAATCAGTGAACTTGAACACCAGGTCTACAAGTTGTTCATTATATTCATGTTTTATTCCATTTTCTCTTATATAGAAAAACAGGTCTTCAACCTTGTGAGAAATGGTCATAATGCTGTTGAACTGCATCATAGCCGATGAGCCCTTAATTGTGTGCATAATCCTGAATATTTCATCTATACATTCTTTATCAAAAGCCTGTTCACTTTCAGCCTTGAGTAAAATATCATCTAATTGTTCCATAAGTGAATTTGCTTCAAAAAGATACATGTCCAGTACCGAATCTAAATTATTATCCATATAAATCTCCTTATTCAAGTTTATACCTCTATCAAACTTTATATCGGCTATTTTTATAAATTATTAAGCACCGCCATGAATTTTTTTATTTTTTTAAACATTAACACTTAACTTAAACTACAATTTTACCGATATAATAACAGATTGTATTTATTCTAATTTATATAGTATAATGAATTATCAGTATAATGAATTATATTTGCAGGAGTTAATATGTTCGATAATAATATAAATGTTAATGCAAATAACCCTATTGACAACGTGCCTAACAAGCCAAAGATAAATACCGAACAGGTTTTGCCCTTTGATGTCATAGACCCGACCAAGGTTACCAGGACACCAAAGCAGGACACCGGTAATCAAATAGGACATAATATTTTAAATTATAATCCGGATTCGGTATTTGAAAAATTCATAGAATCATTGAAAAGTTCTCCTGTTTTATCAGAGGGAGCCAGGAAACTCCTTTTGAACAAACAGTTTATAAATCACAATATATACAGTGACCCGGTACTTAAAAGCCTGTTTGAATCATTCGTGAAAACCATAGAAATGAATGATGAAGAGATTTTAAACTTTTTAAAATTTCAGCAGGGAACATACACAAAATTTCATGGTGAATTTTTTGATAACTTAAGGGCTTTGTTAAAAACAGACCCGGATAATAATGATTTTAAGTACGTTTTGAAAAATTTCCTGAGAAGTTACGACTGTTTTATTTCCGTTGAAGAAACAAACAAATCTATCACTGCAGCACTTAATAATATTGAAAGAAATCTTCCGGAAGTGCTTAGGAAAACTTTTAATGAAATGGCAGATAAGCTGATTTTCGACAATTCTAAGGGAGCAGACTTAAATCTTAATTTATTGAAAAACGAAATTATACCTTTTATTGGAAAATATATTTCCAAAATGAATGACTTCGGACCTGTGAGGAACTATGTATCTGTGCTGATTCACAACACCATAAGGCTTGAAACTGCCTCAATAAATAATTTCTATGATGACCTGGAGATTTTGCTGGAATTTATAAGATACAACTTTGATGTTAACGAAGAATACATTGATGCCATGAATAAATCATTAATAAATAAATATGAAGGAGCATCAAATGTTAAGAACGACTCTATCGATTCATTTTTAAAGCTTTTGTATACAGGTTCCAAAGAAAGCAAAAACCTGGCTAACAGAGGGGTAATGGATGATATAAAGGAATCTCTCTTGTTCAGTCAAAATGTACATATACCTTTGACCCATATATTTCTGCCTCTTAATTATAATGGTATGTTCATGTTTTCCGAGATCTGGATAGGCAAAAAGTATGAAGAGCTTCCGGATAAGAAAAAAAGAACTGAATACTGTCCGTCATACAAGGTCTTTATAACCTTTGATATTCAAAACCTGGGATATTTTGAAACAACTCTGGTATTAAAAGAATCCGGATTGTCACTAGATATTTACGTACCTGCCGGTTTGTCAGAATATACCGGAAAAATAAAAGATGATTTAAATGCTATATTGAGCAAAGACAAGCTGAATGTAACAAATATGACTGTGCAGGAAAGCGTCAGAAAAAGAAGATTCAACGAGGTATTTTCAAATTTAACTGAAAGGAAAAACGGTGTAGATGTCACAATATAAAAACAATTTCAAACATGCGGTAGCACTGAAATATGATACAGAAAAAAACAATGCCCCTATGGTAATTGCCTCCGGATCAGGATACATTGCCGATAAGGTTGTGAAAATGGCTGAAGAAAGCGGAGTACCTGTTTACAGGGATGATTCACTGTCGGTTCTTTTGTCTCAGCTTGACATTGGCAGCGAAATACCTGAAGAACTTTTCAGCTCAATAGTTGATATTTATATTTATTTTCTTAATTTTAAGATTCCGGGGAACGAGGTTTAACATGAACGATTTGATTTTTGCTCTTGATATCGGAACCCGCTCCGTAGTCGGAGTTGTTTGTGAAAATTCAGGCAACATTCTGAAGATAAATGAAATTAAAACGTGCTTTCATAAACAGCGCTCTATGGTTGATGGACAGATAGAAGACATAAAAGAAGTAAGCAGAGTTGTGGAAATGGTAAAAAACGAGCTAGAAAAAAGCCTTAATATAAAACTGGATAAAGTATGTATAGCTGCTGCAGGAAGAACGTTAAAAACAGAACGTATATTGCTGGAAAAAGAATCTGATTCAAGGGTTCCAATTTCCAATGATTATGTAAAGGCAATGGAAACAGAAGCATTGCAGCTGGCTCAAGATGTTTTCTCAAAGGACGACAGCAACGATTTGTTTTATTGCGTGGGATACAGTGTTCTAAGCTACTCGCTGGATGGCAGAAGCATATCAAAAATAGAAGGTCATCGAGGAAGTAAGGTGTCTGTAGAAATTATTGCCGCCTTTCTCCCTCATACGGTAATTGAGGGCCTTTATTCCTGTATGGATAATAACGGTCTAGAGGTATGCAATCTCACATTGGAGCCTATTGCAGCAATGGATTTGATTATACCGAAGGACCTGAGGCTGCTAAACCTGGCATTGGTGGATATAGGTGCAGGAACATCCGACATAGCAATTTCCAAGGACGGAAGTATTGTAGGATACGATATGTCAACAGTGGCAGGTGATGAAATAACGGAATGCCTCATGAAAAATTACCTGGTGGACTTTGATACGGCGGAAGAAATTAAATCAGCTTTGAGTAAATGCAGCGACTGTGTTTCAATAACAAATATCTTAGGAATTACTCAGGACGTTTCTCTGAAGGAAGTGCTGGAATCAATAAAGCCGGCAGTATATGACCTGTGTGCTGATATTGCCGCTAAAATATTAAATATGAACAATGATGCTCCGTCTGCAGTATTTTTGGCCGGCGGCGGAAGCCGAACCCCTTTTCTGCGGGAATTTTTATCGGAGCTGTTAAATATCAATGAGTCCCATATTGCCTTAACTAATAAAAATGGCCTTAGAAATGTTGATATATCTTCGCTGAAAGATTATGGCCCTGAACTTATAACACCTTTAGGCATAGCATATTCTGTAATTTTAAATAAAAATTATGATTTTTTCAGTGTTACTGTTAATGATAAAAAAATCAGATTATACGGCATTAGGCAGATGAAGGTTATGGATGCCATATTAATGTCCGGGTTTGACCCTAAAAAGCTGATAGGTTTTTCCGGAAAAAGCTTAAGATTTTTGGTAAACGGAAAGGAGTACTATTATGCCGGTGAATTCTCAACACCGTCGCAAATATATGTAAATTCCCGGACTTCAACCATAGAAACAGTTATTCGCCCCGGAGATACCATTGTGGTGGTGCCGGCTAAGAACGGTGCGTCTCCTTCGGTTAAAATATCAAATATAGCACAACATTATGAGAAAAAAGGTGTGGTTTATTTTAACAGCATCAAAACCGAATTACGTCCAAGGTATTTTGTAAATAATACTGAAGTTGATAAAAATTATATGATTGGAAACTCGGATTCCATAGAAGTAGTACAGCCTGAAACAATTCACAACTTGTACAAGCTGTATAATATGGATGAAAGCATATACAAAAGCTTTGTAAACGGCAATGCTGCAGACGGAGATTTTGAACTTTATGACGGCTGCAAAATTGATCTGCTGAAAAATGAGGAAGAAACTTCTCAGACTGAACTTGAAAATATAACCAACGAAACAACAGAATCTTCTATTACCGAGGAACAGGAACCATTTATTAAGGTGACTGTCAATAACAGAACTATAAGCCTTCCGAGAAAAAAGGATAATACACCGTACATATTTGCTGATATGTTAAATTATACGGATATTGATCCTTCCAACCCCAAAGGAAACATAATCCTTCTTTATAACGGCAAGGAGGCTTCTTATCTAAATAATATATTTGATAATGATGAAATAATAATTAAATGGGATTCTGAGTAGTATTCTTAATTGGGGAAAATATAATTGCTGTTGTAAATTATGAGTGCAAATTTGAAAAATTACCTTTTTATGATAAGGTGGTAATAAAATAAATAGGAGAAAGTATGAAAAAATTTTTAATTTCAATATTGACACTGCTGATGATTTTTAGTTCTTTTAACATTATCTACGGTGGCGAAAGTAATAAAGTAAAAGCCCGCTTTACCCAAAGCGACGTATCAGGAACAAATTTCAAAGAGATAAAAATAACCCCTTATGGCCATGACGAAGAAGATGAAGATTACAATTACTACATTTATCTTCCTTCCGGATACTTTGTACAAGGCACCAGCGCCACATATGTTGCGGACAGAAATGGCACATATCCGTTTACGGTTTATGACGGTAATAATTGGAGAACTTTCACTTATAAAGTAACTGATGCTGAAAAGCCCGACAAAGATGATAAAGACAAAGAAGATGATAAAATAAATCTTAGCTTTGATCTTATGTACGATTATGAAAAAAAGCAGATTCTATTGAACATGGAGACAGATAAGGTAAGAAACCTAGTTACCCCTGACGGTTCAGCTGTGACTAATGAAATTAACTATTATATAGACGACATAGACAACAACCAAGTGAATGGCTTCACAATAACTGTGGATGAAGAGCCCTTTGATTTTAAAGTGTTAAAGCAAGGGGAGTTTTACCTGCTCATATACATCTCACCGATCAACTACAATAACTACAGCACAGTTGTGGAATATTACGGCTACAACTTTGCCAGCGGCGGTCAATATACAGCCTATCCTTCCAAAGACATCTATGATGACAACGGCATGTATGAAGTTCTTGTTAAAGGAAATGACGCTCAGCAGGTTTTCAATTTTAATATAGATGATATTGATTACCGCAGACCATCAGTATATGTGAGTATTGTCAACGATCTGACTTTTGAACTGGAAGCAGCTGATGATTTTGAGCTTGCATACATTATAACCTATGATGGAAAATATGTGCCGATAAATAATCCTGACGGTAATTCATTTATATACAAAGATACAACGGAGATAGTTTATAACGGCGATTACCTTTTTACTGTTGTAGATAAAAAAGGAAACCGTACTGTATGTTCCTACAAAGTGAAAAATAAAAGAAAGTCCACAAAATTCAGACCGAAAATCAGTCTGGATGTACATAGTTACAAAAATACAAAGAAGCTGTTTGAAAACATAGGTCTGGAATATAAAAAAGGCAAAGAGAAAAAAGAGTATTTCGAAAATACTCTCCCCGGCTATATGAATGGAAAGAGCCCTGATATTTTTAGTCCGGATTCACCTATATCAAGGGCTGAAATGGTAACAATATTCTGCAGATTAAACAACCTTCTCTACGATTCGGGTGCATACTTAAAAACAAAATTCACTGATATTGAAAACCATTGGGCAAAGGACTATATTGCAGTGGGAAGCAAAAAGAAATATGTTTCCGGTTACAAGGACAAGACTTTCAAGCCGGATAACAGTGTAACAAGGGCAGAATTCTGCAAGATGCTCACTAAAATCAGCTCTTACAAAACATTGCTGAACACTCTTCCTGCTTCAAGCAATTACGATTACTCTGATATTCGTAATCATTGGGCAGAATCGGATATAATAAAAATATCATCCAGAGATCTGGTTACGGGCCAGGGAAATTATTTCTACCCTGATGAACCCATAACAAGGGCAGAGGTGGTTCATGCCATAAACAAACTTTACGGCTGCAATACTTCCTACAAGGAACTAGAATATATAAACTCGCTATACAATGAATACTATAATTTTGACGACATTAATAATCACATCTATTATAATGATATAATTATTTCATTGATTGGTATGTTCAGAGAAAAACAGGAGGATCCTGAACTGACATATGTCGAGTAAATATCTAATCTTAATCAATCAGATGTCTACTTTGGAAATATAATATCAGATAAGCCGGTTGGATCCGCCGGCTTTTTCTTGTAATATGTAAATCAGCATTAGATTACTTTCGGGTTTTTACCAAAGGATTTTATAGTCAGATCTCCTGTATTACTGTCAAAAATTATTGTCCGTCCGTAATTTTCTCCTACATCCTCATTAAACAATCTTATTTCGAGTTTTTGCAGTGTTTCCTTTGTAGCCGCAATGTTTCTTTCCCCAATATTTCCTATTGTGGAACTGCCCTTAATCTCAAACATTCTGGCTCCTCCAGCAATTTTTGCAATCATTCTCGCCCTTATTCCGCCTAAGTGTTCCATTCGTTCAATCATTTCTGTTATACCTGTGTCCGCGTATTTAAAAATATTTGTTCTGTCTTCCTTATTATTAAACGGCAGCATTATATGAGCCATCCCTGCTATTTGTGCCGCCTTGTCAATTACGCAAATACCCACACAGGACCCCAGTGCATAGGAAATCAAATTTTTCGGAACTTTTACAATTTTCATATCTGAAATTCCTACGTTTATCTCATTGCTCATATATCCACTCCAAACCTTTTCAGAAGAATCTCCAGAGATGTAACGCTTGGCAACAAAAGCATATGACTGTAAACTGTTTCATCCTGGCAAAAATACTTTTCCTTAATGAAAATAGCCTTATTCGCTACCTCTGAAAATCCTGCGGTAACAGCATCCAGCAATGCTCCAGACATATCTATGTTCAATGACGGCACAGATATATCAATTCTCATATTTGTCAATGAAGATATGGTACTTACATAGGACGAAATCATTATATTCCCTATTTCCGACAAGGCGGACATTTCCATTTCCGATATATCCTCAAAACTGCTAAGCTCCGTTCCAAGCAATGAATTCAATATCAAATGTGCAAACTCTTTCCTTAACAAAAACATTATTATTCCGTCAATATCTCCGTCAAAACTTACTAAAATTCCGACAACAACATTTTCCGCTCCGCCTATGGACCGTATTATGTCATCATAATCCAGAAGGCTCACTTCCGGCACATTCATATCAATTCTCTTGGAAAGCATCTTGGAAAGGGATGTAGCAGCATTGCCTGCCCCTATATTTCCTATCTCCTTTAAAACATCTATGTGCATTTCATTTAATTCCAAATTTTTCACCTCTGTATAATAATATAGTCCGGAGATTCTTCACAACTGCTGACGTTATCTCAATATGAATATTTTTGACTGTAAACAGTAACTGTCTTAAATATCTATATCCGAAGAATTCAGCGGTACAATTGAAATATCATCTCCGTCATTATAAAGCTTGCTGAAGCTTATATCCTGCTTAACCCTGTACTTCGTCCATCCTATGGTCACTCTTGTATTGGAATACATTATACCTTTGCAGATAATTTTGTGGTCAGCTATATTGTCTGTTGTGGGTATTTCAGTAAGCCTTTTTTTTAATCCATTTAAACTATTATTTATTTTTATCTTTATAAACAGCAGTTGTTTTTGTACGGAGTTTTTATTTTCATTATCCAGGGAAGAATTCATAATCAGCTGAATTTTATCTTCTATTGCATTAAGTTCATTATTTTTATCAGCTATTTCCTTCTCCAGCTTACGGTTCAGTTTTTGTTTTTCGGAGAATATTTTTTGTTCTTCCTGATATTTCGTAAGGTTTATAATAACATTAGTTTCCGGATTTATTCTGCTGCCTATGGTCTTGGAGAAAATTATATTTTCTGCTGAGCTGGTCCCTCCGATTATAGCAGCTGTTGATCCTCTGAGTATTATTGATTCTCCGGCCTTAACCTCACTGTTTATTAATGCTTCCGAATAAATGGACCTGTCTGAAACAATCAAAGCGTTTTCTATATACTTGCTTGTAATATTTCCTTTTGCACGAATGCTTCCTTTTCCCATGCCGTTCATTCCTTTGCTTATAACCACTTCACCGTCAGATTCTATGAAAGCACCTTCAACCATACCACGGATTTTTATATCTCCCTTAGCCGTTACGGAAAATCCTGCCTTTACATCACCGTTAATTATTACGTTTCCAATGAAATCTATGTTTCCCGTTGAATTGTCCACATTGTTGACTCTGTAGACATTTTCTACTAAAACCTTTCCTTTTTTATACTTCACACATCCGTCAGTACCGGCCAGCAGCTGAAGCCCATCCTCCGAAACATACGTGTTGTTTCCGAAATTAAACGAAATATTTCTTCCTGACTTATATTTTACAGTGTGTCCATATACATCTATACCTTCTTCACCGTTCTGAGGAGGAATTATATGGCATAGAACAGTATCTTTTGTTACATTAATTACATTGTTTAGATTTTTAAAATCAATGGTTCCGTCTTCTTTTTCATAAAACTTCTGTTCCTGGGATATGTCAAAATCATAGACAATTTCAGCATCCTTTCCATTTACGGGGTCTTTGCCTTGTGCTGCTGCAAGCTCCTTTGAATACTCCCTGCTCCTGCAATAATTTACAATATTTTCTTCTCTTATACCGTATACAATACCTTGCTCAGACAAATAATTCATTATATCTTCATGCTTTACTTCCGCCCGGCTGTCAAGAAGTTCAATTCTGATATATACCCTTAATCTGTTTGCCGAAACAAGATGACTTATAGTATACTCCTGAACTGGCAATTCCTCGGCAATATCTGAACTATGATCAATATTATCCAAATTATCCATAGCCTGCTCCCTCTTTATATTTTCTTAGCACAAACCCCTGGCTGTTGTAATTATTAGCTTTTTAGAGTATTTATAGTCTGCTCTATTTCATCTGATGTTTTCACTATGCTTGAATTAAGCTGGAATGCCCTTTGCAGCTGAATAAGTTTTATCATTTCCTCAGATACCTCTACATTTGAAGCTTCCAGCCAACCCTTCATTACCTTTGGGTTTTCCAGAAGTTCATACTCTGCATCATCGTTTTTTATTCTGTATAAATTATTACCTGTTTGCTCTAAATCCATGTTGTTTTCAAAGACAAACACTCCCGGCTCCATGTTATTTATGTCTTCTGTATCTTCCAAAATTATAGGCTCTTCATCGCTGTTTAAAACATATCCTCCCTGATATGTAAAATAATTTTCCCCGTCAATGTTTGTAATTTCAAAATTTCCGCCTCTCGTATACAGATTTTCGTCCTCAAACTGAACCATAAAAAACCCGTCGCCCTGGATTGTAAAGTCTGTGGCGACTCCTGTCTGACAGGGTGCACCCTGGGTGAACACAACATCAACCTTATTAATTTTTGAACCGCTTCCGGATTTCAGTTCTGTATCTGCACCCTCCGGTCCCTTTATATTGGTATAGATCAGATCTGAAAATTCAGGCTTTGATTTTTTAAATCCCTGAGTCTGTATGTTTGCCATATTATTTGATATAATATCTAAATAATTTTGACAGCCGGTGGCGCCATTTGCTGCAGTATAGTATGCTTTTATCATATCTTCCTCCTATTAACTTATTCTGCCTATTTCGTTTACAGCCTTGTCATTAACCATGTCGTAGATTTTTAATGCCTGTGCTGCCGTCTGCAATGCTCTTTGGGATGATAAAATTCCTGTTACTTCTTCTGTAACATCAACATTGGACCTTTCAATGGTCTTATGAGCTATTACAGGATAATCAAGTAAATCTGGCTGTGCGCCTGAAACAAACAATCCTTCACCGAATTTATTCAGACTGTTATAATCAGGGAAATCATATACTGCAATTTTGTCAACAACTTCATCGTCCACAGTTATGCTCCCGTCTTCAGCAAAATTAAATTTGTCTGTACCAAGATAAATATCACCTGATTCTCCCTGGACTCTTCCTGCTCCTTCAAGTACCAAATACCCTTCTTCGTCTATATTAAAACTCCCATTTCTTGTATACAGTACCTGTCCGTTGTTATTTATTGCAAAAAATCCGGCACCAATTATAGCGAAATCAGTCATGTTCCCCGTTTCCTCCAATGTACCCTGTGAATGTATTGTATTGTTTTCTACTATTGTTCTTATGATCGAAACATTGTTGATAGGTGTTGCTTCCTCATAAATACCATTCTGCTTATACTTATTTATCAGCATATTTCCAAAGTTACTGGTAACCGCCTGCTCCTTTTTATAACCGGCAGTATTTATATTTGCAATGTTATTACTTGAAATGTCAATCTTCCTTTGCTGTGTAAGCATACCTGACGTTAAGGTATAAATTCCCCTTGACATATTATCACCTCTTGTTTTTTTCTGTATTATCGTTTAAATAACCTTTTATGCATTTCTCCAGCTTCTGCAGTGCTGATGAGTGTATCTGGGAAACTCTTGAGTTGCTTATGTCCAAAATATCCGCTATTTCTTTTAGTTTTAATTCCTCTTTGTAATAAAGGGAAATAACCAGCTTTTCTTTTTCATTAAGCTTTTTAATACTGTCTACCAATACTTGGTATAATTCTTTTGTTTCTATTTCCTCCTCAGGAAGTTCATATCCTGCGGCATTTTCCGTTTCTCTCATGTTAGCTTCTCCCAGAAGCTCCTCAAAATAAAGTATATTGGCACCATATGCGTTATTGACTATACTATTGTAGTCCTTAATATTTATTTTAAGATACGCAGCTACTTCGTTATCACTGGGAACTCTGCCTAATTTATCTACAAGTTGGTCTTCTGCTTCTTTTACACTCTTGTAATCACTTTTAGCCTTTCGAGGTATCCAATCCTGCTTCCTCACATAGTCTATTATGGCTCCCTTAATACGTATTGAGGCATATGTTTCAAACTTTACATTTTTGGATATATCATACTTTTCAATAACTTTCATGAGAGCAATAATTCCTTCATTGACAATATCATCCACATCTCCGTACTGCTGATAGATGCCTCTCAGCTTCAAAGCTATTATCTTGACTATGTAACTGTATTTTTCAATTAACTGGTTTCTGATATTAACATCTCTGGTAGCGTAATACTTCTCCCATAAATCCAATTCATCATTTTTTTTCACTTGGTTTTTTTCAGTTAAAATCATATGTATCACTCTTTCATTAAATTGCTATATTGCCCAATGCCTGTATCTGAACAAAGTTGTCAATTTCATTGAAAGACAGCACAACTGCCTTCGGATAAAACTGATCCATCAACTTTCTGAAATATATTCTAACAAAGGGAGATGTCAAAATAATAGGTACACTCATTTCACCTTTAAACCTGTTAATTTGCTCCTTAAGTTGACTTACAAGCTTCTGCATTAATTCCGGATCGATGGACAGGTAAGAACCCTTGTCATTCTTGCTGATTGATTTTATTATGAACTTTTCAGCATCTGTACTTAAGGTAATAACCTTTATCTGTCCGCCATCGGACCATTTGTGGGTTATTGTTCTCTTCAGCGACTGTCTTACATATTCAGTAAGCATTTCCGTATCCTTAACAGATGTCCCATAATCGCTAATGGTCTCTAAAATTGTTTCTAAATCCTTTATGGGTATTTCTTCCTTAAGCAAATTTCTCAGTATTTTTTGAAGGTTGCCGTAGGATACAATTCCAGGAACAACTTCCTCAACCAGCAATTCATTTGTTTTCTTAACATTATTCAACAGCTGGTTCAAATCCTGTCTTGACAATAATTCATGAGCATGCTTTTTTATAACCTCCGACAGGTGGTTTATCAGAACTGACAACGGGTCTATAACCGTGTAGCCGTAAACTTCAGCCAGATCCTTTTTATCTTTCGTTATCCACCTGCTTGGTATTCCGTAAGCAGGCTCGATTGTTTCAATACCGTCAACCTCTCCGGTCAAATTGCCCGGGTCAAGGGCCAGGTAATATCCCACCAGGACTTCACCTCTGGCTACCTCTTCACCCTTGATCTTAATAACGTATTCGTTAGGATTCAGATAGCCGTTATCTCTTAATCTTACTGAAGGAATAACCATGCCGACCTCTTGAGCAAATTGCCGCCTGAACATTACAACCCTGTCTATAAAGTTTCCGCCGCCGGACTCATCAACTAATGGAATTAAACTGTATCCTACATCCATTTCAATAGGATCTGTTTGAATCAATTCGTATATGTTATCAATATTTTTGAAGTACTCTTCTTCCGATACGGGTTCTTCTTCTGTCTGATCTTTATCTTGCTGATTTTCACTGATATTGTAAGACATATTGGTTTTTAACAGTCTGCTTCCTAAAAATATCAGGACAGCTGCCAGAAAAACCACCTGAAGCTTGGGAAATCCAGGTATTGCGGCCATAATAAGGATTACAATTCCTGATATAATCAGGACTGTAGGCTGTGATTTAATCTGATTGGTTAAATCGATGTTAAGACTGGACTCAGATGCAGCTCTTGTAACAATCATACTTGTTGCCGTAGATATAAGCAGTGCCGGAATCTGTGAAACTAATCCGTCACCTACAGTTGCTATGGAATATGTTTGTAATACCTGTAAAAATGTGGAGCCGCCCTGTACCATGCCTATGATTATTCCGCCTACAAAATTTATAAAAGTTATGATAATTGACATTACAGCATCGCCTTTTACAAACTTTGTTGCTCCATCCATAGCTCCGTAGAAGTCTGCTTCTCTTTGAATATTGCTTCGTCTTCTTTTAGCTTCAGTTTCTGTTACGATACCGGAGCTTAAATCAGCATCTATTGCCATTTGCTTTCCCGGCATTGCATCCAATGTGAACCTTGCGGTAACCTCTGCAATTCTCTCTGCTCCCTTGGTTATTACAATAAATTGCACAAGAACAATTATTAAAAATATTATGAATCCAACAACTGCATTACCTTGAAGAACAAAATTACCAAAAGTTGCAATTACCGCTCCTGCATTACCGCCATTTGTCAGTATTAACCTGGTTGAAGAAACATTAAGTGATAACCTGAACAGTGTGGCAATTAAAAGAAGTGACGGGAATACCGAAAATTCCAACGCTTCTTTTATATACATGGTTGTCAGCAGTATTATTATTGATAATGTTATATTGATAATAAACATCAGGTCCAGAAGAAATGGCGGTAATGGTATTATTATCATTAGAACTACTGCTATTATGAATAAAGAAATAGAATTATTTAATATGTTTTTCATTTATTGTTTCCCTTTTTCCTTGATTCTGTAAACCCAAGCAAGTATTTCTGCAACCGGCTCATAAAACTCCAATGGTATTTCATGATTAATTTCTGCATTTGAATACAACGCTCTTGCCAAAGGTACATCTTCAACAATATTAACTTTGTACTCCTGACCTTTTTCAACTATTCTCATGGCAATATCATCCTTTCCTTTTGCCAATACAATGGGAGCATTATCTTTATCAATGTCATACTTTACAGCTACAGCATAATGGGTTGGATTTCTGATTATAACATCTGCTTTTGGAACCTGCTGCATCATTCTAATCATGGATACTGCTCTTTGACGTTCCTTTATTTTGCCTTTTACCTGGGGATCTCCTTCCAGCTGCTTGTACTCTTCCTTAACTTCCTGCTTTGTCATTCTGATATTTTTTTCGTATTCCCACCAGGAATAAATGTAGTCAAATGCTGAAATTGCTGCAAAAGCAATTATTACGCTTTTTACAATGGACATTATAGATGTACTTATAAAATTAACTCCCGATGTCAAATCTACTGAAACAAGCCTTGGAACCATGTGCAGACTTTTTGAAATAGCAGAATAAATCAATTGACCCAAAATTGCTATTTTTATTAAGTTCTTAAGCACTTCCACAAAAGCCCGGAGAGAGAACATTCTTTTAATTCCGGAAAGAGGATTTAACCTGGAAAGTTTAGGTTTCATGTTCTGACCGGAAAATAAAAATCTTGTCTGTACTACGGTAAATACCACTGATGCCAGCATTACAGCAACCATCAACAATCCCGAAGAGGCAAAGACTGTAAATGCTATATCTTTGAAAGCCTGTACAACAAGTTCATCGGTTATACTATAGGTCTTATTCATTAATGAGACATATTTTTTTAATATATCTGCGGTGTACCCATAAATTCTCGAAGCCCACAGGTTCAATATTATGAATGATATTGCAATGGTTCCAACCGTAACCACATCATTACTTTTAAAAACATTCCCTTTTTTTCTTTCATCATGCTTCTTTTTGGGGGAAGCTTTCTCAGTTTTATTTTCGCCTGCCATAACTATCCCCCCTTTTCTATGTTAAAGCACTTAAGCTGTTTCTCATTGTATCAAACATTATAGTTACAGCATTATCTATAAATGTGGAGAATGTAGGAACCAGCATAATTATAAGGAGCAGTCCTACCAAAATCTCTAGCTGGACATTTACAGAAAAAACCTGAATTTGAGGAATTGCCTTCATTAGGATTCCTATGCCTGCTTCTAATATTATTTCAACCGCCATAACAGGCATTGAAAGTTTTAGCGCAAGTATCAGTATTTGTTGGAATAACTCAACCATGTTTATGAATAAATCCTTCGGTATTGAAAAATTTCCTACCTCTATCAGTTTACAGGAAGTTATGAATATTTGTATCAGTGTCAAATGTCCATTTGCACCAAAAAATATTAAGATCAAAATTATATTTAAAAAACTTCCGCTTACACCCATAGACAGGTTGCTGTTTGGGTCATAAATCTTCGACATAGACATACCAATCTGCATATCCATTATTTCACCGCTGATAACAACTGTTCCGAAAAACAAGTTTATAATATACCCGATTAAATAACCGATAAATATTTCTTTAGCAATTAACAGCCCATATTCAATTACAGAGCCAATAACCATGTCACCTTCAGGAGGGGCCATGCCATATACTGTTATTGCAAGAAATAAGCTTAGCGAAGTTTTTAAAAGAGCCGGAAGATTACCTCTGCCAAATAGTTGATTAAAAAAAACACATCCGCTCATTCGTGCCAATATCAACAAAAAATATGTGAAATCTCCTGAAAAAGCCATATTATACCTCTTTAATAAACCTTAAGCATCAAGTCAAAAACATAGTAGGTAAAATCGGACA
>ENA-UOOE01000533-UOOE01000533.1-fermentation-metagenome-genome-assembly--contig:-NODE-533-length-37287-cov-54.099189_pt1 | contig 37287 bp, 36 predicted proteins | sample MGYA00245776_ERZ724021 | MGnify/ENA primary metagenome ERZ724021 (study PRJEB28704, sample SAMN03018321) | fermentation metagenome | biome: anthropogenic terrestrial biome; feature: soil; material... | reverse complement strand
TTGGAACTGCCGTCCGCGATGCAAGCGGTGGAAGAGGAATATGGCCCGGAGGGTGACTGGCAGGATCATTGGGTGACCTTGGATACGAAGGGGACCAGAGTCTACACACGGATGTATTTAAGTAATGATGCTTCGGTGGCGCTGGATGCCGGCGGCAACATTGTGCGTGTCGAGCGGTTTTAGTCTCTGAAAAGCGCGCATGAAAAGGCGCGCGTGCGAGCCACGTGCCAGCTTTGGCGCGCCATACTATCCAATCCAGATCGAAATGGCCAGTAACAGGCCGGTGATAATGTGGTTGATGATGTTCGCGGCGCAAACCCGGTCCAGGCGATCGGATTCGCTATGTCTCAGCATTAACCATGTACGCCAGCCCAGCGGCGCGGTGATCAAGCATAAGGAAACCCAGAGCGGCAAAATGCCGCACAGAATGCCAATCGCCAGTGAGAGATAGGTCAGCAGCATAATGTATCCGAAAGCGTTCTTGGAACGTCGCTTTCCCAGACGCACCATGAGGTTTTGCTTGCCCGATTTGGTATCGGCGGCCTCGTCGGGGAATTCATTGAGGTATAGCACTCCGGTAATGAGGAAGCCGACCGGGAGTGAGGCGATTAATGGGAGCCAGGAGAGGCTCTGGGCAATGACATAATGGGTGCCGAGCACAATCAGGGGTCCGAAACAAAAACCAGTGGTGGCTTCACCTAAACCTTTCGAGGCCAGCCAGACTGGTGGGGCACTATACAGGTAGCCAGCCATGACACCCAAGAAACCGATTAACAATACCGGCCAGCCTCGCATTAAAGCCAGTACCAGCCCGATGGTGCACCCGCCCCCCAGGCAGAGTAGCGCTGCTACTCCCATTTGTCTGCCCGTCAGGAGGCCGTCTTGAATAACGCGGCTACCGCCGCTGAATGGACTGATGACCGGGTTATCACGATCTGAACCGTTCAGGTCATCGAAATAATCATTTGCCAGATTGCTGGCGGCATGCAAGAGCAGCACTCCCAGTAGTACCGCCGCCGACAGCCACCTGCTCTCGAAACCAAGGTGATCGGCGGTGCTGATGCCAACGATTACCGGGATGATACTGGCTGAGAAAAATGAGGCTCTGATAGCGCGTATCCATAGCAACAATCTCTTTTTCATGATGGTATTTTTACCATCTTTATTTTTTATTAGTCAGATTGTCAAAGCACTGTCAGAGAACCGCATTAGTGGAGGGACAAGGCTTTCCATGTTGAATAATATATAGATGCGAGTTGATGTGAGCGCGGCAACACAAGGAGGATGACAGCCCTTTGAATTCACTGCAATCAAAGCTGAAGCACATTCTGAGGACTCGGATTTGGAGTTATGACATTCAGGTTGTGGCACTGCTCTTGTTAGGACTGCTACTGGGTTTCACGCGTCTGGCGCCGGTTGTGGTAATAGTGTCTGCCATTGCGGTTCCGATCGTTTGGTACATTCGTCTCTATCGCGAGCAGCACGAGTTTATTTTGCCATTCATCTATCGTCTATTGCTGAACCTGATTGTCATGGTGTTTCATGTCGGGTTTGATGCCGGTAAAGCCGGTTTCTACTTTATTGACCTGATCGGGACATTTCTCACCATCGGCATTGTTGGTGTTGCTATGCCGGTACTGCATTTCATCGGCTATACCTGGAAGGAGTTGCTCAAACCGCACTTAGTGTATCTGCTGCTCGTCTCGCCAGTACTACCTTACTTGATTATCAGCGCCATCTTGAGATTATTGGTGGTATAATTAAATTTGGTTTAGTGTGCTCTGAATGTTGAAGGAGAAGTGATCCTATGTCGAGACGGGAAAATCCGCTCGTGATCCAGAGCGATTATACCGTGTTGCTGGAAGTGGATAATCCTAATTTTGAAGAGGCGCGTGCAGTGTTAAGCACATTTGCCGAGCTACTGAAAAGCCCGGAATATTTTCATACTTATCAGATCACGCCTATTTCCCTATGGAACGCAGCTGCCAGCAAAGTAACGGTGGAGCACGTGCTGCAACAGCTTGAGCAATACAGCAAATATGATATCCCTGTTAATGTCAGGCATGGCATTGCTGATTATATGCGGCGTTACGGCCGATTGAAGCTACTTTCCGGCGGTGCGGGGGCCGCGGCTGGCGACGCTACAGGCGCAGGCGGCGGCCTGATCCTGCAAGCTGATGATGCCTTGTTAATGGCTGAAATCCGTTCGATTAAAGCAGTCACGGCGTTGTTGGGCACCAAAATTGACGGCCGATCCTGTCAAATATCCCTGTTTAACCGGGGATTACTGAAAAGCACCCTTATTTCCGCAGGTTTTCCGGTTGAGGATTTGGGCGGTTATAGCGCTGGCGACGCGCTAGCCATCGAGATCGCTACCCAAGCCCCCGGAGGCGGGAGCTTCGCGTTGCGCGAGTATCAGCAGCAGGCAGTGGAGAGCTTTTATGCCGGCGGCAGGCCCGAGGGGGGCAGCGGTGTTATTGTCATGCCTTGCGGTTCAGGCAAAACGATTGTTGGCATCGGGGTCATGACCAAACTGCAGACCGAAACCTTGATTTTATCTACTAATATCACTGCAGTCAGGCAGTGGATTGAGGAGCTGTGCGAAAAAACAACCTTACCGCGTGAGCTGATTGGGGAATATACCGGGGAGCAAAAGCAGATTATGCCGGTGACGATTACTACTTATCAGATGCTCACGCATCGGACTTCCACTGACGAGGATTTTCCTCATATGGCGCTATTCAACCGCAGAAACTGGGGCTTGATCATCTATGACGAGGTTCATTTGTTACCAGCCCCCGTTTTCCGGGTTACAGCCGGGCTGCAGGCGCGCCGCCGCTTAGGACTGACCGCCACCCTGATTAGGGAGGATGGCAGGGAGGGAGAAGTCTTTTCCTTGATTGGGCCCAAGAAGTACGACGCGCCGTGGAAAAGTCTGGAGAAACAAGGCTGGATCGCGGCTGCGCTCTGCCGTGAAATACGCGTCCCATTGGATCCCGAATACCGGTTAACTTATGTGGCCGCTGATCGCCGCAATCAATTCCGCGTTGCCTCCGAAAACCCACAAAAAGCAGAGATTTTACAGGAGATTTTGCAGCGTCATCGTAAGGACCGCGTGCTCATTATCGGGCAGTATTTATCTCAATTAGAAGAGATCGCCAAATTGACTGGTGCGCCGCTGATTACCGGCCGGACAAATCAATCCGAGCGGGATCACCTTTATGATGCGTTCAGGAGCGGCACCATATCGATCTTAGCTGTTTCCAAAGTAGCTAACTTCGCTGTTGATTTGCCGGACGCCAATGTGGCCATCCAAATATCGGGAACATTTGGCTCCCGGCAGGAAGAAGCGCAACGGCTGGGCAGGATTCTGAGGCCAAAAAACGAGGGCTGCCGGGGCGGCGCAGGCGGCGAGGAAGATTCAGCCGGCGGCACTGCCTATTTCTATACTTTGGTTTCACGCGATACGATTGAAGTGGACTTTGCCATGAAGAGACAATTGTTTTTGGTCGAACAGGGCTATGAATATCATATTCTCGAAATGGAAGAGTTTAGTGCGGCCAAAGAACAAACTAACCAAAGTTCAAACGGAGGTGGCGGCTATGGTTGCTCTGGATGATTTGCTGGGTAAGGCAGAGCCGCAATATCTGGAATCGATAACATCAGCACTGACAGGAATCGAGCCCGCTTTGGCTGATCTACATTACGCTTTAGGGACGGCAGGCGGTGTCACGCTAGTCTATCAAAGATTGGACGTCAACGAGAGGCTAGCTCTGAAAACGATTGTTTTTTCGGCAAGTGAGCGCGGCGTGGATAGTACTGCGGTCTGGCAAGCAGTTAATCGGAATGAGGGTGCGGGTTTGGCGAGCGGGAGGCTGTCTTGCGAACGTCTGCGCGCACTGGGGCTTATATTTGAATCGCTGGCGGTCAGTGGGCGCGTCAGATATCTGGTGGCACAAGAAACCTGCCAGGCGGCCATGCAGCTGGTGTGTGCGGAGGCAGCCGCCCAATTGATACCTGTTGGCGCAGATGGCATTTCGGAAGTGGAATCTTATCCTTATGCACTCGTTTTGGATATCGTACATTATTTGGCCTATCTGGCTGGCAATAACGTGGCCTTAACCCAGAACGGAGACCTCTGGAAAAAAGACCAGAGCCGCATTGAAAGAGGTTTTTTAGTCAGAGAGTGGTTTAAAAATGGCGCGCCTTACCGCCCGGAATTCCCAGGCAGAACTGCATTTATTACAGCTTTTTGTGAAGAGGCGGGCTTGTCTTTCAGCGACGATTCCGGCATGCAGGTTTATTCTGCGGCCCAGGTGTGGGCACAGCAGCCTTTTGAGGAGTCAGCCAAAACGGTGGCTCGTTTTTGGCGAGCCTGGTTATTCCCCAGGCTGGGGCAGGTTGAACTTTTGGCGGAACTAGGCAAGGCTTTGCCGGACGGTGCATGGTTTACTGCCGATCAGGTTGCGGAGCAGACTCTGCCTTTTGTGGTCGGTGAGATCAGGCCGGAAAACCCGATGGTGTCGTTTAATGGCTTTTTTAGAACAGCGCTGAATTTGGGGATTGTAGATGCCGGCTATCGCGGACGTTCCGCTGTTTATGCCATTACCAGACTTGGCAAATGGCTGCTGGCTGATCTTGCGGATGTAGAAGCAGAGGCGGATTTTGAAATTCAGCTTGAAAGCCGCATTTACCCGCAGCCCAGTTTCGAGATTTTGGCACCGAAAGAGACCGAACCGGCCGTTTTGTGGATGCTGGAGCTATTTTGTGATTTACAGCTGATTGACGGTTTTCGAACCTACCGCCTGACGCGCGAGTCGGTCCATCGTGGGCTAAATTGGGCTGGAGTTCAGGACTTGATCGACCTGGCCACACGCTGCGGACCCGGGTTGCCAAATAATGTCCAGTTTACGCTCAAAGATTGGGCCGCGGGGTTTGGAAAAGCGGCCCTGATTCCGGGCATGCTGTTGCGCTGCGAAGACGCTGAACTAGCTCAAGCCATTTATTATGCTCCTCGCTTTGCCAATAGCGGTATCGAGAGGCTCAATGAAATCGATCTATTGATACCGCCAGAGTCCAAGGCAATACTGAATCAGACTCTGGCAGATCTGGGGGTTACACTGAAACAGCCAAAGGCACTGACCAGTCGACGGAATCAGGATGGTGCTGGCACGGGTCGCGGTTCTGACGCTGATGGCAGCGATGCCGAATGAAGCAATTCCTGCCAGCGCGCATCCGTTTCGTGTTGCAACTGTTCAAGGAGACCCGCGTTTTGCGGCGCAAACAGATGACGGAAACGTGTCTGGCGCTTTAGCCAGTCCACCAGGTCCTTTTTTTCTTTCGGCCGATAATTGAGCTTCGTCTGTCCGTGTTCCACCTCATAGAGCGGCCAGAAGCACGTTTCTACCGCCATTCTGGTGAGTGCAACCGTATCTTCGGGATCAATCCCCCAACTCAGCCGGCAGGGTGCCATCGCATTGATGAAGGTCGGTCCGTCATAGGAGAGAGCTTTGCGGACTTTACTGACTAAGTCGTTCCAGTGCGAAATAGCGGCCTGCGCCGTGTACGGAATACGATGGGCTGCCATAAGCATGGTTAGATCCTTACGCGGCTGAATTTTCCCGGTGGACTTTTTTCCCGTGGGAGTGGTAGTAGTGTGGGCACCGCGCGGCGTGGCACTGGAGCGCTGAATGCCGGTATTGGCATAGGCTCCGTTATCATAACAAATATACAGCATCCGATGACCGCGTTCCATGGCACCGGACAACGACTGCAGTCCGATATCATAGGTCCCGCCGTCTCCGCCAAAGGCAATAAAGTTGATTTTGCGCTGCAGGCGTCCTTGACGGGTCAGGGAGCGGTAGGCGGCTTCCACGCCGCTGAGTGTGGCCGCCGCATTTTCAAAGGCGCAATGGATAAAAGGCGTCTTCCAGGAAGTATAGGGGTAGATTGTGGAAGTTACCTCAAGGCATCCGGTGGCGGAACAGACGACCACTGGGTCATCAGAGGCCCGCATCACCAGACGCGTCAGGATTGGGAAACCGCATCCGGAACAAGCGCGATGTCCCGGAGTAAAGTTCTCAGCCGTTTGGGAGAGTTCTTTTAAAGAGGCCATTGGGAAGCTCCTTTTCATTTGATCAAAGCGATAACGCATTTTTGGTCTGGGTGTCCACAGTGCCACTTTCGGGTAGCCCGTGCAAGCGCTGAAAGATTTTCACCGCATTTTCTGTTTCTGAGCCAAAAATGCCGTCTGCGCGTGAATTTAAATAGCCAAGTTGTTTGAGACGCAGCTGAATGGTAACCACACCCTGACTGCGGTTTCCTTTTTTGTAGGTGCCTGGCAACTTGGCATAGAACAGGTAATGATCCCCAACGACATCTACGGGTGTGCCTACTGAAACCATGCGATAGATTTCTTCAACATCTCTGTTATACATGCGGAAACAGCCATGAGAGGCGGCGGTACCGATGCTCCATGGCTTATTAGTGCCATGTATTCCATAGATACCCCAGGGGATATTTAATCCCATCCACCTTGTTCCAAAACCGTTGCCCCAGATTCCTTTACTGACAATTTTCCACTCGCCGAGCGGTGAACGGGTCTGTTTCTTGCCGACTGCCACCGGATAGGTCTTGTGGGGTTTCCCGTTGATTAGCACTGTCAGCTGGTGCGCATAGAGATTGATCAAAATGCGGGTCTCGCTTTGTATGGTGTTTGGCGGCGACGCGCTATGATCCTGGCCTGTATCCGGATCCGGATCTTGCTCTTGATCCTGCTCCCGCGGCCGGCCGGGAGTGGCCCGATCCTCATAGACCCGTACGAGGGCAGACTGCGTCGGAATATCCAATCGTCCTGTCGGTAGAAGGCGCTGTTCCTTTTGGAAGGCCTCCACGGCAGTAGACATTTCATGATCATAAATGCCATCCGCAGTGCCTGGATGATAGCCCAGACGTGCCAAGGCTTCCTGATATTCGCGGACATCTTCGCCTTCCATGCGCGGGGTTGCCAGGAAAAGCTCGCGGGCTTCTTCGCACATGAAAACGCCCGGTTGCATTATGCTGGCATCTGGCTTTGAGTCGTCGGTTTGCGCAAGCATTTCGCTGATTATGGTACTCGTTCCCGGGGCTTGGCTAATGCTGTCGAGCAGGTAATCCGGCTGTTGCTGTTGTTCGGGATACCCAACTTCCGACGGCGGTTCAGTTGCTGACGGGGGGTCAATCAGTCTCATAGCCTCTGGTATGCCGTAAGCTATAGCCATGATCAATGCCATGGTCGCGAAGATCAAAAATATCCGTTTATTGGCCAAAAGGGTGCTCCTCCTTCATAGTGCGGAGTTTTAGTTGCAGGCATAAGTTAGGATGCCCGGAATAATTTATGTAATTCCTGTTTTTTTGTAAGTCTGTACAGCCTGACGAAGTTGAGGTAAGATTATTATTGCAAGATATTTATTAACAAAGCATTAACAGATTATAAACAGGACAGCGCTGTCAATTCAGGAGGTTACTGAAAATGATGCCGCTCTATGCCGCAGTTAAAGGTTTTTGTTGGGTAACAGTTGGCCTGTATAATGGCTTTCGCATTGAAGGTCTGGAAAACATCCCCAAGGAAGGACCGGGGATTGTGGTCGCCAATCATCTGAGTAATTGGGATCCGGTAATTCTTGGTACCATAGTACCGCGGCAGATTTTCTTCATGGCTAAGAAGGAATTATTTGATAATCCGATTGCTGCTAAAGCTTTTAAAATGGTCGGCGCTTTCAAAGTGCGCCGGGGTGAAGCTGACCGCGACGCAATCCGCGAGGCAGCCGAACATCTGGAACAGGGGCGTCTGGTTGGGGTATTTGTGGAGGGGACCCGCAATCGTAATATTAAAGAAGGCTTTCTGCCGCCGCAACCAGGTGCCGCAATGCTGGCCGTGAAAACCGGTGCACCAATCATACCGGTTGCCTTGGTAAATACCGGCGGTACTTTTAAGAAGATGCGCGATAAAGTTATTGTCCGAGTTGGAGCAGCCATCACTGGCTTTGAAACCCGCGCCGGGAAACACCGCCTCATTTATGATGAGATTGGCGGACAAATTATGAAGTCCATTGCGACGCTTTATGGGGTGCAATAGGTATTTGAAGGTTGGTGCAAATGTATCGCTTTTGTAAAAAGATCCTGCGGGCTTTTTTCGGGCTATTTGCCTGGCGTGTGATTGGCGTGGAAAATCTGCCTGACGGAGCATGTGTTGTGGCGAGCAATCACATCAGTTTTTGGGACGGTCCGCTGATTTGGGCGGCAATCGAACAGAAAGCCTATTTTATGGCGAAATCGGAATTATTCCGGCGGCCGCTGGTGGCCAAATTTCTTTCATGGGCCGGCGCTTTTGCCGTGCGCCGCGGCAAATCGGATCGCGGTGCTATCAACAAGGCTTTGGGCTACATCGCGAAAGATAAAAAGGTAGTCGTCTATATCCCCGGGACGAGAATCCGACCGGGCAAGAAGAAGGTAGTTTTGAAGAACGGTGCGGCGATGATCGCGATCCGGGGGCAAGTGCCCATTGTGCCGGTGGCAATCGTCGGTTCGGATCGTATGTTTTCTCTGAAGGGCCCACGTGTCAGACCGACTGTCATCTTTGGTAAGCCCATTCCTCCGGAGTTCACCGCATCTCAGGCAGCGGTTGCGGCGGCGGCTGAAAACGGAAGCGCCAGCGTCAGCGGTCTGGGTAACCATGGCTGTTATGAAGCATTGATTAGGACCGTATGGCAAGAGATCACCGCCTTGCAGGAGAGTTTATGATTACGGTCGCCCGCCCGGATTTTACGTCGGGTTTTGGCACCCGGGTTTTAGCGCTCGGATTTTGGGAACACTGAATCCGGGTGTTGCAAATGTGGACTGTTTTTTGGATTCTGCTGACCCTGGCCGTGTTTGCCGAAATTTGGCTTACCGGCACAGTGGCAAGGTTTCTGGGGTTTTGGAACACGGTCGCGATCATCGTCCTTAAATTGGTGCTTGGAATCCGGTTGGCTTTCCAGCATGGACGCCTGACACTGGAAAAGCTGCGCGCAGCCATCCAAAACAGGCAAGTGCCGGGGATACCGGTGATTGAAGGCGCTCTCTTTGTGTTAGCGCCTTTTTTGATTATGATACCAGGCTTTCTGGTCAGCGCGCTGGGCGCATTGCTGTTGTGGGACAGAGTGCGTTCCTGGATGGCCGAAAAGCTGAGAAAAATCGGCATTGCCTGGTTCAGCCGCCGTTTTCTGCGTTGAAAGAGCCTCGATTTGATGTGGAAGGATTCGCATTGTAAAGGTAGAAGTAAGAGCAGTCCTTGCTAAGCGCTTGTTAAACCGGGGGTGCTGTCTTGAAGCTGTTAGTGAGTGCGTGTCTCGGCGGGCGGGCTTGCCGCTATGATGGCAGCAGCCGCGGCATCCCTTTAGTCCGAGAGCTAATTGATTGCGGGACGGCATTTCCGATTTGCCCTGAAGTTGAAGGCGGTCTGACCACTCCGCGGCCAGCCTGTGAAATTGTAGGGGGTACCGGGGTTGACGTACTACAAGGTCAGGCCAGGGTGATCAACAAAGACGGAGTGGATGTCAGCGCCGAATTTCGTAAAGGCGCTGAGGAAAGCCTGAAAATGGCCAAGGAGGTTGGCGCTACGGCTGCGATTCTTTGTGAGCGGAGTCCCTCCTGCGGTGTCAAGATGATTCATGACGGTACTTTTTGCGGGCGCTTGCAGCCGGGGATGGGTGTCACTGGGGCCGTATTGGCGCTAGCCGGGATCGAGCCGATTTCATCCGATGATCCAGATCTCCGGGAACGCGTGCTTGCTTGCAGACAGGGGGATGGTTCCTCTGTCCCAGGGCAGTGTCATTGATCGATGGAGACAGAGGAACCGTCCCCCTGTCTTAATAATTTCGGTAAACAGGAGTGATACTGTGTTACTTGACATTGGACTGCTGGTGGCGGCATATTTATTGGGAGCGATTTCCTGGGGCAAATTGTTCGGAAAGATGTGTGGCGTGGATCTACTGCAAGTCGGTAGCGGGAGCACCGGCGGAACAAACGCCCTGCGAGCGATGGGACCGGTAATTGGACTCATTGTAGGTTTGCTTGATTGCGGTAAAGGTGTTGCAGCAGTATGGCTGGCACGCCAATTTGCGACGGCAGAGTGGGTGGCATTTGCAGCGGGACTCATTGTAGTGGTCGGTCACAATTATTCCATATTTCTCAAGTTCAAAGGTGGCAAAGGGATAGCCACGACCGCGGGGGTTTATCTTGTGCTAACGCCGCTGGCACTGGCGTGCGCCATCCCTGTTAGCTTGCTGGCAATATTCCTGACCAGATACGTATCGCTCGGCTCACTGATTTTTGTGGCGCAGATGCCCTTGTTTATCCTCACAATCAATCCGCAGTCGGGAATAATCGTGTTAGCGGTTTTGCTGGCCGTAATGGCGTTTATTCGGCACAGCGGCAATATCAAACGGTTGGTAGGCGGCAATGAGCGCCGCCTGGGTGAAAAGGCCTAAACGGCATTTCCTTCTGTGTAAAGCCGCGGCTTTTTGTACCAGTTGCCGGGTAAATAACGCCACAGACTAAGAGAGAACCGGAAAAAAAGATCGACTGTGATGGCCAGCCAAACACCCTTTACTCCAAAAGGTTTGCTTAAAACCATCGCGAGTGGGATCCGGATAAACCATAGACCAGCCAGCGCAATATACATCGGCGTGCGGGTATCACCCGCGCCGCGCAAGGCACCATTGAAGACACTGGCAATGTTCTGGGGCGACTGGCCAAGGCCCATCAGCATCAGATAAACAGCTGCCAGTTCAATAACTTCCCGATCAGTAGTGAGTAGGGAAAGGAATTGTTTGGGAAGGAACAGCAACACGGAAGCCGCTAAGGCGGTAATCACGATTGCCCAACGAACCAGTTCGGAAGCATATTTTTTGGCTAGCTGCGGGCGTCCCGCTCCCAGCGACTGACCAATGAGCGCAGTGGTAGCGATGCCTAGACCGGCTGAAGGCATATAGGAGATGGCCTCTGCCTGTAAACCCAGCTGGTGGGCAGCCATTGGAATATTGCCTAATCCGACAATTAAGCGTGTCACAATAAAGGCGGCCACTTGCCAGCAAAGGTGTTCTGCGGCGGCTGGAACCCCGACTTTAAGAACCCTGCGGGACATGCCGGGTTTTTTGGTAGCGCTCAAAAAAGACAACGGATAAAAAGCCCGGAATAAAACACCAATTGAAACGAGCGCGCCGCATGCCTGAGCAGTCACGATTGCCAGTGCGGATCCATTCAATCCCATGGCCGGGATCGGGCCCAGCCCAAAGATCAGAACATATTGGCAGGCTGCGTTAATTACATTAGCTCCAAGGGCAATTAACATCGGGGTGCGGGTGTTGCCCATGCCCCGCAGGATGCTGGCAGTCAACATCGTGATCACCATGAACGGAACGCTCCAAATGGATATCCTGAAATAGGACGTCGCCACGGCTAATAAGTCCGGTTGCGGATTAAAAACCATGAGCGCCTGCCGGGCAAAGAGATAGACCGGCAGGGTTGTGGCTGACATAAAGATTAGTGCCATCCATAAGCTGCTGCGGGCAATACGTCGGCTTTCTTCCTGATTGCCGGCACCGGTTGACTGGGCGATTAAAACAGTGGCTCCTGTTCCAATAGCCGCAAAAAGTGCCCAGATTAGCTGGGTGAATCTGTTGACCAAACCGACGGCAGCAATGGAAGTGGCGCCAAGACGTCCGACCATCGCCATGGCGACGAGGCCCACTGTCATCTGTAAAATGTTTTCAACAGTAACTGGCCATGCCAGACGGAAGATATCGCGGCGGATGACAGTCATGTTCTCCGCAGCGCCATTTTGTTTGTCACTAGACTTTTGATCCGTTAAGGTCATCGAAGGGATACCTGCCTTATCCTTAGGATTCCGAACTATTTTAATATAACATGTTAAAATACTTTCAACAAGATCCGGGGCAGGGATTTGGAGCGAATACCGTTGGGAAAGAAGACTGCTGCAAATGGGCCTTAATATTGTCATGGTCGAACCAGAAATACCACAGAACACGGGGAACGTAGCCAGGTTGTGCGCTGCCACCGGGACGCGGCTGCATTTGGTCAGACCATTTGGGTTTCGGCTGGATAGCAGACATATGAAAAGAGCGGGGTTGGATTACTGGGAGTTTGTGGACGTGGTGATCCATGACTCTCTGTCAGAGTTTATGACATCTTTTTCTGACGCTGCCGGGGCTGAGGCTGCGGCCGAGGTAGGAGGACGCCGGGGACGCGGAGAACGCGGAGAACGCTTTTTTCTGGCAACGACTTCCGGCAACCGCAGTTATCATGAAGTTGCATATCGCGACGGCGATTATATCCTGTTTGGTGCTGAAAGCAGAGGCCTTCCCAAAGAGCTGTTATGGAGCAACCCGGATGCGACAATCAGAATTCCGATGGCATCGCAGTGTCGATCGCTGAATGTGGCCAATTCAGCCGCAATAGTCTTGTATGAGGCGCTGCGGCAGCTGCATTTTCCGAAACTTGTGCCCGGCATGGATCGCCAGGAACCTCATGAGGGTTACTAAGAATCGCAGGGCGATTGCCAATAAAGTGCGGATTATTAAATTTATGTAAAGTGGCAGGAACACCCCCAGCAAAGGCAGAATATGACGGTGGATTTCAGAAAACATGGGAGGGAATAATAATGTTTAAAACTCGTTTTCCAAGAATGATGACGCTGTTACTGGCCTTAGTGGCCGCTTTAGCACTGATGACAGGCTCCATCGCAGCCGCCGACTCGCAGACCACACTGACAGTACTGCATGTTAATGACTTACACGCCCGACTGGAGCCGTTTGCTCCGGCCACTGACGCGCCGGTAGTCGGCGGAATGGCCCGTATTGCGGCCAAGGCGTTTGCCATCCGCGCAGAGCAACCTGGCAAGGTGCTACTCCTTTCGGCAGGTGATATGATTCATGGCACAAACATTGCCAATCTGTTTGGCGGCCGTTCTGTAATTGAAACCATGAATTTGGCTGGTTTTGATGCGATGACACTGGGTAATCATGAGTTCAATTATGGCCAGGAAGCCTTGCTTGCTTTGGGAGAACAAGCATTATTCCCATTCCTGGGCGCCAATATTACCAACGCGGAAGGACAGCCGTATGTAAAGCCCTACATCATTAAAGAAGTTAATAAACTCAAGGTAGCCATTCTGGGCCTTTCCGCAGAGGAAACCCCTGTTGTGACGCACCCGAAGAATGTTGCCGGGATGACCTTCGCGGATCCAATTGCTACGGCTAAGGAATTGGTCAAAATTCAGGAAATCCAGGAAGCGGATCTGATTCTGGCTCTGACTCATATCGGCGCAGAGTTTGATCGTCAGTTGGCAGCGGAAGTTCCGGAAATTGACGTCATTGTTGGCGGTCATAGTCATACACAAATCGACAAAGCTGAGAAAATCGGCGAAACGCTCTATGTCCAGGCAGGCGAGCATGGCAAATACCTCGGTCGTCTGGATCTGACAGTAACTAACGGACAAGTGGTCTCCTCCAACTATCTGCTGCTGCCGGTGGATGCCAACGCAACGCCAGTTGCCGGTATTCAGGCGGTCATTGATACCTATAATGCCAGCCTCAAAGATATGATGAACGTAGTCGTCGGAGAAGCATATACCAATCTTTACGGTGCCCGTGAAGAAGTCCGCACCAGCGAAACCAACCTTGGCAACCTGGTAGCCGACATCATGCGTCAGGCCGTCGGTGCCGATATCGCTTTTGAGAATGGCGGCGGCATCCGTGCCAGTATTGCGCAAGGTGAAGTTACTGTTGGTGACATTTTCACCGTATTGCCATTTGATAATACTCTGGTACTGATCGAAGTCACTGGTGAGCAAATCATGCAAGCGCTTGAGGTTGGTGTTGGCAAGTACCCGGCCCAGCTCGGAGGGTTCCTGCAGGTTTCGGGAATGTCGTTTGTCTTTGATCCGAGTAAGCCGGAAGGCCAGCGCGTTGTCAGTGCGACAGTCGGCGGCGCTGCTCTGGACCGTGCCAAAATGTATACACTGGCGGTCAACGACTTTATGGCAGCTGGTGGCGATGGTTATGTCATGTTTAAAGGCGCCAAAGTGTTGGCGCATACCGGCGAAATGCTGCGCGATGTGGCCGTGAGATATTTCCAGAGCGTCAAGGGTGTTAATCCGCAGATCGAAGGCAGGATTACCGTCAAAAAATGACCAAAAAATAGGTGCTTCACAGAAAGCTCGCACTATGATATACTAATATAGTCTTGGGGGAGTGGCTCAGTCGGTTAGAGCGCTGCGTTCACATCGCAGAGGTCAACGGTTCGAGTCCGTTCTTCCCCACCATATGACTTTTCTCAAAGGCTATTCCATCAGGCATGGAGTAGCCTTTTTTTGCATTGGCGTGCCCAGAGGCATGCACGCATCTTCCAGTCAACACGAGTAGTTGCTTGTGCGCACGATTTTTGGTCGGATTAAATCAGCATAGATTCCTCGCTCCGGGACAATCTATCAAAGAAGGTAAATATGGGTAAGCGAGAGGATCGAGCAATGAATAATGGTGTACATATCGCGGAGACAGATGAACCGTCCATGCGTCCTGACCTGCGTCCTGACCTCGGTCTGGATCTATGCGAAGCATTGATCAAAAGAGCGGTGCAAACCGGAAGGCCGGCGGTTGATCAGGTGCTGGCGGATCTGCCAATCGGTGGCAAAAGGGTGCGTCCGCGCTTGCTGCTGCTTTTCGCGGCAATGGGCGACGCCAGGAAAGAACGCGCCGTCCAATTGGCTGCCGGGATGGAACTGCTGCATTGGGCTACTTTGATCCATGACGACATCATTGATCATTCTGATACGCGGCGCAGCCAGCCAGCGCTGCATTGCCGCTGGGGCGTACAGGCGGCGGTAGTTGCAGGCGACTTTCTGCTCGCACGGGCTTACGACTTTTTTGCATCCTGTGGATCTTCCGCATGCCGTACTGCAGATACTCTGGTCAAGGCGATGTCCGAGGGAGAGTTAATGCAATTGGCCAGCGGCTATCACCCGGAGCGCACGGAAGAAGATTATTTTGACTGCATTGAGAAAAAGACGGCCAGTTTCCTTGCGACCGTATGCCGGATGGGAGCGGAAGCCGGAGGACTGGCGTCGCATTTGCGCAATGCCGCAGCGCGTTTTGGCTTGGCTTTGGGAATGAGCTATCAGATCTTGGACGATATTCAGGATTTCAGCGAGTGTGTAAAAAAGGTTGGTCCAAATATGATCAATCGTGGCAATGATGTTGCCCAGGGATTGATGACTTTGCCTTTAATCCATTTTCGCCGTTCGCGTCAGGGACAAGGCCGACCACCGCGGCGCAACTGCGAGTTGCCGCTGGAGTCGGATCGGGCTTATTGGCGCGCACTGGGAGCAGCCGTGGTCAATAGCGGATCGTTGTCGTATGCCTGCAAGGCGGCCGGGTGTTTTCTGGATAAGGCTTGCGAGACGATGGCGCTGTTCCCTGTCGGCCCTTCCAAAGAAGCCCTTGGCAGCATGATTAATGCGCTCCGTGAATCCCAAAACATGCGGAAAGGATGAATGCGAGGGATGCACGTCAATGTAATTGGTCTCGGTCATAGGCTTAGACACGACGATGCCCTGGGGCTTTTCCTGTTGGAACGGCTGCATAAGCGGGGTGTCCCGGAAGGCGTCCGACTGATCAAGGCGGGTGGCGATCAGTCTGTGCTTACCGGCCTGCTTGATAATACGTCTCAGGGTGAGCTACTGCTCATTGTCGATGCGATCTGCCTCGGGGCGGTTCCAGGTACTATTCATTATCTACCGAATATGTCGGCTTCAGGTGCGTTTTCTGATGACAGATTGGGCTTGTTTGATATGCGGCCTTTCTATTTTCAAACTTCGGAAGCAAATCAGGATCGTCTGGTGATTATCGGCTTGGAACCGGCGGATCTCTCGCACGGCATAGGACTAACTCCGATTGTCAGAAAGCGGCTGCCGGCCTTGGAAGTGGCGGTGCGTTCCTGTATCGTTCAATTCGGTAGAGTAGGTCTGCTCAGTCAGCCTTATGAAAACGCGGAAGCCCCATCGCCCAGCGCCCTGACCAGGTTACTTAATTGAGCGCCAGAGAGGTAGAGGACTGCGATGACGAAATTCGATGTCATTATTGTCGGTGCCGGGCCTGCCGGCTCGGCTTGCGCCAGGTTGCTTGCCCAAGCCGGCGCAAAGGTACTCTTACTTGAGAAGGCGCGTTTTCCCAGAGAAAAGTCCTGCGGCGGCCTGCTCTCCGGAAAAACGTTGGCCAGTATTGATGCACCGCTCCCTGACAGACTCGTTTTGAGTAAAGTACACGGGATGCGCATGGTGGCTGAGGATGGCAAGCTGCAGGCTGAGAGCGGTCATCTTCCAGGCAGGGCGGTCTTGGTCGATCGCAGCCAGTTTGATTGGTGGATGGTAGAGCGTGCCTGTCAGGCAGGGGCAGTCTATCGCGATGCCTGCGAAGTTGTCAGAATCGCCAATGGGCGCGAAATGGCCACCGTCTACTTGATTGGCGGTGCCTTGGTCGCCAAATGGGTTGTCGGAGCAGATGGTGCCGCCAGTGCAGTAGCACGTACCGTCGGCCTAAGAAAAGCCTGGCGTAGTTGGCAGAGTGGCATAACGCTTTGCCGTGAATGGCAAAGTGACACTTTGCCGGCAGACCAATCTGGCTTTGCGGAAATGCATGCCGTCGGAATCCCCGGCGCATTGGGCTGGTGTTTTGCGTGGGATGGGGGATGGAGAATTGGGGTGGGGGCCCCCGCCTTTTTCAAGCCGCATTTAACTGAGACCCTGGATAAGCTGGTCAAGAAAATCACTGCAATGCGAGGCTCAATCAGTTTGTTGCCAGTCAAGACGACGGGTGCGCTGGTCCCCACCGCTGCCTTTTGGCCGCGGCTCGGTAAAGAACGCGTTTTTCTGGCTGGTGACGCGGCTGGTCTGGCCGATCCCTTTTCCGGGGAAGGCATTGCTGCCGCACTTCAGAGTGGCGCGGCGATCGCTGAGGTCCTCAGTCATGGGTGGCCCAACCCGCTGCAAAAGTACCGCGCCTGGTGGCACAACAATTACCTCCGGCAGCGTCGGCTGTCGACGCTGTTAGCGCTGACCTGTTGGAAAAAGGATGCCCGGTTTTTTGCGGAGATTTCGCGTGACCGGGTGTGGATGGATTTGCTGGCTGGTTTGATGGATGGTTGTTCCGGATATGATGCGCTCTGGCATCGCACAACACGAGGATGCCTGGGTCGGATGTCATCAGAAGTAGCTGGTGAGATCGAAGTAGATATGCCGGCAGTAAAATGATCAAAGGGGTGGTGATGTCTTGAAGGGGAAATCCCGCAAACCGATCAAGCTCACAGAATTAATAGACCAGACCATGGCTGGCAAAAAGGATGTCAATGGTGGTGGCAAGGCCGCTAAAGCCGGTGGCAAGAAAGGCACAGAGAAACCCCGGCAGACCCCCTTGGTCGGGATTTTAGATATTGATCTATCCGAAGTTAAAAAAAGACTGGGTGCCAAAACCAGTGATATTGTCTATCGGGAATTTGTCGCGGGTGGATGCGACGGAGTGCCAATGGCTGTGGTTTTCGTTGATGGTATGGTCGACAAGATCGCCATTAATAACGGCATTCTTAAAACGTTATTGGTCGACGTCCATAAAATACCGCCGGAAGCCAGGGAAGGCAAGCGGGAGCCAGATCAATGGATCAAGAGTGCGCTGCTGGCGATCGGTGAAGTCAAAGAAGTGTCTACTGTTGATGAAGTGATCGATGCCGTCCTGGCTGGCGATGCACCAATCCTGGTTGACGGAATGACAGCGGCGATCGTTACCGGTGTCAAAGGCTGGCCGACACGTTCCATTGCAGAACCTGACACCGAAGCAATTGTGCGGGGACCGCGGGAAGGCTTTTCTGAGACGCTCAGAGTTAATACAGCCCTAGTGCGCCATCGGCTGAAATCCCCGGATTTGCGGGTGGATTCGTATAAGATCGGCGAGCGGACCAAAACGGATGTGGCGCTTTTATATATTAAAGGATTGGCTGATGAAAAAATCATTGGCGAAGCAAAATCACGTCTTAAGGCTATTAAGGTAGACGGCATTCTGGATGCCGGTTACGTGGAGCAATATATTGAGGACCAGCCATTTTCGCCTTTTCCGCAAGTAGGTAGTACTGAGCGGCCTGACCGGGTGGTCGGCTATCTGCTGGAAGGCCGACTGGCAATCATTGTCGATGGTTCTCCATTCGCACTTGTTATTCCAAGTGAAATGAACACCTTTATGCAGTCGCCGGAAGATTATTATGATCGCCCTTATACTGTGATGTTCTTACGCATGGTACGCGCCGTCGCCTCCATCGGCGCGCTGTTGCTCCCCTCTTTCTATGTCGCCGTGACCACATTTCATCCGGAGTTGCTGCCTACCCCTCTGGCGCTCAGCATTGCCGCGGGGCGGGAAGGAAAGCCTTTCCCGCCGTTTATTGAGGCTCTGTTGATGGAATTTGTGTTTGAAACTCTCAGAGAAGCCGGTGTGCGGTTACCCCGCCCGTTTGGCCAGGCTGTTGGCATTGTCGGCGCGATTGTGATCGGGCAAGCCTCGGTGGCAGCCGGATTGGTTTCACCATTATTGCTGATTATTGTATCATTAACCGCAATCGCAACATTTGCGTTCCCATCATTTCTGATGGCTAACAGCATCAGACTGGTGCGTTTCCCGTTAATGCTCCTGGCAGCAGTATCCGGACTGTATGGTATTGTCTGGGGCCTCATTTTTCTGACAGTACATTTGATGACGTTGCGTTCTTTTGGTGTGCCATACTTTTATCCTTGGGCCCCTGCCAGTGAAAGGGCGATTCTAAGTGATACGCTGGTACGCGCACCGCTTTGGGGTATGCGGCGACGTCCCGATATCGTACGTCCCCAGGATCCCATCCGCCAGAAAAAGGGTATGAAACCAGGTCCGCGCAGAAAGAGCGGCAAAGAGGCAAATGAAAGCGGTGAGTCGGATGAGTAGCAGCCCTAAAGGCTCCAAGACGGAAATCAGTTCCTATCAGGGCGTGATGGTTTCATTTTCTATCACAATCGGAACCCTGTTTATCACAATCACCAGAGAAGTCGGCAGTATCTCCGGTATGGAAGCATATATCGCCGTGCCAGCTGCTTATCTGATCATGACAATACTGTTGGTGCCGGTATTCCTGTTCAGCAGCCGTTTTCCGGGAAAACGAATCGGGGAATACAGTCAGATTATTCTGGGCGGTTTTTTTGGCAAATTGCTTTCTTTGGCGCTGATGGCAGTGATGATGGCGGTCGCGGCACTGGTGTTGCGCAATACCGCGGAGTTTTGGGGGGCGGCATTGATGCCGGAAACCCCAGTTTGGTTTTTTTTGGTTACGCTGCTAATCCTGGTCATCTATACTCTTATGAACGGATTCGAAGTCTATGCGAGGGTATGCCAGGTCTTGTTTATGATTGTGATAGGATCGCTGCTGTTTTTGGTAATAGCGTCTTTGATAAAGGTGGATTTGGAGAACCTGTTGCCTGTGTTTTACCGTGGATGGGAACCGTTGCTAAGAGGATGTCTGCGTGTGGCCGGAATTGCTGCCCAATATGCCGTTTTCTCAGCAGTGATTTGCGGGCATTTGCGCGATGCGCGGACCATAGCGGCCACCGGCTTAAAAGGCTGGCTGATAGCAGGTTTGCTACTTTCGCTGATCATGCTTGCTGTCCAAGGCGTTTTTGGGCCTCAGCAAATGGCAAAATTTGTAAGCCCGCCATTGGAATTGGCCAAAATAATAGAAATTGGCGGGGTAGCCCGGGGGTTGGAGGCATTATTAGTCTCCAGCTGGATTATAGCCGCCTTTTTGCAGATCACCGCTTATTTTTACACCACTGCTATTATTATGACGGACGTTTTTCCACGTATCTCTTTTCCTACATCTTTGCTGATTGTGTCTGCTCCGATATTTGCTGGCGCATACCTGGTTAATGATCAGGAGCAGCTGTTTGCTCTGTTCCCGGTTTTAAGAACATATCTGATTCTGCCGGTAGCGATCACGGCGTTTGGTTTGCTGATTACAGTGGCTTTTCTGCGCGGTATGTTGAAGAATGGGACTCCTTCAGGGCAGAAAGAGAGGGAAGGGATGGAATGATGCAAAAACTGGCGGTATTTTTCGTAATACTGGCGGTCATTTTAAATATTACCGGGTGTTGGAGCCAGAAAAATATGAGCGATCTGGCATTTGTGATGGGAATTGGTTTTGATGTCCCGCCTGAGGGTGCCGATGCCCAAATGCATGAATACTTGTCTCTGCAAATCGCTGTGACAAGCGCTTTTGTTCAGGAAGCTACCGGCGGTGCAGGAGGCGTGGCCTGGGTGACATCAGCATTGGGTAAAGGACCGGCGGATGCAGAACAGAGTATCGCCAGACAAATTGGGCGCGTCGTTTTCTATGGACATACCGCCGCGATATTGGTAAGCAAAGAACGTGCTGAGAAAGGCCTTCGGGGCATACTGGACGCAATCGAACGTTATCCCGGTTTTCGCCGCTCAATTCGCCTGTTCATCGTGGACGGAAAGGCTAAAGATGTGCTGGAGGCGCAGCCAAAACTGGATCAAATCTCGATAGCGGCAATGCTCCGAATGGTAAGACATACAGGAATAACATATGACATTCCATTTGGGGATTTTGTGGCCCAGACAGAATCCGAAACAATAGAGGGAGCTCTACCGATCGCCGGAACCGTCCCGCCGGGTGGATATAGTACCGAAAAGAAAGAGGCCGGGAGCGAGGTAGGTGGCGGTCAGGAAGGAGGGGGAGCAGGTGGTAAACAAAGTGGGAGCGATTCTTCAAAGCAGAGTCAGGAAAAGATTGTCCATATGGGTGGCGTCGCGGTTTTTCGCGAAAAGAAAATGGTTGGCACTTTGGAAGGACAGGCCTCTAACGGATTTCTTCTTTTTAAAGAACAGTTCCATAATAGGATTTATGCGTTTGAAACGGATGAATTCGGAGACATGTCGGTGATTATCAGAATGCTGAATGTCAAGCCCGATGTGAATATTGTAAAAGGTCGGCTGCAGATCCGCATCAAGACTGTCTTTTCGGCTGGTGTTGTACATGTAGAAACTGCGCAGGATTTTACAGACAAGCACATCAGGGAAAAGGTGACCCGGGTTCTCGCCGGGGAATTAGCCGATGCCATTAAGCAAGCCGTCACCAAGGCACAATCATACGGATCGGATGTATTTGGTTTTGGCGGTCAGCTATTCCGCAAGAATCCGAAGCTTTGGAAACAATACCGGGAAACTTGGCCAGAATTATTCAGTAACGCCGAAGTCCAGTCGGATGCTTCCGGAACTATCATCAGGACTGGAATTATCCGCCAAAGCAGCAGTTAACGGGCGCGGAGGCAGGAATATTCCGCCCAGTCAGTAAGAGACGGAAGCAGGAATAATCCGTACAGATCGAGAAATCTTATGCATGGGATTAGACTCAGGGGAGCATTGATCATGACGCTGCATGGGGCAATATTACGATTCATGCTGGGCGGCGCTGCTGTATGCGCCGCTTTTTATGCAGGTAAGAAGCTGGGCGGCCGCGTTGGGGGAATTTTCGCGGCCTTTCCGGCAGTGTTTGTTTCCGCGATACTTTCCTGTGCTATTGATGGCGGCACAGCGGCCGACATTTCCTCCAGGGCCTTTACAATCGCGCGCGGCGCACTGATTGGCATGACGGTGAATATCTTTTGTGCTGCCCTGGCAGGTGTCTTAATCACAAAATATGGTTGGCGCCGCGGGATTGCTTTAGCACTAGGCGGATGGCTGGCCGCCGCAGCTCTGATTTTCGGCGGTGCCGCAGCATTGGAGTGGATTGGATTATGAATAAAAGCAGTCAGGATTATCTGCTTCGTTTTTTGGTAGGCGGCAGCATTCTGGTGCTGGTCTATATTTTGTCCGCAGTTCTGCCTTGGAAGACGTTGGCTGGCATGTTTGCCGCTTTTCCTGGAGTTATGGCCGCCGCCGTCATTTTGAGCGGCTGGCGCCAGGGCGATGGGGCCGCCGCTGATACGGCGCAAGGATCGGTCTACGGGATGGTTGGTGGCCTCGTTTGCGTGATCGTCACTGTTCTGGTGCTCAGCCTTGGCGGATATTGGCTGCTGGCTTTAGCGGCCGGGCTGGTGGCCTGGCTGTCATCCTCAATATTGCTGCATGCGATCGTGCGGCGAATCAGGGAAGGTCGGCGGTCCTGACCTATGACCCCTAGCCCCTGACCCCTGACACCTAACCCTCCGCCCGCGATGCTGGACAATGCTGAGCAGGGACTACGCCTGGGGCGGCTTATGGAGCATTTCTGTGACACTGAGTAGCATGCTCATCAAGCCGGACATTTCCTGCGGCAAGAAAATCTTAGTGGCCTGGCCGCTACCGAGTTTATCGGCGATCTGCACGGCCGCCTCCAGCGATTTCAAGGCCAGCAATGTATCGTTGCCCTGCTGAGCATTCAGCGCCTCCGAGATCTGAGCATAGCCTTCCGCCTGTGAATTGAGTTCTTTGTAAATGCTAGCCGCCTCGGCCTCAGCCAGATTGATGCGGGCGGCTTTTTCGCCTTCCGATTCGAGCAGATTAGCTTGGCGTTTTCCTTCTGCCAGCATGATCAGCTGATCACGTTTGGCCTCTGATTCGAGCAGCAAGCGCTGCTTTTCGGCTTCGGCTTTTAGCACATCCCGCGTCTTTTGCGCTTCAGCCTCCAAAACCGCCTGCTCTTTGGCACCTTCCGCCATTAGGATCAGAGCCTCTTTTTCTGCTTGAGCATACAAGACTTTGGCACGCCGTTCACGTTCGGCGATCATTTGTTTTTGCATGGTGTCCTTCAAGTCTGATGGTGGGACGAGTTCTTGAACTTCTACGCGCAGAATGTCAACACCCCATTGGGATGTGGCCTCCTCCAAGACACCCTTGAGATGCGAGTTGATCTGCGTGCGCGATCCGAGCGCTTCGTCAAGATCCATGCGCCCGAATTCATTTCTAATATTGGTCAGTGCCAACTGCTCAATGGCCTTGGGAAGGTCGGTAATGCCGTAGGCTGCCTTTTCAGGCTGAATTACTTTATAATAAATAATTGTGTCCACTTCGAGATTAATGTTGTCTTTAGAGATGACCTGCTGTTTATGAACATCGAAAATCTGTTCGCGCAGATCAATGCAATAGAGGCCGCATTCCTTACGATGTTCCGGACGGTTGATATGCCCGACGATGCGGAAGACATCCAGAAATGGGATTCTGACGTTCAGACCGCCAAAGGCTACTCTTTTAAACTTACCAAGGCGCTCCAGAACTTTTGCCTGGCTTTGCGGGACCGTAAAAAACCCCCGCAGCAAAATCAGAGCAATAAAAATGATGATTGGGATCACGACAGCAGGGATAATCCAAAACATAGTCAGTCCTCCTCCATTTGTCTATCAATATGTGTATGTATCGATCTGTGATTCAATAACCGGTGAAAGGTGAGAGGATTTACGGCGCTGAGGACGAAATATGCCTTATTCATGAAGGGAGTGGTTAGATGCCAATCATTCAAATTGAATTGCTGGAAGGACGGACCATTGATCAAAAGAGAGCGCTTGTTGAGCGGGTCACTCAGGCTGTTTGCGAAACCATCAACGCTCCCGCTGAGGCAGTCTCGATAATCATCCGTGAAATGAAGCGCGAGGACTACGCCAAGGCAGGCAAACTGGCCGCCGACAAATAGAAAACATGGCCGTCGCAAGACGGCCTCATTAATTAATAGGGCGATTAAAGTAGACAAGGTAATTGGAGCAATCGGGATAATAAGGTCATTGAGGCAACGGTTTCAGGGGGTGTCTGCAGTGGAAATTTCCTTTGCCATACGCCAGATCAGTAATATCAGAGATCTTTATGAATACGGTCAGAAAATCGCAACCTGGCTGCCGCAATTTGAGGAACAGACAGGTCGGATCATGGAAAGCCGCCCTGCCAAAGAGGTTCGCTTTATCATATTTCATGACATTGACTCAGCGGCAGCAGTATTCAATGCCGGAAGCTGCCCGGCATGGTCTGATATGAACAAAGGGCTGATCCATCTTTGCCCGGATCCGATCGAGTGGCGCAAAGTATTGCAGGAGGAAACCGAATATCTACAGGCGGACAATAACGCGGCGATCAGGCTGGAACGTTTTTATCGTATGTGGACGATGCGTTACATAGCAACCGTATTTATTGGGCAGGGCATTGCGTGGCGATACCAACCGTTTCAGATTTTGAACGGGTTTGCGGCCTTACGATGGCTGTATCGCGGGCTGGCGCTGCATGTTGGCAGACAGTTGTGGGAAATTTGCGAGCCCTATGTTCCTGACGAAACCGAGCAATTTGTGCAGCTGGCAGCAGAAGGCATTAAGACAATCGGGGAGGAGTGGACGCTGCAGCAACTGGCGCCGCTGCCGCCATCGTCGAGGCTGCAGCCTGCGCTACAGCCGTGGCTACCTCCGCCGACGCTGTTCTCGGATTTAATGGCCGCCGCTGCTGCTGCGGAACTAACAGCGAGATCCGGAGGAATCCCGCAGTTGTGTGTTCGGCTCACATCCGCATTGCCACAATGTCATCCGCATGCGGATCTGCGGAGTCTGCTGCAAGCGCTGGGTTTATATGATGAAGCAACCCTCGAAGTTCTGAAACGCTTCAAAATTAAAACTACTATCGTTTGAGGTGATTAAGAGTGGAAAGTGTTGCAGTAGTATCCAGGATATGATATTTTTAAATTGACGTGTAGTTCGGGTAACGGAATATCATGTTCCCGAATAGAGTGCAACGCCGAGAAGGAGAGTTACTTTTGGCGGAAGGAAAGAGCGCAGGCCGTTCCGGCGGGTATTTGGAAAGTCTAAGGTTATTCAGCCATAATGCCCGTTTGTACCTGGTTGGGTCTTTTATCAGCAATATTGTTCAGGGTGCCTTTGGCGCGCTGCTTAATCTGTATGCTTTGCAGCTCGGGTATGGGGCGGATTTTGTCGGAGTACTCGTTTCTGTACAAATGTTTGCCACCGGTTTCGGCTCTTTGCCAGCCAGTTTTATTTGTTATCGCATCGGCCGCAAAAAAAGCCTGATCATTGCGGCGCTGATCGTGGGGTTTGGGACACTCGGTATGGCATGGTCGTCAGCTGCATGGGCGCTGATTCTCTTTAAGGCGATCTACGGATTTGCCTTCGCATTTTTGTCAGTCACGATCGCACCCTTTCTCATGGAAAACAGTACTCCCAAAGAAAGGGCGCATCTGTTCGGGCTAAATTTCGCCTCGCATACTTTTGCCATGATGCTTGGCAATTTTGGCAGCGGTTGGATCGCGGACGAGCTCGCCACAACAATGGGTGCTTTGCAATCTTACCGCATTACGTTGACCATTTTTGCAGTCGGGGTAACCGCGGCGGCGCTATGCTATGCCTTTATTAAAGAGCAGGAGCGAGCGGGTGGGCCGTCGGGCAAGGAGGCAATTGTCAAAGGTTTGTCAGAAGCCATCAGTTTGAAGGAAGCACGTCAACTGATTATATATAATCTGCTCATTGGTTTTGGTGCCGGTATGGTAGTACCGTTCTTTAATGTGTTTTTGTCGCAGAAGCTGAATGCTACGGCGCGTGAGGTTGGACTTGTTTTAGCCATCTCTCAGATCATCACTGGTTTGGCCAGTCTGGCAGCTCCGGTTTTGGTCAGCAAAATGGGCAAAATTAAGTCTGTTGTGACCTGTCAGCTAAGCTCTATACCGTTCTTGCTGATGATTGCCTTGCCGCCCAACGTGAGTGCGGTTTCAATTTCATTCTTCATTCGCAACGCATTGATGAACATGGTCAACCCCATCACTTCCAACCTATCGATGGAGATTGTGCCTGAAAGATTGCGTTCTGTAATCAGCAGTTTCACCCGCATGGCCAACGATGGAGCCAGATCCATCAGCGCCATTGTCGCGGGGTTTTTAATGGAACATGTTAGCTTGGAGGCACCTTATTTTGTGACAAGCGCGGTCTATTTGGCAGCCAGTTTTTGCTATTATACATTTTTTATCCGTTTTGATCGTGAAGCAGACGACCAGGACGGCAAATGTACTGGGGCGGGTACCACTAAGGTCCCAGCTGATTGATTCTGTCAAGGAGTGCTTGAGCCTCTTCCAGTTGCGGATTCAGCTGTAGCGCTTTTTTCAGCTTGGCGCGGGCAACGGAAGCATCGTTTACAGTGATAGGCTTCGAAGCAACGTCTGCGTATAAAGCAATGGCGGCTAGTTCCGCCACTTTTTCATTGTCGGGCTTCAGTTCATTAGCACGCACCAGCCTTTCAGCAGCGCGCGCGTAATTGCTGCGCATCAGCAGCGACTGGCCGCTATAGTAATGGTAACGCCAGCTGTTTTTCGAAGGGTTCAAGGCATAGAGCGTAAACCCCAGGAAAAACACTGCCGCGCATACGGCATAGGCGATTTTCGTTTTTGGAGAACGCGGGAGACGTTCTCTGGGGAGGCCAAGTCCAAAAGCGGTCACGAAGCCGCCCACCAATCCACCCAGATGAGCGAAAGAATCGATATTTGGTATAACAACCCCCATGATCAGATTGAGCGCCAGAACCATGTAAATGCGTACGCCAAATACTGCTCTAAAAATCACCGGGTTTCGCAGACCAAAATAGAACAGCGCCCCAAACAGCCCGAAGATCGCGCCGGAGGCCCCCACCGAAATGTTGGGACTGGCTAGCGTACTGGCCAGTGTAGCGAGAAACCCGGAAGCTAGAAAAATCACCAGCATGCGCGTCCGTCCGTACATGAACTCGATGAGACTGCCCAATTGAAAAAGGGAAAATGCGTTCAGGATTAGGTGGGTTAATCCCGCGTGTAAAAAGATCGGGGTAATGAGACGCCAATATTGCCCTTCCCAAATCAACCCAGAATCTTTGGCCCCATAACGCAATAAGACTTGCGTGTTCTGAGAGCCGCCATTCAGCGTCAGGATCATGTAGACCACCACTGTGATCGCAATTAAAGACAAGGTTATGACCGGGATTCTTTGAACTTGTAGCGGCTGCTGTCCAGCACCAGTGTCATCATTAGGATGATCAGTAGGGCGCATTTCCGTTTCCATGTGATAACTCCTTAGGTTCGACCGACGGTCAGACGCGCAGGATTTTGGCTGACACTGCCGAACCAAAATACCAAAATACTCAGCAAAGAATCTGTGGGAGGGTATTCTTTGGAACATATTGCGATTATGGCAGGGGACGCTCAGACAGTGGCCAGGGGTTTCAAAACAGCGGAATTGCGCTTCGCCAAAGGCCGGGTTGTCCCCTACGAACGCATTTTGTCCGGAGACCTGATCTATTTCAAAGACCTTGGCGGGCCGTTTGTTGCCCGGGCCGCCGCAGGGCGTGCCGAATTCTATTCCGATCTTGAGCCTAGTGATATCGAGGGTTTTCGCCGGCTTTACGGAGCGTCCCTGAACGCCAGTGAGCAATTCTGGCAGGAGGCGCAGGATAAGCGCTTTGCGACCTTAATATTTTTGGCTGACATTGAACCGTTAAAACCCTACTGGTTAAAGCCAGCGCCGTTTAACCGCAGCCAGTGGATTGTGCTCGATACACCTGAGAAACAGCAATTGTGGCTGGGCGGTTTATTTGACAGAGACCCCTATTTGCGTGATGATGGACAGGTCTCTTCAAAGGTGGTAATTACCACGACCACAACTACAACTTTGCCTTCACAATGAGTTCGGTCGCTGTCGTCAGAGCCTGCGGCAATCCGGAAAGATCATTACCTCCACATTGCGCCATTTGCGGACTGCCACCCCCGCGTCCTGCCACAAAAGGAGCTACTTGCTTACAGATTTCTCCCATATGGATATCAAGATCCTTGGACCGCGCCAGTATTATGTGCGCGGAATCGCCAGCGGTTCCGGCCAGGATCGCTGCTGCCGACGGATACGCACAAATGAAACCTGCTAATAAGCGCAGCTCGTCTGTAGGTCGATCAGGGAAAACACGGCTCACAATATGAAGATCCGTTTCCGGGTCGGCGCTTTCAGCAAGCAATTGATCAGCCTCGTGGCGCAGCAATTTTTCCCGTACTTCCTGGAGTTCCTTTTTGGCCTGCTTATTGGTGTCCTGCAAACGACTGATTTGAGCCGGAATCTCGTCGGTGCCGATTGAAAGCATGGCGGACAGTTCCAGCAAGAGGCGGTTTTTGGCGTCATAGTCTTGCATGGCGCGTTGACCGCAGAGGAATTCTACGCGGGACTGTTTTTTGACTTTTTCTACACGTATTATTTTGATCAGGCCGACTTCGGCCGCACACCCAGGATGTGTTCCGCAGCACGGAGACCAGTCAAAGTCCTCAACTTCAACAATGCGGATCCCGTCCGCGACAGTCGGCGGCTTGCGCAGCGGCATCTCTGCCAGAGCGGCGGCGTCAGGAAAATGGACGCGGATGCGTGCCGGAGAATGCACCGCCAGGTTGGCCAGCGCCTCAGCTTCTTTAATCATGGCTTCTGTTAATTCCTCAATGGCCAGATCAATTTGCGTATGTTCTTCGGTCAGGTGGAATCCTACGGTTGCAGCGCCAAAAAGCTTGTCGAGCGCGGCCGATAAAATATGCTGACCGCAGTGCTGCTGCATCAGGTCGTAGCGGCGTTCCCAGTCCAGGCGGCATTTGGCAGGGCCTTCAGTCAGCGGGCAGTTGCTGGCGAGAATGTGAATGATTTCACCATCGCGCTCCAACACCTGTAGAACCGCTTGATCAGCAATGAAGCCATGGTCGCAGGGTTGACCTCCGGATTCAGGGTAAAAGGCAGTACGATCAAGTGTTACTTCTGTTCCAAGGTCGCCGGAGGCGATCCCTGTAATCTGCGCTTCAAAATCTCTAATATAGGCATTATCTTCATAGAGGCGGATTGCCGACATAATTATCTTTCCCTCCCCAGGTATTATCCTGCTATTTATCAGTCCTTAATCAGGCACGCTTGATTTATTCTTGCTTAAACGCGCATTCCCTGCCCAATTTTTCCGCTGCAGAAAAGCACATCCGGGCAGGTTTACCGTTGCCTGACGACGAAATAAAATGCGTTGTGAAAGTATGTAATGCAGATTAAATGTGTGCAGACTTTAAGATCTGTGAGGAGTCGGCAAAGAGATAGGGGATTTGACAGTGGAAACAGCAAAAGAACGAAGCACAAAGACTTTCAAACAAATTACGGCTGGACTGAGTCTGCGGTGGGAAACGGTTCAATGGGAAGCCGTCAGGGAAATGGTCCGCGAATTAATAGAGTCTTTGGCCATTGCCGCAATTTTAACGACTTTTATCCTCTTATTTGTCGCACGTTCATTTGTGGTCGATGGTTCTTCCATGTATCCGACTTTAGAAAACCGCCAGCGACTGCTTGTTGAGGTGATTAGCTACCGATTCCGTGAACCAAAGCGCGGCGAAATCATCGTTTTCAATCAAGAAGATCACCGGCGTCTAATAAAGCGGATCATCGGCCTGCCAAATGATATGGTTGAGATCCGCGACAGAGTCGTTTACATCAACGGCAGCCCGCTGGATGAAGCGTTTATTGCTGAAAATGCCTATTCTGATTACGGGCCTGTTTTTATTCCGGGTGGTCATTATTTTGTCCTTGGAGATAACCGCAATAACAGCGATGACAGCCGGGACTCAGTAGGCTTTTTGGCAAAGAACCTGATTATTGGCAGAACCGTCGCCCGATTTTGGCCAATTACCAAGCTTTCAATTTTCAAGATCCCGGAGAGTTATCGGGAATAGGAATGGCCTGAATTCTAGTATTAATGGCGGCACGCTCGACTTTGGAGCAGTTTGCATATGAAGTTAACTCGGGACATCATCGGATGCCCCTTTTTTGCAGGAAAAAGAGGAAGTTGGTGGAATTATCTGTCTTGAGGGGGTGGACCCGGTGGCACGTTACTACGTTGAATTGGAAGGCTATCGTTATGGGCCTTTCGAGCTGCAGGAATTGAAGCAGCTATACCAAGACGGAGTTTTGAAAAGCGACCAGATCTATGAAGAGCAATCCAATCAGTTGTACAGCCTCACCAGGCTGTTAGCTGAGTATTCTGTCGCAGGCCAGCGCAGTGCGGAACCCGAACATAACGTGGAAGCCAGGCATAACGCGGTAGTTCAAACCGAGGCGGGGCCATTCGGATCATCTGGTGCGCAGGATGGATTAACGGAGACCGCATCAAACGATGGTGGGCCGGTAGGTTCAGCATTGGGAGTAGCCGCCGCGCAGGAAGTAGCTGCTACGCAAGAAGCAGCTGCAGTGCAGGAAGTGCCTGAATCCAGCCCTTCAGAATCTTGGAGCGAAAAGCTTGCACGCCTTAAAGGCACCCAAAACAGGCAGACTGGTGGCGCTGCCGAAAGCCCCGTGTTCTTAGAGCGAAGTGATTCACCGGTAGAGGATTTTAACAGGTTTGACAAAATTGAAGCCGAGAGCACTGCAGCCGATTTAACGTTGGACGTTGCCACCCGTGAGCTAAGGGAAGAAATGGTGGCAGACCTCGATGCTTTGCCGCCCGCAGCCACGAATGAGGAGCTTCCTGATTTGCTCGTTTCCAGTGATTCGCATCCAGAAGAATTAATCAACTACAACACATCGATCCAAGACGATCATGGAAATCCGGATCTGACTATCAAGCTGGTAGACTTAAGCGCAAACGAAGCAACTGCTGTCGACGATGCCGACGCGAGTAGTTTTCCGACTGGCCTGGGATATATGAAAGAGGCCTTGGATTTGGAGCCGCCTATGGAATGGCTGTCAAATGGACCCACTCCAGTTGCGCCGACTCCTACTGTGCCGGCCGCTGCAGCTGCGTCAGCCGTGCCTGCGCGGCAGGAGAGCAACACTGATTCTGAACAAGCTCCGGCACCTCATCAGGGAGAACGTTTGGCGACCGAAGCTTCGGCGTGGCGAGAACAGATGGCGCGTCTCGATGTAGTATATGGTGTTCGGGAATCAACTGGAAGTAAGGATCTGCAAGCCTTCGGGCAGGATCCTTCGGCTGCCGATATGTCAGCCCAAATAGGCAGAGAAAATAGCGTCCTGGGAATTGACGGAGAATTTGGCGATTCGGGGGAGGAACACAACGGGAAGTCGGGTGGAAAGCTCGATTCCCTATTGTTTATCGCCGCCGGCCTGATGGCACTTTTGGCTCGTTCAGAGTATGCGTTGTTGAATGAAATGCCAGCTCTTGTTGTCACAGCTACCCTGTGCGGGTACGCGCTATTGACAGCGATTTGCGGCGTGATGCTCTGGATTGATTCCAAGCGCTATGTGCGAGCACTCCGCATCGTATTGCTCGTCCTTTTACCAGCTCCGATAGCGATTCTAGGCTATACCTTGTTTGTTTATCAAGATACGGTAATGGCAATGCAAATTCCGGAAACTTTACAGCAACCGCTGGCATATTTGGCAGCTTCTTTGATTATTCATGCGATTGGCTTAGTTATTTCGAAAAAAGCAGTCCAAAATGTTGAAAACGCCTAAATTCGGCAACGCAGGAAAGATTGACCAACATGCTCCTCATCTGTTATACTAACTTTACACAATAAAAGATGATGCGTTTTGAGGAAGGGAAAGCCTCGGAACTATCGTCAAGCGGGACGTCACGTTTTGATAATGGTTCCCGCAGTCTGGAAAGCCGGCAATCTGGAATGTGTTTGACTTTCCGATTCTCAGTGACAAGTCATCCGAAGTTGTGAAAGAACTCTCTGTTTTGTTTGTGACCGCTGCGGGCGGTCCATTTTTTTTGCGTAGTTATGCCTGGCAAAAAGGTTAATCAGATCAAAGCAACAGGGGGTCTGAACTTGAGTTTCACAATGCTTTCTAACGGACGTATCCATACCATGGATCCCAAAGCGCCTCAGACAGAGGCGGTTGTCATCGGGTTCGGGAAAATACTGGCAACCGGCAAAGCCCGCGACCTCGAGGACCAATTTCGGCCGACGTGCAAAGTAGATTTGGGCGGAGCGATGCTGCTGCCAGGCTTGGTGGACGCACACGTCCATTTATTCGCGTATGCACAGCGACTCGAATGGATTGATTTGGACGGGTTGTTATTGGAAGAGGCGTTAAGCCGGATTGCTGCTGCCGCGAAAAGGATCAAGCCCGGCGAATGGCTGTGCGGGGGAGGTTATAACTCCAACCTGTGGGACAAGGTGCCAGACAGGCATTTGCTGGACAGTGTAACCGCCGATGTACCGGTAGTTCTGGACAGCAAGGACTTCCACACTTTGTGGGTCAATTCCGCTTTGCTTAAAACCATCGGCGTGGACGCCAATACTCCAAATCCGCCGGGCGGCAGTCTTGATCGGGAAACGGACGGTTTTCCCTCAGGAATCATTCGCGAATACGCGAGCGCTTTGCTGCAAGGGAAGCGACCTGTCATAGATCTTAACCGCCGTGCCGAAATTATTGAGCATGGTATTGAGAAACTCTACTCCTATGGTTTAACGGGAGTGCATGCTCCCGAAGGGATTGCAGAGCTTGGTGCCCTGCAAAAATTGCAGCGGGCAGACCGGTTGAACTTCAGAGTCTCTGTAATGCTTCCGAAAGAAGCACTACCAATGGCAGAAAGTGTTGGTCTGCAAACCGGGTTGGGCGGGGAATGGCTGAATGTGATCGGGGTTAAACTCTTCGCGGATGGTTCATTAGGGTCACAAACCGCGTTTATGCTTGCCCCATATGAAAACTCCGCTGATTATAGAGGTATAGCTGTGGTGGCACCGGAGGAACTGCAGGATCAAATTGCCAGGGCGAATCGCAGCGGATTGGCAGTGGCAGTTCATGCCATTGGCGATGCTGCTGTCAGAACGGTACTGGATTGTCTGGAGGCAGCTCAGGAAGAGGCGCAGCGCTGGCAGATCCGCAATCGTATTGAACACCTGCAATTAATCACTAAAGAAGATTTACCGCGGCTCAGCAAATTGGGAGTGATTGCTTCCATGCAGCCGCTGCACTGTACTTCTGATATTGATATTGTCAAAAAGCATTGGGGAGAACACCGGGGATATGCTTATGGATGGCGTTCAGTAGAGCAATCAGGTGTTAATCTGGCCTTCGGATCCGACGCGCCGGTTGAAGTACCTGATCCGCTACAAGGCATCTATGCCGCCGCCACCAGAAAACGCTGTGACAATACCCCGGCGGGCGGATGGCAGCCGGAGGAAACTATCTCAGTCACAAGCGCCATTAGGGCGTATACCAGTGGCGCCGCATGGGCTGCGGGACGGGAAAAAGAATTTGGTACGATTGAGCCTGGCAAGGCCGCCGATTTTACCGTGTTAGATCATGATATCATTGCCGAAGGGCCGGAAAGCATTTTGCAGACCAGGGTGATTGGGACGATGATTAGCGGCCGGTGGGTCTATGGCGGATAATGATGTCTGGGCAATTGGCGATCAGGTAATTGCGATTGGTCATGAGATAGAGAGGAACGGTTGGCATGAAAGCTGTATTATTTGACATGGACGGAACTTTACTGGGTGTGGATATGTACGAGGTTTTCTTGTCCGGTTATGTGAAGCGGCTGGGGGATTTTGTAGCAGACCGCGCAGACGAGCGCTATTTCATTAAGCAATTGATGGCCGCCACCAACGCCATGGTGTCCAATGAGGATCCTTCCCTGACAAATGCAGAAGCATTCAGCAATCACTTTTTTGGCGCAACAGGCTGGAATAGCGCCGAGTGGATGCCGCTTTTCAATCGTTTTTATCAGGAGGAGTTCGGCAAACTACAACCGCTGACGAAGGTGGAACCGTATGCCTTACCGGCAGTCAATGCGGCGGCCGACAAAGGCTGCGATATAGTCTTGGCTACTAATCCGGTCTTTCCGCTCGCAGCGATGCAGCACCGCATGCGCTGGGGCGGTTTTGAAAAAGCTCCTTTTAAACTGATCACCAGCTATGAAAATATGCATGCCTGTAAGCCCAATCCGCAATACTACCTGGAAATATTGGACAAAATCGAATGTCGGCCTGAGGACGCGCTGATGGTGGGGAATGATGCCGAGGAAGACTTGGTGGCGTCATCCGTAGGAATGCAAACCTTTCTGGTGATCAATGAGTATACGATCCAAAGGCATGAGACGAAAAAGTATGAACCGGATTATCAGGGAACTTTGCAGGATTTTGTGGCGCTGATCGCCCAGCTTTAGTTTTATCTATAGCTTTAGCTTAGTTTCGCCTTTGGTTATAAAGAAAAAGCCGAAAGGCCCTTCGCTTTGAACGAGCGCAGGACCTTTTTTGTTGCAGTGGGGTGACCAATAGGCACAGTGTGGTGCACTGATGAGCTGGCGGCTGGCGGCCCGCAGATCTGGGGCTGGTCGGAGACTATCAGGGGCTGAAGCCAATCCAGAAGTTCGGGAGACGGTTTGCTAAACCACCATACAATGGAATTTCATCAGCGTTTTTGATGCGTGAGCGGACAGCGTAAACCTCGTTTTGTACCGGGAGCGGAATCAGCGGTAGTTCCTCCGCGATTATAACCTGCAGGGTTTCATACAGATCAGCGCGTTTCCGGTGATCACTGGTAGTGCTCAGTTCAGCCAGGATTTGATCAATACTGGATTCCCATGAAGTAAGGGGCGTGGTTTGTCGTGGGTTCCAATAATGCAAGGATCCCGAAGAGTGCCACAGATCCAGCTGCAAGCCGGGTTCTGGATGAGACGTCACCGGGATAATCGCGGTTTGCCATTGATAGTTTTCCTGCAGAGCGGCGGACATGGCTGCGGCGGAGACGGGTTTCACAAAAGCCGTAATACCGACGCGCTGAAGCTGTCGGGCGATTAAGCCGGCCATTTCAACCAGATCCGGGCGTTCGATCGTTACCATGATCGGAAATTCCACGCGATTTCCTTTGTTATCGTAGAGCACTTTGTCGCGGCCTGGCATAAATCCGGCCTCTTCAAGCAGATCTTCTTCTTTGCGCAGAATCGAGGAATACTTGGAAACGCGTGCATAGTAATAATCCTTCAAAACAGGCGGGATAATCGTTTGCCTTTCAGCAGCATAACCAGAATAAATATCCCGGATGATGGCGCTGTGGTCAATGACATATGCAATTGCCTTCCGGAACGCGGGATTCCGAAACCATGTCAGTGGTGCTTCGTTTGCCTTGTATGGCGGTGCACCTGGATTCTGATTAAAGACGAAGAAGGTGTTCTGCAGGCTGTCTTTGGAATCAATGCATTCATAGCGACCGGCACGCCGGTTGCGCATGAAGGAATCTCTCTGCGCAGTACTGATGGCTGCCCAATCGAGTTCATTCCTTTGGAAACTCTCAAGTAGTTTGGATTCGGAGCTAAAAATGCGTACCGTCCAGCGATCCCCGTAGGGCAGTACATTTTGGGAGCGATCGGCACGCCAATAAAAAGGATTGCGTGTGTAAGTGACGCCAACGCCTGGCACATATTCCTGCGGGATAAAGGGGCCGGTGCCCACAATCATACTTAGATCAAACTGTGCCGGCCAGATTTGGCTGAGGGACTGATTGTTTGCGGTATTTACGAAAGCATGTTGCGGCAATATGGGCGGCAGGATTATTGGCAGATACGGGCAGGGATGGGCGAGCCTAAATTCGACAGTTCTGTCGTCCATTGCCCGATATGATACATTAAGATCAACGGCAGTCCAGTAGTTGCGCCAAATGCCTGAGTTGACATTATTCATAAAAAGATCCAAAGAAAAAAGCACATCTTTGGAAGTGAGTGGCGCGCCGTCCGACCAGTTGAGGCCCTGACGTAAAACAAACTGCCATAGCAGAGCGTCTTTACTAACCGTCCACTTTTCGGCCAGTGCAGGCTCAATGGCCAGACTATCGGGATTTATTTCTGCCAGTGAGTCAAAAACGACCCGCAGCAACTCCTGCGTCTGTGCATTGTTGGCTGCGAGAGGATTGAATGAAGACGGTTCGCCAACGATTGCACTGATAATTGTACCGCCATAGCGTCCGGCCTTGAGATCGGATTTTTTGTAAGTAATTGGTACGGTGGCATCCACGGCGGGCAATAGGAGTATTCCGGTAAAGCAGCTCAGAAGCAGAATCGTTAAAAAGCGGCGCATCATAACAAACCTCCTCGTAATCCCAAGAAATTCTGTGAAGTGGCCGTTAAATCCTGCTCAAACGCGATTATTTTGCTGGCAACCGCCTGCGCTTGACATGTGTCAGAGACAGCGTTATACTAAGAATATCGAACATATGTTCGGGCGGGAGTGATAAACAGAGTGGTCGAAAAGATAGATGAACCGGTTGACGTGATGGCAGCTTTTTTTGGAGGCCGGCTGGTTCCACGACTCTTTAAGTGGCATGGCAGGCGTTATGCAGTCAAAGAGGTTACCAGCATGTGGACAGATTTAGAAGGGCAGTTTCGCCGCTATTTTTACGCGGTTACTACGGATGCTCCTAATCTTTACGAGCTGGTATTCAGCACCAAAGACTTGCGTTGGCTTCTGATCAAAATTTACTTTGATTGATTGGTGGCACGGCATGGAACGTCTAATTATGCATGTTGATATGGACGCCTATTTCGCTGCGGTGGAACAGGCGGAAGTACCATCGCTGAAGGGCAAACCCATTGTAGTATGCGGTTTTCCGCTTGCGCGTAGTGTCGTAACAACTGCTTCGTATGAAGCCCGCAGGTTTGGAATCAAATCCGGTATGCCGGCCAGCGCAGCCCGCAGAATGGCTCCAGCAGCAGTGTTCATTGAGAGTAATCCTCAAAAATACATCGCGATCTCACTAAAGATTGTGAGCATTTTGTGTGAATTTACCCCGAAAGTTGAACCATACTCAATCGACGAATCGTTTCTTGATCTGACAGGATGTCCTGCTGTTCAGCCGCACGGAGTGGCGGCACTGGCTACCACAATCAAAAAACGCATCCGTGCGGAAACGGGGTTGAGCTGCAGCATTGGGGTTGGCCCTAATAAACTGCTGGCCAAAATAGCGACGGAGATGTATAAACCGGATGGCTTTATGCTCATAAGGCTGGAGGAGGTTGCCGACAAAGTATGGCCGCTGGCAGTTGAAAAACTGCACGGAATTGGTGAAAAAACAGCTGCCCGGCTTAAACAGGACGGGATTGGGACCATCGGGGACCTTGCGCACATCCCTCCGGATGTGTTAAAAAGGATGTTCGGGGCCAACGGTTATTTGATCTGGCAATCGTCGAACGGCATCGACCATTCGCCGGTAGATCCTGC
>ENA-UOOE01000531-UOOE01000531.1-fermentation-metagenome-genome-assembly--contig:-NODE-531-length-37396-cov-3.909885_pt1 | contig 37396 bp, 34 predicted proteins | sample MGYA00245776_ERZ724021 | MGnify/ENA primary metagenome ERZ724021 (study PRJEB28704, sample SAMN03018321) | fermentation metagenome | biome: anthropogenic terrestrial biome; feature: soil; material... | reverse complement strand
CATTTTAGGAGCATCCGGAGCTGGCAAATCAACCCTTCTGAATATTCTTGGAGGCATGGATAATTCTACTAAAGGGGATTACATTATTGCGGATAAGAACGTAGCTAAATACAATGAGAAAGAACTAGGGAACTTTAGAAGAGATGATATCGGCTTTGTCTTTCAGTTCTACAATCTTCTGAATAACTTAACCGCCTTAGAGAATGTTGAGATTGCCGCTTCAATCGTTAAGAATCCCTTAGATTCCAATGAACTATTGAATGATGTCGGCTTAGGTAAAAGAAAGAATAACTTCCCTCCTCAGTTATCAGGCGGTGAACAGCAGAGAGTCTCCATAGCTAGAGCTATTGTTAAGAACCCAAAGCTGCTTTTATGTGATGAGCCCACTGGTGCTCTTGATTCCAAGACCGGAGAAAGCATTATCAAACTTCTTTATTCTATTTCTATCAAATATAAAACCACTGTCGTCATTGTTACTCATAATGCGACTTTAGCAAAGATAGGTACCCGTCTTATTAGAATTGCTGATGGCAGGATTATCGAAAACAAAACTCAGCCTCGACTTGAAAATCTGGATAATATCAAATGGTAAAAAAGGTTTCGACTACTAGGCTTCTCTTTAAGAAACTTATCCGTTCGACTAAAGAGAACTGGAAACAGTTCTTTTCCGTCATTGCCATATCCTTTTTGGCTATCTGTCTTTTTAGTGGCCTAACTAGCAACGCCAACAACCTTAAAGAGCGGGTAAATAATCTCTATAATGAAACCAATTTCTCTGACATCTATGTCACCACTTCTTCTAATGGTGACTTAACTCCAGAAGCAATTGAAACAATTACTGGAGTAAAGAAAGCAGAGGAGAGAACTTACTTAACAGTCGAAGGAAACAAAAAGTCCTTCTATTTAATTGTCGAGAATGAAGCAAACACTCTTTCAACTCCTTTAGTAAGCAAAGGAAATAGAGGCTTTCTTTTGATGAATAGTTATGTTTCCGATAATAACATCTCTATTGGTGATAGCTTTAGTTTCACTTTAAATAACTACTTTAAGACAGATTCCAATAAGGAACTGTTCTCCCTTCTTTCTTCATATAAGAAAACTGATAAAGAAGATGTCTTTAGCAATGCTTCTCTTGATTTGACCACAAAAGTGACAGGCTTCATGTATCATTCTGAAGGGGTTCAGTCTTCATCTTTTTCTAGTTCAATTATTGAAACCAACTATCAAGTAATCCAAGATTCCTTAATGTCGATTCTAAATGAAAACTATGATGTCGATGGTCTCAATCAGGCTATCAGTCTTTTACACACCTTAGGAATGACTGATTATACTTCCGTTTCCGATTCACTAACTAGTTTACTCTCGAAGACCAAGAACCAGATTCTCGTCAAAGCTGAGTCAGGAACCGATTTAGATAGTCTTAATCAGACCATCAAAGAGAAAATCAAAAACGATTATCCCTCTGTCAGCCTTATCGTCTCAGCATTAAGCTCAAATTTACCGGCTTCTTTAGCTATGGCACAGGATGTCGACCAAGCCAGCAAGCTGACATATGTCTTCCCTATTATTTTCTTCCTCGTATCCATATTAGTCATTCTTACCACTCTTTCTCAGATGATAATTAAAGAAAGAATTCAGATTGGGGCTTTAAAAGCTATTGGAGTCAAGAAGGGATATATTTACCTTCACTATATCTCTATGGCTTCATCTTATGTATTATCGGAGGATTACTGGGTTTCTTTATTGGGCCAGTGATTATTCCTAAAGTCATGGAGATTAAATGCAACATTCTTTGGGATTTGCCTGTAAGGAGAGCTACTTTCTTCCATCCATTGTCGATAGTAATTACTCTCTGTCTATTGCTGCTAGCAATTATAGTAAGTTTCTTAGCTTCCCACTCCGTTATTTCAGAAAAACCTGTTGATACCTTAAGAGCTAAGACTAAGAGTATGAAGGCTAAGCCAAGCAAACCTAACATATTAACTAAGCATCTTTCTATTCCAAATAGATTAGCTTTTAGAAATATTTTTAAGAACAAAGTAAAATCTTTGATGGTGGTCTTAGGGACTTTAGGCTGTACAGCCCTCTTGGTCTGTGGCTTTGGAATCGTTGATACTTTAGAGTATGGAATCGATTTGACTTATAAAGAGCAGGAAGTAGTAGATATCAATGTGTCTTTATCTTCATATTCTGAAAGTGATTATCTCTCTTTAGAAAGCTTTGATAATGTTAAGAGTGTTGAGAAGGTAACTGCTACAACTGGTTCTTTATCTAGCTCATCCTCCCTAAAAGATCTTTACGTTTATCTCCTCGCTGATGACTCTTCTTGCTTTAAAATTGATTACCAAGGGGAAGGTCTAACGATTGATAAGACTACCTGCGATGATTTGGGCATTAAAGAAGGCGATACGGTCAAATTGATTATCAATGGCACTGAATATGAAAGAAGAGTGGATACCGTTTTTGAATCCTGTTCTCTAAAAGGAGTATTTGATAGCTATAAAAACTATCCTGATTTAACACTTAATCCTACTAACTTCTGGGTAACGGTTAAAGATAGTTCTTTAACTCAAGCCACTACTAAAAACATCAGCAACAGTTATTCCTTCTTCTCCGTCAAATCCAAGCGGGATTCTTTAGATTACGCTCATCAATTATTAAGTTCTATTACTGCCATGACAAATGTCGTAAAGATCTTTGCTATCCTCTTAGCTATTGTCGTCATCTATAACTTAGCTAGCCTTAATATCAATGAAAGAAAACGGGATATAGCTACGATGAAGGTCTTAGGCTTTAATTTTTCGGAGATTACTAAGACTTTAGTAACCGAGATCATGATTGATACCATAGTTGGTGCCTTAATAGGTCTAGCCTTTGGTTATCCTTTATGTGTCTTAGTCCTAGCCATCAATAAGACAACATTGATTACCTTTATCTATCACATCAATGCTTTAACTTATTTCTTAGCTTTTATACTAAGCGTTTTGACTGCCTTTATATTAAACTTCCTGCTTTGCTTAAGAATTAAAAAGATCAAGATGGTGGAATCTTTGAAATCTGTGGAATAGAAGCTCTTAAAAGGAGCTAAAGTTTCGCTATTTTTCTGTTCTTTTTTCTCAAGAGAAATAGTAGAATATTCAAATAATTGGAGATTCAAGCAATGGAATTTTTAAAAGTACGTGGAACTAAACTATATTCTGAAAATCAGGAAATCGTCCTTCATGGCGTTTCCAGTCACGGCTTGAGTTTCTATCCTGAATATGTCAACGAGAAGACTTTCACTTTCTTTAAGGATAACTGGAAGATTAATGCTTTTAGGTTAGCTGTGTATACCGAAGAAGAAAACGGCTTCTGTGCTGGAGACTTAGAGAATTGCTTGAAGCTCCTTAATCTTATTGATAAAGGTGTCAGCATTGCCGTTAAAGAAAATCTCTATGTCATTATTGATTGGCACATTCTTTCCGATTCGAATCCTTTGACCAATGTCGATAAGGCTATTAAATTCTTCGGCTATGTCAGCGGCCATTATCAGAATGTCCCTAATGTCATCTATGAAATCTGCAATGAGCCTAATAAGAACTGCACTCTTGCTGATATTAAGAATTATGCTAATCAGATCATACCGGTGATTAGAAAGAATTCTCCGGAAAGCTTAATAGTGGTAGGAACTACCACTTGGTCTCAGGATGTCGATAAAATGGCTGATAGCCCTCTTCCTTACGATAATCTTTGCTATTCACTTCATTTCTATTCCTCAACCCATACTAAAGAATTAAGAGACAAAGCTGATTATGCCTTAAGCAAAGGCTTACCTATCTTTGTCAGTGAATTCGGTATCTCTCCGGCTAGCGGAAACGGTCCAATCAACTATGAAGACACAAAAGAATGGTTAGACTATCTTAAAGAAAAGAAGCTCAGTCATTTTGCCTGGGCTTTAGCTAACAGGGATGAAACCTGCTGCTTCATTAAGCCTGAGTGTAAGAAACTGACTGATTTTACTTTAGATGACTATACCGACTGTGGAAAACACTTATCTGATTGGTATGCTAAATATTAGTTCTTCTTAGCTTTTATTTAAGAGTGGAAAAACTCATCCTAAGCAACTGCTTTTAGCTTGTCTTTAAGCAGCTTTCTTTTCTTCTACCGGCTTAATATACATCAATAAGTCAGATACAAAAAGAAAAGGAAGACAAAAGAGAATACCTAGATTTGCATAAGCGGAAGAAGAATAATAGCCAACAAAGACTCCGCCAATAAAAGCTAGGATTACCCCTAAGAACACTAAAGCTTCTAGGAGCTTTTCTTTACTGAATCCCGTAAAGAAAGAAGCTACTCTTTCAGCTAAGCTCTTTAAGTTACCAGTGCACATCGTTGAAGCAAAAGCGATGCCTTTTACTTTCTTAAAAGACTCTAGCTGCAATCCCGCCACAAAAGACACCAGCATATTAGCAAGCCAATTAAGGTTATCTTTTACTGGCACAAAAGCTGTTCCGATGATGATCAGCATCTCCAAAAGCACAATCAATTGTCTCCAGTGGAACTTAGTAACTGTCTTTAAGGCTTTCTCTAAAAGGACAGCAATCACAATAGCAATGAAGAAAGAAGCTATCGGTATTAAATAGTAGAAGGCTGCTATTGGTTCAGAGGCAAAGATCTTATAGGCAAGCATAATCATATTTCCGGTCTGCATGGTGGCAAACTTGCCACCTCTTAATAAATAAGTGTAAGCATCCAAAAAACCGCCGCTAGAGGCTAGAAATAAGCCTAAAAGGGCTGACTGAGACATCTGCTCTTCTTTAATGCTGAGTTTCAAAGGAATTACTTCGTCCTATGGATACTGTCTTCCTTGTTGAACTTCTCGCCATGGTAACGGTTATGAAGCTTATCAAGGTTATACTGAGCTACATCACTTAAAGAAACGCCAAGTCCAGAAGCGGTCTCAGCTACATACCAAAGAACATCGCCAATTTCTTCCATCAAGTGTTCTTTATCCATGGTATGACCTTGGAATTTTACTTTCTTAACTATATCACAGCATTCGCCGGCTTCTCCGGCTAAGCCTAAAACACCATTTAAGACAAGATCCTTTTTGCCATCCTCACTGATTAGGTTATAGGCGTGCTTCTGATATTCATCAAATGAGACTTTCTCTTTCTTTTCCTCTTCCATAAGTGTTTCCTCTCTTTTCATCAATAAAAATATTATACCTTCATTAAGTTCTTATCAAAGAAGAAAAGCGGATATCGACTTAGATTTTCTTTTAAATCAAGAAAAAGAAGTCTATCCTAGAGTTAAACTTAAGCAAACAAGGATTGCGTGTAAAACCATCAAGTAGGATTTATAGTGTTTATAGAAAGGAGAGAAGTATGCTATCTTCAGTAAAAGTCGGAAGCAAAATCAAAGATCTCAGAGAAGGGAAAGGCTTAACCCAGGAACAGCTGGCTGGGAAAGTCTATGTAACAAGACAAGCTATCTCTAGCCGGGAAAAAGGACAGTCCTTCCCGGATATTGATAATGTCGTCTCCCTTTGTGAGATTTTTAATGTTTCCTTAGAAGAGCTTCTCTGCTTAGAAAAAAGAGGCGAAAACAAATGAGTTTAAAATTGATGGTTCCCTTTCTTAGTAAACCTGATGTTAAAAGACTAGCCCTATTAGTGGCTCAGTCAAAAGACGACAATTATGATGGTGTCTCAATGAATTACCTGCTTCCTTTCTTAAATACCGAAGACTTACTAGATGTTGCCATAGAAGCTAAGAAGAATAATAAGAATGTCTCAGCCTTCTTTGCCTTTATGTTACCTTCCGATATTAAGAAACTGATTAAGACCGGCTTATTATCAAGTAATGAGTTAGGTGACTTAACCTTCTTATTAGATAAAGATGATATCGATCAGATCATCAAGAAGAAGATTGCTGAAAATGACTTTAAAGGCATTATCAAACTCCTACCCTTTGCCAACAAAGACAGCTTAGCTGACTTAATGATTGCCTATGCCGAATCTGGTAAAGATCCTTACTTCTTCTACCCCTTTGTCAAAGAAGAGGCCTTAGGAAGGCTTTTAAATGAGATCAACTTAGGTAAAGTCAGTAAAATAAATCTCTCCATCCTCTATCCCTTCTTAAGCTCCGATGACATCAAGAACCTTTTTGAAGCTTACTTAAAGAAGAAAGGCAAATCTTCAACTATTATTATCGACCAGACAAAACAGAAGCAATAAAACTTCATTTAATCATTAAAAAAAGCAATTATCTATGCTAGAATTTCTCGATAGAGGAAAACTGGCATGGATAATTTTTCATTTAGAATGGCAAAGCCTGGTGATAGTAAGATAATTCTTTCTTTCATCCATAAGATAGCTATCTATGAGAAGATGGATGAAGAGGTTAAAGCCACAGTAGAATCATTAGATGAATGGGTCTTTAAGAGGAACCTTGTCGAAGTAATCTTCCTTCTAAAAGACAGCAAAGAGATTGGTTTTGCTCTTTACTTCTATAATTTCTCAACTTTCAACGGAAAGCCAGGCATCCACTTAGAGGACTTCTATATAGATGAAGAATACCGGGGAAGAGGATTAGGCAAGAAACTCTTTTTAAAGGTTGTCGAAAAAGCTAAAGAAGTAAAAGCAGGAAGAATGGAATGGACCTGTCTTAATTGGAACAAACCTAGCATTGCATTCTATACGAAAGTCATGAAAGCCGCACCGATGTCGGAATGGACTACTTATCGATTAAGAGAAGACCAGTATGAAGGACTTCTTGAAGAAAACAAATAAAAAAGCACTTTCTAGCTTAAGAACTAGAAAGTGCTTTTAGTCACTGACATTTAATCGACTTTGACTTCAAAATCCTGATCTAGATATTTAGCAATAACCTGATAAGTGCCAGTCAGCATGTTCTTCTTAGGCGGTAAAGCATTGATGTCATAGAAAGCCACATTAGAAGATTCACTATCTGGCTTTATGCTAGGAATATCGTGGGAATTAACATGGGAAATAAAGACAATATCGACATAATCAGTAATATCCCCATTAGGATACTTAATCTGAGCCTTCTTGCCAGAAAGAATCATGAATAAAGATAACTGGCTTAATTTAATCCCCGTCTCCTCAAAGACTTCTCTTTTGACGCCATCAGTAACAGTCTCTCCCATATCTAAAGAACCGCCTGGACGGCAATATAACCCATTATCAGTCCTTTTTTCTAAGAGAATCCTGCCATTTTCATCTAAGACTAAACAGGATACACCAATTGAAATGCATTCACTGTGACCAATCATTTTTCTTAAATACGGAATATAATCCACTTTAGCAGCCATGTTTTACCCTCTTTAATACCTAGTTTAGGGAGAATTAAAAGAAAAATGTGTATTTATATTATATAATATATCCAAATGGAAGATAAAAATTACAATGTTAAAGAAGCCTTAAAACTACTCAAGGCTGGCTATTATCTCTTACTTCAAGGGAATGATGATTCCTCTTCTTTCTTCTATGATGGCAAACATATTATTGTTAAAGGCGAGAACGAAGGATTAAGCCTTAATACCTTTCATTTCCTTGATCTCTTTAAAGATAGTGTCTTTCAGATTGATTACTCCCAAAATGACGAAGATGCCGTTGATCCTAAAAAGGATGATGAATACTATAGTTGGAGACAATAAGTGCTTTTTCTTTTAAAAGTGAGGGAAAGTACTTGCAAAATGCACTAATTCTACTATAATTGAAATGCTTAGATTAACGAGGTAATAATAATATGGGAAAGAAAAGATTTGAAGCTAGAGGATTCGCTCAGGAATGGGCTGAGAGAAAAGAGAAGAGAGACGCCGCTGAAGCTAAGAAAGAAGCTGCTTCTAAGGCTAAGAAGAAGGCCGCTAAGGCTAGTGTCAACAACACTCCTAGCAAGTAGTTCTTCTCCTGTATCTTTATATTGAAAAATAGACCGCTAAAAATAGCGGTCTTTTTTATGTTCTAATAAAAAAACCATAGCTTTAATTAATAAAAAAGTGAGCTACCTAGAAGCTAAGGCTTCTAAAGTAGCCCACTATTTTAATAAGTAGAAGAACTAATGTTCGTAATAATAAACGGATCCTGACTTTGCCGTCTTCTTAGCAGAGGAGGCATTATCTTGAATGGTATAGCTAGTAATAGTATCCCCAACAAAGATAATCCAAGTGGTTTTAATTTTGTATCCAGTAATTTCATAATAAGGAAGAATCGTTGTATCATTAAACTCGCCGTAATCGCTCTTAAACTTAGTAATAAAATCGTTGTATCTCTTCAGATATGTGGAAGAAGAAAAGACCGTATCAGAAGAAATATAAACAGGGTTTGATTTTAAGTCATCTAAAGCAGCAGAGAGACTAACCGTAATATCGACCACCGAGTAAGCGGATAAAGAAGTACTATCAATAGTTAAAGAAGTTAAAGGAGTATAACCATTGCCATTGTCGGTATATCCTACATGGACTTTGGTCGAGGAAGGGAAAGTGATTCCGCTAACAGAAACAACATTAGCTAAGTTAACATCTAAATCAAACGAGTTACCATTTAAAGTAGCCGAATTAATGACTTGTGAGAAATCATTAGAGACAGTAGCACTAGAATCACCTGAGCCATTTACGCCATTATAAATATTAGCAGCAGCAGTCCCGCCACCAGTCATTGAATCAATATCGATGATGTAGGTGAAGATATAATAAGCAACATTTTTAATTACATTCTCTTGAGTTGTCTTGAAATATTCTGTTGATGAGCCTTTTGTTCTAGCCATCAGCACTTCTTTTTCACTGATGAATATTTCGACATAGATAGAATTGTTGTTGTTGAATAATAGGTAAGCATAGGCGTGTTCATCAGCAACATAAATTTTGGCATCAATGTTAATGGTGCAATTCTTTAAAGTGAAAATAGAAAGAACTTTAATTTTGATAGTGAAGCTTCCGGTAATATGGAAGTAATTAGTTTCAGTCGTATCTAATAAGCAGTCTACCAAAGTAGCAAAGTTATCCATATCAACAAACTGGTCTTTAGTACTACTTGAATATTCAGTCATAGTAGGCTTACTGACACTATCAAAAGTAGTTAAGGAAATAGTAGCAGTAATATGCTTAGTCGAATAAGAAGTAACATTCTTAGCATCGGTTGATTTATCAGTAAGATAAGCATCGATTGTAGCTGAGGTAATAGTCGGAGTATCTCCAGAAGTGAAGTTAACAGTAATAGTATCGGTTCTCGTATCTTCATCCGTGTTTCCAACATCGTTATCGCCATTGATCATTCTAGAATCAATAGTTAAGACGACGGAATTATCATTAAGTTCAACTTTCTTGATGAAAGGATAATAAAGCAGCTCTTTAACATCCTTGTTCTTGATGCAATCCTGAAGCGGAATACCAGAGGTCGTAGAATTCAAAGTCTTTAAGTAACGATATAGAAGGTTCTGGTCATCAGTGACGCCTTTTAAGGAAGAATAGATATCCTCAATCTTATTCTTGTGCATGATTAGATGCATGTTATTGTTATATTCAGCCGTAAATTCGGAAATCGAGTTGTCATAATTGAATTCAACTGTATGATCAACATTGCTTCCGCCACTATTCATGTTAGGAGCATTTAAAACCATGGTTCCGTAACAGGTAGGGAGATTAATAGTATCAGTGGAAGTCGAATCATAAGTCGAGCCATCAACAGCGGCACTAGCTTTGATTCCTAGGTTCTTAGTCTTAGTGGAATCATCACTATCCGGATAGGTTAAGGAAGCATCAATACCAATTCCGTATTTATCAGAAGTAAAGTTAGGAAGATTATAGAAACCCTGTAATAGGGAACCAGCGGAAGTGATCTCCGTGTAGCCAGTCTTAGTAGCAAAAGCTGAAGAATTAAAGGTATCAGCTAAAGTAAGAGTGAAGGATAAAGCATTAGCTTCTTTATCAATATAGGAAGAAACCGTAATCGAAGCTAAGGAATCATCGTCAGCATTCAAAGTAATGGTGATTCCGCCAACCTTATTGGCATAATCAGTGTTAGCTAAAACAGCAGGTACATCAAGATAGATAACAATCTTAGAAGTATCAGTGTTGTTCTTATCAATACTGAGAATAGTCTTAAAGGAAGAGAGATAACCGCTCTTCAATAAATCAAGATCAGACTTCAAAGGATCAGAATCCTTAATAGCATTGATGATCTTATCCATAGATGAAAGCGAATCAGAAGAACTATCAGTGGAATTATTCTTAACGATAGTAGTTAAGTTATCAACAGAAGTATTAGAGATATAGTTCTTAAAGACGGTATTTCCTAAATTAAGACCATTGTTATAGCCTAAATAGATATTGCTATCCTGATAGTAGGCATCCACAAAATTATCACAGGACTCACTGCCTTTAGCAACAATGGTATCAAGACTGATATGATACTTGCCACCTTTTAAGGAGTCGGAATTCAAAGCACTGAAAGAAGTAATGTTAGTCAAGTCAGCATCGATGTTGCCATTGATCTTATAGGTATAGGAATTACTAGAATCCGTATAAGAAAGATCATAAGCAGCTGAAAGCTGCTTATTCTTAACAATATCAGAAATAGTCTTAAAGATCGGCATACTTCCGCCATAATTCTTATAGGAAGTATCAGCACTTAAATCAGCAATACTAGTGAAAGCAGAAGGAGTCAAAGACAAGGAACTGATCAAATACTTTTTAAAATAAAGGTTCTTAATGCTGATATCAGTAAGTCCATAAGAAGCAGAAGTCTTATCGTCATTAAAATCAGCGGAGATAGTAATTAAGTTCTTGCTATCATCCTTAGCTAAAGTAGAATCACCTAAGCCAAAGGCTAAGGCACTTAAAGTAATAGTGAAAGACTGATCAGTGACATAAGAGAAGTCAGTGATTAGATTATCAAATCCAGAATAGTCACCCTTTAATAAAGAAGAGAAATCGCAGTCTCCTAAAATAGTAGCTAATTCATCAGCAAAGCCTTCGCTCGTATCTGAGCCAGTGGCTGAAGTAATATAAGAGAATAGGTCCTTAAGATTAGTATCACTGACCTTGCCTTTGAATTGATCATCATTCAAAGAAATATAGGCAGTCGGATAAGTATAAGTGACTGCTAAAGAATCCGAAACACTTGATCCAGAATAGGCCTGATGATCTAAAGAAAGATAATAAGATCCATGAGTCAGATCCTTGCTTACGGAAGAGACATCAGCTTTAAGAGAACCAGTAAAGTTTGAAGAAGTGCCATTAGGAGCAGTCAAAGCAATATTGATACCGACATCCGTCTTCTTCTTATCAAGAATACTGATGACCGTAGATAAAACCGATTCACTAGCATGAGTTAAGTCGGAATATTTTGAAGCATCAGCTTTCACATAGGTGGAAGTAGCTAAAGTCTTGCAGGAACTAGCAATACTGATACTGGTATCAGAGACCACAATTGGAGAAATAGTCGTAATACCAGAAAGTTGATTATTAGAATTGGAATTTATAGTTAAAGAGAAAGAAGGAACAGTGATGCTATCAGTAAGACTAAAAGAAGTTACCGCTAAAGTATAAACATATCCGCCATCAGCAGAAGTAGAAGAAGTCATGGAAAGGGAATTCTTCACATCACTGATTAAAGTAGTGACATCAAAATCAAGAGAGGAAGTAGAAGGAATATTCATTCCTGCTAATTTAAAGACCTTAATAAAGTCATCTAAAGTATCAGGGGCAGAAAGAGAAAAAGCGGAATTAGAATAAGAAGTCTTATCCGGAAGAGAAACATAGAGATAGCCATCCTTCTCAAAGTTGATATTAAGATTCTCGCTGATTTCCTCATACTGAACATTCAAAGAAGAGGAGAAATTAAAATCTAAGGAGTTGCTATCAGTTAAATCAAGATTCATATCAGTAAAGTTAAGAACAATAGCCGAACTAGCCTTAGGAGTAATCGTCACCTTCAAGTCATTAAAATAAAGTCCGCCCATGCTTAAAAGGGACTGAGTCATCTCACTGAAGGAATTCTGATCCTCAGTTGAATCCTCAGGCATGGAAGGAGTGATGATATCGGTTGAACTATCTCCGCTTTCGTTCTCGTTCTGGCTGATAGCATTTAAGCCGCCGTTATTGGCAGCATTAGAGGCACAGCTGACAAGAAGTACTACTGAGAGAGCATAGACAAAGACTTTTTTCATTAATTAATGTTTGTTTTTAAGTATCGTATTAACGGATTAAAGGGGCATATAGCCCCTTTATCCTTTAGTTCTTATAGAAATAGACACTAGCAGAATCGTAAGTTTTGAAGTAGAGCTTAGCAGTCGAGGCATTATCGTTAACGGTATAGCCGTTATAGACACCATACCAAGTCGAAGTGTAGTCACCGATTGAGGTGATGCTATAGTCAGTTAAGGTTTGAGTAGACATAGCAGAAGTAATGCTGTTATATCTTGACATCGGAGAAGTTTCTAAGGAGCTATAGTTTCCTAAGCCAGTCAGCTTAAGTGAGACAAAGCAGTGAGCAGCGACAGCATCATAGGCACTGACATCGACTCCTAAGGTTAAACCATAGAAAGGCGTGTAATCCTTATTAGAAGCCGAAGTCGTATAGCCTAAGTTGATAGAAGTATTAGTGAAGGAGACATTATTGATATTAAGGAGAGAATCTAAGTCAAGTCCTAAGCTGAAGATCTGAGCACTGGTATCTAAAGTCGCATTCTTGATAATCTTGGAGAAATCATCGCTGATCTTGATGGATGAGGTCAAGGAAGAAGATGAAGAAGAACTACTCATGCCCTTATAGATGTAGGCAAGAGCGACCTTTCCGGCAAACATATTATCAATATCAAGGACATAATCGGTAAGGTAATAGACAATATTGTTTTTAAGGTCCTTAGTCGTAGTCTTGAAGGCTTCAGAAGTGATTCCGGAATTATCGCTAGCTCCAGTAGTATTTCTCGTCTGAACAACATAAGCAGAGCTTTCAGAAAAGCAGAACTCAGTAGCCAGGAAATTAGCATCAGTAATCTTCTTATTGCCGTTATTGAAGCTTAAGTAGACATAGACCTGCTGATCTCCAACATAGATATCAGCCTTAACATAAGTAGAGATAAGATCAATAGTCAGATAGTTGAGAGCCTTAGCATTGATCTTAATATTGCCTTCAATGCCAAAGTAGTTGTTTTCAGTCGTATCAATGAGGCAATCAGTTAAAGTTGATAAGCCATCCAAATCAACAAACTGGTTCTTAGTGGAATCACTATAGAGAACCATATGATCAGAATTTTCAGCTTCACCAGTAACAGTAGTAGGAGAATAAGTAACTGAATCATAAGAGACTAAGGAAATCTTGGCACTGATCTTCTTTCCAGAATAGGTAGCGGCTAAAGATGCATAGGTAAGATGGCAGGAACTAGCAGTATTGTCATCATCATATTCATAACCAATCTCAATGGTATCTTCTTCACCAGCATGATCACTTCCGAATAAGGCTCCATCAACAGTAAGAGAGATAGCTTTATCGCCAATCTCAACCTTGTTGATATAAGGATAATCAAGCAGTGAAGTATAGTCCTTGCTCTTAATGACATCAGTAAGAGGCATGGAGTTAGCAACATTGTTTAAGCCCTTAAGATAGTTGAATAAGACATTGGAAGAAGAATTATAGCCAGTCTTTACCGAAGTAAAGATATCAGAGACAGTGCTAGTATGCATCATCACATGCATATTATCGTTATATTCAGCAACAAACTGTCCACCTAACTCACCATCATTCTGATAATCGAATTCAACCTTCTGATTAGCTAAAGTCTTAGAAGAAGAAATAGAAGGAGCCTTAACATTCATGACGCCATAGACAGAAGGTGAAGCCTCTTTAGTTAAGTCAGCGGCAGCATCACCGGAGATATCAATAACAGTAGAATTATCTTCCTTCTTTAAGTCAGCTTCGACCTTGATACCAAACTTCGTTAAGTCAGTATTGAGGTTATAGAAGCTTTGCATCAACTGAGCAGCCTTATTAATCTGAGTATAGCTAGCAGTATCAGCTAAGATAGCTGGATCAGAAGGATTGAAATTATAGGTATCAAACTTCATCGTGAAGGTCAAAGACTTAGTAGAAGAAAGAGAAGCATTACTAACCGTGATTTCACTCAAAGATGAATCATCAGTATCTAAGCAGACAGTGATTGAACCGATCTTATTAGCAAGAGCGGTCTTACCAAAAACATAAGGAATATTAAGAGAAATATTGATCTTCGAAGCATCACTAGAATCAACCTCAATCTTCAAGAAAGAGGATAACTGAGAGACATAGCCTTTCTCAGTTAAAGTCTTAATATCTTTTTGGAAAGCTGAGGAAGTCTGTAAGGCTTCTAAAATAGAATCCATATCAGTAAGAGCTGAAACACTAGAAGTCTTAGTTCCGCCAGCGGTAGTGATGACATCAGCCATCGTACCGATATTGGCTTTGGAGATATAGTTCTTAAAGACGGTGTTATTAGCAGTACTAGTCTCTGAAACTCCATCATTATCAGCATCAGTAGAAGTCGTGTAAGAAGTGTTGTAGCCAAAATACAGATTAGTATTCTGGTAGTTAAGATTGATTTTATGAACAGTAGTGGTATTAGAAGTAGCATTCAATGATAAATGATAGTTTCCGTTAGAAACAGCGGTTAAAGCATCCGTAAAGTCAGTAACACTGCTTAAATCAGCATCAATTCTGCCACTAGCCGTAATTAAAGAGGAATCATCAGTGGTATCAGCTGTTCCAATGGTATCCTTATAGATAAAGGAATAAGAAGCACCAGCCTTCTTGTTTTTAACAATATCGGCAACTGTATTAAAAATCGGGACAACCGGAGAAAGACTAGAATACTTAGAACTATCAATAGAAATAGCGGTAAAAGCAGTAGGAGTAAGAGTGATATTGGCGGTATAGTCCTGATACTGCAAGCCTTTAACTTGAATTGAAGTAAGACAAGTATTCTTAGCATCATAGTTAACAATGATAGAAATCTGATAATCTCCTAATCCGAAAGCCTTAGCGTTAATAACTAAAGTAAAGTTAGTATCCTTAGTATAAGTAAAGGAAGAGATAAAGTCCTTATAGTTAGAAACATCGCCAACCAAAAGTTCAGTAAAGGCACATTTACCTAAGACATTAGTAAGTTCATCAGTAAGACCCTCAGTGGTAGATTTACCAGTCAAAGAAGAAACTGACTTGAAGATTGAGGAAATATCACTATTAGTGATCTTGCCCTTAAGCTGTCCATCATTAAGATCTAAATAAGTAGTCGTAGCTGAACCATCATAGACAATACCTAAAGTGTCCTTATTAGAAGACAAATCAGAATGCTTCAAAGAAAGAGAATATTTGCCTTTAGTTAAATCCTTTTCAACACTGCTAGCATCAGCAATCATGGTACCAGTGACTGAAGTATCCAAGTTAGAATCTTTGCTATTAGTTAAGTCAACTGCTAAATCAACATTAGTCTGTTTAGTCTTAAGGATACTAGTGACAGTAGTGAAGATAGAAGAAGTCGCATTAGTTAAATCCTGATAATCATCAGAATGAACAGAAGCATAGTTAGAAGAAGCTAAAACTGAGCAGGTTCCAGTCAAACCAATAGAAGCACTGCCAATACTGATAGTTCCCTTATCAGCTCCAGTTGAAGTGACAGTCTTAATTCCGCAAAGATTGTTGTCTGAATTAGAAGAAATTACTAAGTTAAGATTAGAAACAGTAGTTCCACTGACAGTGAAAGAAGGAATAGTGACAGTGTAGTTATAACCGCCTTTATCATTCTTAACTTCAGAACTAGCAACGGTATCCATAACGGATAAAGCCTGGTCCTTGATAGAATTAAGATCAATGCTTCCTAAAGCCGAAGAGACATCCGGAATATTGACACCGACTGCCTTAATTAGACTCATGAAAGAAGCTAAAGTAGTAGGAGCAGAAAGACAATACTTATGAGAACCATAGATTACATAGACAAAACCAGAAGACTCAAAATTCATCTCCAGGGTTTCATCAATAGTTCCACCGCCTGTGCCAGAATACTTGACATTAAGCTTAGTATAAAGATTGATATCTAAGGAACTAGAGTTAGTTAAATCGATCTGAAGATCAGAAAAAGCCAAAGTAATAGGATTGATTTCAGCCGTATCTACTGAGACAGTTAGAGGCTGGAATTCTAATTCCTTGCTATTGATGAGATTATTGACCATCTTGGAGAAGTTATTATCTTCATCATTATCATTAGGAAGATCAGGGGTAACCGTATCATCAGAGCCATTATCGTCATTTCCCTGATTATTGACATCGCCGCCATTAGTCTTATCAGTGGCATTCATTGAAAAATAAACAGCTGAGCCGCTAGCTCCAAAAGAAGCTAGTGCAACTAATGAATAGACAACAGCTTTTTTAAGTCTTTTCATAATTTATACCCTTTATTAATTTTCTAAACTGATTAGTCAGTAGGGAAGAGCTGGTAGCCAGAGAAATCAGATGTGTCACTGATTTCGGGAATAGTCACATTGACATTGTTGAAGGAAGAAGTGTCACTATGGAAGTAGTACTGATAGAACTTCTGAGTAGCAGGAGAATTGATAGGACCGACAACCGCAGTGTATTGATCTTCAGCATAGGAGGAGACCAGGTTGAAGTCAGTATCAACTTCGAAAGTCAGATTCGAGGAAGTGAAGGAAGGATAACTGTTTAAGCCGCCAGTAGTCTTCATCTGAACTGAGGATTTGAAGGTGCCTTTGTTAGGAGTAAGTTCAACTTTTATTTCATAACCTGTGGCGGTCTCAGAGATAGAGGAAGAAGTAACAGTCTTAGGTCCGATATCGTAGATGATTACGGAATTGACATAATGCTTAGTAGAGTCAGAGGAAGCCTTATATTCGGAATAATCAGTACATAAGTATCTGTCAGTTATCGGATGATCTTCAGCATAGGTAGCAGTAGTAGCGTAGTAATAGTTCTTACTCAGTTTCCCATAAGAAGCAATGTAATCATCATAAGTAATATCTTTAGCAGTTGGATTATTAGCCCAGTCAGAAGCGGTTTTGCAATTATAGGCTGTAACTGATCCATCATGTTTGTCATAGACTCGATCAGCAGTATGGACAATTGAAGAAGAGGAGATGTTCTGGCTAAAGGTTTCATCTGGTGTGTTATAGGTACCAGAGACAATATTCTGCGTGATACCGGAAGACACAACGGTTCCTTTCCCGATATTCAAGGTGTAGGAATAATTAGCTTGCTGATAAAGAGCAAAGTTAGCTAAGGAATAAGCCGTCTTATTGGTGTTGTAACTAGCAACCAAGGTTCCACCAGCTTTAGCAGTATTAATATCAGCAACTGTTGGAATATTTCCATAGCCGGTTGCGTTATAGACGCCAGATGATTCCGGATTAAGCCAACGGAAAAGAGCAAATCCACCAAAACCACCGATAATTCCAAAACAGACCATGTAAACAGAGCTAACTAATAAGGTATGTTTAGTGGATTTTGATAATTTATGAGACTTCTTCTGATCAGTGGAAGTTACTTCACACTTCTCAGAAGTCTTTTCGTTCTTTTCATCAGAATTAGGCATTTTGTATAGTATTTCCCCTTTAGACTGCATATAAAAAATACGCTCTAAATTGCAGAGTGTCAAATGTTGTCTTTACAAACAATTCAAAATGAATATGTTATTTACATAAATGATTATATGCAAAAACTATTTTCTAATTAAATATTCATAATTCTAAGATAGATAAAATATTTATTAGTATTATTTTTACTTATGAAAAAAAACTAAAAAGCTTCTCTGGATACATAAAAAAAGCTCTCCGACTGAGGAGAGCTTTCTATTAATTAATACAGCAACTACTTCTTTGAAGGAGTGGTGGGGGCAGCAGCAGTAGTATCAGTCTTAGCAGGAGCCTTTTCTTCATCACCGGCCATTAAGATACGCATACGTTCCTGATAACGTTTTTCCTGAGCTTTCTTCTCAGAAATCTTATTAGTGTAGATGTAGATAGCAATCAAGAAGCCAATCATAGCTACAATCATGAAGCAGGAACCGACAATTCTAAAGTCAGCGACACCTTTTCCGCCAAAGGCGGCAGCTAAACCTTTCTGGGCATCATATAAAGGATTGTTAGCTAAAGTGCCGACATTGTAGGCACAGACACCCAAGATAGCTAGAACTAGTCCAGTAACCCAGATGACAGCAAAAATAGAATACCAAACGATTTCAGAGATGAAGATAGGACGATGGCTTTGCTTCATAGCCTTCTTGTCATTTTCCATTACAGTACTCATCGTTAGTCTCCCTTCTTTTCACTGCTTGGGCTAGTAGCCTCAGTAGCAGCCTTTTGAGCATTTTCCTTAGATAATCTTTCGTTCTCGGCTTTTTGGAATTCATTAAGCTCATTACCGACTTTAGTAAACTGCTGATTCAAAGGTCCTTGGACAGTAGAGAGAATGTTATCAAAGTAACCATCAAAGAACTTAAAGAAAGCATTGACATCAGTCGTCTTCTTCTTGCCAGAGAAGATTTCACAATCAGAGTAGACCTGTTCTCTAGCATACTTGAAGTCTTCATTATCATTATAGGAGTTTAAGACGGTAACCATATCCTGGTTAAGAGTATGGAATTCGTTTTCAATCATACGGAAGGAAGGATCATCACGGACATTGAATTCAGGATCAGTGTGGGGATTGATTCCGCCGTGGTTCTTTGAATAGGCCTGAGAATAGACATTAGCGGCATCATTCAATTCAATAAACTTGTGGGAGATAAGAATACAGCTGATTTTTCCGCCAAAGGAATGATAGTAAAGATTATCGTTCTTGATTAAATCAGCAAATTCGGGCTCCAGCTTATTCTTATCCTGAAGGAATTTCATGCCAGAGTTAACGAAAGCTTCTAAATAAGCTCTCAGTTTAACGATGGTAGTAAATAATTCAACGATCAAAGAAGGCTCAACATTAACCTTGCCTTGAATATCAACCGAGACAATACGGCCAGGATCGCCATAGACATCCTCGATGAAGTAGCCCATATCCTCATAAAGATCGGCTCCAGCCTTGCCATTATTACGGCAATTCATATCAAAAGGAGAGCCTTCACCTGTCAAAGCTTTTAAAGCACTGCCACGGTTATCTCTTTCCGATTTAGAGAAGCCGTTAGCGTCTCTTGCAGGCAAGCAATACCATAAAGTGGCTTCTACGATTCTAGATAAAGTGACAATCGTCAGAACATTTCTTTCTTCATCATTCATAACGTTAACCTCATTGTTTCTGTTTTAGCACATATATACAAATATTAATTATATACACTAAAGCTAATATTTCCAAATCTTATCTTTTCATTATCTTGATTTTATCGTTTTCATATTTGGTGGGATCCTCAAGATATCCTTCTAAGTCTGAGACACGATTAATTAAATGATTGGCTGAGTTCTTCATATAATCAGGACTATGAGACATACAGAACGAATGAGGAAAATCTCTGAACATCGATAAATCATTTCCGCTATCTCCGCAGACAAAGACCTCTTCAGGAAGAATCTTCTGACTCTTGCAGTAGTCAGTAAGACCAACTCCCTTATCGACGCCTTTAGCGGTTATTTCAATGGCATTATCGGATAAAGCGGTAGTGAAGTAATCAGCATACTGATCTTTTAAGGCAATAAAGGTCTCAGCTGCCTTTTTGTCGGCATTATTGCCAATTCCAAAGGCACACATCAGCTTATAGTTTTTATGTTCGGACAGCCTCTTGATGAACATATTCTCATCATCAATCATCTTTTCCCGATAAAATCCATTTAATTTGTTCACTGTCTTGATAGTAGTAAGAAGTCCTTTGGAGACTCCATGGAAACAAATATATAAAGGATCCTCATCATCAAAAAGCAACCAAAACAAGGCACCATAAGCATGGCGCAAAGAGACAAAAACTTTGAGGCTTTCTTCCTGATCAAGAGGTTTTTTGTTGTAGATACCAGTTGAATCACAGATATAAGCGCCGTTGCATCCTAAAAGAGTAACTTCATGGTGAAGCATTTTTTCAACTTTGCTTTTAATCATGGTGCTTCTTCCGGAAGCCAAAATCAGTTTTCCGCCGTTATCAAGGTAATTCCTTAAGAAAACACGATTACATCTAGGCATTCCTAGAATCCTTTTTTTAGGATAAAAAAGAGTGCCATCCAGGTCTGTTGCAATTAGTTTTATCATAGCTCTAATATTCTATATTAAAAGCGGAATGAATTTAATAAATAATTAAGTTTCAATTAAAAAATGGCTGCTTGGAGGTTAAGCAGCCATTCACTTTAGAAACTATTTTTCGATTTCAATCAAGCCGTAGCCATGATCTTCACGTTCATAAAGAACATTTACATGGTCAGTGGATGAATCAAGATAGATGAAGAAGGAATGGCCTAAAGCATCCATTCTAGCCAAAGCTTCATCTACATCCATCGGAGCTAAGCTTAATTTCTTTCTCTTAACGATCTCGAAGTTATCAGCTTCTTCCTGGTCTTCAGCAATTTGCTCCATAAGAATGTTGTCGCATAATGATTGCTTTTTATTAGCTTTCTCTAGCTGTGTCTTAGCCTTACGCATCTGCCTTTCAAGCTTTTCACAGAGTAAGTCAACAGCTACATAGAAGTCATCATCTATAGCACGAGCTCTTAATGTAAACCCTTCAGTAGTAATAGCGGCTTCAACCGATTTCTTACCTTGAACGACTGTAATCGTCACAACGCAATTCACTTCACCGGATGAGCGGAAGTAGTGTTCGAACTTTCCGAATTTAGACTCGCAGGAGTCCTTCATAGAAGGAGTCAAACGGACGTCTTTGCACACATACTGGAATTTCATAATCGATGGTTCCTTTCTATTCCTATTTTTATTATAGCGAAGATTGGTTCAACTTTAAACCCCTTTCAGCAAAGAAAGTACTTTCATAGTTTTTATACAAAAAAGATGTAAGTTAAGCGCTTACCTTTTTTACTAATTCAAAAATCTAGTCAGCAATTATTCAAGATTGAATTCTTTAGCTAAATGCCATCTAGAGCGATCAATAATCTTAATCTTACCAATGGTGGTATCCTTTAAGACTTCTCCGCCTTCCTTATGGAAGAACTCAATCATCTTAATGGCATCAGAGGAGATAATCTCTCCAGGAATAACAATCGGAATTCCCGGAGGATAAGCCATAACGGTTTCACCAGAGATTTCTCCGATAGAATCCTTAAGATTGACGATTTTGTTAGGAGCATCATAGCCCTCTCTAGGAGGAACAACAGCTTTAGAATAAGAGTAGTTATAGGAAGGAATCTTTCTTGAGCCTTTAGCTTTATAGTGCTGCTTAGAAAGTTCTTTTAAGCCATTAATAAGGTTGTCGAGATGTTTCTTCGTGGTTCCAGGACCAATTAGAGCCAAAATAACTGATACTTCTCCTAATTCTACCTGAACATTGGCGATTCTTCTTAACTCCTTATAGACCTCATAGCCATACATACCTAAACCAGTTACCTGAATGACTAATTTAGTCTCATCAATATTGTAGACACCAGAGTTGTTTTGCTTTTTGATGTATTCTCTTCCATAGACATGGACACCAGGGATTTTATTGATTTCTTTTCTGGCATAGGAAGCTAAAGAAAGATCCTTATCAATGATTCTCTCACCTTTAAGAGCCATTTCTTTTCTGGCTGCATCCAAAGATGCCATGAGGATGGCATTAGGACTAGTAGAAGAAAACATTGCAAATGCTCTTCTGACTTCAGAGAAATTGACTCTCTCACCTTTAGTAAGAATAAAGGAAGTCTGAGTCAGAGAACCCGAGTTCTTATGAATACTAGTGGCAGTGATATCAGCTCCACAATCCATCGCCGAAAGAGGAAGCTTAGAGGAAAAATAGAAATTAGAGCCATGCGCCTCATCAGTCATGACAATCATATTCCTTCGGTGAGCTTCTCTGACAATCCTTTTTAAGTCAGAGACCACACCAAAATAAGTTGGGTTGATGACAAAAACCGCTTTAGCAGTCGGATTCTCATCCATGGCTTCAATGACTTTGTCAGCATTGATGCCATTAGCCACACCTAAAGTGTGATCGATTTCAGGATCGACAAAAATCGGAACAGCTCCGGAAATAATCAAAGAATTGATTACTGATTTATGGACATTGCGGGGAAGAATGACTTTGTCTTTAACATCAAGGCAGGCCACAAACATTGTTAAGATACCGCCAGTGGTGCCATTGACTGAGAAAAGGCAGTGATCGGCATGGCAGGCTTTAGCAGCCAAAGCTTCAGCTTCCTTAATAACACCCTGAGGATTGTAAAGATTATCCATTCCGTATGGGGCATTAGCATCATATTCCATAAAAACGTTGGAGATCTTCCTAGAAAGATCAGTATGGAAGCTTCCTAACTTATGCCCTGGCACATCTAAAGCAGTCGGGTTAGACTTGACGTATTTGACTAAGGCATCAAGAAATGGTGTTTTCTCCTGCCCACAATCATTCTTATTCATGCTGTTCTCCTGTTAAAGACAACGCTTTTTTAGAATATCTACCTTATCAAGCTTCTCATAAGGAAGGTCTAAGTCTGGACGGCCAAAGTGGCCATAAGCACTTAAATCCTGATAACGGAAAGTAGGGTTCATCAAGGAAAACTTAGAGATAATCCCAAAGGGAGTGAAATCAAAGATACCTGGATCAATCAGACATTCAAGAATCTTTTCCTTCTTGACCTTTTCAGTTCCGTAAGTCTCTAAGGAGATAGAGACAGGCTCTGAAACGCCAATTGCATAGCTTAACTGAACTAAGCATTTAGAGCAAAGGTTAGCAGCCACAATATTCTTAGCGGCATATCTAGCTGCATAGGCAGCAGAACGATCAACTTTAGTCGGGTCTTTTCCCGAGAAGGCACCGCCTCCATGAGGAGCGGAGCCGCCATAGGTATCGACAATGATTTTTCTTCCGGTAAGCCCTGTGTCTCCTAAAGGTCCGCCGATAACAAAGCGGCCTGTGGGATTGATATAGTATTCCTCAACTCCCGTTCGATCAATTCCAAAAGAATCAACCACCGGAAAGATGACTTTATGCTTAACAATATCTCTTAATTCATCAATGGCAATATCAGGATTATGCTGAAGAGAGAAGACAACAGCATTCAGCTTGGGCTTCTCTGAGGAATAGTCGATGGTAACCTGAGACTTCATATCTGGGCGAGCAAAAGGCAGTTCGCCATTCTTTCTAAGGATAGTGGCATAACGGACTAACTTATGTGCCATCACTATCGGTAAAGGCATATAGTTCTCTGTTTCATCAGTAGCAAAGCCAAACATGATGCCTTGATCACCAGCACCAATTGAATGGTTATCTAATGAATTATCGACTCCCTGAGCAATATCAGGTGATTGTTCTCTAATATAGACTTCTACTTTCATCGTATCACATCCAATACCGATCTCCGGGGAAGTATATCCGACATCCCTCACTACTTCTCTAGCTATTTTTTCATAATCAAGCTGAGCTTTAGTAGTGACTTCACCGCTGATAATGATTCTTTCTCTAGTAGCCAGGCATTCAATAGCAGTACGGCTATTGTGATCTTTAGCTAAAGCAGCATCAAGGATAGCGTCAGAGATACGATCACAGAGTTTATCAGGGTGCCCTTCCGATACGGACTCAGAAGTAAAAAGGTTCTTACAGGTCATCACTTACTTTCCTTCTTACTAGAGAGATACTCTTCTAAGCCGATCGATAATTGATCTGGGCAGGAAGTGCTCTTATAGCCGCACTTGATGCCTTTAAGCTTAGCAATGACATCCTCAGCCTTCATTCCGATAATCAGGCTTCTGATGCCTTTAAGGTTGCCATTACAGCCACCAACGACTTCAAAGTCCTTGATGATGTCATCATCAAGAGTGAAGGTCATTTTGACAGAGCAGGTCCCTTTAGGTAAGTAAACAAATTTTGTTTCCATTTTTACTGATCTTTCTTTATCTATAAATTAAATAATATTGCTTTATAAATATATCATAATTAGGAAGGAATGATATGAGAAGATTTTTAAAAAAAGAAAGGTCTTTCTAAACTGCTCGATTCTGCAGGCCAAAGATAAGACAGACGGCAAATAAAGAAGCGATTAAAGCAGTGGAAGAAACCACAGAAATAGTTCTTTTTCTTTTAACAGAAGGCAAGTATTTATCAATTATAGGACTGACTAAACCAGTCAAAAGAATTCCCATATAGATGCCTTCAAAGTCAGTATAGAGCCTAATTACAGCTGATAAGAAGATTGCTAAAGAGACCGATATATAAGTAGTTTCTTTTTCTTTTGGCCCAAAAATAGGATCAGAGAAAGCAAAGACGGTAGAAAAGAAGAGGCCACCGACTAAAAGGAATCTAAAGCTTTCTTCAAAAGCCTTAATACCAGCACCTAATGCTAAATAAAGAACTAAATAGGCAAGATAAGAAAAGACAATCGCAATAAGTGACTGCTTAAAATCAATTATCTTCTTAGCTGAAAAGAAGACACCTAACACTAAAAGAATCAAAGCAAAAGGCTCACCGACTGAATAAGCATATAAGCCAGAGATTAGATTCCAGAGACCGACATTAGTAAAAGAACTCATTCCGGAATAAGAGGCATTAAGAAGAATCTGAGTAGAACTTAGATCATAATCGAAGAAAGTCGGAAAGCAAATCTGAACAAAGGCAATACCTATCAAGGCCGGATTTAAAACCGGCTGTGAGAAAATAGCTTCAAAGACCTTAGACATGAAGATAGCAATAATAGCTGAGAGGATAATGACATAGAAAGGCATGCCGACTGGAAGTAGAAGAGAAAACACTAGACCATAGTAATATGAGAAATCATAAATAATATGATTCCAATAATGAGACTGGCTTTCTTTAAACGATCTATCTTTATTCATCAAAGAAGGAAGATAGTGAATCAAGTCATAGAAGACAAAGCAAGCTATTGATATGACAGAGTTTCTTAAGACCGTCAAAGCATAGACATAATTGGGATAACCGTTTCCGCCGACACAGCCATAGTAAATAATAGAGCTAAGAAGCAGAATAATAGCTCCAGCAAAAAGAAATATCATTTTCTTAAAGATAGCCTGCTTTTCAATAGATACATTCATTTGTTTTTCACCATGCGAAACAATAATACGTTAACCCTAATATTATTATAAAACAAGAAAAAAGAGGGGTGACCATCTTTCTAAATTCTAGATTTTAGCGATTTTAACGGCCATTTCATCATGTAGAGAGAAACCAGCATGGGGAACTAAGAAGGTAGCCATAACCGGCTCGTTATTAGTGAAAGATTTAGAAGTCAGAGGATTACTCTTTTGATCAAAGAAATTGTACCGGTAGACACCATCATGGCTCCTATCAGTAATCTCATAAGAAAAACCCGATTCATCGACAAAGAAAATATCATCGTCAGAGATTCTAAGTTTTCCCTTAACCATCTGATATTGATCATTCACCGGTTCAGGTGAAAAAGCTGAATTCTGATTTACTCCCAACAACAAAGAAAGCCCAAGCTCAGGCAAAGCCTTACTTTTTTTCATGATGTACCCCTTAACGTGAAAACTTCCCGTCTATACGGCTATAAATCTTTTTATGCAGTGAGCCAAACTTCTAAATCTGACTTAGAAAAAGTATAGCATCTAAGGAGAAGCAAAGCCATATCTTATTTAATTCTTTTTCCTATTTTGGCAGTCTTCCAATAGAATTGTTACTTCATACACCCTATTAAAGCACTAAAGTTGTTTCTTCAAAATTGCCTAATGGTAAGACTTTTTGGACTTTAATTTTTTATATTCAAATTAAGATGTAACAAAAAAGCACCATTGTTTTTCAATAACAGTGGCGCTTATTTGTTAAAATTAGTTTTTCTTATACAGCCATTTGCTGCCTACGGGTGCTCCATAGTAGTCAAGACCGTTAAGATACTTCTGGATGACATCATAGTTGAAGCCATTCTTAAGGATGTCATGATAACAGCTATCTAAGAGTTCAAAGGCTCGTGAATGGATTTCGATGAAGGAATCATTTCTTTTAGCTCCAGTAACTGGATCTAACCAAGTTTCCTTGGTTTCATTTAGGCATCCGGTATCAGCTTTATTGATTGGTAGTTTTAATGCTGAAAGCGATGATTTTCCAAACATCTTAGCTCTTAGATTGCCTTTATTGATATATCTTACCCAAGAGTGCATGTTGATAATGGCATTGGAGTAAAGATTAGCAGGAAGGTTCTTTTCATCGAAGAGTTTCTTTAAGACCGGAACTAAGTTACGGTCAATAATTTTAAGGAAGTCTTTATCAGTAGGTATGAAGTCCGAGGGGTTAGATAGGAAGTAGTTCATTCGGTATTTCATTGCTAAACTAGTATCAATCTCAGCTTCAAAATGCGTATGAAGATAATGATATTTGCCAGTGATCCTACCATCTTCGTCAAAGCCTGTTTCATATAGGACATATGGATGAGCTTCTCTATCTAATAGATAGTGGGCTAACTGACCAAAGATAAAGGATTGGAAACGGCATTTTTCTAAATCGTCATCTATCATATAAGACTGTTCAACTAATAATCGGAAATACTTCTTCCCGTCCTGTTTATGCAGTTTGTTTCCTAATCTTTTGTTTGCCGTAACTAGATGAAGAGCATGAAAAGGGATAATGCCAACATAAAAAAGAGGATCTGGTCCCTGGGAGCCTAATGAAAGAAAGGCAAAATTGCCTTTAATAAAAGGCTTCGGTTGAGTCTTGCTGACGGAAGGCATTTCGTCTTCCTTGATGTAAAATCTCTTTACAACGAGACTGTGGGCGAGAAGATTCGGCATAAAAAACTAGAATTCCTCTTTAACGATAGTGCCGAAAACGCCCTTAGAAAGACCGCCAACAGCATTGGATTCATCAGTATCAATATGCATAGCTAAAGCAAAGTTATCAGAAACACGGATAACCGTATCTCCTAAGACTGCGCTTCTACCATTAGCAGACTTAATCTTAACGGCAACGATATCGCCATTCTTGACACCGAATTCTTCGGCATCCTTAGGAGTCATATGAATATGACGCTTAGCGATAATCATTCCTTCAGGAAGATCGACCTTGTTGCCATTGACAGGATTAACTAAAGTGCAAGGGCAGCTTCCCTTAGTATCACCAGATTCTCTGACCGGAACATTAGCTTTTAAGGCTCTAGCTTCAGTCATAGAAATCTCGACCTGATCAGCTTTACGGGTAGGTCCTAAAATAGAAAGGTTCTTTAAAGCAAAATCCTTCTTAACTAAAGCACCAGTAGCCTTGTCTTTGATAGTAGCATGATAGATAACATCAAGACGCTGAGTAGAAGCAAACATTCCAGGCTGAGAGAGCATCTTCTTTACTTCAAGTTTAGCTCCAACGCCAAACAAAGCTTCCAAAGTAGCCTCACATACATGAATATGGTGAGCGGAAGTTTCGACAATAAATGCTTTTTCTGACATGATTAATTTACCTCGTGTCAATTTTAACACACGGAGCATATTAGAGCTTAGAAAAAAGCAATAAAAGTGTTCTTTTTTTAATACAAAAACTTTAATTAAAAAAAGTCTAGGGGTTTTAAGCCCTAGACTATAAGTTTATTTTGTTTCTTTCTTATCATCTGTGGCTAACTCAGCGTCTCTTTTGTCAGCATCAGCTTTCTCCTGATTGATCTTCTGCATTTCTATATCAGCTTTCTGCTGTTCCTGCAAAGTACGTAAGAGATCCTCAAAACCTTGTTCAGTAGTTTCCTTAGGAGCAACTAGCTCAACCTTGGTAATCTGAGGTATAGAATCCATTAACATAACCTGGACGGAATCAGAAACATCACTGGCAGCTAGAATACAGCCGGAGCAGGCTCCAATCATGTCAACATAGCAAACGCCGGTTTTCTGATCAAAATGATCTAATTTAATATCACCGCCTTCTCTTTGAAGAAAAGGACGAATCTGTTCAAGTACAGATTCAATTTGTTCATCAAGGGTCGGTAATTTAGTCGCAGTATTATCATTAACTTTGTTGTCCATCTTTTTTGGTCTTTCTATTTTTCTATTATTGAATTATATCACCTTAAACCAATTCTATTAAGAAAGATGATTTTTTAAATTGAAAGATACAACAAATTTCACCATTTTCTTCTTATCAATTGCAAAAAAGCCCTACTTCTAGTCAGGCTGTCAGCCTAAGGTGGCTATTAAAGCAAAGACATTTTCATTTGTTCTGTTTAAAACTGGACTGGTTTTTGCTATCATATTAGAAAAGAAAGGGCTTTTATGGGTATTATTTCAATAAAAATCAATGAAAAGTATTCTTTAAAGGGTAATCATTACTCTTCTGAAGATACTAAAGCCAATCTTCTTATCATTACGGGAATGGATGAACATTCGGAACGTTATGAGGGCTTTGCTAAGATTCTCAATAAGGAAGGAATTGATGTTTATGTTCTCGACCATTTTGGCCAAGGATTAAACTGCCTTGATCATAAGGATATACAAAAATCTCCTCATGACGCTTGGAACATGACACTAAAAGCTATCAATATTGAGGTAAAAGAACTTAGAAAGTTTGGGCTTCCTGTTTACCTGTTAGGGCATTCGATGGGTTCCTTCTTTGCTCAGTCCTATCTTGAGCACTATCCTAATACCGTTGATAAAGTCATTATCATGGGTTCTAACGGTCCTAGAAAAGCCTTGCTATCTACCGCAAACTTCCTCTCTAAACTTACCACTACTAAATCTAACTGGGATAAGCCATCAAAATTCATGCAGAATATGGCATTAGGTGCCTACTCTAAAGACATCAAGAACAGTAAGACTTCAACTGATTGGCTCTCATACAATGAAGCAAATGTAGCTAAATACAACGCTGACCCTTATTGCGGTCAAGTCAATACCTGTGGTTTCTACCATGAATTCTTCTATGGTATGAATACTCTCTATAAAGGGAAGCTGCTTAAAAACATTTCCCCTGAAGAAGATATTATGATTGTCTCAGGAGAAGAAGATCCAGTCGGAGATGAAGGTAAAGGACCTAAGAAGCTTTACAGCATGTACTTAAAACGGGGCGTCAAGAAAGTCAAACTGATTCTGTATCCCCATATGAGACATGAAATTCTCAATGAAACCGGAAATGAAAAACCGATTGAGGATATCAAAGAATTCCTTTTAAATTAAAAACCGCCTAGTTCCGTTAAGGAGCTAGGCGCTTTTATTATTTCTTCTTGTCTTCTGTGATCAAAAGATAATGCTTCTTTAAGGCCTCAAAGGTCGTCTCCGATAAGTCATGCTCGATTTTGCAGGCATCACGATAAGCGGTCTCCTTATCAACCCCTAAAGAAATAAACAGAGATCCAATAACCTGATGGCGTTCATAAATCCTGCTAGCGATTGCTAAACCTGATTCCGTAAGCTTCAATACTTGGCGGTCATCGACAACGACGAATCCCTTTTCCTCTAGCTTCTTTAAGGCAATTGAAACACTGGGCTTAGAGAAGGACATGGAATTAGCAATGTCGATAGCATGGACGCTTTCGTTCCCGTCTTCCTGAAGCATTAAAATTCTTTCTAAATAGTCTTCTTCGGATTCGTGTGAAACAGTAGTCATATTATTCTCCTAAAACATCAGCATCTATATTATAAAGAAAAAGAAAAGAAATATTTACTTTTTTGCTTTTTTAAATAAAAAAAGCTCCTAACTCAGTTAGGAGCAATTATTCAAGTGGTGCCCGGGGCCGGAATCGAACCGGCATGAGTGATTAGCTCGCAGGATTTTAAATCCTGTGCGTCTACCTATTTCGCCACCCGGGCAGAAATGGTGTCTCGTACCAGGTTTGAACTGGTGGCCCCATGATTAAAAGTCATGTGCTCTACCAACTGAGCTAACGAGACAGCAAATAACTCTGAGAGCTGACGGAGAAAATAGAAGAATGGCTGGGGTAGGTGGATTCGAACCACCGGAATGTCAGAGTCAAAGTCTGATGCCTTACCGCTTGGCTATACCCCAAGTAAGGCTGTATATCATAACGCCTTAGCGGTGTTACGGTCTTAATAGTGGTGGGCGGGGGTGGATTTGAACCACCGAACCCGAAGGAACAGATTTACAGTCTGCCGCATTTGGCCACTTTGCTACTCGCCCACATACAACTGCTTTATGCTCTTGAAGATATGGTGGATGCTAAGAGGTTCGAACTCCTGACCTCCGCCGTGTAAAGGCGATGCTCTTCCAGCTGAGCTAAGCATCCCCGTAATTCAAGCGCTTTGATATTCTAGCAAAGGCAAGAAAGATATTCAAGATGAAATTGTTTGCTTTTGCGTTAGATTATCCTAAAATCACTTTTCTAAACGGCTATAGACAAACTTAGCCGCCCAAGTAGGCGGCTAAGAAATCTTTTTTACTTCTTTTCGTATCCGGGCTTGCCTAAGAGCTCGAACATGTTCTTCTTGTAGATTTCAACGCCAGGCTGATTGAAAGGATTGATATCAAGAAGGTAAGCATCAAAGGCAGTAGCTCTGAAGAAGAAATACATTAAGTTTCCTAAATAGTAAGGGGTCATCTTTTCAATTTCAACAACTTCTACTGGAGTATGACCATTAGTATGAGCAGTTAAGGTAGCCTGATAGGCGACATCATTGATATCCGAAAGCTTTCTTCCAGCCAAATAGTTAAGATTATCAAGATTATCCTTATCAGCAGGTACGACAGCATCACCGTTAGTTTCTTTTTCTTTAACGACAGTCTCGAAAAGAACGGGTGATCCTTGCTGAATGAACTGACCTAAGGAATGTAAGTCAGTGGTGAAGATAGCGGAAGTGCAGAGAAGACCTTTATTATCTTTACCCTCTGATTCATCAATAAGCTGTTTAAGCCACTCTTCAAGCATTCTATCCTGTGGCTCATAGGAAACAAACATCTCAGTGGCATAATGCTTTTGGGTATTCATCAAATATCTAGTGGCACCATATAAATAAGCAGGATTCTTTTTATAGTCTTTAACAGAATATTCTTTTTCACCAGCAACTACGCCTTTTAAGAAATCACGGATGCTGATTCCAGCACAGGCAATCGGTAAAAGACCGACAGGAGTAATAACCGAGTATCTGCCACCGATATCATCCGGGATAACAAAAGTTTCATATCCTTCAGCAGTAGCTTCAGTTCTTAAAGCTCCTTTTGATTTATCAGTAGTAGCAATGACTGCATCTTTTAGATAGGCCTTGCCAAATTGTTTGACAAGCAGCTCCTTAAGTAATCTGAAGCTGACAGAGGGCTCAGTAGTAGTTCCGCTTTTAGAGACGACATCAATAGCAAACTTCTTGCCCTTAAGATGATTTAATAGCTGGGAAGCATAGTTTCCTGATAAGGTATTTCCCATAAAGAGGATTTCAAGCTTATCATCCGGATATAAGCCATTGATAGCTTCAATAACAGCTCTAGCACCTAAATAAGAACCGCCAATACCGATAACAACTAAAGCTTCATAGTTGTCTCTGATTCTTTTAGCAGTCTTCTCAATCTTTTCAATCTCAGCAAGCGAAAGTTTGCTGGAATAGTCAAGCCATCCCAAGAAATCGTTTCCTAAACCAGAGCGGCTATCGATGCGATTAGCAACCTCAAGCCCTCTTTGATCTATCTGGGACCAATCAAGTTCACTGAATGTCTTACCATGCTGGCTGAATTTAATCATAATTGCTTCTCCTATAAGTTAATTATGCTGATAACATAAATATCATAATAGTTTTTTAAGTAAACTATTACAATTAATTAAAATTTCTTGATTATGCTTTCAATTAGTCTTAGGTCATCAATTTCGGTGACTTTGAACATTGAAGCATCTCCCCTGACTAAAGTATGGCTTAATCCGCCTTTTAAGGCCTTCATATAATCATCAGTATCATAGGAGTCATAGCCTTTTTCATAAATAGCCATCAGCTTTCGATAGTCAAAAACCTGAGGGGTCAAAACTCGATAAGCTTGATCACGATTGATATAGGTGATATTTTTTCCGTCTCTTATTAAGGAATCATGAATAGGGATAACTGGAGTAATAGCATCATAATCAAGACTGGCTTTTTCAAGTCTTATAAGGACTTCTAAAGGAAGAAGAGGACGAGCAGAATCATGAATAAAGAGGGTAAAGTCATTCTTTTCTTCTTTTAAAGCTAGCAGCCCATTAAAGACTGAGGCATTTCTATCTTTGCCACCATAGGCAAAAATAAAAGTCTGTCCTTTAGTTAAAGAATCTTTATTAAGAATTCTTTTTACTGAATCCTCATCTTCTTTATCGATAACTAAGACAATCTTCTTAAAAAGCTTTGCTGATATTAAAGAATCCAAAGAATAAAGAAATAATTCTTTTCCTTCTATCTGATAGAACTGTTTCTTTACATGGATGTCATTAAACATCCTTTGACCATTTCCGGCAAGAAGCAGTAAAGCAATATTGTCTTTGTTCATACATAAAGATTTTACCATAAAAACAGGTATTTACGGTTAAAAACTCCTAGCCTTAATCTCTTTAACTTGTTTTAATTTCGACAATCTACTATTCTAGAGGCAAAGGAAGTACATAAACATGCCATCATGGGTTTGGATAATCATAGTCTTAGTCGGAGTAATCGCAGTTTATTTGATTTCTGCCGGAGTCATCTATTTTATTATGAAGAAAATTCAGAAGAAAACCTTCAAAGCCTTAGATGACTTAGTGCCTTTTGAAAAGAAAAGATTAGAAAAGATTCTCCAATGCCGTGATGCTTTAGAAGCCGCTAACCTTTTCCATCCTGGAAAGATTGCCGATACTATCGAAGACCAGCAAGAAATAGCAAGTAGAGCCACTATCGATATGGCTACCTTAAAAGGTCAGAATGATTTTCTGACTATCTATTTTCAAAAGCTGTTCAAAGAAAAAAGGCTTCTTAAAATAAGTCCTTATAAAGAAATGAATGAGGCAATCTCTAAGGACATGTATATTGATCCTTCAATCAAAGACAGCCCATATAAGAAATATGATGATCTAGCCTTCCGTTACAACTCTTATTTAGGAATGATGATTATTGCTCCTTTCAACAGAGGCAATAAGAATCCTCGAGCTCCAATTCTTTAATTATATAAAAAGGAGAGCAAAAGCATGAACATCTGGCACGATATTGACCCCAAAAGAGTCACGCCATCTTTTTTCACCTCAGTAGTTGAGATACCTAAAGGCAGCAAATGCAAATACGAATTAGACAAAGGAACAGGACTAATTAGATTAGACCGGGTTTTGTATACGGCAACTTTCTATCCGGCAAACTATGGCTTCATTCCCTTGACCTATGCGGAGGATAATGACCCACTTGATGTTTTAGTTCTCTGCGAAGAATCCTTAGTTCCTCTAACCTTAGTTGATTCCATTCCTATTGGCGTCATTCGAATGATCGATCAAGGTTCAATTGATGAAAAGATTATTGCTGTTTGTGCAACTGACCCATTCTATAAAAACTTTCACGAAATAACTGAGCTTCCAGAATATGTAGGAAATGAAATAAAGCATTTCTTTTCTGTTTATAAGACTTTAGAAGGTAAAGCAACTTCAGTAACTGAAATTGATGACAGCAAAGCAGCCATCAAAGTCATTAAAAAAGATTTGGATTTCTACAACAAACTAATCAAGCCAACATTAAAGTAGACAATCCCAGTTAAACTGGCTTTAATTATCATTAGTTACGCTTATAATATACTAAGAAAGAAAATACTATCAGGAGGAAAAATATATGATGCTTTTTATCGACACTGCGAATTTGAACGAAATTGAAGAAGTTTCTAAGTGGGGCTTTGTTAAAGGAGTCACCACTAACCCATCTCTTATTGCTAAAGAAGGATTAACTCAAAAGGAAGTCATCACTAAGATTGCTAAACTGATCGATGGCCCCATTTCTGCTGAAGTAACTGCTAACGACTATGAAGGCATGATCAAACAAGGAGAAGAGCTCCATCAGATCTGCCCTAAGAATATTGTAATCAAATTACCGATGACAATTGCTGGCTTAAGAGCCTGCCAGTATCTTACTAATAAGGGTATTCCGACTAACGTTACTCTTTGCTTCTCCTCAAGCCAGGCCCTGTTAGCCATGGAATCTAATGCCACCTATGTTTCACCATTTGTCGGAAGACTAGACGATAACGGCTGGGACAGCGAACAACTAATTAAAGATATCGTCACCTTAAAGAAGAACTATGGCTATAAGACTAAGATCATCACGGCTTCTATAAGAGGCGTTAGCCATGTTGAAAAGGCGGCTTTAGCTGGAGCCGATATTGCAACTATCCCTTATAAGGTTCTCGTTAAACTAATCAGCCATCCTTTAACAGATGCCGGCTTAGCTAAGTTTGCTCTCGATGCCGAAAAGACAGCTGAGCTTAGTAAGAAGTAACCTAGAAGAAGAATAAGAAAAAAGCAGTACCTTCTGGTACTGCTTTTTAGTTAATGAACAGAATATTCCGCTTTTTTGAACGTCTTGATTCCACTATTAGTGACATAATTAATAATAGCATCAGGCATTGTGACTTCTTTGTTATCGGCTTGTTTTAAAGGATACTGAGTCCCAGAGATAGAGAAGTAATCGCTTAGGGATAGAAAGTTAATGGTAATCAAATCATAGGTGTTGCTGGTTGAGAAAGCACCGGTTTCAGTGTCATAGCAATCGTATTTTGTCGTATTGCTTTTTGGAGAGTCATCCTGGCCAATCCACTTTCTTATAGAAGAACCGCTGACATCCTTAATGACAACAATCGTGTTATTGAAAGGATTTGTCTTAAATAGCTTCTTTCTAGTTGCGTATCCGGCAGGTATATTGGCTCTGATACCGCCAAGATTATGGACAGCCATGATTTCGTTGCCGCCAGAAGCTTTTCCCCAGCCATAGCTTTTGGCATTGAAGATCATTGAGTCCGGAACCCATTTATTCAATTCGTAATATCTTCTAAAGGTATAATCGAAATCCACATTCATGGATTCATTAGCTTGATAGGTGGTATTAGCAGTGTTGATAGCAGAGATAATATTCTGATCTAATTCAGAATCTTGAACATCAAGATAGCTTTCAGCAGAGACAGTACCATAATTATTGACTTTCTTCGAATCAAGATAAGAAGTAATCTTTGAATAGTACTTGCTATTGCATCCCGCCTGAACATAAGGAAGGCTATTTACCATTTGTCGATCAGAAGTGTGGGTATGGCCTCCGATGATTCCTGAGATACCGTCAGCATAAGAATAATGGTTTCCTAAAGATGTTACGTAACCATTAGTATTAGAGACACCATCATGAACAACTAAATAGATTAAGTCACAGCCATCTTTTTTTAATTTTGCTAATTCGGTATCTATATAAGATAAAGATGATGAGAATGTATATCCTTTAACATAAGTAGAAAGAATATCGCTCTCCTCTCCAGGACCAATAGCACCAATAAGTCCAAATTTGACTCCGCTATTCGTAGCATAAGAATAACTTGGACTGGCCCAAGAGACCGGCTTGTTAGTGGATTCATCAATGATGTTACAGGCTAAGAAAGGAAAAGGTGAAGAGGAAGCTAAGGTCTTGATGGTATCAACGCCCCAGTCCCATTCATGGTTGCCAATCGTCATAGCCTTGACTCCTAGATAACCTAGGACTTTATCAGTGATAGTCTTCTCCTGAAATGAAAGATAGCCGCCTTGCCAACTGTCTCCAGCCGAAACAATGATAGAAGAATCAGGATCATAATCAGAATCGCTTTCGATAGCTTTCTTAAGTCTTGCTACTCCAGGCTCTTTTAAGTCAGAGTCTTTATCGATGCTCCCATGAAGATCGTTGATAGAGAAAATCGTTGCTTTAGCAGGCTTTGAATAAGAGGTCGTGCTACTAGAATTATTAGAAACGCTGGATGACAAAGAAGAATCATCCTTACTAGACGAGCTATTTTGGCTAGAAAGATTAATCGAATTGTCGCAGGAAACTAAAGCAAAGACAAGAACAGCAGATAAAAATAAACGTTTCTTCATAAACACCTATTAGTCTTCCTTATTTAAGAAGTCTTTCATTTTCCTTAAGATTAAACATGCAGTAGCCGAAATGGTTATGGACATCGGCACGATTATAGGTAAAAGTATTAAGCTTAGTGTCAACTAATAATCCTCCTGATTCAGTCATAATCAAATCGGGAGCACAGACATCCCATTCTTTAGTGCCAGTAGTATAGCGTATTGAGCAGTCAGCTAAGCCTAAGCCGATATTGACCGCCTTATTAGAAGCACCTAGATGGGAGACTTCCTTAATAATGGAAGCATATTTCTTATAAATAGCCAATTCTTCGGGACGCTCATGGGTCTTAGAAGTAAGGATGATTAAATCTTTAGTCCTCGAAGAGACATGCATCTTAGTTTCTTTACCGTTTTCATCGACAAAATAAGCACCCTGTCCTTTGACAGCATACGCATAGGAAGAAGTAAAGGGCTGGCCAATAACCGCTACCACGGGATGATTGTCTTCAACTAAAGCGATATTGATAGCAAAAGAATCATCATGATTGACAAAATCCTGAGTGCCATCAAGAGGATCAATAACCCAGATTCTCTTAGCCTTCAGTCTTTCTAAATTATCAGCGTCCTCTTCGCTAAGCCAACTGATATCCTTGAATTCTGATAAATGCTTTCTGATAATCTTGTTGGAAGCTAAATCAGCATCAGTAACCGGAGAATTATCTTCTTTCATCTTGATGTTAAAGCCAGCCTTGTAGATCCTCATGATCTCTTCAGAGGCTTCTTTAACGGCACTAACCATACTAGCTAATTCTTTTTCGTACATAGTTATTTAATCGTTGATGTCTTCGGCAGCATTGAGTGCCTTAATGACATCTTTGATCTTATCGAAAGAATCCAACTTGCAGCCACTAGCAGCTAAATGCCCGCCACCGCCAAACTGAATAGCTACCTTTTGGACATTCTTAGTACCGTCACTTCTCAGTTCAACTCTGATAGCTCCATCATCCTGTTCAGTAAACTGAGCCCAGATAGGACGACCATCTAGCATCGAGAGAAGATTTACCTTCCCGGAAGCATTGTTCTGATCGATTCCTAAAGATTCATAGTCTTCTTTATGGACGACAACATAAGTGACTAAATCCTCAAAAGTATAGTTGCTGTAAATAAAGGCTCGCCACTTCAAATCAATAGAGGTCTGCTTATAAAGCCCTCGATAGATGGTTTTATATTTAGCACCGGCCTTAACTAACAAAGAGGCAATCTCAAAGGTTTCCGGTTCAGAATCAAACTGGAATCTTCCTGAATCAGTAACTAAGCCTAAATAAAGATAGTTGCTGGCACTTTCAGGAATGACATG